>Ga0114940_10000089_pt1 | contig 56115 bp, 47 predicted proteins | sample ColdCreekSource_FD_87195 | JGI IMG/M metagenome (GOLD analysis project Ga0114940, IMG submission 87195) | Groundwater microbial communities from Cold Creek, Nevada to study Microbial Dark Matter (Phase II) - Cold Creek Source | ecosystem: Environmental > Aquatic > Deep subsurface > Groundwater ...
CCCAAAAAATCTCCCCGGCTCCTAAACTCCCTGTTGATCCTTCTCGACGCGGCAGGCGCACGCCGAAGTCCGCGCGAGCTGCCCAGCCGCAGAATCGCATGAAAACTTGCGACCAATGGTCAGACGGGCACGGGCACGCGTAGTCGTCGGAGCATGGCTTCACTCTAGCAAGGTTGGCCGGCTCGCGGACAATCTGGTGGGGGTGCGGTGGCCGCGGTAGGGTACGCGCATGAGCTCTGTTCTGCCGCCGATTCTCTATGGGACTGCTTGGAAAGCCGAGCGCACGGCCGACTGTGTGGCGCGAGCGTTGCGCGCCGGCTTTCGAGGGATCGATACGGCTTGTCAGCCTAAGCACTATCATGAGCCGGGTGTGGGGGAGGCCGTCGCTGCCTACGGTGCTGCTCGCGAGGCGCTCTATTTGCAGACGAAGTTCACTTCGCTCTCCGGTCAGGATCCGCAGCGCTTGCCGTACGATGCGCGGGCTCCGCTGGCCGAGCAGGTTGCGCAGTCGTTGCAAGCATCGTTGCGTAACTTGAGGACTGACTATCTCGATTGCGTGGTGTTGCATGCGCCGCTGCGAGCGGCGGCGGATACGCTGGCGGTGTGGCGTGCGCTGGAGCGAGGCGTCGAGCAGGGGATCGTGCGGCAGCTGGGCATCAGCAACTGTTACGATGAAGACGTGTTGCTCGAGCTGTGTGCTTCCGCGCGGGTTCAGCCCGCTGTGCTGCAGAATCGTCTCTACTCGGATAGTGGCTACGACAAAGAGCTGCGTGTGTTGTGTCGCGAGCGCGGGATCGTCTATCAGAGCTTCTGGACGCTGACGGCGAATAAGCATCTGTTGCAGTACGCGGCGGTCACTGCGCTCAGCAAGAAATATGGGCGCACGCCGGCGCAGGTTCTGTTTCGCTATCTCACGCACGAGCGCATCGTTCCGCTGACCGGTACGCAGTCGGACGCGCATATGGCTGAGGACCTTGCGATCTTCGAATTTGAGCTGTCCGAGCAGGAGCGCGCGACGATCACCGCGCTGCTCTGAGCGCTGCACACTCAGGGGTGCGCTTCCCACATCGGCTCCACGGTTCCAGGGCGGCCGCTCGCAGCGGCGATCTGTCTACATGCCAGCAGCCACGTGCTAGAGTGCTTTCGTTCAGCACGCATGCTCTCGGACGATCAACCGCTGCACCTGCGATGGGTTCGCGACGTTCACGCACGCCGTGTGGCGCAGGCGCCCACGCGCTGATCTATGCAGCGCTTAGTCACAGCCGGTTTGGTCGCTGCAGTTGGGCTCTTGGCGCTCGCTTGGGCTTGTTACGTGGTGTTTGTGCCACGCGTGCACGTGTCGACAGGTGAGCCGCACCCAGAGGTATTTGCGGTGCACGCGTGGGCCGAGCCCGAGCAGGCGAGCGCTGCAGCGCTGGCTGTCGACGGTCGACGTGCAGGCTCGCTTCCGTTCGCGTGGCAGGCTGTCGGTCGCGCGAGCTTGCAGCTCGAGAGTCAGCGCGAACAAGCGATCGTGGGTGTGGTGGTGAGCTGGCAGGGTGCGCCGCCTTCAGCGGCGACGATACATCTGGGCTCGCGGTCGGTGCCGCTCAAGGCTGCGGATGCCCACGGTGAGTTTGTGCTCTGGCTGGGCGCACCACAGCTTAGTGCGCGCGTGAGCTTGGATGTCCAGGACGCAGCGGTCGCGGAGATCCAGCTGCTCGCGGACGCGGCTCCGATCTGGCTGATCGCATCGCGTGCGCGCGCCGATCAAGATTCGGAGCTGCTCGCGACGTACGGTGCGACCGACGTCGCGCGCATTCCAGTGGGTGGCGTGATATCGGCCGCGCTGTCGCATGCGCGGGCGATCGTCGTGTCGAATGAGCCGCTTGCTGAGGTGGAGGTGGCCCAGCTGCGGCGCTACGTCGAAGCGGGTGCAACGCTCGTCGAGCTGGGCCCGCGGCCAGCGATCTGCGGTGCAGCCGTAAGCGGCGAAGAGCTGCCCGCGCAGCACTTCGTGCTCGAAGGGCAAACGGGCAGCGGCGCGCGCTGGCTCGACGCGCTCGCCCAACAACCTCAGTGCAACGACGCGAGCTGCCAAAACGACAAGGTGCTGATCACTGCGCGGCCCGAAAAACGACAATCAGCCGATCCGCCTGTCGAGCGAGGGTCGCTCGCGCCACCAACCTGCGCGGATGCGAGCTGTCGGCATGATAGAGGCCCCGCCGGTCAGGGTCGGGAGAGTGGGCCGGTCGCGGGGAAACCGGCTTGTACGGACGCAGGCTGCCAGAATGCCCGAGGGTCGGCAGGAGCAGGCACGCCGCTGGTTGTGAGTCGGACGCTGGGTGCGGGGCAGTGTGTCCGTTGGTTGGGTGACCTCAGTCGTGCGGTTCGTACGCTGCGGCAGGGCGACCCTGCGCGTGCGGGACGCGAGGGCAACGCTGCGTTCAAGCCGAACGAGTTGTTTACAGGCCCGAACGACAACGTGCCGAGCGCGGACCGACTCGGCTTCAGTTTGGCGCGGCAGCTCACAGCTGCAAGTGGAATCGATCTGCTTGTCGCGCCGCTGCCAGCGGCAGGCGAGGGACTCGTGATCTACACCGCGGACCAAGACTTTGTGCCTGGTGCCGGCGAGCTTGCGCGCAGCGAGAGCGCGAAGGGCCTGGGCATGACCTTGACGCTCACGGCTGCGGACATCGGCGGTAAGCCTGATATTGTCTACCCCGAGGCCAGCGAGCCAATGCTGGAGCGCACACAGGTCGAGCGGCTCGCAGAGCGTGGGCACAGCGTGGGCATCCATCCGAACTTGGTCGGCGTAAGCGCCGAAGAATACACCCACGTGATCGAAGCGCACGTCCAGCGCTTTCGCGACCGCTACGGCGTTGCGCCGCGCATCGTGCGCAATCATCACTTGATCTGGCAAGGCTACGCGACCATGGCTGAGATCTTAGCGCGCGCCGGACTGCAGCTCGACCTCAACTACGTGAGCATCCCCGCCGGCTTCATGACCGGCAGCGGCCTGCCGATGCGCTTCGTCGACAGTGCCGGTCATCTGATCCCTCTCTACCAACAAGCGACACAGCTCGACGACAGCGCATTCATTCCAGAAGACCCAGCGACGCTAGAGGCCACCACGCAGCACCTCCGCGAGGAGCTCACCGCGCTGCTAGAGACAGCGCAACGAGAGCACATCCCGCTGACTTTATTGCACCACTCACATTGGTGGTTTCGCAGCGGAGGGCGGCTGCAAGCCACATTGTTGTCCGAATCTAACAAGCGTCACATGACAGTATGGGGTGCCGCGGAGTGGCTGAGCTTCACCGAGGCGCGCCGCAACACGCAGATCCGCCGCAAGGGCCTTGGCTACGAAGTCGATGTGAGCGCCGCCCAGCTCGCCCTGCTGATCGAAGGCGCGCAGCAAGTGCGGGTCGACGGCAAGCTAAGCGAGCCGCAGAGCTGGCACGACACTACGGGCCGATACCTGGTCCTGCCGCTGCAGCGCGGACGACACCTGATCGAGCCTTAGACGGACGGGTTCGTGTCCGGCAATGCAGCGGCCGGGCCAAATGCGATCCTGCGCAGGCCATCTGACTGTCACTGTCGAGTGTCTCGCTGTGGAGTGTTCAATGTCGCCACGCGCGTACTGAACTCGCTATCGGAAGCGGCCTCTTCTGTCAAACGATGCCGCCATAAGCGGCGAACAAGTTTTGCGTAAGCGCGCTTCCAGCCTTGAGCGGCTCTGGGCCTCGCGATAGGAGTGCGCAATGTCCCGGCTTGTTCGATCTGCGGCTCGACTCGGATGTCTTTTCGTAGTGCTGCTGATCGGATCAGCCTGCACGCAGACCTGCCCCACCGGGTACTACCTGAGAGAAGGCCGCTGCTACAGGGGCACACCGAGCGCAGTCGACGCCGGCATCGAACAAGAGAGCGCTGTCCGCGAAGATTCCGTCAGCGAGCTGGACGCCAGTGTCAGCACCGCGGACGCCGCGAGAGCTGATACCGCTTCCAACACGGTGAGCAGCGCGGGCGCGGCAGGAGCCGCTGGTGATCCATCCACCCTTGCAGCCGGGAGCGGCGGAGCGAGCGGTTCACCCGCCGAGCCGGCGCAGCAGCGCAACTGTCTCGTGGGCGCAACGCGCTGCTCGGATGCCGAATCGGCTGTCGAAGTCTGCACCGTGGACGATGAGTGGACGCTCAAGGAAATGTGCATCGCCACATGCAAGGACGGCGCGTGCGTGGGCGATTGCGCCCCGGGTGAGCATCACTGTGGTGCCAACAACACCACTGAGCTGTGCAGCCCGATGGGCGCATGGACGCCCGAAGAAAGCTGCTTGTTCGTGTGTATCGACGGCGTGTGCGGTGGTGACTGTAGCCCAGGCAGCTTGCAGTGTGGTGGTGACGACGGTCTGACTGTCCAAACTTGCAATGAGTCAGGTCAGTGGGTGGATACGACAACGTGCCCAAACATTTGCTCGAGCGGCAGCTGCTCCGGCACGTGCGCGCCAGAGACCATGCGTTGTCGCACGAACGTGACACCCGAGAAGTGCAGCCAAGAGGGTTATTGGGAAGCGCAGCCGAGCTGCCCATTTCTGTGCGGCGACGACGGTCAGTGCACAGGCGAGTGCCGCCCTGGCACGAAGATGTGCGACGGACAAACGCCCGTGAGCTGCGACCTCTCGGCGAATTGGGCGCGTAACATCCCTTGCATCGATCGTGCGTGCGTGAACGGCGTATGCGGTGGCGCGTGCGCTCCTGGACGGCGCACGTGCGGCGCGAACCACACGCCGCAGGAATGCAACGAGAGAGGTCAGTGGGAGTCAGAGCGCGCTTGTCCGAACGTGTGCAGTGGCGCGGGCGTGTGCTCAGGCGTGTGCTCACCCAACTCTCAGGTTTGCAACGGAAACACTCTGCGTACGTGCCTCAACGACGGCTCGGGCTACGTGGACGACGTCTGCGATCCCGCGCAGCCCAACGAGACTGCGAGCTGCAGTGGTCGCTCGTGCGAGTCTACGTGCTCCCATCCGGCGCGCACGTGCGGATCGAGCCCGTTGTGCTGGCGGCTCGAATACGGTTGCGAGCAATGCGCGTACCCGTACGTCTGGCGCGAAACTGATGCCTCGGACAAGGTGTGCGTTTCACCCGAGTCGCGCGCGGCCAGACAAGCGGAGAACGGCATGTACACGGTGGCAGATCCTTGCCCCGATGGCTTGGTCCCTCGGCGCGCGACACCCAGCGATGGGCTGTGCGTTCCCGCAACGATCCAGGCTGCCGTGAACTCAGAGAACCTCGCGGGACCGTCGAACACGCAGGTCGCGACTGGCAGGCAGCCGTGAGCTGCCGCTATCGGCTGCTGCTGTTGATGCTCGCCCTGACAGCGAGCGCATGCACAGAATACGCACCGCTGGCCGATGAGCCAGACGCAAGCCGCGGCACACGCAGCGATCCACTGCGGCCAAAGGCGGCCGACGCAGCACAGCCCAACGACGACGCCGACGGCGGCGCGCAATCCGCACAGCGAGATGCAGCCGCGCCACGATCCGGGGCTGACTCATCCGAGCCCGAGCCCGAGCCCGAGCCCGAGCCCGGTACTCACTCCGTCCCCGATGGCCCTGAGATCCTCACACAGCGCTACAACAACAGCCGCACGGGCGCGAACCTCGAAGAACGCATCCTCACGCCAACGAACGTCTCCAAGCTCAGCCTGATCGGCAGCTGGAGCATCGAAGCCGAGATCTACGCGCAAGTCCTCGTCGCCGCCGGCGTCGAGATCGCAGGCAAAAAGCACGCGGTTGCGATCGTCGCGACCATGAACAACACCCTGTACGCGTTCGACGCCGATGCAGTGCCGGCGGACGCATTCCTATGGCGCCAAGGGCTGCAAGGCGAGCTCGGCCTGCCGGCGTTCTGCGCGCGCAACATCGGTGGCCCGAACGGGATCCTGTCCACACCCGTCATCGACAAGGCGCGCGGTCATGTGTACGTCGTCGCGCGCGACTGCGATCCGATGTTTCCCTCGGACATGCCGCAGTGCAAGCACCGCTTATTCCAGATCGCGCTCGCGACCGGTGAGCTGCTGCAGAGCACGTCGATCGAGGGCGAAGCGCGCATCACCGACCAGGACGGACAGGTCCGCAGCACGCGCTTCGAGCCGAGTGTGCACTGGAATCGCCCAGGCCTCTTGCTGCATGGCGATACGCTGGTGATCGCGTTTGGCTCGGGCCCGGCGGGCGATCAGCACGAAGAAGACTACGTGTACCACGGCTGGGCTTTTCGCTACAGCGTGCCCGACCTGACAGTCGCGCCCGACGTGTACTGCACGACGCCGCGTGGTCGCGGGGGCTCGGTTTGGCAGTCAGGCGCAGCCCCGGCCGCCGATGATGATGCAGTCTATCTGACAGGTGCCAATGGCATTCAGATGGACAGTCAGATTCATCCACCGGATGCGTGGCCGACTTCGCCGCGTGATCACGAAGACAGTGTGATCCGCTTGCCGCACGACGCCTGGAACAGCGTGAAAGCTTACTGGGACGCTCGCAGCTATCTCCCGGCCGGTAACGTGTTTCAACACATGGAGAGTGGCGACAACGGCTTTGGCTCGTCGGGACCGACGCTGATCCCAGACACGCGGCTCTTGCTGGTGGGCAGCAAAGCGGGCCTCGTATACTTGATCGATCGCGATGCGATGCGCGCGGTACAGGAGCCGCTCTCGCCGTTCACGGAGCTGGCGCTGCAACCAGGACACAATCTCTACCTGCATAGCTGGTGGGGCATCCCCATGGTCACGCAAGCGTTCGTGTTTTACCGCCCAAGCAGCGCGGCAGACGGCTATGCGTACGCATGGGCGTCGAACGATCGGCTGCGCCAGCTGCGCTTCGATTACGGCGCGGAGCGCATCGAGCTGAAAGCCACCGCTGAAGTTCCAGCGGTGCTCGGCGGCGGCAACATGGTCTTGTCTGCGGATGCGGATGCAGCCGAGAGCGGCGTGCTCTGGGCGACTACGCGCGCGGGAGACGGCACGGGCGGACCTGAAGGAGCGCTGTGGGCGTTCGATCCAGAGACGCTCGAGGTGCTGTTCCGCGCCGATACACCGGCCTGGTCGAAGTTCAATCCACCCACCGTGGTCCGCGGACGCGTGTTCGTGCCGAGCACCGCACCCGCGTACGGAACCCAGCAGGTCCTCGTGTACGCCGTTCCCAACTGACTTATTCCCACCCAGAGCCAGATCGGCCCGTGTGGATCGCCCATGGTGTTGTGGCCGTGGATCGAGACGGTCGTGATGATTTGCGCGGTCATCGCGCCCACGGGCGCTTGCGAGGAGTCCGCCTGCGGGGACGCGCAGCTGACAGCGACGATCACAGCTTGCAACCAAGTGGTCTCACGGCACAGAGGCTTCATATCCCACGCCTCGTGAAGAGAGACGTTCGATGCTGCTGGCGCTTAGTGCGCGCCGCAGCAGCGTTCCCAGCTCTTCTGGCTGCCGCACGAGCACGGAACGTTGCGGCCCACTTGCTCGTAGACCAGCTCTGCCGCTGCAGGCTGCAACGACTTGGCAGGTGAGCGCATGGGTCGAGGCAGCGTCTGCAGGTCTTTCCGCAGCTGTGCGAGCTCAGGCGAGCCGGGCAATGGCTCTGGCTCTTTGAGTGTCAGCCACTCGATCTCCGGCGCGATCTCCAAGCACAGCGTGCGCAGTGACGCGCGTGAGCGCTTGCCTGGCGGCGCTTGCAGCTCACGGAGCAGCATGCGCGCAGCGCCTTCCGTACCCGTTGCGTGTGTGCGGCTGGTCTCGCCGATGATGGCGCGGAGCTGCGGGCGCATCGCGTGGTTGTCTTCGCGCGGCATGAGCAGCAGCGCACGCGTGGCCGCCGCGTGAGCCAGCGCAGGAAAGCGTTGGCTGAGCGCGATAGCGAGCTGATTGTGCACCGAGATGTTCGTCGGATCGAAGCGCACGATCGTGAGATACATGGTGAGGGCGAGCTCGAGCTGACCGAGCTGCAGGTGGCACTCGGCCATCTCGCACAACAAGCCCTGCACGTTCGTTGCGTGCTCGGTCATCAGGGCTTCGGAGATCGCACGCCGCTGCAGCTCGAGCAGCTCACCGCGCTGGATCGGCCGTAGCTCGTACATCAGCTCCGACAACACCGCGCTGTAATCGACCGTCGGCGAGCGCAGCGGCGAGTCGACGATGCGCTGCAGCGCATTGCGTTGATCCCCGAGCAACCGCGCCGCCGCACCACGCGAGCCGCGCTCTCGCAGCTGCACACTGGCCTGCGCAAACGAGTCGGCCAAGCACGCCAGCGTCCAGTCGCTGCGGGGCGCAGCGCTGGGCTCCATAAAGCGGACCGGGTCGTGCTCGAAGAGCAGCTCGGTCTCGAGCACCGTCCGCGCGACCCGCACCATGTCGCGCGCGGCCATGGCCTCGCTGCTGAACAGGACCTCGTCGGCGTCGCGCACGTGCTCGATGCAGCTGTCGATCGCCTGCGCGCTCAGTCGGGCGTAGCGACTGTGGAGCTGAAAGAGCGGGGCCATTATCGCTCGCCTAACCGGGTATCGGCTCGGCACGCAAGGGCTTTGTGCATGCTGCGTCAACGTCACCGCCCAAGCTGGACAGGCGGCCGCGTACGCACAGAGCGGGCGCGCTTTGAGCGGCGGCTCGGCGATCGCGCAGAGCGGTCCTGGCTGGTCGTGGGCGCTACAGGGCCCGACGTCGCAAGCGGCGGTTCCCGGCCCGGCTGACCAAGGCGTGCTCGCGCTCGCACGTGCTGACCTTTACGCGGGAGGCAGCGTGCGCCCGTGTCGGTTCGTATGCGACCCGCGCGCGTGCTAACATTGTTGATTCGACGCGCAGCTGACGGCTGCGTCCGACTTCCAAGGAGTACAGGAAGCTGGACGAGCCTCCGCGCATGAGGGTTGACGCAGTTTGTCGATGAGCAGAACCGAACAGAAGTCTACACGTTGGGTTTGGTTGATTCTAAGTGGAGTGCTTGGCTGCGCAGACGCAGCGGCCGTCGAGCCAGAGCAAAGCCAAGGCGAAGCGGGTTCCGCTGCGGCTGGTGGCGGCAGTGCGGGTGCGGCAGGTGGAGACGCCTACGCCGGCCCGGCATCCTGGTGTGACATCAAGCGTACGCTCGATGCGCGCTGCATCGCTTGCCACGACGACAAAGGTTCGGCGAATACGCCGATGTCACTGCTCACGTACGGGCATACACAAGCCGCTGCGTTCAGCGACGCCAGCCGGAGAGTGTACGAGCTGATCGGCGCACGCGTGCATGACAAGACGAAGCCGATGCCTCCACAACAGAAGCTGACGGCTGCCGAGCTCGCACAGATCGACGCGTGGGTGGCCGCCGGTGCGCCGGCAGGTGATGACCCGAGCTGTGGCAAGTCAGCGCCGATCGTGGCGACGCCCGATGAATGGCCTGCCGATTGCGACGCGACTTACACCGTTTTGGCGCACGGGCCGGGCGGTGACACCCAGCCGTTTAGTGTTCCCGCGGGTGGAGAGCTCCACGGCAACGTTACGATTACAGCGCCTTGGGGCAACGAGTCGCTGCAGGCGATCGCGTTTCGACCGATCACCGACAACCGCAAGGTGCTGCATCACTGGATCTTGTACGGGCCGAAGCACGAGTTTCTGGTCGGCTGGGCTCCAGGCAAAGACAACACCGTCCTTCCGCACGACGTCGGTATGAACTTGGCCGGTGGCACCCTGACACTCAATATGCACTACAACAATCTGTCAGGTAGTCGGGCGGAGCTCGATCGCAGTGGCGTTCAGATCTGTGCACTGAAGCCTGAGAGCTTCCGCAAGCACACCGCAGCCGTGCACACAGGCTTCTCCCGCCTCGCATTCACGATTCCTGCGCGTGCGGTCGACTTCGCGGTCACCGGCACCTGCATGGCGACGGTGAGCACGCCGGTGACTTTGTTCAGCGCGAGCCCGCATGCCCACAAGCTCGCGAAGCACATGAGCTTCAGCGTTCAAAAGGCGAGCGGCGAGCGCATCGTGATGTACGACGGCAGCTTCGACTTTGAAGAGCAGCAGGCGTACCCGCTCAGCCCACTCGTACAGCTCGAAACGGGCGACAAGGTCATCACGACCTGCACCTACAACAACACGACCGATCGTGCGGTCAACTTCGGCGAAGATACTCACGACGAGATGTGCTTCAACTTCGCGTCGTATTACCCAATGGGCGCACTGACCTGCGGCATCGCGTTCTGAGTCCCAATGCGGAGGCTCAGCGCGACGCTGATTTTGAGCGACACGAAGCGATCGGCCAGCAACGGCATGGCGATAGAGACAAACCAGCGTGCGACCAACACCAGATGCTAGGGGATCTGAAGCGTTGCGGCGGCGATCACTCTCGGCAGACGCCTGCGGGCTCGCTTGGGCGGCGGCGCGACAAGCGGTGGTGATTTCGTCATTGCTGGCTCCCTCGGCCGCTGGAGGCTCCTGGGCGGCAGGATGGGGGCCGAAGCGCCGCGCTTGCAACCATCTTCCGCCCGTGGAGGGGTTGGGAGCGAGCACCGAACACGCGGAGGCGTCACGGTCCTGCATTGCAGGTTTCACGCGCGCGGGAGCCTAGCTGCGCGGTGTTTAGCCGCGTCGCGCCTCAGCTTCGGCTCTCATCGCGAGGGCTACTTGGCCTGCGAATCGTGAGGCTCCAACGTGTTCGGTGCTGAACTGACCGTGGCACGGGACGGTATGGACATGCTTTGGGCAAGGTGTGGATAAGTCATTTTTCGTTGTGGACATCCGGTGTAATAGGCGACTCGCGAGGCCGCCAAACGTACTCCCGTGGTGGATTGCGTAGTTGTCATCAACAAGCTCTCGCACAATTGATTCGTGTAAGATCACACTGCCAGCCGATAATTTGACGCGTCAGAGCACGAGGCCTACGCACGTGCTGTGCTGCGCGGTATCGATCTCGAGCTTCTCGTGCACGGGGATCACTACCCCGCGGTGATCGATCGCGTGCTCGCCGCGCAACGCAGCGTTTGGATCGCGACTGCGAATCTCAAAGAGTTGATGATCGAGGATCACCGCCTCGTGCCTGGGCGCAGGCGTGGGCGCGCGCAGTATCGCTCGGTGCTGGCAGCGCTCGCGGAGCTGTCGGCGCAAGGTGTGGAGCTGCGCATCCTGCATGCCGCGCCGCCCTCGCGCGTGTTTCGCCGCGACTTCGATCGCCAGAAGGGGTTGGTCGCAGGTGGCTTGGAGATGCGGTTGTGCCCGCGTACGCATCTGAAGCTCGTGATCGTCGATGGCCGTCATCTGTACCTCGGCAGCGCGAACTGGACCGGCGCAGGGCTCGGTGCAAAGCACGACCAACGTAGGAACTTCGAGCTCGGTTTGTTGACGCAGGACGAGCGCCTGTTAGACGCAGCGCAAGAAGTATTCGAGCGCGTCTGGCGCGGCAGTGAATGCGCGAGCTGCCGTGTGCGCGACACGTGCCCGATGCCGCTCTCAGCGTTCGATCTCAGCGCACCTCCCGCCGCTGAGAGCAGCAAGCCCAAACGCCCGAAACGCGCACGCAAAACGCGCAAGCGCGTGGCCAAACGAAAAGCAGCGAGTCGCCGCGAAGCGCAAGCTCCGCCTCGGCAGCCAGCGGCCTCGAAACCTAAGCCGACGCGCTCGAAACGCGCACTTGCTGCGCGAACGCGCGTGACGAAGCGAAGCTCTTCGACACCATCGAACACGAATGGATGAAGCGGTTCATCGAGCATCGGATCGGGGACAAGCGCATGGTGCGACTACTGATGAAGTGGTTGCATGCAGGCGTTATGGAGAGAGGCGAGCTCCACGAAGTGAAAGCAGGCACGCCGCAGGGAGGCATCATCAGCCCACTGCTGGCCAACGTCTACCTGCACTACGTGATCGATCTGTGGGTTAATCAATGGAGAAAGCGGCACGCGCGCGGTGAGGTGTACATCGTGCGTTACGCCGACGACTTGGTGATGGCCTTTCAGAATGAACAGAATGCACGCGACATGCGAGAGGCGCTGGCCACTCGACTGGCGCAGTTCGGCCTGGAGCTGCACTCGGACAAAACACGGGTGCTTCGGTTCGGGCGCCACGCGCTCGAGAACGCGAAGTCAGACGGTCACACACGACCCGAGACCTTCGATTTTCTGGGGTTCACGCACATCGCCGGCAAGAGCAGGCGCGGGGAGTTGCCAGCTGCAACGCCGTACCTCAAGGAAGAAACGGAAGATAGAGCTGGCAGCGCTACGCGAAACGATGAAGCGCAGCCGACACACGCCAGTGAGAGCACAATACAAGTGGCTTACACGCGTACTGGAGGGGCACTATCGGTACTACGGAGTGCCCACGAACCATCGATCGCTTCAGCAGTTTCGAGAACAGGTGGGTCTGACGTGGCATCGCCAGCTTCAACGGCGGAGTAAACGTGCAGCCTGGACCCGAGAGAAGCTCACGCGGTTCGAACAGTATTTCCGACTTCCAAAGCCTCGCATCCATCATCCCTGGCCGAACCTTCGACAAGCGACCCGTTGACCTGAGGTGGGAGCCCGGTGCGGGAAATCCACTCGCAAGGATCTGTCCGGGGAGGCGGCCGAAAGGCCGTCCCTACCGGGACATCATATAACTTCTCATGGCGTTTCCTGGCGCACTGGGTGGCTTCTCCTGGCGGTGTTTCTCGGGCTCCGTTCAACACCGACATCGCGTGTTCAACGCCGCTCTCCACGCCGCGTCCACTCGGATCAGTGATAGGGTTCGCTCGCAGTGTTCGCCAGCGCTTGTGCTTTCACCAGCTGTTCTCGTACTGAAGCTATGAGCTTTACATTCCCGTCGTCGACCGATCCCTCGACGATGGGTCGCCGAGCGACGTTAAGATCGACCTCACAATGTTTTGCCAGCGGACTTTCGGCACAGAAGTAGAGCCAGTCGAACATCGGCATGTTGAGCCGGCGACCATTGCGCGCTAGTACGCCATTCTCTACATAGACGGTCTCTTCTACCGTCAATTCCGCAAGCTCGTCCTCCGAAAGCGGCTCCTGCGCCACGACTCTATCGATTACCGCAATCAGCTCCGGTTTGAGACTTTTCACGACCGAAAGCGCTGCGAGCCACGACCTGGCATCAGCGTTGGTAGCAGCGGAGGCCTGTGATTCCAAGAAACGCTGCTCTGCCTCGTTCCACTGGAGACGAGACGCCGCGATACGGCCTAGCGTCCGCAACGTGGACGCCTTGACACGATCTTCTGTCGCGAGCACGAGAGCTTTCTCCGCTGCAGCGCGCGCGTGCTCGTACTCGCCCTTTCCGCAGATATCGTAGGCCACACGATACGAAGCGAGTGCCAAAATGGACCACGCATCTGAGCACTGAGGATCGATCTCGGTTGCGTGCTGTGCAAACGTGGCCGCTTGAGCCACGTAGATCGTATCGGTCGGTTTGACAGACTTCTTGTCGACTAGCGCAGTCGCAAGCTTGAGGGGCTCGCCCTTAGCCGGGTCACGCGCCGCGGTGCACGGCGCGAGCACCGGCTGCTCGGCAGGCGGCGCCCCGGTGTTTGTCTGCGACTGGATGATAGCGGCCGGTCTCGCCACCGCCTCCATCGGCAGCGATTTACTCCCGGCTGCCGGGGACTGCGTCGTCTGATTCGCGACTTCCGATGGCTGCCTTAGCGCGCTCGGCTCCGTCTCCCTACCTCGTGCAAAGAAGAGAGACCCGACGATGCCCGCCGTGACAATCAGGCCGGAGCGAATCGGGAGCCAATCAGTCGACTTGGTCGCAATAGGCTCATCTGACGCTGCAAGCGTTGTGATCGCAGCATCTTCTGTCGACGTGCTGGACTCCACCTCTGCGGTGCTGTTGCTGTGCGCTGGCCGTGCTTCGAGCGCGGTGAAGTCCTGCGGACAAAACGCCAGCGTGTCTGGATATTCCTTGCCACAAGAACGACACTTCCTCATGATCTGTCCCCCGACAGCTCAATGTGCGACATTATACCAGTCCGTCCAAGTTGCGGTGGACTAGTAGATCGCCGCCGAACCTTACAGTCTGCAGCCTCGATCGGTTATTGACCGGTGTCAACTTTGACTGTAGTTCAATTGAAAGAGTCGATGCTGCCTGCGCGGCCGGCTCGCAGCATTCGAGTCCCGGGGGAAGTATGGCTCGACCGATCCTGCCGATCGAGAAGTCAGGCGTGCAACATGCACTGCCGGTCCTGCACACGAGCGCGCCGACAAAGACCACAGGCGATCTACGCCTGATCCTCCGCCGTCCCAGGTCCAAAGGTTATTTAGCTCAGGTCTCGCAGCTGGATGCCGGTAAGTATGTCCATTCCAAACAGGCCGTTGACGAGCTGCTCGCCGCGATTGCAGCAGAGTTTCCGGAGCTTGCGCTACCAGACTATCCGCTGGGTTATCTGTCTCGTTGCCACTTGGGTGATCCGTACGAAGTCCACACGCTCGATGTCACCGGAGGGATCATCGAACACTTCAAGGTCGGGCAACCGCTCGGCGCGATGTTCGAGAAAGGTCGCGCACTTGCATTGCACCGTGCCTACGAGGTTGTCGAGATCTATCGCGATGCAGTCTATTGCCTAAGGGCGGACGGCAGTGCCGTTCGTGTGTGATTCAACATGGGTAGTGAGCATCTCGTAATCAGTCCGGCAGATCTCCGCGCCATCGAAAGGTCACTGAAGCAGATCGGTGAATTCACGGCACATGTCGGCACTCGCTTGGAATCTGTTGAGGATCAACAAGCTCAAACCCAGAGCCTGCTAGAATCGTTCGTCAAAGATTTCGCCGAGTTTGTAGCGCGCGATGCGAAGCAAAAGGAGGTCCAGCTCGCCGAGACCCGAGTCGTGAAGGTACGTCAAGAGTTGGAGCAGCGCTTTGGACATTACGGCGCAGTTCGCCGGCGCGCGACGGGTATCCTCCAAGCGATCGAGACGCAGACCGTGAGCTCCGACGCGGTGCGCAGCACCACCGAGGAGATGATGATGCAGGCACCAGGCTACTGGCTGGCTCCCGCATTGGTCGCGCTATCAGGTTGGGTTCGAGACGATCAGCCGCTAGCTCAGAGGGCGCTCACGGAGGCGCTGCGTCGCGACGACTTCAAGACTTCTCTATTCTTCGGCCTCGTCACACGTCGCGCTGGCCGCCGTGAGGCGAACGCTCGCTGGCTCCATCGCTATCTACTCCATCAAGATCCCACGGCGCTCGATCGCGAGTTTATCGTCCTGCTCAACGCGATCGCCAACGGAGTCTTCGGCGTCGAAGTACGTGAGCTGACCAGCGCCAAGATCGACGAGTGGCTGCAGCAGCTGGGCGCGCGTGCCGGCTTTCAGGAAGAACAAGAAAAGCGCTGGACGACTGCATTCGTTGCACGAGAACCGACTGTCTCCGAGGACGAATATCGCGTGTTACGTCAGTTCAGTCCTACATGGCCGGAGCTTTCGCAAAGCCTATCTCGCGTGCGTCGCAGCGGCGTCGTGACCGACGACTTTCGTGCTGTGTTCGACGGCGAGCTCGTGGTCTCTCCTCAGCTCGTGAGCGAGGTCGACGGCATCCTCGAGTCCTTGGTGAAAAACTTCGACGACGAAGAGCTTCCGCTCCGCCGCCAAGACCGCTTCCTCGAGCTGATTCTGGAGACCGGCGGAGATCGCGCTCTGGCGCAGCAGCGCTTCGACGCCGAGCAACACGCTCTGGACGAAAAGATGCCGTTCACGCAGCTGCTAACAAACGCATCCATGTCGCCGAATCTTGCTCAGGCATCACGCGCCACGCAGCGCTTCTCGATCGCGCTCTCGCGTGAGTGGATAGTTCGCGCTCAGGATGGGTTGACCGCACGCGACCGCTCGCAGGTCCCACAAAAAGTTCAACTCAAGGTCGGCGATTGGTCGGGAGAGTGCTGCGACGGTTCAGAGGAACAAGCACTACGAGCTAGCATCGGCGAGTTGTTCGCAGACAAGCTCAAACACGGGCTTGCAGCGATCAAGCGTCCCGCGTTCTTCTTTCCTTCGCTCTTGCTCGGCCTAGCGGCAGCCATCGGAATGCGTAACGTATTCGGGTTCTGCATCTTGGCCGCCGCAGTGCTCTATTGCTGGCTAGAGGAGCGCAAGTTGGGGCCCAGGCGTGCCAAGCTCCGTGCCGAGCTCGCGGAGACGCTCGCCCGTACCGACGAGATTGTTCGTGCCGGCCTCGCCGAGCTGGTCGACTACCGGCGCGAGTGGAGCAAGCAAGACAAGAAAGCCGAAGAGTTGCGTGAGCTCGTCCTGGCGATCTCACCGCGCGAATGCACCTTCGTGCAGCCTGGCGAAGCGAGACAAGTCTTGATGGGCCGGGCCTCCTGACAGAGCTGCCGCTTGGAGAGATCCGATGAAACCGCTAATTCCTGGCCTGCTATCAGCCGATCAACAGACCTCTGCCAGAAGTGACGCCCAAAGCTCCTCTGGTTCCCAGCAAGCCGATCCGCAACAAGCGGCACATGCTCAACGGGCCGACGGTCCGCGCTTCCCAGCTTGGGATCTGCTGCCGCCAGAGCAGATCCTCAACTTCCGCAGGCGCGGGGGATGAGCGACACACCACCGCGCACCTACGCGCAATGGGTCGACATGCTCGATCGCGTCGAGTCCGGCCATGACGCTTGTATCCCTCTGCTCGAGCGAGGCACGCTGGACTGGAGCGCCGGCGTCGCGGAGCGATTTGTAAACCGCATCGACGCTGTCTTCACAGTGCGGCTCAAAGGTGTGCAGACCGGACTGCAACGCGCGCTGAAGGCTGCGCGTCGCCCGGACGATGTGGCCAGGGCGCTTTCAGATGCGCGCCGCGCACTCGAGCCGCTAATGCGGCTGGCTGCCTTGCGAGCCCTGCAGCCTGATGTTCAAGAGCACCTTCGCTCGAGCCTGCAGAAGCTCGTGACGAACGTACAGTCGAGCCTCGAGCAATCCGCACGCGCGCAAGGTCATGCCGGAGAGCAGTTTCTACGCATAGTACTTACTAGCCCACTCTGTATTGCAACTATGCGGGCGGCGACGCCTCCGACGCCTCAACAATCAGAGCCTGACCAACCGTCGAACAAATCCCGTCGTCGAATACTGCTCTAGGAGAGTACCGTGTCCGAAGCCGCAAGTTGTCGCGAACATATCAAGGGCCTACTCAAGGCGCGAGTACCATTTATCTCCGTTCGCAGCGCCGAGCGCGCGCGCTGTCTGGATATGTTCCGAGGGCTCGCAACAGAGGTTGGAGTTACAGTCTACGTTCACACGCTCTCCCGCGGAATGCGTGATATCTCCACGGACCGCGCAGTGAACGAAGATCGTTCAGTAGTCGGCGCACTCGATTTTGTCTCCCAACAGATCTCCCAGCGGCAGAATCTGACGTTTGTGTTTACAGAGATGCCTGACATCGAGGACGACACAGCAACTGCTCGACAGCTCTACGACTTGGTCATGCTCGCGTGCGAGCGAGCCGCGGCGCTCGTCGTTCTCACCACGAAGCCAGTTTGGGCAAACCTGCAACGTCTCGGAATGGCCGCTGTGCTCGACGCGCCAAATGAAGACGAGATGGTGGCGATCCTTCACGAGAGCATCGATCCATACAAAGGCAGCCTGCCCATCGAGTGGTCAGAGCCACAGTTTCGCGAAGCCGGCTCCATACTCGCGGGCATCACGCGGATCGAAGCGGAGAATGTGATCGCCACGATGCTGGCCAAAGGCGCAATCCGACAGGCCGATATCATCGAGCTGAGCCATGTCAAAGATCGCATTTTTTCGGACATTTCGGGCATTGAGAGGGTACAGGTTCGGCCCGACGAGCTCACCGTTGGCGGCCTGACTGGTTTGCAGGCTTGGCTAGCTCGCAAGCGGCCGCTGCTCACGGCCGATCTTCGCGAGCGACGTTTGCGTCCACCACGAGGAGTTCTACTGGTCGGTGTTCCAGGCTGCGGAAAATCGCTCTCCGCAAAATCGATCGCCGCGACCTGGAACCTGCCGCTGTATCGTCTCGATCTAGCTACGATTCATGGTCAGTACCTCGGACAATCAGAGAATCGGTTGAAGGAAGCCTTATCGACGGCTGATCATGTTGCACCGTGTGTGCTCTGGATCGACGAAATCGAGAAAGGCCTCGCCGGCGCAGTCAATGGAGGAGACGGCGGCAGCTCGACGCGACTCGTTGGACACTTTCTTTACTGGTTACAGGAAGCTCGGGGACGTGTGTTCGTCGTAGCGACCGCAAATGACGTCAGCCGCCTTCCACCCGAATTGTTGCGACGCGGCCGCTTCGACGAGCTGTTCTTCGTCGACCTTCCCACTCCAGAGGAACGACGCGAGATCATCCAGATCTATCTCACGCGTAACCTGCGCAGACGAACCAACGATAAGTTGCTCCAGGAGCTGGTCAATCTGTCGGAAGGATTTGCTGGCGCGGACATCGAGGCAGCAGTCAAGGAGCTCGCGCACGCCGCATATGAGCTCGGCAACAGCAAGGACGATGCTGCAATTACAGACGAGATTATGCGTAGTAGCTTCGCAAACGTCGTGCCACTTAGTAAAACGAGCCCAGAGCAGATCGAACAGATTCGTGCGTGGGGCCGGGAGCGCGCTGTACCAGCATCTGGCATTCCAATCGGCGGGGCGTCGAGTCCAAAACCCGGACGCCGCGCTGTGATTGTGTAGCTCTGTACCCGCTTGCGAAATCGCTCGCCCAATCCTCATGCGCCGCGCTCCAGCGCTGGCTGATCGTTGTCGTTTTCTCCAGCTTGCGCCGCCGCCTTCGGCTGCAACTGCGTCGGATTGTCCGCGACTCGAGCGACGACTCTCTCGAGCGCGCGACTATGCCTCTCGATCGCCAAGAAAGCCAAGAATAGGCTCACCAACACCAGGCCAAACAAACCCGCACCGAGCCCATACAGCCCAAGGCGCTTCCACTCGGCACGCTTCTCTTTGTCCTCGCGAACATCGTTCTGATATTTTTCCTCAATCTCTTCGGTTTTTTCTTTATGGTCCCGTACCACTTCGTCGTAGTCCGCAGCATCGATCTGCTCGAACCTCACGATAGGTGCAATGACCTCGGCGCGTTTCTCGACCGGGACTTCTTTCAGCACAGCGACGAGCGTCTCGAGCAGCTCCAGCCTGACCTCGGCGTTAACGTTGGATACGGCCTGCTGCACGATGCCCGCGACGCCCGCACGCACGATCTTAGTCTCGTAGCGAAAACACCCGTAGGCGCTCGGCACAGTACACTTACGCTCGGTCTGGTTTGTCCATGTGTAAGTCGGAGCGGGAAATAGCTCCTGAAGCTCCCTCACGAGCTGATTGAAGCGGAGCTTGGCAGTTTCGTCCTTCTGGTCCGACCCGCTGCGCTTACCGTCCTGTTCGTACTGCACCGTTTGGCTGGCCTGAGCGCTCTGTTCCGCCTCGCGTTGCATCGCTTTAAGCAGTTGCTGGTAATTGATTCGTGCGCGCGGAGCGGGTGCCGCTGGCAGTTCGGGTTTGTCGATAGACGTCTCGCTCACACCACGCATCCAGATGATTCCGGCGACCCCAAATCCCAACACAGCAGCGAGCGCGACGAAGACAAAGAACCCCCGTGCGACGCGGAACACGACGCCTCTTTCAAAGGCGGTCATCGGATCGCTTGCCTGGTTGTTCGCGGCGGATCTAATGGTCATGTTTGGCTTCCTTTCTGACTCATTGTTCGGGGCACACCCTGCATCTGGCTTCGACGCACTGCTGCTGAAGCATGGCGAGAACTTCGTGATCTTCGACCTCCTGATCGAGGTGAAACGCATTCAGACGGTCATACGCTGCCTGTAAGCGAGTGATCCCGGCTTCACACTCGGGGCCACATTGCCCAGAGGAGCGCAGCGCTTTGGCCTTGCCGATGCCGTCGTCGAGCAGTCGGCATTCTCTGAAGTGGTCAGCCCACGATGCGCTTACCTGGCGCAGTCGAGCGCTCCGCGCGTCGCGCTCGATCTTGGCACGCAGCTGATCGATCTTTTCAGTGCGCTCGGCAACCGCTGCGTCTCCATCCGCCATTCGGCGCAATGATGCAGCACACTGAGTTTCCAGAGGGTCGAGCGCTACCCGCAGGTCCTTACAGATTGAGCGAAGAACCGTAAGCTTGGCTACCGCGGCATCCAACTGCTGGACAGTTTTTGAATCTACCTTTGCACGGACTGCTTTCGTGGCTGCGGCATACTCGCCCGCGATGTGCTCAACCTCGTGTGCTACTTTGTCCAACACAGGTCGCAGCGCCGCGGCGACAATTTCACGCTTCAGCCAGCCATTCTCCGATCCGTCGATCGCATCTCGCACCGTCGGGTCTGCGGCGAGGAGACGAACAGTCTGGGCATAGCCTTCCGCTCCGGATTGTGCCGCCGCTTCGGCAAACGCCGAATACACACTTATCCAACTCTGTTGGCCATCAGCCGCGGAGACCGCAAGACTCGATACCACAGCGATCGTGTCGAACGACGTGCTCAACGAAGCGCGGATCGCCGCGATGGCACGTGCTGCCTCCGCGGACAAGACCATCGTGGCTCTCTTCGCGAATGCGGTCTGTGTCGCCGCAAGGCGCGCACGCAAGTCCGGTGCTGCGGGGTCGGAATCGGGGAGCGACTCGATCAGTTTCAGCGCGCGCTGCAACAGTTTCGTCGAGTTCGCAACGTCCGAGCCCGTATTGCTTAGAGCCAGCATCGCTTCTGCGTTGTCGAGGTTGGACGCCGCCACCGTCGCGGCCACGCAGTCATGCAGGCTGTGCTCTGCAAGCTTTGTATCAGTACCCTCTGGCTCGGTCGGAGAGAACACCACGTTCACAATTCCGTCGAGCAGCCGCTCGTTGCTGCACAGCTTGGAAGCGTAGTCTCGGAGCCCGATACGGAAGGTGGGAGTCTCGGGCTCCAGCAGCTGGACAGGCGGCCTTGGTATTCAACGAAGACCACTCCTGCGCCAGGCGCGGCGGTCCCGCAAACACGCGTGTCGCCGGTCGGCGATGACTCGAAGCCTGTCTTGATGTCGGTTTCGTCGTCGATGCCTCTTGCTGCGATGTAGATCCCATGCCCCGCAAATCCGACCCCGAAACCCAAACCGAGAGCACCTAGACCGTAAGCCGCGCTCCGCGGCGAGCCCTTGCTCTCACCGTCCGATCCCGTCTCGTCCTTGTCTGAGATGGACGGCGCCATAGCGATAGCAATGCCTCCAGCGGCCATGCCTATGACACCCGCCACGATGTCCAACACAACGCCCTGCGTCTTGTAGGCAGTGAGGGTTGAGCGTGCGACCTTTTCTTCGGTTCCGTCGTGGCAGACGACTTCTCGCGTGATCTCGGCAGCGAGAACGTCACCAGCTTCCCACGTCGCTTTCGTAACCACGACATTCCCAGCGCTGCGCCGTAACACAACCGGATGCGACTCGAGCACAACGCGCCGATGTTCGACGTGTGGTCCGGATACACTTGCGCAGCCTGCCTCGAACATCGAGATCAGTACGATGTTCGAGGCAAGCAAACACGACCAGAGCGAAAAGTGCCGTCGATAGGCGCATCCACGGAAGGTCCGTTCGGACGGCTCCGAAAGAACGTATGGCGTCATGTGTCCCCCATAACGTTGCGGGCAGCGCTCCGCTGCCACACCATTCAACCCAGATCAAATCTCCACGTTGCTCGCGGTGTCGCGACGGTGTGTGCCAGAGACTGATCTTACAACACGCTTCAGTGAAGCCAAAAGCGTCATTGATACTTAAGTTTGAGCAGCGGCAGCTGCCTCGATTGCCTTAAGATCAGCCTGAAAGAGCCAGGTGAAGCTAGCCAAATTTGAACAATGGAGCTTGGGCTCTGAGTACATGTGGCGCGCCGTGGCAGCAGGCTGACTTGGGCGAGCGCAGAATTATTAGATGGACATCTAGGAGTTCCATGCAATGCGAGAGCCCGCGTATGATGCAACTGACTCGCATAGAAATCGAATGCACCTCAATCTGCTACACAGAGGATGAGCAAGACGCATGGGTCTAGAAACGCGAAAAACGGAGCATTCGGAAGTCATATTGGTCATCTGTCGGCGTGAGATGCCGACGCACAGCGGTCCAAGCAGACGCCCGCGTTCTGTACCTATCATCCTAATTGCAGGGAGCTGTCGCGATGCTGAACCGAATACGTCCGGAGCTCTTGTTCGCGCTCTCCACCGTGATGATGCTCTGCATCATACAGATCCTATCGATCGAACGGCCGGAAGCGCTTCCTCGCTCCGCCGCATTCGCACAGAGCGATCGACCAGACGGTGCCCCTTTCATCGTTCTATTCGCCCAGAATCAACATGGCCAACCGTCTTCTGGGTGTGAACGACCGTTGTGCCGTGCTTTGCTGTCCGAGATCTCGCATGCACGTCGTTCGATCGACTTTGCGGTGTATGGTTTTCGAGCACAACAAGACATCGTCGAGACGCTAGTCGCCGCCAAGCAGCGCGGAGTGGTCGTCCGCGGCGTTGTCGACACCGAGGATGCGGGCTGCTCGAAGTTCCAGTACGCAGACACTGCCGCTATGTTCGACCTGTTCGGTGCCAGCAACATTGAGTGCGATCGCGGCACAAGGGCTCGCGACATCATGCACAACAAATTCTTCGTCTTCGACAGGAGTCGCGTCTCAAGAACTCGCCTCGCCATTCTATTCAGAGTTTGAACGTCAATGGAACGATCTTATGTTAGTTCCCAGTTGCGCAATCACTGCCACGCGCGGCTCCGATTTTAGACGCAAAAATTGAAATTTCTTTAAGTTAGCATTGCGAGAACGTAAGCCGTTCCGGACCGCGTAACGGTGGCACGTCGACTTAGGGCGGGCTGCTTCCCAACGTCAACTAAACTTACCCAGCCGTGTTGCCTCGCGAAGATGCGGCACTCTCGGCACGCACAACTTTCACGCGGCGCTGAAGAGTGCGGTGTTCGCCTTCATATACGAGCATATGCAACCATCTTTCACACAATCGAGCCGTTCTTCGGCGCAACCGATGCTTGGTCGTTTCTGGGGTACGGGCGCTACTTGTAGCGTGTGAACTCGATGGATTCTCATCACAGTACTGCACGAGCTACTCGTTGATAAACTCGGAGCCGTTGTCTGAGTCGAGGCCGCGCATTAGCAATGGTAGCCTCGCTCGGAGGCTAGTGATTCGCTCGAGCACGAGTCCGCCGTCCCTCGCAATCAACGCAACACTTTCGGTCCACCCGCATGCATGGTGCGTCAAAACTACAGTGGTGCATGAGTGAACGAGCCCGGCCATGGTCTGACCGCCGTGACAGACAATGTCGAGTTCCAACCTGCCGCTCGGAGGATCTTTCACATCGCCGTCCGCCGGGCCGTGACAGTCATTCTCGTATGAGAGACGACGCGTAGGCACGGGCGGCTCCGAACGCTGGCTCACCTCGGCGAGGCGGGTCCGCGCGGGAGCGCGGGATGGTGTGCCGGTTTCGCTCCACCGGCAGCTGAGGGCTGCGGTGGAGCGCCCCCGATGCTTTCAGCGGCGGACGGTGGAGGCGTCTTGCCCGTACAGGATCTTGCGTGTTTCCTCGGCGGTGGGCTGCGCTGCGCCCGGAGGGTTGACCTCTTGCACGCGTGCGTAGGCGCGCTTGGTGGCTGGGCGTTCGCGGATCGCTTCGAACCAGCGCTTGAGGTGCGGGAACTGATTGAGGTCTTGGCTTTGCCGCTCGTAGCCGACCACCCACGGGTAGCTCGCGATGTCGGCGATCGAGTAGTCGCCCGCGAGGTACTCGCGATCAGCCAAGCGCTTGTCGAGCACCGCGTACAAGCGTGAGGTCTCCTTAACGTAGCGGTCGATCGCGTACGGCACTTTCTCCGCGGCAGCATGCGCGAAGTGGTTGTTCTGACCTGCCATGGGACCGAGACCTGCCATCTGCCAGAACAGCCATTGCAGCGTTTCGGTGCGGCCACGCAGATCGCTAGGGATCAGCTTCTTCGTTTTGTCCGCGAGATAGAGCAGGATGGCGCCCGATTCGAACAGCGAAAGTGGCGCGCCGCCGTCGGCCGGCTCGCGGTCGACGATCGCAGGGATGCGGTTGTTCGGAGCGATCGCTAGAAACTCTTTGCCGAACTGTTCGCCCTTGCCGATGTGGATCGGGATGATGCGGTAGGGCAGCCCGATTTCTTCGAGGAAAATAGTGATCTTGTGACCGTTGGGCGTGGTCCAGTAGTAGAGGTCGATGCTCATAAGCTGTTCCTTTGCTCGAATGCGTGTCTCGTATTGTAGAGGCGGTTCTCGCGACGGCCAGTCCCGAGCAGCAATCGGCTCGTTTGTTATCCGTGCGTTACGAGAGCTGCCGCAGGCGTTGTGCTTGGATATCGTCGTCGCTAGCGTAGGTGCATGACTGAGATCATTCTGGTGCGCCACGCATCATCGACTCATCAAGCTACAGATGCGCCGCTGACGGCTGCAGGTGCCGCGCAGTCGGTGATGCTTGCTGAGCTCTTGTCCACGCTCGAGGTGACACGCATCGTCTCGAGTCCTTATCGTCGCGCCGTGCAGACTGTCGAGCCATTCAGCGCACAGAGCGGGCTTGCGATCGAGCTCGATGCGCGCTTGGGCGAGCATCGGCTGAGCGGACTCGAGCTCGCTGATTGGGGTGAGCACTTGCGCGCGTCCTTCGACGATTTGGACCGCTGCCTGAACGGTGGCGAGTCGTCACGTGCTGCGCGCGAGCGTGCGCTCGCCGCCGTTGAGGAGGCTGCCGCGACGGGACAGCGAACGCTGCTCTCCACGCATGGCAAGCTGCTCGCGCTGCTGCTCAGTGCCTTTGATGCTTCCGTGGGTTACGACGTATGGCAGAAGCTTTCGAACCCCGATGTTTATGTTCTGAACCCGCGCGCTGGATCGTTTCGAAGGCTTTGGAAAACATAGGGGGTGTGCCTCGATATTGCGACGCATCGCCCTTCGCGCCGCTTTTCCGACAAAAATCGAGGCAAATGGCTCGGACGAATATCTAGGGTCACCCCTTGTTGTACAATCGCTAGTTCGAGCATGCCCGCTGCAGCGTGTTAGAGTGGCCCGTCGGCATGTGGAAGCTCGCGGGGGTTCGAGATCTGTTGGTGGCAGCGCTCGCGCTGTGGATGATCGCAGGGCGCGTATCGGCGGAGGTGCGGCTCGATTGGCACGCGGCGGCAGGCTGTCCCGATGCGGCAACGGTGACGAGCACGATGAACAAGTGGCTCGAAACGACGGGCACACCGATCGATCGTGCGGACGTGCAGCTCGATGCGGAGGTGGAGTCGTCTCCGTCCGGGTTTGAGCTGGCGCTGGCGCTGCAAACGCGCTCGGGCACGCGGCGTATGCAAATGTTTGCCGAGACCTGTGATGTGTTCGCGCAAGTGATCGCGGTGCAAGCGTCGTTGCTGATCACGAGCGCGGAGGCTGAGCCGCCGCGGACAGCTGCAGCGCCGAGCCCGCCGCGGAAAGCGGCAGACGGTGGGCCGGAGCGTGCATTTGCGCTGCGCGCGCAGGGCATCGTCACGTCGAGTCCGCTGCCTGGGCCAGCCTTCGGGCTGGCGATCACGGGGGCTTACGTGATGCTGCCGCTGCGGCTCGAGCTGATGGGCGGCTACCTGTTTGCGCGCGAGCTTCGCTACAATGCGCATCCAGAGGTGGGCGGCGACCTGCAGTCGGGGTTTATTAGCTTGCGGCCATGCGCTGCTGCGCGGCTTGGTTGGGTCGAGATGTCAGGCTGTGTCGGTGCCGAAGCGGGACTGCTCCGCGGCCAGGGCATCGGGGTGTCCGGTGCGCGCGGCACCGTCAGGAGCTGGTTCGCTGTCGCTCTGGGCGGCGGCTTGAATGTGTTGGTGACGCCGGTTTGGAGTGTTTGGCTGGGCGTCGATCTGCTTATTTCGCTGAATCGCCCGGCGTTTTACGTCGCTCAGCTGGGACCGTTGTACAGGCCTGAGCTTTTTGGAGTGCGGGGAACGCTAGGAATCGAGTTGCGCATCTGGTGACGGATTCGGCCGCGGGCGGGAGTCCAGCAAGGGGGGTGACCTCCACGTAGGTGATGGGTGTCCAGAGCGAACCAAAGAGAGAGCGAGCAAGTGGCTGAGCTGGCACCGGAATCAGCGCAGCTCGCGGAGCTTTCGCGGCTGTTCGATCTGCACGCGGATTTTGTGTACCGGGTGCTGTTGCGGCTCGGGGTGCCGCGCGCCGACGTCGAGGACTGCGTGCAGGATGTGTTCTTGGTGGTCGCTCACCGGCTGGCGGATTACGTAGAAAAAGGCTCGGTCCGCGCGTGGTTGTTTGTGATCGCGCGTCAGGTCGCGCTGCATGCGCAACGCTCGAATCGGCGTCGCGCGCACTATCATCTCGCGATCGTTCCGCCTGTTCCGAACGACGACCCGCATCGCGAGCTCGTGCGCAAGCAGGCGATCGAGCTGGTGCACGAGTTTCTCGCCGAGCTCGATGAACCGCAGGCGCAGGCGTTTTATCTGGCTGAGGTCGAGCAGCTGAGCGTTCCGGAGATCGCGGCGGCGCTCGATGTCAAGCTGAATACTGTCTACAGCCGCTTGCGACTCGCCCGACAAAGGCTCGCGTTGTGGCTCGCGGCGCGCGTACAGGATGCACCATGAACAGCCCTTCGGACGACGATATGTTCTCGCGCTACCGGACTGAGCTGGTCATGGATGCGGAAGCGCGCGCGCGCACTTTCTGCAAGCTGCAGGAGCGCGTGCTTCGTGGTGAGCAACCTTTGCCAGAGATCGATGTGCTGCCGCCGCAGACGGCTGCGCTGCGCGGGCTCTGGAGCCTGCCAGCGAAGTGGGTTGTGACGATCGCTGGTCTGGGAGTTGGAGCACTTCTCGTTGCTAATGTTGTTCTGCGTGGCGTGCCGCTCACAGCGGCGGATGAAGAGCGCGTGCTGGTCGCGCCGCCTTCAGCGGCAGGCGAACGCGACAGGCTGCCTTCGAGCTCCGCTCTGGCGCACGAAGTGCGTACGGGGACAACGCCTGGTCCGGTGGCGCGCGCGGAGAACGGCGGCCACGAAGCAACGCCGCGAGCGCAAGCGAGGAGCGCAGCCCGCGCCCCACGTGCGAATACGGAGCTAACAAAGCGCACGGCCAACGTTGCGCCCGCACCGGGAGCGCAGCTTACGGCTGCTATGCGATCGCGGGAAGCGGGCTCACCGCTGTCGGACGCGTCGCGAGCGCAGTCGCAGCTCGCCGCTCTAGCGCGCCCGCAGGAATCCGTCTCGCCCGCCGGAGCGTCGGAGGTTGGGCAGCAGCCGCCGGCTGTCGACCCTGCGTCGCAGGCAGCTGTGACGGGTGCTGCCGAGAACCGCGAAAGCGTCGCGAGCTCGCAGCCGTCCGCTGCAGCCGCAAATGCGGAACTGCAGAAGCAGGCCTATGTTTCGCCAAAGGTCCCGCAGCGCTCCGACAAAGAGGTCGCTTCCGAAACGCTGACCAAAGAGGTTCAGCTGCTCCAGGCGGCACAGCTCGCCCTGCGCGCGGGTGACACGCAGCGCTCACTCGCGCTGCTCGCAGAGCATACGTGGACCTATCCACAAGGTCACCTCGCGGAAGCACGCGACGTCGCGCGCATTCTCGCGCTGTGTCAGGCGGGCAACGTCGCCCAGTCCAAGCTCCACGCCAAACGCTTCCTCCAGCAAAGGCCGGAATCGCCGTACGCCCTGCGCGTGCGCGCCGGCTGCGCTGCCATGACAGACTCATCCGCTCCGTAGCAGGGCTGCTCCGTGCGGGCTTGACTTGGTGTGCTCAGGCGGGTTCTCTGCGTGTGCTTCGGTGGTGACCTCCGAGCACGCGAGCGCGGACGCATCGGAGCCGCATGGTACGAAGTGTTAGAGCCGCTGCTCTGAGCGCCCCGTCGAGAGCTTAGCTACGAGCGTGCGCACCTCCGGGTTGCCAGCGGCGGTTGCGGACTGCACGTGCGTCCAGCAGCCGTCAGCGACTGGCGTAGATCCAGGTCCGCAGAGGTGCGCCCCCGAGGCCGACGAGCGTCTCGCCTACGCTGGTGATCGGCCCCACGCTCTGGGCGAGAAAGCTCTCTTCGCTCCAGCGCGTGCCATCCCATTCGCGCGTGCGCAGCCCGAACCCAAAGTCACTCAGCCCACCAGCGACGAGCCGCGGTCCGAGCTGCGCCATGTACACGGCTGACTCGGGGATCGGTGTATGAGCATCGCCCAGCTCGCGACGCGTCCACACTTCGCCATTCCAAAACCAAAGCTCCGCAAACGAGCCAGAAAACAGCGCGAGCTCATCGCCGTAGCCTGCCAGCGCGTGGCGATAACTAGGTTTTGGTCCGGCGCGGAGAGAGAGCTGCCGCCATGAGCTGCCGTCCCATTGCCACATGTCTGCGAGCGCACTGTCGGCCGTGAGCGGATCGCTGCTCGCACCACCGAACAGCACAACCGTGCCGCGGTAAGCGGCCAGCGCGTGATGTTGCCGAGCAGGCGGATGCGTATCGAGCTGGCGCTCGCTCCAGGTCTCGCCCTCGAGCTCCCAAGTGTCCGCGAGCAAGCCGGCGCTCCCCAGGCCGCCGAATAACACGAGCTTGCCGCCAATGGCTGCAAGCCGAGCCGAGGCGCGCACCGCTGGCCGCTGCGCGGGCTGGAGCTCTTTCCAATGCTCGCCATCCCATGCCCAAGTGTCGTCCAGTAAGCCGCCGCGGCCCCGGCCGCCGAACACGATCACACGCTCGCCGAGCGTCGCGATCGCATAGTCGCGACGCGCAGCCGGCATCGTGGGCAAGGTCGCGAGGCTCCAGCGCTCGCCATCCCACATCCATGTCTGGCTCTCACCGCCGCCGTGCAGCACGAGCTTGTCGGCGAGCTGCGTGAGCTGATAGCCCTCGCGCACCGCTGGGCTGGGCGAGCACGTGCGGTCACGCCAGTCCGTACCGTTCCACTCCCACGTCTCCTGCGTGTTGCCAGAGTCCGCGTAGCCGCCGTACATCAGCACGCGCTCACCGAAGCTCGCGAGCACGTGACCACGGCGATGAGTCGGCCGTGTGCTCGTGGCTTTCTCGTTCCAACCCACCCCGTCCCACACAAACGTGCGCGCATTGCAGAACATCACCACCGTCGCGCTGAGTCGCGCAGCAGGACTCTCGCAGTCCTTTGGACCGTCGCCCGGTTGCAGCAGCGTCCAGTGCGTGCCGCCCCAGCGCCATGTGTCCTGCAGCGCACCGCTGCTGCTCTGCCCGCCGAACAGCAGGATCTGGCCGCCCCAGCTGCTGATCGCAGGTGCACTGCGACCGGGCGGCGACTGTGCCAGCTGAAGTTGTGTCCAGTCTGTGCCGTTCCAGGTCCACGTCTCATTCACGTAATCAGCGAAGTCCGGCGTCAGCGACGTCTCTTTGCCGCCGAACATCAACAGCTGATCTTGAAAGCGCGCTAATCCGGGCCGCTGTCGCGCAGACGGAGCTTGGCTCGTAGGCAGTTGCTCCCAACGCGCGCCATCGAACTGCCAGGTTTCGAGTGCGCGCTCCGTGCGCCAGCGCTCGTCGCCACCGACCAGCACCACCTTGTCGCCGAAGCTCGCCAGCGCAGGCGCGCTGAACGCGGGTAGCAGCGCTGCGGACTGCCAGGTTCGGCTCGGGACCTCGCTCGCCTGCGCCGCGTCCGCGGCTGTGCTCTCATCGCATGCGCTCAGCGCAAGCGCGAAGATAGTCGGTCGGCTGAGACTCGCGAGTGCGCGCATCGGTCAGCGTGCGTCGCCGGCCGCTGTTGGCGGCGATCGCTGACGGAGCGTAACACTGCGCTCGGAGCAGCGAAGAACGGCGTGCGCTCAGACGACAACTCGACGGGGAAAGTGTGAGCTGCAGCAGCACAAGTCATGCTGATGAAACGCAAGCGACCACGTCCCACTCGCGTTCCCGCGCAGCTTTCAGCACTTCGAAGACCTCGGTCGACTCGAAGTCCCGAGTGTGTACCAGCACGAAGTTGCGGTCGTCGACGCGCGCGACGTGGTGAGCCACATAGGGGATCGAGCAGCTCGGGCCCGCCGTTGGCAGCATCGATGTTACGTCACGCGCGCTGCGCTCATGGTCACGCTGTCCATGTTGATCGTACGCGTCCTTTTTCCCCGAGCCCGTGTGCACCAAAGATGCGATTGACCGCGAGGTGGTTGCGCGTGCCTTTCGGTCGCGATCACTGTGCCCGAGCGCGAGAGCAGGATCCCGTGGGCAGCACAACCGTCGTCTTGAACGCCAAGCACAACGGTAGGAATCGCAAGAGCGAGTGTGCGCCTCAGCGCCGGCAAAACGACTCAGCTCGACATGGCGCTGGAATTCAAACGGGTGGTTGACAGTCAGATCACCGCGTTCGCGCGCATCACCGTCATTGCCGAGATCGACGTCCGCGCGTGCAATGCCCCGGACGACCGTTCTACCTACGCGCTCGTAGAGTGCAGCTTCGGACACTGCACCGAGGCTCAGGACTCGCCGCCCCCGCTAGCAGCGATCGGCGCTAGCAATTTGCGTGCGACGGGGCGAAAACGGTGGCTTGTTTCGTACACGGTCGCGAAGGTGTTTGTTGGCTCGAGCGTGCTGTGCCTGGCTGGTCACGGCCCTGCTTGGCGCTGCGCCGCGTGCGCGGGCGGAAGCCTCGCAGATCGCGCTTTCTGCGGAGCTTCCTGCGCAGCTCGCGGGCTGCGTCACGTCGGCCCAGTTGAACGACAGCTACCAGCGCGCGCTCGGGGCCTACGGCGGCGACGACGCGGCCAAGGACATGCAGCTGCGAGCGGCGGTGACCGGCCGCGCAGGCGCAGATGCTGGCACGACGTTGCTGCAGATCGCGGCATTCGATGCGGATCGTCCGCTCGGCACGCGTGAGCTGCCCGTGCGCACTGACGATTGTGCTGCGCTTCCCGATGCGCTCGGTCTGGTGCTAGCGCTCATGACGCGCGACGCGCCCCAGCCCCAGCCGGCATCGAGCGCTGCTCCGCCTGCGCCGGCCGAGGTACAGGCGCCGCCGTTGGCTGCAGCTGCGGCCCGACCAGCCAAGCCGCAGCCCAACGCGCACGTCGCGCTCGGGATCGCTGCAGGTGCGGTGTTCGGGGTGCTGCCATCGGGTGCACTCAGCCTGCAGCTGCAGGCTGCAACACCTGGTGAGCGCTTTTCGCTCCGTCTCAAAGCAGGGCTGCTCTGGCCGCAGGAGATCGCCCTCGCGGAAGGCTTCATCGAGATGCGCAGCTACGAGCTGGGGGTGGATGTCTGTGCGGGATTGCCGTGGCCGGGGTGGCCGCGGTTGCGGTTGCGGTTGTGCGGCGGGCCGCGCGTCGCGCGCATGGTGGGCCGTGGGCGCGAGTTCAACGTCGACAACCTGAGCGCCAACGAATGGGCTGTGTATTTCGGGCTCGCTCCGGAGCTGGCGGTGCGGCTGGCCTCCGCGACCTGGCTCCAGCTTGGGGCAGGTGCCGGGCTGGCGGTGGTGCGCCCGCGGTTTCAGGTCGGTATCGACGGCGGTTTGAAACGGCCATGACGACCGCGCTGTACACGCTGAAGGGGCCGAACCAGGGTGCGACCGGGCGCTATGTGTTGACCGACGCGAATATTTACCGTGCTGAAGGGGTCAGCGATACGGAAGCCGCCCTCAGCCGCGGCATCCTGCTCGACCCGGGTGGTGACTTCGATGGTGATGGCAGCACCGACTTCATCTTCGGCGTCATCGACGACCCAGAGTTTTTGGAGACCAAGGCGAGCTTACACCTCGTCCCTGGCACACCGCGCGCTCCCGATTGAGTGTCGACGTAGACATAATCTAGCTCACAGTCAGGCGACGCTGCTCAGAATACGGGGAAGCTGAGCAGCGTCGCATCGTTCCGTCCGCCTACATTCTCTTATGCGCGTTGCAGCCGCGAGCGGCGCGCAAGATCGAGAGAATCGACCTGAGCGTGATGCGACTCACTCCTGATGGTCATGCCGTCGTGAATGCTTGGCAGACTCGGAGGGGATGGCATGGATGGAAATCTCGTAGGTATAGGCGGAAATCCAGAGCTCGCTGTCGAGCTAGACCGGGATCCTCTGGATGTCAGCGCGCTGGATAAACCCACTGCGAAAGAAGTGTTTCTCGCGCTGTTTTGGCGACCGGAGGTGTTTCGCGTGCTGCGCGCGGTGCGACCGGTGCTTCGGCTCGGTGGCTTCGTATTCTTGACGCGTCACGACGACGTGCGTGCGCTGCTCGAGCACGAACGTGAGTTTCACGTCGAAGGCCGGCGCATCCACAACGCCAATGGCGGCCACGACTTCGTGCTCGGCATGCAAGACGAGAAGCGTTGCCCGTTTCGACAGCTATCAGACGGGACGGCTTCCGCGGACCCGCCCAGCTACCGCAACTATCAGAGCTGGGTGATGCAGCACTTCCCGCTGGAAGATCTTACAACGCTGCGTACGCTGATGCGTGAGGTCGCTGAGCGCGCTGTCGGACAAGGCGGTTATGTCGATGCCGTCGCTGGTCTGATCACGCACGTGGCGATCGCCGTCTGCCGTGACTACTACGGCGTCGACGTGCCACGCGATAAAGAGAGTGACTTCGCGAATACCACGTTTGCTGTGAGTCGTTGGTTGTTCGATCCCGAGAAGCGCTCGCGGTTCGATCAGCTCGGCGGTCGCGCCAGCGAGCGCTTGCGGCGCATGATCTATCGTTCGATCGCGTTGGCACAGCGTGACTCGCGCGACACCGTGATCCGTCGGCTCGTGCAAGCGGGTGTGCCGGCGCCGCAGATCTGCACCATCATCTTCGGGATGATCTCCGGCTTCGTGCCGACCAGTACCATGGCCACGGGACACATCTTACAGGTGCTTCTGTCACGTAAGGATGCGTACGAGGCTTCACGCGCGGCTGCGCTCGCAGAAGACGACATGCGGCTCGAGCGTTGTCTGTTCGAAGCCATGCGCTTCAAGCCACTGGTGCGCGAGCCGCTGCGGGTCTGCCAGCAACCGTTTACGTTCTCGGAAAGCAGCCGCTGGAAAGGTAGCGTAAAACCAGATGATCGCATCATCGCGATCACTGCTTCGGCGATGATGGACGAAGCGGCGATCCCGGAGCCCGAGCGCTTCGACCCCGAGCGCGCGATCCCACATTCGCTCTTGTACGGCGCGGGCTTGCATCGCTGCATCGGCGCGCCGATCGCATCGCTTCACGCCGTCGAGAGCCTGCGTGCGCTGCTGCGCGCGGGCGACTTACGTAAGATCGAGTGTAACGGTGGGATGAAGGAGAGCGTGGGTCCGTTTCCCAAACACATGTTGGTGGGCGTCGATCGTCAATAGGGGGCAAGTGTCATGAGTCTACAGCAAGTTACCATTGTTATACCGTTTGTCTCTGACCTGCAGCCGGTCGAAGCTGAGCTCGACGCGACCTGGGGGAACGTCGCAAAGAAGCCGATTCAAGACTTTCTCGATGCGCTCGAAGTGGTGCACTTCATGAGCATGCACGCGGTGCCCGGTGTACCTAACAATCATCTCGTGTTCGAGCTGACGCTCGACGGCAGCGCGGACTTTGTCATCTCACGCTTTGTTTTGGAGCTGCACGCCGAGCTGCGCGCGCTGCTGCGAGCGGCCAACCTGGAAGTCACCGACATCGCGAAGCTGCTCACGCGCCATCGCGTCGAGGTTGGTGTCGGCTGGCGAGACGTTTGTGGTCTCAGCTATTTCGGAACGCCCGGATTTACGGTGCGGCGCATCCGCGCTGAGGCGAAGCTCGCCAAGTGGCTCAACGAGCAGCTGATGCTCATGCCAGCTGGCATGACTGCGGCGGATAAGCTCAAGCGCGTGCGCGACCGCCTATGGCAGGACGAAAGCCTGAAGTGGGCGTTCGAGCAAGATCCCATGCTCGCGGACAAGGGCGCGCTGAGTGAGACCCAAGCCGTCGTCGAGAGCCTGTGGCCGCTGCTGCGCGATCTACTCTGGCCGCTCGCGGTGCCGCCTGCGCTCGCGTTCGGTGTGGGCATGCTCGGTGGTCCGCTCTCGGCGGTCGGCTTCGCCACGCTCACGCTCGCGACTGAAGCCGCCTTGCTTGCGCTCGTTTACAAGCGCTTCCGGCAACAAGAGCAGACTGATAAAGAAGACGGTCGGGTGCCCGACCAGCAGACACTCGCGCAGTGCACCAAGCGCGAAGATCAACTCGCGCAGAACCACCTGACAGTGCACACGCGGCTCAAGCCCGGCGCGTTGCGACGCTTCAGCTTGCGCGCGGCGTTCTTCACGATTCGTCAGGCAGCGACGCATGTGTTTGCGCCCGGCAAGCTGAGCGACATCAGTACGATCCACTTCGCGCGCTGGATCGTGTTGCCTGGCACCTCACAGCTCTTATTCTTCTCGAACTACGGTGGCTCGTGGGACAGCTACCTCGAAGACTTCATCATCAAGGCGCACAACGGGCTCACCGGTGTCTGGAGCAATACGCTGGACTTCCCCAAGGCCTCGAACTTGTTCTTCGACGGCGCGACCAACGGCACAGCCTTCAAGAACTGGGCCCGCCGCCAACAGCGGCCGACGCGCTTCTGGTACTCGGCGTACCCGACGCTCACCACCGGTCGCATCCGTACGCATGCCGCGATTCGGCATGGCATCGCCGCACCCGAACAGCTGAAGCCAGAAGCGGCGCAGCGCGCGGCGGAAGAATGGCTTGCGCTGTTCGGCGCAGCGCGTCCTGTGGCGGCGCCAAGCTTGAATAGCGAACAGCTGCCTGCGCTGGTGTTCGGTGGTTTGCCCCGATCCAAGCACAGTAAAGCGCTGCTCCTCCGCTTTGGCAGCAGCGAACAGGCACAAGCGTGGCTCGCGCGTGTGCGGCCGCTTGTGAGCTGGGGCGAGCATGCGGAGCGCACGCAGGTGCTCTCGCTTGCATTCACTGCGCACGGCTTACGCAAGCTGGGCCTCGACGATCAGGCGCTGTCTACGTTTCCGATCGCGTTTCAAGAGAACAGCGCGCTGCGGGCTCGCAAGCTCGGCGACAGTCCGGAGGCGTGGGAGTGGGGCAACGAGAGCTGTCTCGATGCGATCGCGCTGCTTTACGGCGCGGATGAGACCGAGCTGCTCGCACTGCAAGAGCAGCTCGACGCGGACGATTACGTGCACAAGACGATCGAGCTCAAGCCCAACGAGGACGGTCCGCTGCGTGAGCCATTCGGCTACGTCGATGGCATCTCTCAGCCGATCTTGCGCGATGCGAGCAAGCTCGATCCGGGTAAGCGGCTCGATCAGCTGATCGCTCCTGGTGAAGTGGTGCTCGGGCACGCGGACGACTCCGGCTTCACGCCGCAGACGCCAGTCGACTCGAGCCTGCGTGACCTGGGCCGTGACGGCAGCTTTCTCGTGGTGCGTCAGCTGCAGCAAGACGCCAAGGCGTTCGAGCAATATTTGGAGTCGGCGGCGGAAGACCGTGCAGTGCGCGCTGCGACACCTGCTGCCGCTTCGCACGCAGCACGCAAAGAATGGGTGGCAGCGAAGCTGATGGGCCGCTGGCGCAATGGCACATCCCTCGTGCGCTATCCGAACGCGCCCGGCCCCGACGCCGCGCTGGACAACGACTTCCGCTTCGGTGTCGAAGATCCAGACGGTCTGTCGTGCCCATTCGGCGCGCACATCCGCCGCGCCAACCCACGCGACAGCTTCGATGCCTCGGGACCGACGCCGCTCAAGATCTCCAATCGTCACCGCATCTTGAGAATCGGTCGCGTCTACCAGGATGCTGGTAAAGCAGCTGGCATGATGTTCATGTGCCTGAACGCTGACATCGAACGGCAGTTCGAGTTCATCCAACAGACCTGGCTGCGCGCATCCAGCTTCCACGGCCTCCACAACGAAGTCGATCCCATGGCAGTCAGTGGAGACAATGTGACGCAGGGACAAAACTTACTAACAGTTCCCACGCCACAAGGACCGCTGCAACTCAAAGGCTTAGCAGAGTTCGTGCGCGTCATCGGCAGCGGCTACTTCTTCATGCCAGGGCGGAAATGCCTGGAGCTACTAGCCTCTAGAACACAAGCCCCCGCACAGCCGCTGGCAGCGGAGTAGCTGCTCGACGATAGCTTGCGCTCCGCGGTCACGGCCGAAGGAAGGCCAAGCGCCAGCTTGCAAAGCCCTATCGCGCGCTTGCCTGTTCGTCGCACGTTGCAGCCGTCCGCGGCGGCTACCCACGTGTGGCCGCTCGTGCCCTCGTTCGCTTCAGCAATGTTTCACTACTGCTCTCATCTTTCGGCGGCCCTCGCTTGTTCCGCACCGTCCTGCGGTTCCGCGGTCACCTAGAAGGGGGAGTGACCCCGTCGGCGGCGCCCGCAAAACCGCAGAGCGGCGCGGCCCTGCGCGATCATCCGACGAAAGATGGGCGCAGTAGTGCTTGAAGGGGGAGTGACCGCCGTCGGCGGCGCCCGCAAAACCGCAGGACGGCGCGGGCCCTGCGCGATCATCCGACGAAAGATGGGCGCAGTAGTGCTAGAAGAAGGCCTCATGCTCGGAGCCTGGGAAACCCTCGAGCCCTCCACAAACGCCCCGCCAACATGACGTGGTACGAGCGCTTAGATCCGTGACTCGCACGTTTCTTTCTTCACGCTGAGTGGAAACGTCGTTGATTTCTGGGTTGTGCGCGCAAGCGTTGGCATAGCTGGGCGATTCGGCGTCGTGACGCACGCTTCGAATTCCATGGCCGGCTGTGCTATGTGGTCGGTTATGGAGCCCTCGGAGCTGTCCGATGGTCCGGAGTCGCAAGACGCGGGGCAGCGGCGGCACGTTACATTGTTGTTCTCGGATCTGTGTGACTACACGGAGCTGAACGAGCTCATCGATCCGGAGCACATCGATGAGCTGCGGGGCCTGATCGAGCGTCAGGCGTCCGCGGTGATCGCCGGACACGGTGGCTCTATCTCACAGTACTACGGCGACGGAATTCTGGCCGTTTTCGGCCTGCCCACCGCGAGTGAGCAGGACGCTCGTGCGGCGGTCAATGCTGCGCTCGAGCTGCGCGCGCTTGCGAGTAGCTGGGCGAGCGCAGTTCCGCTGCCCAAGAATTTCGAGATCGGCATGCACTTCGGCGTGCATTGCGGGCTGGTGTTCGCGCGACGCGGTGACGCGCTGCACGGGCGTTACCAGCTCACAGGCGATGCCGTAAACACAGCGGCGCGGCTGTGTACCGCTGCGGAGCGCGGTCAGATCTTGGTGAGCGAGACCGCGTTGCGCGGGATCGAGCCATTTTTCCAGACAGATTCCGGGCGCGAGCTCAGGCTAAAGGGCAAACGTCTCTCTGTGCCGGCGTTTGGCATCCATGCACAGACGGCCATTCGCACGCGCTTCGAGGCCAGCACATACCGCGGTCTGACTGATTTGGTAGGCCGGGAACGCGAGCTGTCGCTGCTGCAGAGCGCTCTCGCAGCTGCCGCTGACGGCGGCACAGGGCGCGTGCTGGCGCTGACTGGAGGCGCTGGCATGGGCAAGACCCGCGTGCTCGAGGAGCTCACGCGGCGAGTGCCATCCGACGTGTACATCTACCGTGGCACATGCGACAGCTACGGCAGCGTGGTGCCGCTGCAACCGATGCTGAGCATTCTACGGCAAATGTTGGATCTCGGTGAGGCATCAGGCGAGCGCGCGCACGAACTAGTGCAGCGGCGCTGCTTGGAGCTCGCGCCAAAACTCTCCGCGCATGCGGAGCTGCTCGCGGGTGTGCTCGATCTGGAGAGTGGCAGTGACCGCGCAGTGCAGCCCGCGCTCGATCGCAGGCTCATCGACGCGCTGTGCGCGCTCGTGCCGAGTCTAGGCGCGCGTCTCGTTGTGCTCGCGATCGACGACTTTCAATGGGCTGACGATCTGACGCATCGCGTGCTCTCAGGGCTGCTCCGCGAGCACAGCCACGGCTTGATGGTGATCCTGGCGAAGCGGGAGCTGGGCATCGACGATGGCGTGCTCTCCGCCTCGCACCACATCGAGCTGACGCCGCTGTCGCTCGATGACTGCGCGCGTGTGATCCGCTCGCTCGCGCCAGGTGCGCTCGACATCGGGCTCGCAGGCAGCATGTGTCAGCGCACAGGCGGCAATCCTTTGTTCTTAGAGGAGCTCTGCCGCTCGCTGCCTGCATCGCGCACGACCGAAGCCTACGCTGGCGAAGAGCGCAGCGTGCCGACCACCGTGCACGGTGTGATTCAGGCGCGCCTCTTGCGCTTGCCTCCACTCGAGCTGCGCTGTCTGCGCGTCGCCGCGGTGATCGGCAACGAGTTCTCGCAGCCGCTGTTGGCTGAGGTCGCCGCTGATGGCGGCGTCGAGGCCGTGCTGGAGCAGCTGTGCGCGGCGAACATTGTGCGCCAGGTAGACGCCGAGGGCACGTACCGCTTCAACCACGGCATCACGCGCGAGGTGGTATACGAATCGGTGCGCCTGCACGACCGGCGCGCGCTGCATCGTGCGGTTGCAGAGAAGTTGCAGCAGCGTGCCGCTGAGGGCGGCGTGCAAGCACAAAACGAGGCGCTCGCCCATCACTTTGTAGGCAGCGGCGACCATGCGCGCGCAGCACATCACGCTGAGCTCGCGGGTGACCGCGCGTCCGCAGCGTCAGCGCTCGACCGTGCGCGCGCGCAGTACGGCACGGCGCTCTCCGAGCTGGATGCACTGGAGCAAACGCCGGAGCTGAGCCGCAGGTGGCTCGCTGTTAGCCTCAAGTGGGCGCGTGCGAGCGTGTATTGCCAAGCGCCCGATCAACTGAAAGTGTTGGAGCGTGCGGCGCGCCTCGCAGAAGAGCTGGGCGACGTGAACGGGCGCGCGGACGTGGCGCAGATGAGCGCGTGGATCTGCTACGCGCTCGGTGAACAACAAGCCGCGATCGACCACTGTCAACGCGGCCTCGCGCTGGCGGAGCAGATCGGCAATCACAAGCAAGTTGGGCAGCTGACCTCGAACCTCGGTCAGAGCTACGCCGCCGCTGGTCAATACGCGCTTGCGTTACCGCTCCTGGAGCGTGCGGTGGAGATCAAGCAGAGCGGTGCCCGCAAGGGTGAAAGCTCGGTGCCTGTTGGCTTCGCGTACGCGCTGAGCGTGACCGCTGCGATTTACGCTGACCAGGGTGACTTCGCGCGCGTGGAGCAGCTCAAGGCGCGTGCGCTCGAAGCCGTGAAGGGCCGCGGCCATCCGATCGAAGCTTCGATGCTAGGGATCTGCGCGATGTGTGAGCTGTGGCAAGGCGATCTCCACGCGTGCATCGCGACCTGCCAGCGCGCGATCGAAGCGGCCGAGCGCGTGTGGGGGCCGTATGTGTTTTGCATCAGCGAAACGATGGGCTCGTACAGCCAGTACATGCTGACCCGCGATCCGCAGCAATACGAGCGGCTGTGCCGCGCGGTCGACTGGCTCGAAACACGCAGCATGGGGCTCTACATATCGATGGCCTACGGCTGCGCTGCGGAAGCCAGCTTAGTCGCAGGCCAACCCGAACGCGCCCGCGTCGCAGCAGAACGCGCGCTCTCCCGTGCCGCGCACAGCGACCCCTTCGGCGAAGCGATCGCCTACCGAGTCTTCGCGGAGCTCGAAGCAGCTGAGAGCGGCCAACAAGGCGAACAAGTTGCCACGTGGCTCAAGTGGGCCGACGGCGCAGCTCGCTCCCGCGGAACAGCGCGCGAGGCGGCGCTCAACAAGCTCTGCCACGCGCGCATCCTAAAACGCAGCGGTAGTCCCGCTGCGGAGCCTCTATTCGAAGAAGCCCGCCAAGCGCTCGCAGCCATGGGCGTCACAGTGCATTTAGACCGCTGAGATGTCGTAGCCGAGGCGCGGGAAGTGTACGTACACGACGCCTGCGCGTGGATCGTCGCGACGTATGACGACTTCGTCTGCTGCGGCCCAGGCGAGTGTGCCTTGTACAGGGTCGCGGCCTACGTCTGCGGCGCGCGCGATGACCGTTTGATCAGCTTGCAGGCCGCTCGGATCTGCAAATGCCGCTCTGGGCTGCCAAGCCGCAGGGCTCTCCTTGCAGAGCTCGAGCGCTTGTTCGCTGGAGAGCGTGTCGATCGCTGGATCGGGGATCGCTGCGAGCTCTTCTACGAATGCGATCACTCGCGGGTGACCGGCCAGTGCTTCGGGGCTCGAATGCCAGAGGAGCCACAGCGTGTGGTACGCAGAGAAGTCTGCGATCGAGAGTGTGTCGCCTGTGAGGTATTTCGAGCGCTCCAAGGTGTCCTCGAGCCAGCGTAGGAAGATCGCAAAGTGCGCGCGGCGCTGCTTGCCGGAAGTCGCGGGGCGTGTGGAGTCTTTGCCCATGTCGCGGCGATCATCCGCGAAGCGCGTGAGCTCATCTTGCGTGAACCACTTCAGCATCGAGTCGAGCTTGGTCGGGCGCAATATGTAAGGCAGGGCGGCGTTGAACAGCTGATCGTCGGCCCAGGCGGCGAGCGCGGCCGCCATTGGCTGCTGGTACAGCGAGGGTTGCGGAGCGCGCTGCTCGATCTCGCGCGCGATCAGCGCCGTGTCGCAGTAGACATGGTTGCCCAGCTGGAGCACGGGCACCTTGCGATAGCCACCCGTGAGCGCGACTAGGTCTGGCTTCGGCAGCACGGCAGGTGCCCGAACCGCAGTCCAGGGCAGGCGCTTGTACGCGAGGATGCTCCGGATCTTCTCGGCAAATGGCGATCCCGGATAGTGATGAATGATCAGCGACTCGGCGGTCATTTCCTGCTCTTACAGCGCAATCGAGCATCCGGGAAGAGAGGGGAGTATCCTCCGGACGGCGCGCTGCGTCTCTACCCGGTATGAGCCCACCGAACACGCAACACCAGAACACCGACGACCTTCCCGGCGCTGTGGCGCAGTCCTGGAAGCGTTTTCTCGAGACCTACGAGCCGCTGCGGCCCGTGCTGTACCGGTTCTGCCGCTATTTGACGCACACACCGTGGGATGCCGAGGATCTGGTGCAGGACAGCCTGGCGCGCGCCTTTGCGACCTTGGGTAGCCTGCACGAGCCGCCCGACAATCCGCGCGCGTGGCTGTCTCATGTGGCTTCGAACCTTTGGATCGATCAGCTGCGTCGCCGCTCAGCGCGGCCGAATGCGACCGAGTTGTTGTCTGAGAGCACTGGACCGGAAGTCGCAGCACCTTCTCGCGACACGCGCGAAGCTGCGGGAACACTGCTCGCACAGCTGTCGCCACAAGAGCGCGCCGCGGTTGTCTTGAAAGACGTGTTCGAGCTGAGCCTGGAAGAGATCGCTGCAATCCGCTCCACCAGCGTGGGCGCAGTCAAAGCGGCGCTGCATCGTGGGCGAGGCCGGCTCAAAGAGCCTGACCCCGAGCCCACACGCACGCCGCTACCAGCGGCACTCGACGCGTTCTGCGCTGCATTCAACGCGCGCGATCTGGACAGCTTGGCTGCGTTGCTGCTCGATCACACAGTCGTGGAAGTCGTCGGTGCGACCACGATCTATGGATCGAAGCGCGCGCGCGACACCGTGCTCTGGGGCATGGTGTTTGGCAGCCGGCACATGTCGTCTGAAGCGGATGGCGGCACATGTGATGGCATCGATCCGCGGTTCGTCCAACAAGCGCTGCCGGTGCCTGCCCGCATGGAGCTGCGCTTTCATCGCGGCGAGTACCTGCTGCTCTCGTGGTACCAACATCACGACGGTGAGCTCGTGCGCGCGGTCTCGCGGGCCGAGCTCTCTGCGGAAGGCGACCGCATCGCGCGGCTGCGGAACTACTTCTACACGCCGGAGATCATCGAGGAGCTGTGCCAGGAGCTTGGGGTGCCCTGCCGAGTGAACGGCACGTTCCGCGCCCGCGGGCCCGGCTGAGGTCGGGCTCGGAGCCCTCCGAGGGAGCGTCGAAAAAAAATCGAGGGCGCTGTCGATCCGCGCCGCGAAGGTTCGTCGTCCTAGCGAACCCCGGAAAACAGAGCGCCCGCCAGCGCTGCCAGTTTTCCTCTACTTTTCGAGGAGATAGCCATGACCACGATCACCGCCGACCACGCCCTCAACCTCACCGCCAGCCCGCGCGCCGGCACCTCTCGCGGTGCCATCTGGACGGGTAGGGTCCTGTCCGGCCTCGGCGTCCTTTTCATGCTGTTCGACGGCGGCGCCAAGGTGCTCGACCTGCTTCCGCCCGAAGCGAAGCAGAACAACCTCGGCTGGCAGGACCACCACATGTTCACCATCGGTGCGCTCTCGCTGATCTGCACCGCGCTCTACCTGATCCCGCGGACAGCCGTAATCGGCGCCATCTTGCTGACCGGTTACTTCGGCGGCGCGATTTCGACCCACGTTCGCGTCGACAACCCACTGTTCAGCCACACGCTCTTCCCCATCTACATCGCAGCCTTCTTCTGGGTTGGCCTCGCGCTGCGTGACGAGCGCGTCCGCGCCATCTTCGCGCCTCGCAAATCCGCCTGACGAAAAAGGGATAGGCCGTCTCCAGAAGCACGACAGGCGGCCCACGTGCTCCGACAAGTCACCTGATGTTGGAGGTGGTGCCGCGGCATGCTAGATTCTAGTATGGCCAAAACCACGAGTCTGATCTTGGGCGAGCATTTTGAAGCCTACGTGCAGGCTCAGGTTGACAGCGGCACGTATGCTACGGCCAGCGAAGTGATTCGTGAGGCGTTGCGGGACCACGAGCAGGAGCACGCAAAGTTGCGTGCCCTTGATCTAGAGCTGGACCAAGCCCTCGCGAGCGGGCGCGCCAAGCCTGGTGTCTGGAAACGCTTGAAGAAGCAGCACAGCATCAAGTGACGGTGCACTATACGCAGCGCGCTGAGCTTGCGCTCAATCGCATCGCCGAATACACGCTCGACGAATGGGGACCGGAGCAGCGGGACCGCCACATGGCCGTCCTCGAGCACGCGTGCGAAGTTCTTGTGCCAAAGCGGGCGCGCTACGCAAGAGTCTCGCACCGCAAAGACTTGCTCATGCTGCGCTGCGAGCAGCACGTGATTTACTTTCGGCGCCTGGGCAAGGACTTCGAGATAGTGCACGTGCTGCACGAGCGCCAGCTGCCTCGGAAACACCTTTGAGCCGTTCGGCCTGTGGCTGGTGACGCGCTTCGTTCACCAGATCGTGCCAAGCCATCACCGAGTCCGGCGCGCATGATCGGGCCAGTGCGGTTCCCGTGCAGCCCAGAGCAGCAACGTCTTGGGACGTCTAGCTGGGTACGTCGGTAGAGTGCGCCGTTCCTATTACATTCGCTGAACCTCTCGGCTTCGCTCGATGCACGTACATGGCGTCGAGCAGAGTGCTCCAGAAGTGTTCGCGATCGCGCGGGGTGGATAAGCGCGACCAGGGATGGCCTATGCCTAAATCCATGTGGATGTTGCTCGCAGTCATACTCGCTGCGGGCTGGGGATGTGGGGGCGGAGCAAATAACGGGGACGGCGCGCGCGATTCAGACGCAGCGCGTCCGGGTGGGGAAGGTAAGCCCACGCCAGGGGACGAGTCGCAGCAGCCAATAGCTGCGACTGCACCGACCAAGACCGATCCGTGCTTTACGTCTGAGCAGTCCTTCGCCTGGGAGCTGTATGGCAGCGTGTTCTCGCGCTGCATCGGCTGTCACAACTCGTTCGGGCTCGCGCGCCAGGTAGGCGTAGCACTCAAGCTCACGTTCCCGGGTGAGCCCGACTTCGCGGCGAAGAACGTCGCGCTGCTCTCCAGCTACGCGTCGCGCACGGTCGATGTCAACGGTGAGCAGCTGCCGCTCTTGCTCGCCAAGCCCACGGCGCAGACAGCGCACATCGGCGGCGAGGTTTTGTCACCTAACGGTGCAGAGGCCAAGCTGCTAGCGAGTTTTGTCCAGAAGCTAAACAGTCCACCTCAGTGTAAGGAGTCACCACCTGACGCTGCTGAAGTGGCCTTGTCAGGCCTGACGCTCGCGTCGCCGAAGCAAACTTACGTGCGCGCGAAGTTCCTGCTAGCCGGGGAGGTCGCGACGCCCGAGGAGCTCGAAGGCCTCGGCAATGACGAAGCGATGCTCGACGCACAGCTCGACAAGCTGATGAACGGCGACGCGTTTCTGGCTCGCGCGCAGGAGATGTTCGGAGACTGGCTCCTGACCGATGCCTACAGCTCGCTGGTGCGCGGCGATGACCTGTTTCCGCAGCTGCGCGACTACCCACAGCGCAGTTACTTCCAGCCGCTGTGCACGCCCGAGCGAGACTTCCGCTGCTGCGACGCTGCGACCCAAGTGTGTTGCGCGAGCATCGAGACCGACGCCGCGAAGTGTGGCGACGCGGTCAACGACCGTGCGATCGACGCTGTCGCGCGCGAGCCACTCGAGCTGATCAAGTACATCGTGAAGAATGACTTGCCGCTCACCGAGCTCGTGACGGCGAACTACACGATGGTCAACCCGTACTCGGCGATGGTCTACGGCGTGAGCGCCGCGCAGCGCGACGCGACGTTCGACGACGATCCCGCGAATGATCTGGCTGAGTTTCATCCGATCCAGATCGCGGGCACAGGACAGAACAACCTGCGCATCTCGGGCGGCGGCGGTTACCCGCACGCAGGCATCTTGTCGATGCCGGTGATGCTCGTGCGCTACCCGTCGTCGACCAGCAATCAGCAACGCACGCGTGGTGCGCGCGTGGTGCTCGAGCGCTTCCTGCAAGTGCCGGTGATGAAGCTGTCTGATTTCTCCACGGCCAAGCTTCCACCCGATGCTGACCTCGAGCTGGCGACGCAGCAGTATGCAGCTTGCACGGTGTGTCATGCCGCGATCGATCCGATCGCGGGCCACTTCCGTAACTTCGGCTCGAGCGGTCAATATCGCTCGAATGCGCGCACACGGCTCGCAGACCACCTGCCTGAGCCGGAGTTCCTCGGACAGAAGCTGCCGATGGGCGAGGACCCGCTGCGCTGGCTCGCCGCGCAGATCGCGCAACACGAGCGCTTCAGCCTCGGTGTGCTGACGCCGGTGCTCGCCGACTTGATCGGCACCGACGTGCTGACTGCACCGAGCGATCTCGCAGCGCAAGACTACCAGGCGCGTTATCTCGCATTCCGCATGCAGCAGATCGAAGTGCAGCGGTTGCGGCGCGATCTCGCGGGCCCGGCTGCCCTGCGGCTCAAGCCGCTGGTCAAGACGATCGTGAAAGGACCGTTCTTCCGCGCGACGGGCGCCGCTGCGAGCGACGAAGTGGTGCGCGAAGGCCTCGCGCTCGCAGGTGTCGGCGTGGGCGCGCTGCTCACGCCCGAGCAGCTCGCGCGCAAGGTCGAGCAAGTAGCGGGCCTCACCTTCCGCACAGGCATGCAAGCGACCGGGCGCGATGCACTGCGTAGCTTCCGCGACTATCGCTTGATGTTCGGCGGTACGGACTGGGACACAACTCCCGCGCGTTACCGCGAGCCGAACGCGATGTCCGTGCGCATCGCGATGCGGATGGGCAACGAGCTCGCGTGTGTGGCTGTGCCGCAGGACTTTGCGATCATCGACCCTGCGCAACGGCGCATGTTCAAGAACGTCGACCTGAACACCACACCCGAGTCGGGTGGCACGGCGCAGATTCGCGCAGAGATCAAGCGTTTGCATCAGCTCGTGCTCGGCGAAGACGTCCGCGACGCGGATCCTGAGCTCGAAGCGACCTACCAGGTCTGGGTCGCAGCGCACGATGCATTGCGCGCGACCAATGCCACCGGCACGCGCCAGCGCAACGGCGGTGCGGCCCGCACCAACAACCGCTGTCGCGCGATCGCGAGCTTCGACGCCGCGGAGACCGCGTACCCCACCGCGACGCATCGCGTCGTAGACCAAGACCCTGACGCAACCGTACGCCCGTGGATCGCCGTGGTGGCGTATCTGCTGTCCGACGGGCGCTTCTTCCTGCAGTGAGAGAACGGATGGCAAACATGGAGCTCACGCGAAGACGCTTCTTGATCGCTTCTGGCTGTGCTGCGGCGACGTTTGTCGTGGATCTCAAGGCCGGTCGCGCGCAGCAAGCGTGCGGCGCAGCGCTGCCGCTCGTCATCACCGTGCAAGCGAGTGGCGCGTGGGATCCGACGTTCCTCGTCGATCCTGTGACTGACAACGCAGCGTTTACACCGTTCACGGCTTCACACATCAAGACCGTAGGTCAGATCCGCTACGCGCCGTTCGACACGACGAGCGCGATCGTCGACTACAACGTCGGCGCTACGCAGACTGACTTCTTCCAGAAGCACGGGCAGCGCTTGCTGGTGTTCAACGGCGTCGACAATGCCACTGTGAGCCACGACGTTGGTCCACGCGTCGCGTTTACAGGCTCGACGCGTGATGGCTTGCCGACGTTGAGCGGCCTCGTTGCGGGGCTGCAGGGACAGGACATGCCGCTCGCGATGTTCGTCTCTGGGGGGTTCGCTTCGACGGGTGGCCTCGTGCCGATCACGCGTGGTGGCTCGCTGCAGCTCCTGCGCAACCTCGCCAGCCCGAACCGCGATGGCATTCATGCGGAAGCTGTCGACACTGTGCTGCGCGAAGCGACACGCGCGCGCGATGGCCGTTTGATCGCATCGACCAGCTCGCCGCGCGCGAACAAGGCGTACACGAAGCTGCTCGGCTTCCGCAGCGGGCCGGTAGAAGACCGCTTCCGCGAGATCGCCGATGTGCTGCAGGCCGCGTCCGAGACGCGCGCACCGGGCGGTTTTGCGGATGCAGCCTCCGGCATGCTGGCGCTCATGCGCTCTGGTGCGACGGCAGCGGGTCACTTGTCGACTGCAGGCTTCGACACGCACGATAGCCACGACGATCTCAACAACGGCCACCGCCCTGCGCTGCAGCGCTTGCTGACTGGGCTCGATTACATCATCGACACGGCAGCTGCCGATCCGATGCTGAGCGCACGCGGCGTGCTGATCATCGTCGCTTCGGACTTTGGGCGCACGACGTACAACGACGGCGGCGGCAAAGATCACTGGCCGATCACCAGCATGATGGCGATCGGCATCGGGCCGACGCTCGAGCCGCTGATCGGCGGCGCGCGCGTGATCGGTGCGACGACACCGGACGGCGGAACGAACGGTGTCAACGCGCGGCTCGTAAAGGTGGATGGTGGCAAGACGGTGGTCGCAGAGGACGGCGATCCCATGGCGTTCAAGCTGACGCCGGCGCACGTCAATCTCGCGCTGCGGCGCGCGATCGGGCTGTGCGAGACGGATGCGCCGACCGATCCGCTCAAGCGGTTCCGGTTGAACGTGTCTCCGGGCGAGCCGATTCCTCTGGGGTAGGGTGCGGATGCGATCAATAGCGTTGTTTGTCGTGATCGCCGTCGCGGCGTGCTCGGGTGAGATCGAAGAGCGTGCGCGCGAATCTGGCGTGGCGGTGGTGTCCGGTGTGGATGCTGGGCCTGCCGCTGTTGGCGGCAGGTCGAGTGCAGGCCGATCTGCGGTCAGCGTGGACCGGGCAGGGGCCTCTGCCGTTAGCAGCAGCGCGGGCGCTGGGTCCGCCGTCGCTCAAAGCGGCGGAAGCGTGCAGATGTCCAGCGAGTGCAGCGCTGTGGAAACACGTTGCGGCGGGGCGTGTGTATCGCTCGCGAGCGACGCAGCCAACTGCGGCGCGTGCGGCAAGGCTTGTAGCGCCGGCTTGTCATGTCACGAAGGCCTGTGCCGCTGCGCAGCCGGCTTCGACATGTGCGAGAGCAGCTGCACCGAGCTCAGCAAAGATCCGAAAAACTGCGGTGAATGCGGAGCTAGCTGCCGCGCAGACGAGCAGTGCATCGCAGGCGAATGTGCATGCGGCGTCGGCCAGCTCGCCTGCGACGGCACCTGCAAAGACCTCCAAAGCGATCGCAGCAACTGCGGCGCCTGCGGCATGACCTGCGAAACCGGCGACAAATGCGAGCGCGGTGCCTGCACGCTCGACTGCGCTGAGCTCACCAACTGCTCCGAAGCGTGCGTAGACACCTCCACGGATCTAGCGAACTGCGGTGAATGCGGAAACGCCTGCGCCGAAGGCCAACGTTGTCAAAGAGGCCGGTGTCGCGGCACTCCCACCAATACCGCAGGCTCGCCCGCAGCCGGCAGCGGCGGTCGCAGCAGCGCGCCGACGGCAGGCCGTGCCGGTTCCGCGCCTGAAGCTGGAGGCGGCGGGTCCTAAAGATCCGGCGCGTAGCGGTTGTTGCCGTATTCCGTGCAGAAAGCGGCTTCGTCGCCGGGGAAGGTTGGGTCGGCTGCGATGACTGCCGGCCGGACTGCGTCCCAAAGCTTGCCGGCGGCGCCTAGGCCGAAGAAGTCTTCAGGGGTGAGCTGCCAGCCCACGAGCACGAGGTCTAGGCCGGGATGACCTTGGATGACCGAGCCGAAGCCAGCGATGCTCTGCCAGACGCCAACGTCGTGTGGCAGCTCGCAGCTGCGGGCGCTGCCGTAGCCGCAGTCGGGTGATTCGGATAACCCGTGGGGATGCTCGCGGTAGACCGAGAGCGGCGCGCATGGGCCGGGGAAGCGTGGTTGCGAGGTGAGCTCGGTCCATGATGCTGGCGTGGGCATGGTGCCGGTGGTGAAGCCCTTGGCTGCATTGAGCCACGTGCAGTAGCCCATCGCAGTGTTGGCATCTTCGAATGCAGGGTGCGTCATGCGGTAGACCCATTCTTCGCTGACTACGTGCGTATCGTTGACCATGCCGTGACGCAAGAGCAACTGTCCGAGCCGAGCCATGTCTAACACTGTGGTGTTCCAGCTAAAGCCAAACGCTTTGTTAGGTAGACCGTAGCTCCACGTTGATTGTGTCATGCCGAGTGGTCCAAACATAAAGCGCTGGACGAATGCTTCGAGGTCTCCGCCGAGTCGCTTAGGGTCCTGTGCGATCGCTGCGTGCAACATGAAGTTGAGCGAATCGAGCTGGACGATGCCTGTGTAGTCGTACTCCATCACGCGTTTGCCGTAGCGGACGTCCTCGCTCTGCGCGACCATCGCGAGCACGTGTGCGACGTGCGCGTCTTTGTGGAATGTGAAGTCGTCGATCCAATGGTCGACCCGATCTTCATCGCTGAACCGGCCGGTCTTGCGACCTGTGCGCTCGAGATCGAGTGTCTGGTAGGCGACAGCGCCAGCAGTAGTCGCACCTAGGATCTTCGTCGCGGAGAAAGATTCCTCGGGCGGCATCTCCGCGCCGAACTCGTGACAAAGTCGGCCGTAGCGGATCGCGACCCAAGGTTTGTTCAACACACGATCGGCCTCCGCGAGCGCATCCTCGTCGAGGTGACAAACATCGCGCACCCGGTCAGGAGGCACTTGCTCCCAAGGGCCACGACCGGGATGACCCACGCGCGCCGCGAACAAGTCCCCTGCACCGCGACCCACCGCGGCGTGCTCGCTGACGCTCTCCGCGGCACAGCCCCAACTGCAGATGACGATTCCCAGGACTCGGAGCTTTTCGAACATGGTTGCACCTCCAGCGGCGACTCTGCGTACGAGCCGCTGGCGCGTGCATGAACCTAGGTTTAGAACGAACGACGTGGATGGGCAGACAGAGCTCGGGGACAGTGACGCGAGTGTGTTTAGGCGCGCGATCTGCGCGATCTATCCACTCCCTGATGCGGAACTGACTGCTGCCTTTGCGATCGTGCGCCCGCGCGAGCTGATGCGAGGCGAATACCTACTACGCGCCGGTGAGCACGCGAGCGAAGCGGCGATCGTCGTACGCGGCCTCGTGCGCGAGCACTTCGTCATGCAGGACGGCACCGAACGCACCAAAGCATTCGTGCTCGCAGGACAACCGACGGGCTCGCTCGCAGACTTGTTGAGCGGCGCGCCATCGCGCGCATACATCGTCGCGGAAGAGCCGACGCGCTTGTTATGCGTAAGCTTCGCAGAGAGCCTAGCGCTCGCGGAACGCTCAGAAGGGTGGCGCAACTACGGCGTCCAGCTCATGCAACGCATCCTGCTAGTGAAAGCAGAGCGCGAATACGAGCTACTCGGCATGGACGCCCAAGCACGCTACGCGCTCTTCACCACCCGCTACCCAGGCCTAGAAGCCCAAGTATCGGCCCGTCACGTCGCCTCATACCTAGGCATCACCCCAGTACACCTAAGCCGCCTACGCCGCCGCCGCACGCAGCCATAAGCGGCAGCCCCCGCGCGCGGCTCAGGGAGAACAGCGCGCAGTGCAGTGCTCAGCGGCGCATGCCTTCTTTTTCCATCAAGGTGATGACGCCGGTCGCGATCTTGTCGCAGCCATCGCCGGTCGGGTGGATGCCGTCGAGGCTCAGCATCATCATCAAGAAGTCGTCGGCGTCGATCCAATGGCAGCGCGTGGCCACGAATTCGTCGCACAGTGGCTTGATCTTCTCCGTCGCGTAGTTGACTGCGGCCTCGCTGCCGCCACCGCGGCTGTATTCGATGTAGACGATGTCTTTTACGCCGTCTGCGCCCATCTCGTCCCACAGCTTCACGAGCCGATCGGCGATCATGTCGATTTGACCCCGGGTGGCTGGCCCCGCAGTCGAGCGGTCAGCCCCTGCGCCCGTCAGCAAGATGTCGTTGCCACCACCGGTCATAACGACAGTCTTAATGTCAGGGTTCGCGCGCTTGGCAGCGGTGTATTGCCTGGGAATGACTTCGTCGAGCAAGCGCACGCCGGGCACGCCTGCAACTCGGTAGGGCTGCATGCTCAAACGCAGAAGGCTCTGCTGAATGCCGGTTGCCCCGAGGTTCATCCAGGAATCGCCGATCGCGATGACGTCGCTGCCATCGCCTTTGCCCAGATCTTCACGCGGCGTCTCCGCCGCGGCGCCCGCGGCGCTCGCAGACCCTCCGCTCGTGCCGGCGGCCGCTGTGGCAGTGCCGCTTGCACCGGCTGCTGCTGGTGTTTCGTCTGGACCTGCAGCATTGGCGCCTGCTGCACCGGCAGCGGGGGCCGGAGCCGCGCCAGCTGCTGCCATGCCTGAGCCATTGGTCGGCGTTGCTGCAGCGCCTGCACCGCCCGCCGCGGTCCGCGGCGTCGTGGCCATTGCTGTTCCGGTTAGAGACCCAGCCTGGGTCATCGCACCCGTAGCAGTACGACCCGCAGCGCCCGCGCTCGGTGCGCCCGCGCTGGGAGCTGTCGGCGCGCCAGTCTGGTCGAGACTGTCGAAGGACGCACTGCCGCCGCCACAGGCGACAGACCAACCAACTGACAGCAACAACAGCGCGACCAGCCGCTGTGATTCTCGCGACTTAGTACCGTTCTTAAACATGTGACGACCGTTCCCCTTCATGCGCGCGCCAAAAGTATCTTTCAGCGTGCCAGAAAGAAAGAGTGACGGAGGGATCGCACCCAAGACGTGCCGACCGCTGCATTTCGCTCTCGAACGGTCCATGCGCGTTGTCAGATGCCCTACACCCGAACTTCTGGGCGTTTGAATGCGAACCGTGCCGCTTAGCTTGTGACTCGCTGGCGGCGATGACGCCTAGCTCTGCATTGCATCGGTGTGCTGGTCAACGTACGCACAACACTTCAACTGTGGTCAGGGCTTCCGGTGAGTCCTGCTGGGCGCAGATTGCGTCGGCTCCTTGGAAATGCAACATGCTTGTCGGATCGATCACACGTGTGATGCTGTCGACCTCGCCACACGTGGGATTGCGCCAACCACCCCCGGCAACTTGTGATTGAGCGCATATGAAAGCCGCCTCTTCGTCTGCCGAATTCCACGGGAGCGTCGTCCGCGATTTCTGCCAAGTCAACATCGTGTCGGCGTCATACAGCGTGCCGTCTCCGTTGTCCTTGTGCGGGCAGCGATTCTCGGTGTCTGCGCTGAACGAACATGTGCACGTGTGCGAGTTGACGCCCTCCTTGCAAGTACCGCCCGGTGCGCATGGATCAGACTCACACTCATCGATGTCGTCTGTGCAACGCATGGTGCCAGTGCCCGAGTATCCTGCGTAGCATTGGCATTTGTAGCCTTGCACTCCGTCGATGCAACGCCCGCCAACGCCGCAGGTGCTATTGCCGCAATCGTCCACGTTGGTGCAGTGCTGGCTGCCGGTGCCGGAATATCCGGGTGCACAGGTGCAGCTATGAGCTCCAACTTGATCTGTACAGGTCCCTCCAACCCCACACGGATTGCCCGCACACTCATCGATCTTGGTGCATGCCAGCGTACCGGTGCCATTGTAACCATCAAAGCAGCGGCAGCTTGCGACACCTGTTGGATCCACGACGCAATCGCCTCCGGGGACGCACGGATTCTGAGCGCACATTACCTTGGAGAGGGGAGCATCGGCACCCGCTATCGGCGGCGCAACGCTTGTCATAGCCATGATCTCGTCTGTCGATGTGGCGGGTTGTGCAGACGCTTCAGGCGTGGCGATGTCGGCGACTGACGGTGCGCTAACAGCCGGGCCTTGTTGAGGCGCCCGCTCCGGTATGGCAGTGACTTCCGGAAGCGAGCAGCCCCCGAGCGCGGTCAAGAACATAATTGAAAGGGCGTGTGCCTTCACGCGTGCTCCACTGGTGCAACCGGCGTGCGAGTTTGCTCCATACGGCACATGCGCGCAATCGCATCGACCGGGATAGCTCCGTTGAGCTATCGGGTAATCGCACAGATGCTGTTGCTTGGTCGAAGGGCAGGCGATAGACACCAGCGAATGGGGGCCATTCGAGATGCCGTCGACTCGCACTAAGATGCAAGCAGCGTTTCGAAACATGTGCATCGGCGGCAACGTGCTGCATTTGGTTGTGCTGCTGATGGTTGTCTCGGCCTGCGTCTTGCCTGAAGTTGAACCAGTTGAAAGGATCGATGGACAATTTGTCGCCGGCACCGGCGCATCACACGCGTCAGATTACGTCGCAGGCGCACCTCCGGATTCTGGGTCGCTCAACTCGTTTCAATGTCCAGCAAACGCATGTGAACCTGGCGGACGATGTGAACGCATAGCAGGCGACTACATTTGTGAGTGTGACGAAGGCTTTGCGGGCAGCGGGACACAGCAGTGCACTAACATTGATGATTGTCCTGTGCCCAGTCCGTGCTTTCCTGGAGGTCTGTGTGTGGATGGTCTCAACGACTACTCATGCCAATGCGGGACAGGCTATAGCGGCTCAGGCTCGCGAACATGCGTCAACATCGATGACTGTGCGCCGCCGAACGCGTGCTCTCCCGGTGGAGTCTGTGTCGATGGTCGAGAAAGCTACAGTTGCAAATGCGATGGGGAGGTTCCAGAACGCGCGCCACCCAACAGCTGTCGAATCACGAACCGCCCTGGCGAGTACTTCGACGCAAAAACTGGGCTCCGTTGGGCCGGTTTTGGCGTCGTTCACATCGGCGGGACCGACAGTCCGCAGGCTTACTGCGCACGAACCTCCGGTGGACTTCGACGCGTACCCACAGTTGCCGAAGTAGAGACTGTTATAGACCTCGAGCTGTTCAACGTTGGAAACGCATGCATCGCGACAACGACTCGGGAAGTCTGCGGCACCAAGCAGACCAGCGATCCAGAGCGTGGCTATGTTTGGTGTGTTCGTTGATCAGCGGAGGTAACGATTATCTGAAGTGGTCAACGGTCCTGCATGCGCCGAAACCTCGACGATAGTCGCCTAGAGTTCATCTCAACTTGTCGCGGAGAGCGGCGAGATGTCGAGGGCCGCCAATGGCTGCAGAATCAGGGCATGTGCGCGTCGACCATTTGGTCGGGCTAAGCGCCGCACCCGAGCTCAGCGGCTGTATGTGAGCGGCCAACGGCTGGCCGCTTGCGGCACTTGCGTGCTTTGCGCCTTGCGGCGCAGGATCTGATTCCGCCGTTCTGGCGCGCGCGCTGAGCCGATTTCGATCGACTCCGCCACTACCGAATCAGAAGGCTCATCGGCCGCTCACAGCGGCACTCTTCTCGCCATGTTATCGCGATCTTCATTGCGCTGGCTCTGCTTCGCAGGGTTATGTGCCGCCGTTGGCTGCTCGAGCGAGCCGACTGGGCCGCTTGGCAGCAGCCGCGTGGCCACTGGTGCCCCCGCTGCTGGCCGCGGCGCCGCTGGTAGCGGCACAGCCGCGAGCGGAGGCTCCCTGGTCAATCCTGGAATGGGCGGTCTGTTGCCTGGACCGAGCGGCCCAAACGGGTCCGGCGTGCTGCCCTCGGCCGCCAATCCGCCTTCCGGCGACGAGATCTGCGCGAGCGCCGTGGTTCAGACCAACAAGAACATGCCCACGATCGTGTTCATCGTGGATGGCTCCGGCAGCATGTGTGCGCCATTCGGCGAGACGACGACGCGCTGGCAATCGCTGCGGACTGCGCTGCTCGACCCGATGAAGGGCCTTGTATACAAGCTGCAGAACGCAGTTCGTTTTGGCATCACGCTCTACGACGGCACGATCGATCCGATGTTGTCGCTCGACGCCAACAGCCTGATCCAGAATCCACCGTGCGCGCTGATCTACGGGACGATCGGCGGCAAGAACATGGGCATGTGTCCGCAGCTGCTGGAGGCGATGCCGCCCAAGCTCGACAACGCAGCCGCGATCGATATGGTCTATCCACAAGTGGAGCTGGGTGGCTCGACACCTACCGATCGCGTGATCGGTCAAGTGATGGACGGCCTGATCGCGAATCAAGTTCCTGCGCGCCCGGATGAGCCGGCACCGGCCAAGACGTACGTGATTCTCGCGACCGACGGCGCACCCAACGATATCTGCGTGAACGGCACGGGCGGCGACGGGAGTAAGCAACGCCAAGGCGTGCTCGCCGCGGTCGATCGTGGCGCCGCCGCTGGCATCACGACCTGGGTGATCAGCTTGGCCTCGGGCGATCCCGTGCTGCAGATGCACCTGGAGGAAGTCGCGAAGCACGGCGATCCGGCCAATGCCGCTGCGGTGACATTCAGCCCGACCAGTCCCGACGATCTGATCAAAACGCTCGCGGGCTTGCTCGGCGGCGCGGTCGGTTGTCACATCGCGCTCAACGGAACAGTCACGGTGGGCCAAGAGTGCTTGGGAACCGTGGAGCAGAACGGCGCGCCGCTCGCTTGTTGTCAGGCGATGACGCCTGGTGCATTGAGCTGCGGTGCAGCATCAACAGGTACACCGAATGGCTGGCAGCTCACCGACCCGCACTCGATCGAGCTCGTGGGTGATGCCTGCACCTCGTTCCTCGTGGGCTCAGGCTCCGTCCTGTCTGCGCGCTTCCCGTGCAAGGTGTTCCAGCCCGATTGACCTGCGATCTCGCAGGACACGCTGACGACGCCAGCATGCCCTGCGAGACGAGCCTTTCAGAGCTTCACGGAAGGTGGCAGGAGCACGCCCGAGATCGAGTGGATCACGCCGTTGGTCGTGTCGATGTTCGTGCGCCGTACATACGCGCTCTCGTTGAGCCGGATGAAGCCCCAGCCGCTGACATCGACCGCAACGCTCTCGCCCTGCAGCGTAGGAACACTCGTTCCGTCCGCTTCGCGCACGGCGCTCGCACGCACCTCGCCCTTGATCACGTGATAGAGCAAGATCTGCTTCACCAAATCCTTGTTCTCTTCGGAGAGCAACTGCTCTGCCGTTAGGCCCAACTGTGAGAGCGCGCGCTCGAACGCACGGTTAGTTGGCGCCAGAACTGTAAGGTCAGACTTGGGGTCTGACAGTGCGTCATCGAGCTCCGCGAACTTCACTGCGGCGACCAGTGTCGAATAGTCAGCGTTCTGTTCGAGCTTCGCGAGCAGCGACGCTTTGCTGCCAAATGCGCTCGGCGGAAGTAACACGCGGTTTACGCCATGCACGACGCCGTTGCTTCCCACGTTGTCAGCGTCGACAACGTAGCCATCACCGTTCAGCTGGATGTAGCTCCGAGCTACGACGTTGATGTCGATGTCATCGCCTTGCAGTGAGGTGACAGAACCTCCATCCAAGCCGAGTACATCGGCCCGTTGCGCGGCACCTTCTGCGACATGGTAGAGCAAGATGTCTGTGAGCACCTCACGCTTCTCCTCGCTGAGCAGCTCCTCGGCGCTGAGTCCGAGCTCCTCCAGCGCCTGCGCAAAGGCCTCGTTCGTGGGCGCAAACACGGTGTACTTCGCTTCTGCGTCGGCCAACGCATCGACCAATCCTGCGGCCTGAACCGCTGCGACCAGCGTGCTGTAATTGGGGTCGGCGACGACGATGTCGACGATGCTGCCTTCGCTTCTACGCAGCGCCTGAATATCGGCGGCGACCTCTGGCCCCTCGCTCGCGCACGCGCTGCCGAGCACTGCACCGCACAACAAACCCGCACAAATGCTTCGCCATGACAAGCTCATACATTCCTCCCTCGCCTCGTTGAAGACCGAGTCTGAGCACCCAAGCTCGGACAGTCGGCACCTCGTGACTTCGTGCC
>Ga0114940_10000092_pt1 | contig 55461 bp, 47 predicted proteins | sample ColdCreekSource_FD_87195 | JGI IMG/M metagenome (GOLD analysis project Ga0114940, IMG submission 87195) | Groundwater microbial communities from Cold Creek, Nevada to study Microbial Dark Matter (Phase II) - Cold Creek Source | ecosystem: Environmental > Aquatic > Deep subsurface > Groundwater ...
ACGGGCAACCAGGAATGTTTTCCGCGTGACGGTGCATGCGTTCCCGGCAGCAGAGATGCCGAGTGCGGTGGTGATGGTCGCAGCGGGTACTACGCGTGCAGCTCGCAATGCGTGTTGTCGGACACGTGCACGATCACCAGCGTCGATTGCCCCGGCACTGAGGGCGGAGCGTGCGACGGGCAGTGCGGAAACTGGGGACCGTGCGACCGCAGCACGGGCAACCAGGAATGTTTTCCGCGTGACGGTGCATGCGTTCCCGGCAGCAGAGATGCCGAGTGCGGTGGTGATGGTCGCAGCGGGTACTACGCGTGCAGCTCGCAATGTGTGTTGTCGGACACGTGCACGATCACCAGCGTCAGTTGCCCCGGCGATGAGGGCGCCCGCTGCGATGCGATGTGCGGCACATGGGGTCCCTGCAACAGCCAGACAGGCGACCAGACCTGCAGAGCGTCAGACTCCGCCGTGTGCACACCGGGCATGTCCGATGACTGCTCCTTAGAGGTTGATGGTGGCACAGTGGCGGGTCAGCGAACCTGCGGCAACAACTGCCAGTGGGACACTTGCCGCCCAAACAGCAACTGACGAGGCGGCAAGAACCTAAAGCGTCGCCCGCGTCAGCGGGCGGGTGCTTTGCGCACGCGCAGCCGTGAGAGGCGGCCTGCTTCGAGCAGTTGTTCTTTCTCTGTGCGCGGCAGTTGTTTGATCGCGTGCTCGAGCGAGAGTGCTGCGCCTTTGCTGCGGAAGCGGCGCACGGCGCATAGCGTCAGTGGTCCTCGGCCACGGGTGTAGCGGGCGCCTTTGCCTGCATCGTGCTGCGCGATGCGCGCTGCGACGTCGCGTGCGATCCCTGTGTACAGGGTGCCGTCTGCGCAGCGCACGATGTACAGGTACCAAGTGTCGGCAGGGGCCTTTGCCATGAGTGGCGTGCGAGCATATCACGTCATGCTCGCAGCATGCCGCCGCCAGTGTCTCGAAGCGCGACTCTGGACCGCAACTCAGTCGCCGCGCGACCGAGCCAGTTCTCGATGATCGCGCTCAAAAGTCAGCTGTTTCGCGCAGGGTTATCGGCGCTTTGGTACAGCGGTGCAGCGCGCGCTTGCGAGCGTTGGACCGCGGGCAAGGGCGCGATCCTCATGCTGCATCGCGTGCAGCCGGAGGCAGCAGGCGTTTTTTCGCCGAACGCCCGCCTCAGCATCTCGCCGGAGTATCTGCGTGCGCTGCTGGTTGGCTTTCGCGCGGCGGACATCGATGTGATCAGCTTGGACGAAGCGCTCGCCCGCGTGCGCGACACCAAGCACACGCGCCGCTTTGTCTGCTTCACCTTCGATGACGGCTACCGCGACAACCTCGAGCACGCGCTGCCCATATTCCAGCGCTTTCACGCGCCGTTCACAGTCTACGCAACCACCAGCTTCCTAAACCGTGCCCTCGCGCCCTGGTGGATCGCGCTCGAACAAGTCATCGCGAGCGAACAGGAGGTTCGCTGGATCGACGGGCGACCACCGCGATCGAGTGCTGCGCCAGGGCCGCAGGCCACGGCAGCACGCACGCCGCGCTGGATGGAGGCGCGGGAGAGGAAGGTGCGCTCCTACGCCGCACGGCTAGGAGTGGAGCGAGCGGCTGAGGTGCTACGTTTTGCGACGACCAGCCTGGCGTCCAAGCAGCGGGCGTTTGACGCGTTAGCCGGGCGGTTCATGCGCATGACTGCGGCGGAGCTGCCTTTGCGGATCGAGCAATTTCTCGCAGTGTACGGTCGCAGCCTGCGTGAGCTCGCGGAGCGTGAGATGTGCAGCTGGTCTGAGCTTCGCACCCTGCAGGATGCTGGCGTCGAAATCGGCTGCCACTCGGTCTCTCACGCGCGCTTGAGCTGCGAAAGCCCTGAAGCCGTCCGGCGCGAGCTCAGCGCCGCTCGCCGCCTCCTGGAGGCGCAGCTGGGCCAGCCCGTGCGGCACCTGGCCTATCCGTTCGGCAAGCCAGAGCACGTCGGCCTGCGCGACTTCGCGATCGCGCGCGAGCTCGGCTTCGCAAGCGCCGTGACAACACGCGCGGGCTGCGTGTTCGCAGCGCACTCCGCACATCGCCACAGCCTGCCGCGAATCGAAGTCACCTCGAGCTTCGACGCGTCATCTCACTACTTGCAAACCATCCTCACCGGCCTACCGCTGGCCGCACGCAACCGCGGCCAGCTGGTGGTGAACGACTGAAATGCGTTCAGACAGGAGGCAGCGGTTGCAACGCCCGCTTCAAGCGTGCGCTCAGCGGCTCTGCATGCTTCTGATCGGTCTCTGCAATGTACCTGCGCGTCAGCTCGCTGAGCTGATATGCCCGCTTGTCCTCATCGGACAAGCTGAAGCGAACGCTCATCCACAGCGCGTGCAGGATGCCGCCAAGAGCTGCAAGCGGCAACCCGCAGCGCAAGCCTCGCACCATGAAGCCGACCGCCCCGCGCGCGAACGCCAGTATGCCCGCGCCGAACTTGTGGTTGATGTACAACGTATTCCGCACAAGATAATAGAACCGCTTGCTACTCCAGCTCACCTTGCTCGTGGCGACGCTGCGATGCACGACTGTAAGGTCGCGCTCCAAGCGTATGCGATAGCCGCGGCCGATCATCCGCCACGCCACGTCGCGCTCCTCGCCGCAGAAGAAGAGCCGCTCATCGTACCCGCCGGCCGAGTCGAACGCGCTGCGCCGCAACACATGCCCGCCACCGAGAAAACGCGTGACAGCAAAACACGGCAGCTTACTCGCACGCAGCTTCTGCGGATAATCCCAGAAGGCCTGATCGCTGCATGTCAGCGCATCGATGATCCGAAACGCCAAAGCACCCAGCTGCGGCTCACGCTCCATGCGCGCGACCGCACGTGCGACGCAATAGTCATCGGCGAACACCGCGTCGTTGTCTAAGCTAACAACATACGGTGCTCGCCCGAGCTGCGTCGCGACGTTGCGCCCGCCCGCCACGCCGACATTGCGATCGAGCCAGTGCACAAACACATCCGGCTCGCGCTCGCAGAACGCTGCGAGCTTATCCTGGTGCTCAGGCAGACTGCCCTGATCCACCAGCCAAATCCTGCGCGCAACACCGCGCTGCGCGAGCGCGCTCTGCACTGCGAGGATGGTCTCGTCCGGTCGATTCCAATCCAAAATGATGATGTCCACCGCCACCTCGCAGCAGCGCTCGAGCTCGATCTCGCTCGTACGGAGCGTGAGCATACAAACCTCCCGATGATCTGCATCCACCGCTCGAGACTGTTCGAGCCGGGTGCGCGATTATCGGGCCAGCGCCTACACGGTTGCGTCCGGAGCAGTAGTGTTAAACGACAACGCCTCGACCGAGTGATCGGTCGAGGCGCAGCGCACGGACAAATCCCGATCAGTTCGAGGTGACGTTCTTCGCCGCCATCGGCGTGCAGAACGGCGCCAACCCACCACCGACGGCATCACCGACGAGAATACACATCTCGTCGTCCGCCGCTTCATTGGCGCCGGTGAAGTTCTTGTCGGTCATGTTGATGATCTCACACTCGAAGTCGATCATGTCGCCAGGCTTCACGTTGAGAATACCGCTGATCGCGCCGGGCTTTTTCTTCACCGGATCGGGCAGATCGTTCTTCGCGATGCTGTTGAACTCGAACACCGAGGGATGCTCCGACTCGTAGTCTTCGAGCACCAACTGACGCTCGCCCGCGCCGCTCGTATGGAACACGCTGAAGCGCACGTTGTTCAGATGGCGGTGACCGTACAAGCTGAGCAACCGACCTTCCGCGCTCACCGGGCAGCTCGCGCCGACGACCACGTGCGAGTGCGCGACCGCTGCGCCCACGCCCGTGGGCGAAAACACCTCGCGCGCGCTCTCTTTAACTTCCGACTCGTCCTTGTACCAGAAGTTCGCCCACAGCTCGCGGATGATCGGTTTATCCGAGAAGTTGTAGTAGTGCATGTTCACGTTCATGTTCGCGTGAGCATCGAGCGGCAAACCGATGTTCTTGTTCTCTTCAGGAATCTCACCGAGATCGGGATTGTCCTTCGCGAGATTCTGCGTGCCACCCAAGCGCCGGCCGTTGCCCGTGATGATCACGTGGTGCGAGCCGGGCCGCATGCGGTACTGACGATAGTAGTAGTAAATCTGTTTGTCGTTGCCGCTCGTAGCGGTCATGTCGACGACGTTCTCTTCGCCGGGCATCAAGATGTACTCAGGCTCGGGATTGTTATAGTCCTTCGGTCCGATGTGGATCTGAAAGCCCTTGTCGGCGGGTGGCGGCAAGATGCAGTACTCGTCGCCCGCGTAGGGCGTGTCGAGATCGCACTCGTCCATCGCCAACTTCTTCTCGCCGGTGCCTGGAGTTGCAGCTGCAGCCGTGGGCGCAGCTGGGGTGGTGGGCGTCGTTGCGCCAGGCGTGCTGGCTGCCGGAGCACTCGCCGCTGGTGGCGGCGGTGTCTGAGCGGCTGGTGTCGAAACCGGCGCGCTGCTGGTCGGTGCGCTGCCGCTGGCAGCTGCTGGAGCAGCGCCGCTCGGAGCGGCGGCACCCGCCGAAGCGCCCGAAGCCGGGGCCGTCTGACTCTCGCCGGTTGGGGTGGCCTGTGCTGGTGACTCGGCACCCGTAGGCGTGGTTGCGGCGTCGCTCGAGCACCCTGTCAGGGCGCACACGACTACCACTGTTGCTAAGCGTTGCATTCGTCTCCTCCTCATCGTCAGCATTCTCGTCTCGGGCCCGCGGGTCAACGTGCGATCTACATCGCAAACAATCATATGTGCAGGGAAATGCGTCAGTTGCGTCAGCTTGCCCCGTTGCTTCGATCAGTTCCCACAGCTCAGCGGAACGGCTCAAAACACCGATGGATCTCGCGCATGGACGCCACGTTTGGTCGTAGTTGCGCGCCACACTCACGACACTTTCAAACTCATCACACAGCAGGTCTCTGCGCGGAGTACACTGCTGCCCCATGAATAAGGCAGAACTCCTCCGCTCAACGCTAAGCGTGTGTTTCTTGCTTACGACACAAGCCTGTAAGGGAGCGGCTTCGGACCTGACGAGCTTAGAAGCTGGCAGCAGCGGAAGTGACGCGGGTCGAGCAGGTCAAGCCGGCTCGGACAAAGGCAGTAGCGGAACCGGACAACATGCCACTTCAGGCGTGGGCGGAGTTTCCCCTACCGGAGGACGCGCGGGCTCTGCCGTTCAGAGCGGCGGAGGCTCGGGTGGTGGTGCCGGAAGCAACACGGATGGTCAAGGCGGCGCTGGGCCAAAAGCAGGGCAGGGCGGCAACGCGGGGTCAGCGACCATGAGCACTAAACAATTTGTTTACGTTAGCGGTTATGGTTCGAACATCCACGTGCTCGAGCTGGACGTGCAATCCGGTGAGCTGACGGAGCTGGCCTCCGCTGATGGCGGCATGTCGCCTTCCTACATGGCGTTCTCGCGGGACAAGCGCTTCGCCTACGCGATCAATGAGGCCGATGGTGCAAACAGTAAGGTCTTAGCGTTCACCGTGGATCCGAAGGACGGTAAGCTCAGCCCATTGAATAGTCAGGTGACGGGCGGCTCGGGCTCACCCCATCTCGCAGTGCACCCCAGCGGCAAATGGATCGCAGTCGCGCACTACACCAGCGGTGAGGTTAGTGTGCTGCCAGTGCAGGACGACGGCTCTCTCGGCGCCGCGAGCACGCCGGACCGCGGTCCGAACGACGATTGCGAGAAAGCCCATCAAGCCGTGTTCGACACGAGCGGTGATCACTTGTTCGTGCCGTGCCTCGACAGCAACTACGTGCTGCAATACAGGTTCAACAACGGCGAGCTAGAGTATAACGACCCGCCCACTGTGCCGGTCACAGGTGGCCCGAGGCATCTCGCGTTCGACAGCACCGAGAAGCGCGCCTACGTGCTGACCGAGCACGAGAGCACGGTCACACAGTTCGACTACGACAAGACAACCGGCTTGCTCACGAACGCACGAACACCGCTCAAGGGTTTCGAGCAAACCAAAGGCTCGAGCGCACACATTGTCGTGCACTCGAGCGGCAAGTGGCTGTACGCCTCGAATCGCAAAGAGAACACTCTGGGTTTGTTTGCGCTCGCAGCAGACGGTACGCCGAGCGCGATCGCGTTCGAGAAAGACATGATCTCGACGCCGCGCGACTTCAGCATCGATCCGACAGGTCGCTGGCTGATCCTCGCCAATCAAGAAGGCGCTGAGACCGTGCTGCTCTACAGCATCGACGAAAGCAACGGCATGCTCACGCGCAAGCAGGTCGTGGAGGTTGGCGACAACCCCACGTTCACGCAGGCGCTGATTTTACCGTGAGTTGCGGCCGCGCTTGTTTTGATTGCGCTTGATCGAGGTGCGGGCCACGCCCGACACAGCCTTTTGCTTCGGCTTTGGCCGGAACAGAATCACCGTGTGCCCCACCAGCCCGCACAACGCGGAGTGAGTTGCGCTCGCGAGCTCCTCCGCCATGCCGTGCTTGTCTTCAGGCTCGTGCAGACGCACCTTGATCAGCTCGTGATCGAGCAGTGCCCCGCTGACCGCCTGCACGACCGCTGGGGTGACCCCACCATGGCCGACATGGACCAGGGGCTCTAGCCCATGCGCCTCGCCTCGCAGCTCGCGCTTGCGCTTCGCGGTCAGCTCGGGAGCCTCGCTCGGCACGTCGGCCGCGTCGTACGTCGGCTTGGGTGCCCGCCGCGGCGCAGGGGCGGCAGCTTTGCGAGCTGGCTTCCGCGTCGCGGATGACTTCACAGATGAGCGATTCGGCCGGGCCACTTTCTTACGAAACACGTGCAGTAACTCCTAGGGCCCCTTACGAGCCTTCAAGACAGAAAGAACTCGCGGATGCGTTGCAGGAAATGAGACTTGTGGTGCGCGAGGTTAGCCTGAGTGATGTCGGGCGTCACGCGCTCCAGCGCATCAAGCTCAGCGCGCCGCTGTGCAAGGCGCTCGCTGATCAGCTCGGCGAGCGCCGGCGTCTCCTTGAGCACCTGGACAAACGCGGGCTTACGCAGCACGAGCAGCTCACACGGGCTGGCCGCGCGCACGCTGGCGTTACGCGCCTCGCCGGTGAGCTGGGCGATCTCCCCAAAAAGACCGCCCGACCCGAGCTGCGCCACCTCGCGCAGCTCGCCGTTGTCGGGTTGGTGCAGCACCTGCAGCTTGCCGCTCAGGCACAAATACAGCTCTTCGCCAGTCTCACCCTGACGCACCACGTACTCGCCCGGCGCGTACAGCTCGATATGCGAATCCGCCGCGAGCGTGTCGATGGCTGCTTCAGGCAACCCGTGCAGAAAGTCGATCTTGGCGATGGCTTTGACGCGCGCCAAGTGATCGGCCGTCTCGTCGTGCTCCACGGGCGCGCTCTCCGCCCTAGGCGGCGTCGCAAATGCCAAGCCTTTGCGCTGCAGCACGTACCAGACGCGATCGCGCACGACGGCTTCAGTCGCGCTTCGCTTGCCGAAATCAGCGATGTTGAAGCGCACCTCGTATTGGACGCCGTGATCACCAAAGCCCACGGTCACCACACGTGGCTTCGGCTCGGAGAGCACACCATCGACGCCATCAGCGGCGACCAAAAGCGCGCTCTGCGCACGCTGAGTCGGCAGCTCGTACGGCAACAGCACCTTGACCGCGCAGTTCGTGCTGGTCTGCACGCTGTGATTCAAGATCACACTACGCGCGAGCAAGTTGTTCGGGACCGTCAGCTCCTGGCCGTCGTTGGTCAGAAGCCGCGTGGCGCGCCAGTTGATCTCGATCACGCGGCCGATCTGCAAGCCATCGCGATCGATTTGGATCCAATCGCCGACATCGAACGGCCGCTGCATCTGCAGCGCGAGCCCGGCGAGCATGTTGCCGAGCGTGTCCTGCAGCGACAAGACGAGCACAGCGGTGATCACTGCGGACGTCGTCAACAGCGAGCCGGGTGCGACACCCAGTGCGCCCAGCGTCATCAGCAGGGACACGGCGGTGAACAGCCCGTCGACGATGTCGCGGACGATCCGCGGGGCATCGGTCTGGAGGCGGCGCGCGAGCAGCCAGTCGAACACCGCGATCGATAGGAGGCGCCCGAACGCCAGCAGCAGCAGGGCGATCGGCACCACGCTGATCCAGCGCTGCAGGTTCGCGCCGCGGGGCAGCCAGTCGAACACGATCATGAAACCGGAGCCCGCCGCCAACAGCAGCACCGGCAGACGCAGCCGCTGACGATGCGGCCCGGTGATGACTGCACGCAAGACCAGGGCCACGCCGAGGCCGAGCGCGAGCAGGACGAGCGCGGTGACGCTGCTCTCGCCCCTGTACAGATATTTCAGTAGTCGCTCGCCCATAGCGGGACGCTAGCGTAAACCGCGGATGAATCCTGGAACAGCGTCAACGCCGTGCTGATCGACCACGCGAATGGTCTCGGAGCCCACAACCGCGATGTCTGCTTGGCCCGTGATCGAGGCCACGTCCTCGCGTGACTTCACGCCAAAGCCCAGCGCGAGCGGCAGCTTCGTCGCGCGCCGGCAGCGCGCAAGATAATCGCCCAGCTCTGTGAACTGCGTCTGGCTGCCAGTCACGCCCTTGCGCGCCACGCAGTACACGAAACCGCGCGCGTGCTCAGCGATCTTCTGCATGCGCGACTCGGACGTATTCGGCGAAAAGATGAAGATCGGATCGAGCGCTTGTTGCTCGAACGCGGAGAGCAACGTCGCGCCTTCTTCGAAGGGCAGGTCGGGGATGATCGCCCCACGCAATCCCGCTTCACGCGTCTGCGCGGCGAAGCGATCGATCCCGCGCTTCCACGCCACGTTGTAGTAGCTCATGAACAAGAACGGGATCGGCAGCTCCTTCGCGAGCTCTCGCGCGAGCTGGAAACAGCCGTCGACGGTCGCGCCCGCAGCGAGCGCGCGCTGGTTCGCATGCAAGATCACCGGGCCATCGGCGATCGGCTCAGAGAACGGGATCTGCAGCTCCATCAGGTCGACGCCTGCTTCGACCATCTGATGCGCAATCTTGCGCGACGCATCCATGCTCGGATAGCCGAGCACGATGTGCGTCATGAGCAGGATGTCTTTCTTCTCACGCCGCTTGCGGATCTCAGCCTCGAGCACGGTACCCCTCCGCCTTCTTGATGATGAACTCGCGCCACGATGGATCGTCAAAGGCATCGGCGATGGTGAAGATGTCTTTGTCGCCGCGGCCCGATTGATTGATCAGGATCCGCGCGTCAGCGGGCAACGAGCCCGCTTCTTTGTAAGCTTGTGCGAACGCGTGTGAAGACTCGAGCGCCGGGATGATGCCCTCTTTGCGCACGGTCAAAGACAACGCCTCCACCACCTCTTTGTCGGTCACCGCTTCGAAGCGCACGCGCCCCGTGTGCTTGTGGTGCGCGAGGATGGGCGACACACCGATGTAATCGAGACCCGCAGCGACGCTGTGCGTCTCGTTCATCTGCCCGTCTTTGTTCTGCAGAAAGTAGGTGCGGTAACCCTGCGCGACGCCGACCGTGGCGTCGTCCGAGCACAAGCGCGCGGCGTGCAAGCCGGAGTCGAGCCCGTGTCCGGCGGCTTCCACGCCGACAAGCTTCACGCTCGCGTCATCGAAGAAACCCGAGAACACGCCCATCGCGTTCGAGCCGCCGCCGACGCACGCGTACACGCGATCCGGCAAGCCGCCGTAGTACTTCAACATCTGCTCGCGCGCTTCCTTGCCCACGATCGACTGGAAATACGTGACCAGCGTCGGAAACGGATGCGGCCCGCAGGCCGTACCGAACACATAGTGGGTTGTGTCCATGTTGCTGACCCAGTCGCGGAACGCCTCGTTGATCGCGTCTTTCAGCGTGCGCTGGCCGTCCTTCACAGGCACCACCTTCGCGCCCAGTCGCTCCATCCAAAACACGTTCGGACGCTGCCGCTCTACATCCACTTCACCCATGTAGATCGTGCACTCGAAGCCGAACTTCGCGGCCATGGTCGCGGTCGCGACGCCGTGTTGGCCGGCACCCGTCTCAGCGATCACGCGCTTTTTGCCCATGCGCTTGACCAGGAGCCCTTGGCCCATGACGTTGTTGGCCTTGTGCGCGCCGGTGTGGTTGAGGTCCTCGCGCTTGATGTAGATGCGCGCGCCGCCGAAATGCTTTGTCAGGTTCTCTGCATACGTGACTGGCGTGGGCCGGCACGAATAGCTCGACATCAGCTCTTCGTACTCGCGCCAAAAGTTCGGGTCGCTGCGCGCGCTCTCGAACGCATGCTCGATCTCATCGAAGGTGCTGACGAGGATCTCGGGGATGTAAGCTCCACCGAACTCACCATAGTAGCCGCGGTTATCCATGCTGGTTTCCTTGCAGGCGTTGGGAGAAGGTCAGTCTGTCGGTTCGGCAATACATACGGGCGAACACGGCAGATTCAGCCAGTGCGAAATGCAACGTTCGATCCACCTGCAAGAGCGGCGTCTCGACGGGTAGACCGAACAACTGTGCGCGCTCGGCGTCGAGCAACGTCACACGAAAGCTTTGATCAGCGCTCTGCGGCCGCATGCGGTAATGCTGCAGCACCACCTCGGACAGCGAGCGATCCTGCAGCGGCAGCGTGGTGAAGCCTGGAAAGTAGCGCAGATCGAAGTCGATCTCTTCGAGCAGCACTTGCACACTGTCGACCTCCGACATGCGCGCGACGTACGCGCTCGGCCGCCCGTTCATGGGATGAGCGCGGTCCGAGACGGTGCGTTGAGTCGGCCCGGCGAGCAGCTTGCTGCGGCTGTCGAGCCCACCGCGGTCGAACGAAACCAACGTTCCTGCCAGCGAGAATAAGTCCACTTGCGCAGGTACTTGGCGCACAAACGTTCCGCTGCCGCGCCGTCGCGTCAGCAGCCCGCGTTGCACCAGAACATCTGTCGCTTGTCGCACGGTCGGGCGACCGACTCCGTAGCGCTCCGCGAGCTCATGCTCCGAGGGCAGCCTCTCGCCCGCGCTGTAGCCACCAGCGCGGATCTGCGCGAGCAGATCTTCCGCAAGCTGGTGGTAAAGGGGCAGCGGAGAGCCGGCGTCGATCATCGTGGCAGACGGTGCTACTGAGATGTCAGGTTGTCAAGACAACTTACCCAGTTACGATCTACTATGAATGGCTAAATCGCCATTTTCCGCTGGTTACGGCCCGGAGGTACCGACTGCTCACACTCCAAGGCTGTGCTAGCGTTGCACAACGGTCAACGCTTCACTGATGGGTGTGCTTGTGAATCAACGCGGAATCGTTACTGGAATCGCCTTACTCGCGCTCGCAGCGTGTGGCGGCAGCGATGCAGGTCCTGTGCGTCGAGGTGGGGCATCTACCGGATCAATACCTGGTGGAGGCGGACCAAATACCAGTGGTTCCTTGGTCGTTGGGAACAGCGGCAACGGTAACGGCAGCAACAATCCGCAGATCATCCAGCAAGCCGGAAGCGGCGCGCCCGCGCTCGATCCAAATGTCTGCGCGATGGCGCGCGTCGCTGCATCGCGCGTCGTGCCCGAGGTCTACTTCGTGATCGACGGTTCGGGCAGCATGAACGCTGACTTCGGCGGCGGCACACGCTGGACTGTTTTGCGTGAAGCGTTGGTAGGTGCGAACGGTGTCGTTACGAAGCTCGAAGGCTTCGTGAAGTTCGGTATGGCGACCTACGCCAACAACAATCCGATGACGTGCCCGGACATGACCGATGTGCCCGCCGCCATCAGCAACTTCTCGGCGTTGAGCGCTGCTTATCCCGCACAGGAAATCGGCGGCGGTACACCAACCGGCGAAGCCTTGCAGAAGGTTGTCGATGGCTTGCCCGAGTTCGGCGCACTCGACTCTACCGCGCGTCCGCCCATCATCATCTTGGCGACTGACGGTGAGCCGAACGGCTGCAATTCACCGGGCGCGTGCAATTGGGCAGCGGACTGGGCGGCCTGTCTCGGCAGCCTCGGTGCGCAGCTGGCAGCGGCACCAGCCACCTACGACACGACCCTGGCCGCGGTGCGCGCGGCGCGCGAGAAGAACATCTCCGTGTGGGTGATCAGCTTGGCGGATGGTCTCAACAACATCCCCGATCTGCAGCGCACAGCGAACATCGGCGCGGGCTTGGCCGAGGATGCTTCGCCGGGTGCCACGATCTACTCGCCGCAGAATCCCGATGATCTCACGACGACGCTCACGCAGCTGATCGGTGACGCCGTGAGTTGTGACATCACGCTCAACGGCACGCTCGATGTGGCGCGCGCATGCGAAGGCCTCGTGCAGGTCAACAGCGAGACGCTTGACTGCAACAGCGATCAAGGCTGGAAGGCGATCGACGGGTCGCGCATCGCGCTACAAGGCACGGCCTGCGAGCGCTTCAAGTCCGATCCCACCGTGATGCTGAATGCGACATTCCCGTGTGACGTCGTCGAGCTCAAGTAAGCATGTAAAAGTTGCCGGCGGATACGCCGGCGAAACGCGCACACAAAACCCTCGCCATTCGGCGGGGGTTTTGCGCATTAAACCTTGCGGCCGGCCGCATCTACAAACGTTGCATTTCGTCACGCGACGCTCTGCATTCTGCGTGGCAAGCTCCTGGGGCAGGCCGTCACCCCGCGAGGCAGCTCGGGGCACGTCATGCAGGAGGCACGCATGGACACGCTCAGGCTCAGAGAGACCCTACAGGCGGAGTTGGAGAAGCTCGCCCGTACGCGCGACGAGCTCCGCATGCAGGCGGCTCTCGGCAAGGCTGAGACGCGCAGCGAGCTGAATCGACTCGAGAGTGTCTGGCACCGCGTTCAGGAAGAGCTGCGCAGGCTTGGGGAACAAGCCATCGCGCCGGCGGCAGAGATCGGTGGCGCCGCGCGCTCGCTGGTGGAGGAGCTCGCGCAGGGCTACGGGCGCGTGAAGCGCGACTTGGAAGACAACGGGCTCAACACGCGCGCGCAACGCAGCTTGTCGGCGCTCAAAGATCGCGATCAAGCCAACCTGCAGGCGCCGCTGGCGGAAGCCGGCAAGGCGGCGGTGGATGTGCCGGCGCTGCGCGCGTTCGACCGGCTCGCGTCGCATATCGGCGGTCGCGCAGACGCGCGTGCGATCTTCGCGCCACCTGTCACGAAGGACGGCATCACGGTCATCCCGGTGGCGCGCGTATTCGGTGGCTTCGGGTTCGGTGCAGGAGCGGGAGCCGCGCCCGCACCTGAGTCGGAAGGCGAACAACTCAGCGCGGGCCAAGGCATGGGCGGTGGCGGCGGTTTCAGTGCATCACCGGTCGGCTTCATCGAGATCGATCGCAATGGCGCGCGCTTTCGGCGCATCGACACCCCTGCGGACAACTGGATCGATGTGGCTTCAGCAGGCTTCGATCTGCTGCGGCGCGCGGGCACGCTCGTGTTCGCAATCTACAAGAAGACCCGCAAGAGCTGACTCAGTGATGCCCCTCTGAGAGCTCGAGCGCTGTGTCAGCGCCGAGCTCACTTGCCTTGACGATCAGCAACGTGGGCTGCCGGCTCCAACGCACATCGAAGTCGAACGCAACCTTTCTGCCGGGCTGAAACAGCGCCTTTGGAACATCTGACGCTGTGCCGAACAGCATCTGCATCGAGTCCATCGCCCCGCGCTTGCCATCGCGGTCTTCGAAGCCATCGATGCGCTCGTGATGGATTGTCACGCTGAGCTCGCCGCGCTCGCCGCTCGCTTCCTTGACGACTCCACGCGTGTGATAGCGGCGCACCGGGGGATCAGCGTTCCCGCAAGCAGCCAACAGCGACGCGACGACCAGTGCGTACAAAACTTTCATCGCGCGGGAGTCTAGCAGCCAGCTCGACTAATCCAGCAGGCTCACGAACACGTGATAGCGCCCGTCGACCTGTTGATCCCAGACCACCGCGCCATCGCCGTTAGCGTTCATGCCGAGCTTTACCGGGGAAGGGCGGCTCGGCACACTGTCATTCGCGCCTAGCGAGATCAGCGCCATCGGCTCGGCGTCTGGACCGATGCGCTGGAGCCAAAGCGCGCGCTCCACAGGCGCAACACTCGTGGTGAACGAAGCGCCCGCGATGAAGCCCGTCTTGTCGGGACCGACCGCGGTGCTCCAGGACGGCTGCAGCATGTCAGTCAGCGCCACGCTGGTTTCGGCCGTCCAGGTCGTCGTGTCGATGTCGTTCCAGTTGGTCGTGAGGCTGGGCAACCCGAGCTCGTACGATTCGCCAAAACCAGTCTCTGTGCGCACGGAGCCATAGGTTTGAAGTGGCATCGGCATGCTGCCCGACTCGGCAGTTGGAGCCGGGCCAGTGGCTTCACGCCAGACAGCGAACGACGTGCCGTCCGCGCCGATCGCCACGCGCGGCGTGGAGAACATGCCGCCGCGCGCAGAGAGTGTGTGCGGCCGCTGGACCGTCCAGCCCATGCCGGGCACGTAGATCCGCGAGACCACCTCGAACGTGCTGCCGCCAGCTGCTGCCGCTTGCACCCACACCGCGACCCCATTGCCCTGTGCGTCCAGCACGACGTCGGGGCTGGTCGAGCGCAACGTGTTCGTAAAGGCCAGACCATTGCTGAGGCTGGTTTCCACGCGCGAGGCGCGCGCGCTCAACTTCGTGATGTCAGGCACGGGTCCGGCATCTGGAACCGACGTCAGATCCATGTCGGTCCAGGCGACCAGACCACCGATGAGATTGTTGACCGCGACACTGGTGCCGAACACGAAGCGTTCACCCGTATCGAGCACGTTCACCAGCTCCTCGAACGTATCCGAGCTTGCGTAGTAGCGCGCCACGCGCAGCTTGCTCCGCGGATACAACGTGTCGGTCCACACCGCGAGACCGTCACCTGTCGGATCGAGCGCGAGCGAGGGCGTCAGCACATCACCTTCACTGTCCGCGTCGATCTGCTGTGTTGTCGGCCCGAATGCTCCGTCGCGATAGCGCTTCGACCAAAGCTGCCGCTTCGACGCTACAGTCGCCGTCCACATCACGATGCCCGAGCCGCTGGCATCGAGCGCGAGATGAAGGTCGGCTGCTTCGTTCGTAAAGCGCTGGAAGCGCGTCGCAGGCTCCCACTCTTTGGTGTCCGCGCGGAAACGAGCGGTCCAGAGCCCGAAACCAGTCTCGGCGCTGTTCTCGGTCCACACCACGACGCCATTGCCCGCCGGGTCGAACGCGACTTGTGGACGCGTGCGAACGAGCGATCCGCCGCTCATGCTGAGCTCATGCGCCTTTTGCGCCTCGGCGCACTGCTTGCCGTCGGCCTTGAGCCAACGATTCGGCCCTTCGCACGAGCACTTGCCTTCGCCCGTAGGCGTCGAGGTACAAGTGTCCTCGCAGCCGCCCTTGTTGGGCTTCGCGCAGTCGTCTCGCGCGACGCACGTGCTGCCTTCTTCATTGGGCTCGAAGCCGCTCTTGCACTGGCAGTCGTAACCTGCAGCGCGTTTGCTATTCAGAATGCAGTCGCCTTCTCCGCACGGCGCGTTGCTGCACGCGGCTGTCGTGGAAGGCGTGCCAGCGTCGATGTTCTGTGGGCCCGTTGCGCCGCCGTCAGCGGCAGGGGTGCCAATTACGGTGCCAACTGTTGTGCCGGTGTTCTGGCCAGTCGGCGCATCGCTGCCAGCAGTACTGTTACCGCTCATCATGTCAGGTTGCGTTGTGCCCGGAGTGCCCGTGTCCATGGGTGGCTGCATCAGGCTGCCGCTCGCGCACTGACCTTCGAGCGCTTGCGCCTGGTCCGGCGACGTTCGCAGCTCCGCCGCTGGAATATGATCCTTGCAAACACCCCCCTCGCATTTCTCCGCGAGGCAGTCTTCGGTCAGCAGGATGTACAGGTAGCGCGAAGCGCCCGGCACCACTTCTGTCTCGATGTCGAGCGTGCTGACCACAGTGCCCGCTGCATCCAATGCGCTGAACACATAGCGAAAGCGATGGCTCGACGTCTTGCTCTCTGGAACGAACGTGCGCTTCACCGGCCACACGACATCCGCTGGCGGCTCTTCTTCGCCGACAGGCTTATCCCCCGGCAGCATGTAGACCTGCGTCGTGTAGCGTGCGATGCGGCTTTGCATCTCATCGCTCGCGCTGATTCTGACGACGGTCTGGGTCGCTTCCTGTGGGCTGCGACAGGCCAAAAGACTGAAGAGGGTGAGCAGTAGGCTGAGCTTTCTCATCGCAAACCCTCTCTGCGCAGCACGACCCTTTCGGACCCTTCGCTCAGGTCGATGGGGCTGATCGGTGCTGGTTGCGACAATAGCACTGCCGTCGCGACCCCACCCGCAGCAACCGCAACGACGGCCGTCCAAAACCACCATCGGGTCAGCACACTGCCGCCATCACTAGGATCGCTGTCGCGCTGTTCGGTGTGTCGAGCATTCGCTGCGCTCGCAGGTTCCAGCGCCGGCAGGCTGTGCGCCGCATCGACCGGGGCGACGGCTGGTGTGCGTTTCGGCTTCTTGACCACCGTGGCGACAGTGGCAACCGTGGCAGCTGCAGGCGGCTCACTCTTCTGCAGAGTGAGCTCGATCACTTCGTGCTGCTCCGGAGCGAGGGTGATGGTACGGTCGACCGAGCCGAAGCCGCGCGCGCGTACGACGACGCGATGCGTACCAGCCGGCAGCCAGATGGCTGACTCCTTGAGCACCTTGCCATTGACCAGCAGCTCGTACTGCGCCGGTTCCATGGGCGTCCAACGCAGCTTGATGCGACCGAGGCTCGTTTCCATCCATGACAGAAGTCCCGTAACCTCCTCGCGCTGGCTCGCGGTCAGCGGCTGGACTGGATGTTTTAGCGAAGCGGTCAGTGTCCGATACGCTTCGGAAAAACGCTCGAGCCTCAGCGCGGCGATGCCCATCCCGCGCAGCACCCGCGAGTTCGGTCGCAGCTCGTAAGCGCGCTCGAACAGGGTACGCGCCCGGGCAAAGTCACTGGCATCGAAGGCGGAGACCGCTTCATCGAGCAATGTGTCATACGACTCTTGTGTGGCAGTGCTGCCCTTCGACTGTGCCATCGCCGCTGGACTGGATGCAAAGAGCAGCACCAATACGGAGCACAACGCGACGTAGCGTCGCCTCAGGACGCGGCACACGCTTTGCGTTGCGCGCGGTTCGATGAACGCGTCGGCAGCCCGTCCCGGTTTCGGTGATCGGTGATCGGTGATCAAAGCCGTACCTCCAAGTTGTCCCCGACTCAGAGAGGTAGAAACATTACTCAAACGCTCGTGGCACCACTGGCGCAAGTACAAACGTGTGCGATATTTTGCCCTCGCAGCATAACGGACTGCAGTCAAGTGAATCACGCGCTGACACTGCCGGGCATCGGGGACCTCGTCGACGGACGGTTTCGCATCAACCGTAAGTTGGGCGAAGGCGGGACCAGCACGGTCTACGAGGTCAGCCATGTGATCACTGACAAGAAGTTCGCGATCAAATGGCTGTTGCCTGAGCTTGCGCTCGAAGATGCGGCCGTCGACCGCTTTATTCATGAGGCTCGAGTCGGCGGAAAGTTCGCGCATCCGCATGCAGTCCAAGTCTATGACATTTGTAAGGCGAGTGACTCGTTTTACATGCTCATGGAACTGCTCGAGGGCGAGTCAGTGCAGACGCGGCTCGAGCGCGAGACTCGCTTGTCACCTCAAGAGGCTTGTTCGATTGTGCTGGCCTGCGCCGATGTGCTGTGTGCCGCGCATCGGGTCGGCATCATTCATCGCGACCTCAAGCCGGCGAACATCTTCCTGAGTAAGGAAGGTGATCACCCAGAGGTGACAAAGCTGCTTGATTTTGGGATCTCGACGTTCTGCAGCGACCTGCAGAGCCTCTCGCTGACCGCCACGCCCAGGGGCAGCGTCATCGGAACGCCCTTGTACATGTCTCCTGAGCAGATGCTCGGGGAACCGGTCGACCCTCGCGCCGACGTCTATGCGCTCGGCGCGGTGCTTTACGAGCTCGTCTCCGGGCAACCGCCATTCCAGGCCGATTGTTACGGCGAGCTCGTGGTCAAGGTCACGGTCGAGGCGTCGCCCACGCCCCTGGAAGAGCTTGCACCGGTGGACCGTCAGTTTGCGTCGGTGGTCGCGCGTGCCATGGCGCGCCATGCCGAGCATCGCTTCGCCACGATGGAGGAGCTGATCTTCGCGGTGCGTCCGTTCGCGGGTCCTCCGGACACGAGCACGGTCCGCACGATCGGTGCGCCTCCCAAGCCCGTGCCAGTCCCGTCGATCGAACGCGATCGTGAAGCGACACCCAACCATGTCGAGCTTCAGCATGACGCCGCTTCGTTCGCTGAGCTCCAAGCCCTGCGTGCGGGCCGGCGCGTCGGTCGCCGCGGGTTGTGGTCTGGCGCGCTGGGCCTCGCCGCGGCCGCGCTCGCCATCGCGGGTGCCCATTGGCTCGAGCATTCGGGCGACACCGTATCGGCGAGCTCGCCGGTACCGCACACGGTCCACCTCGGCTCGCAGCAGCCGCTAGCGATCGCGCCTGGTGGCGAGTCACAGCCGGTCCAGGAGAACGCCTGGGACCGGCCGCAGCCACCCGAGGTCCTCACCGGTCGGGCTGCACCCGATTATCCGCCTGCGGGCAGCTCGCACAGCAAACGTGCACGCCGCGGCGCAAGCCAGCACGAGAAGGGCGCAGCGCGCGAGCCTGAGGCGAACATCACGAAGCGCCCCGAACCGAGCAAACCAGCCGCCACTGGAAAGGCCGTCGACGAGCTCGCGATCGAGGTCCCGGCCAGCACTCCCAAGCCCGCCGCCGCTCCGAACGAAAACACGCCTGACCGGGTCCAGATCCGCCGCGCGGACTTCGGAGCAACCACCGCACCGCCCAACGGTCCCAACGGTCCCAACGGTCCCAACGGTCCACAGCCTAAAGCCTCGGTTTCGCGCTCCGACTTCTGAGCCTCGAATCAGCCCGGCTCGGCCGCGGTCCGCGTCACCCCATCCACCACTTCGCCCGCAAGGAAGCGTTCCACCACCGGCGCGATCTCTTCCTCCAAGATCGGCCCCTCCCAGAAGTGCCGAAGCTTCCCCTTCTGATCGATCAAGAACGTCGCGGGAATCCCCCCGCGCCAATCCGGGCTGAGCGCACGTTTGAAGTTCCCCAGCGTTCCAGGCGCGACCGCCAACGCCGGTAAGCGCACGCTCCAAGAACGCGCGAGGTCGACGACCTTCGCAAAGTCCTGCGGCTCGTCAGCCGACACAAACAGCAAGTCGACGCCGCGCCCGGCGAGCTTATCGCGCAGCACGAGCAGCATCGGCACTTCCTGCCGACACGAGCCACACCAGCTCGCCCACACATTGATCACCAAGCCGCGCGATGAAGGCGCCGCGGCCAAGCCGAGCAGCTTAGCCGCGTCCACGGTCTCGATGCCTTCCGGCAAGCTCACCGCACTGGCTTTCGCGCTCGGCCTATTCTCGCGCGGGATGGGCCTCGCATCCGACCCGCAGCCTGCTGCGCTCAGGAGCGCAGCGAACAACCAGCTGAACGGGTCGAGACGCAACTGAGACCACTTCACTTCTTAGGCTTCGGAATCGGATTCACTTCCACGACTTTGCCGGGAGCATCCTTCACGAACTTGTCGCGGCCCGAGAGCATGCGGCTGCCGGCGAAGTCAGACACCACGTAGATCGGCGCCTTGGCTTCGTTCTTCAGGTAATAGCCGTCGTTGCGCTTATTGCCGACGAACAGCACGACCTGTTGGTTGCCCGCATCGCCCGACGTGGTCAGCGTGACCTTGCCGACAGGCTTTGCACCGACACCCACGGAATCAGCAGTCTGCTCATCCGTGGCAAAGTCGTTGGCGCGCATGCTGGTCGCAGTGCCGACCAAGCTCACGATCTTGCCCGATTCGAAGTCGGGGATCTTCTTGTCACCGGGCGCTTGCTTCCACTCGCTGCCCTCTTTGACGAAGGTGAACGTGCCTTCGCCGTTCTGGAAGGTGATCGCGGAGACCTGTTCCGCCGTCAAACCGCTGACAGTACGGTCGCGCCAGTCCTTGACCACCTTGTCGAACGCGTAGCGCACTGAGCCTTTGATCACAGCTGCGACGTCGTTCTTGGGCTCGCGCACGATCGTATTGCCGGAGCGGTACACCCCGATCAGCACATCGAGCAGCGGCTTGTCTGCGCCCTTCGCAACGACGTGGAGCGCTTTGGCGTCGATCACCTCGAGGCCTGCATGGCTCTCGGGCTTCGTCGCCGCGACACCGATCACCTCAAACTCAGAGAGCTTCGAAAGCGCCGTGTCGATCGCGCTGGAGTCCGCGTCGCTGTCGAGTGGCGCAGTCATGCGCCACTTGTTGTCGACCTTCTTGAAAGAGACGGGCGTCTTCTCAGGCGCACTGATGCTGAGCTCGTCGACGTCTTCTTTCTTGATCTTCGGAAGGGTTACCGTCACGTCGGCGGCGCGCTCATCGTCTGCGTCACGAGCCTTGAACTGCCAGACCGTGATCCCGAGCAGGGCCGCGAGCACGACGAATGCTACGAGGTTTTTGTTGCCGGACATCTCTTAGATCTCCCTTACCGCTACAGCTTGAGATTGGCTCGCGTTGCCTTGCGTACGCGCCAGCGGATCACGCCGAACACCGCGAACGCCAACGGCAAACCGAGCGTGTTGGCCCAGCGATACGACGTCTTCTTTGCGTCCCACGCCGCCATGCTGTCTTTGCGCTCTTTGAACGCCTGATCAGCTTTTTCTTCGTTCTGCTCGCCGATCGCCTCGCGGATCGTCGCTTCCGACTCGCGCACCTTCTGCGGAACCTCGAGCGTAGGATCTTCCACGCTCTTGGCGCGGATGGCGATCAGGTCGCTGTCCTGGGCGAGCCAGTCGATCGCGTTGAGCGCGAGCGCTGCTGCACCACCAGGCACCACACGCTGCCCTTGTGAGGGCGGCATGAACTCGTCGCGCAGGAAGTAACCGGTGCCGAACACCAGCACGTGCACGGGCTTCTCCGAGCGAGCAGGCGCCTTGATCGCGCTGGCCTCAGCGGAATCACCGCCCTCGGGCGTGCTCGCAGGCGCGTCCGCGAACGCCGAAGGCATCTTGCCTTCGTACGCGACGCCGAGCACGAACGACTCACGCTGTTGCGGCACTTCCCAGCGCTCGCGTGCCTTCAGGTCGATCGGATCGCCCTTCATGGTCCACGAGTTCTTGGTCGACTGCGCGAGCACCGTGCGCTTGACCTCGTTGTCGCCCTTGATGTTGTCGTTCAAGACGAGCGGCGCGATGTACGGCATCGGCACCTGGTCGAGCCTGAACAACACGGGATGCTCACGCTGCTTCTCTTCGAACGTGACCACCGGCGCGGGCGGGTAGGGCACTGCGATCGGAATGCCGAAGTTGGTCGGCATACGCGCGCGGCCACACTGTGCATCGGCGACGATTGCGCCTGGCACGAACGAGACGCCCCACTTCTCGAGCAGCTTGTTGAGACCGGTGTCGACCGCCTTGCCCGTGGGGTTGGCGTTGTTCATCTCGACCGCGACCGATCCGCCGAACACCGCGAGCGAGCCACCCTTCATCACGAACAGATTGAGGTAGCGCAGCTCTGCGTCGGTGAAAGCAGACTCGGGTTGCACGATCAGGAGCGCCTTGAGGTTCTCCGGCACTTCCTTGTCGAGCTTGACCTCTTGCACATCGTAGGTCGGCAGGTAGCCCTTGATCGCGTCGAGCTTCAGCCCGCCCTTGGGCTTCTGCATGCCCATCTGCATCTGCATCGGGTCCGGCGCCGGGTCCGGGTTCTTGCCCGAGACAACGCCGATCTTCACCTTCTCGCCCGAGAGCTCTTTGATGATCTGCGTGATCTCGTACTCGAGACCGTCGGTGTTGCTGATCGCCGGGATCGCTTTGGTGTCGCCCTTGTACTTGAACGCGACACCGCGGAAGCCTTCGTAGACGCTGAAGCTGTCGGACTCGAGCTTCTGATCCTGGACGCGCTTCACGCCATCGCGCTCGGCTTCTTGCTTCTCTTCGTCCTTAGCGGGATGCACGAACTTGAGGCTGACGTTGCCCTTCGATGCGTCTTTGTACTCGGTCAGCAGGTCGCGCACGTAACGCTCAGTCGCGTTGTGTGGCGGCGGCAGATCGGGACTGAAGTACGCCACGATCTCCATGCGATCTTCGAGCGTCGAGACCAGCCGCTTCGAGCCGTTCGACAGCGAAAACAGCTCACGATCCGTCCAGTCGCCACGGACGTGGATGTACACACCGAGCACGTTCAGCACCACGAAGATGCCGCCGAGCAAGAGCAAGAAAGTCGCGGATTGACCCGACGCGCGGGCTTTGTTGTTCAGCGCCATGACTCAGCTCCAACGCCTGCTCTCGAGTGAACGGAACGCCAAAGCCAGGCTGAAACCGATCACCGTGAGGAAGTAGATGATGTGGCGGCTGTCGACGACGCCGCGCACGATGTCTTGGAAGTGGTAGTCGAACGAAAGCCATTCGACGATCGAAGCCGCTTGCTGTGGGATGAACGGCAAGAAGCGGCTCACCACCCAGAAAATGAAGCAGATCATGCCGCTCGTGAAGAACGCGATCAGCTGGTTGTCGGTCCAGCTCGACGCGAGCACACCGAGCGCGAGCATTGCGCCGCCCTCGAGCAAGAGCGCGAGGTAGCCGGCCCACACCGGACCCCAGTCCAAGTTACCGAGCGTGCTGACGCTGATCGGGTACGCGAGGGTCAGCCCGAGCAGCACGGCGAGCAGGCCGAACGCTGCCAGGTACTTGCCGAGGATCACCTCAGCATCGCGCACCGGCATCGTCAGCAAAATCTCGATCGTGCCTTGGCGCTTCTCCTCAGCGAGCAGGCCCATCGTCAGAGCGGGCGCTGTCGGCAAGAGCAGAATCGCCATCAGGTCGTACATGTTACGAACCGACGCGCGATTGATCAGGAAGAATGGGTTCCAAAAGAAGAAGCCCATCATCAGCAGGAACAAACAGATCACGATGTAGGCTGCTGGACTGTTGAAGTAGCCGCGAAACTCGCGTTTCGCGATGGTCAGCGTGCGTTGCATGTTGACTCCTGTGCCTTCTCGTAACCGCGCTTTTAAGCGGCCGCCTTCGTGTTGGTGGGCGTGGCGGCTGGGCCGGTCGTGAGATCGCGGAACACCTCTTCGAGGTTCTGTCCTTCACGCTTGAGGCCGAGCAACGTGTAACCCTTGTCGACCGCGGCCTTGAACAAGACCGGTCGCAGGTCGTCGTTGCCGCGCGGAACAATTTCGTAGGTGAGCTCGCCAGCTTCGTCTTCGAGCAGACGTGCGGCTTCGACGCCGGGCAGGCTCTTCAACGCGGCTTCTGCCTGCTTGGCGAAGCTGTCGTCGCCCTGATGCACAGTCGGTTTCTGCAGCGTCACGCTGTAATGGGCCTTGCCGGCGCGATCGCGCAGACCTTCCGGGGTGTCGTCGGCGACGATGCGGCCCTTCGAGATGATCAGCACGCGATTGCAAGCGATCTGCACCTCGGCGAGGTTGTGCGTCGACAAAATGACGGTGCGCTCGCGACCGATGTCTTTGATCAAGTCACGGATCTCGACGGCCTGGTTCGGATCGAGACCGCTCATCGGCTCGTCCAAGATCAAGATCGGAGGCTCGTGGATCAGCGCTTGTGCGAGACCAACGCGTTGCTTGTAGCCTTTCGACAGCGCGCGAATGTTCTTGGCGATCACATCGCCGAGGCCCGTCTCGTCGACGACTGCTTTGAGCCGCTTCTTGATGTCGCTACCGGACAAGCCGCGCATCTCTGCAGCGAACTGCAGGTATTCGAGCACGAGCATGTCGGTGTACAGCGCCGTGCTCTCTGGCAAGTAACCGAGTGAGGCGCGTACCTCGAGCGAGTGGGTCGTAATGTCAAACCCATTGACCTTCGCAGTGCCCTCGGTCGGGGACGCAAAGCAAGTCAGGATTTTCATCGTCGTCGACTTGCCGGCGCCGTTCGGGCCCAGGAATCCAAGCACTTCGCCACGTCGCACTTTCATGCTGACGTTATCGATCGCGGTGAAACCGTCGTAACGTTTCACGAGGTTCTGGGCTTCAATCATCACGTCGTTCATCGAAACCTCTTCTCGTCCACTCAGCTCCAGGCCTTATTGACCCTAGTCACGGGAAGGCTCAGGGGCGGGCGCACTCTAACCAGCTGCACAGGCCCGTCAACCCGGTCACCCCTTGGGTCCGGTGGCGGGCTGAATCCCTAGCCACGCGCGTTAAGGCGGCGCCTAGGAGGTTTATTCCCAAAGATTCGTCCGACCTGGCCCGAGGTGTGTGCTGTCTTCACCCGCGGACGTGTCTTTACCGGACAAACGTCCAGTTAACTTCTGGTTTGATCTCCAGATGCACGTGGTTGTCGTGCGCAGAGTTGTAATGCGGCGTGAGCACGACCTGAAATAAGTTGCGATCGGCTGCGCTGCACGTGATGGCACGCAGCGTCCGACCGCCGCCGCTCTCGTCTGCGCGCATCGGACACGGAGCGTCGCCGCGATCACGCGCCTCCCAGTCCTCGAGCACATTCAAGACGGCGCCGTTTTGCATCGTGAAGCGCGCCGCATCGATGGCCATGCCGTGGGCGTGACCACTCACGCGCGGACCGCTGCCGATGCGGGCGAACGGTCGGTACATCGAGTAGTAGCCCACGCGGCGAACGCCTGCGCGGCGCAGATCCCCCGCCCATTCATGCAGCACGAGCGCGAGCCTGCAGTCGAGCACTGCAAACGTTTCGTCAGGATCGCCCGGCTCGAAGATCACACCCGCGACCGGCCCTGTGAGTCGGACCGGCCAGTGCACGCCTTTTGCGAGCGCACCTGCGATCACGCGGAAGCGAATACCTTGTGCACGCAACATCTGATGGCAGCTGGCAGCGTCAGCCGGCGTCGGCAACTCGGGCGCTGGAACATCGGGCGCCAACACAGATGCGCGCGTCTGACCTGGCGGAACCGCATGCTGACGCGGTGGCAGCGCGACCAAACCCGAGCCGCGTGCATGGGTCGCAACGCCGTGCGGACTCGTGTGTGCGTAACCCCCGGTGCGCGCACGCACAGCGACGCTCTGCGGTGCGGAGTGATCTTCGAAGTCGATCACGGGGAACAGGCAGCCGCCGATGCTGGTGCTCAGGCACAGCCAGAGCGATCCACAAAGCAAGGCGCGGTGCTGCGAGGGCATCGGCTCGATCACAGCCGGAGCCCTCGGCACCGTCAAGAAACTCGCGTGTTAATCACAGCAGATTCCGCGAGTGAGTGAACTTTTACTGCGCTTCGAGATTGGTCAGCGTGAACTGAAGGCGCATTCCTGTCGCCTGAGGCAGAGTTGCTACGACTCGACCACCGGTGTACCGCGCGCGCTCGTACTGCCACTTGGTGCGTGTGCTGTCCTCGCCCTTGATCTCCGCGCCTTCCTGCTGCTCGTACGCGATCGAAGGGTCACCCCAACCATCCGGCATGCTGCCGAGCGGGAACGACACCTCGACCGATGCATCCAACGGCGGCGAGAACGAGAACGTCGGGCCCAAAGCCTTTTCGCTCTCTTTGTTCGAGAACGCTGTCGTCATCGGCGCGAGCTTGAGCACAAAGTCCTGCCCACCTTCGATCACGCCAGCTGGGACTGTGACCTTCGGCCCTTCGGTCAGCTCCAAGCTGCCACCGCCCGGTCCGAGCGTCGCAGTCACCGAGCCACTGCCCGACTTCGATACCGCGTTTTGCGGTCCCGAGGCGTGATGGGCCGGCTTCTCGGCCGCGCCATTGACCTCGTTAGCCGTGCTAGCACCCGGCGCTGCAGCTTGAGAGCCACCGCATCCAAACACCACGATCGAGAGCCACAGACACTTGCCACTTAGGCTCGTCATCACGACCTCCAAAGCCATGCGCCTACGCCGCTTGGGCGTGAGCGCGCCATTGTTCTGTAAGACAACGCGCAAGAACGCGGCGAACGTCTAAGACGAAGCCGCGATCACAGTCGTCAGCATAAATGGCAGATGTGCAATTGGCGAGAGATCTACGCTCATGGCCAAATGTCCGCGGACCGACGCTGCGCACCCCAAGGTCCGGGTTCAGCGAGTTATCCGCGGAAAAAGCGGCCGATCAGAAGGCAGAGCGCTGGCTCGTTTGTTGGGTCGATGTAAACGGGGCCTAGCCGATCGCGAGCACTTTCCACAAGTGGAGGACGCCGTCGGGGCGTTTTGCATGCTCCATCACGACCTGATCCTCACTCGCGCCACCGGAAAGGAAGATGCGGTCGGCTTGATTGGTCGTGTCGCGCATGCCGCGCGCCTTGTAGTAGCCCTGCGCGAGGATCTCATCGACCAGCTTGTCTTCGAAGTAGAGCTGCGAGGTCACGGTCTCGCGACCGCCGACGCGCACGGTGAAGTGGATATGTAGCGTTCGGCCTCTGTACCAGCCCGGGAACACCGTCGAGAAGTTGCAGCGCCCCGTCTCGTCGACCGCTTGCACGCCGCGACAGAACATTTCGCTCATCACGTCGTCGGTGCCCGGGTTGCACGTCGTGCCCGTCGCGTAGGCCGAGTAGACGCCTTGCGAGCCTGAGTGCCAAATGTCGACCGTGGCATTGGGGATCGGCGTGCAGCCATCCGCTTCCACGACCAGAAACGACACGCGCGTGGGCAGACCGTCCAGCGTGTCGCTGATGTCCTGGCGCATCATCGGCTCTTCCGCGTAGCAGGGGCCGAGCGTCTGCGCTGGGTAAAGCCGGCACATCGAGCCTGCGCCCATCTCGAAGGGGTCTGGATAGCTGGGGGCCATCATGGCCGTGCCGCCAGTCGCCCACATCACGCCGGGCCCAGCGACGCCATTGGTGGAAGAGCCGCCCGCACCGGCTTGGGCGAGCGCTCCACCCGAGCCGGCAGAAGGTGCGCCTGCTGCAGGTGCTCCGGCAGTCGCGGGCGAGGCTGTTCCGCCGCTGCTTCCTGCACTGGCTTGAGCGCCGCCTGTGCCACCGCTGCTGCCTGGCGCGGTGGATCCTGCAGTGCTGCTAGGCCCGCCAGTTCCTGCGCGCGCGCTCGACGCCGCTGCAACGTTGCCGCCATTGGCTGCAGACGTGCTCGAGCGAGCGCCAGCTGTCGCGCTGCTGCCAGCTGCAGAGGTCTGCGGTGTTACCGAGCCGCTAGCCGTGTTCGTCTGCTCGGGCTCGCCGCCCTCAGCTGCGGAGCACGCGGGTAGGAAGCGCGCCGTGAGCGCAGCAGTGGCGGGGACGATGCACGCTTTGAGCGTGTCGCGACGCGACAGGATGCGCAGGTTTTTGAAGTGATTGTTCATGCTTGCTCTGTGGGCGCGAAACGCTTCGAAGGGTTAGGCGATGGGACGAAAGCTACTCAGCCCAACTCCGAGACCCGTGCTGGAGCTGTACCGCTAGCAAGTGCGCGGAGCAGGGCGAGGCGGCTCAGATTTGTGTGTTCCAACTGCTACAGGCTGCATCGTAACAAGTTGGTCACACTAACCATCTATCACAGCGGTTTAGGCTGGGGCAGCGAGCTGAACGAACGGTGACGGAAAACAACCTCAGGGATCGTGGACGATCCCCGTGAGCGTGGACGCCCACGTGAGCGTGGCCGCGCGCGTGAGCGGGAACGAAACCGTGGGCGTGATCGATCTCCCGTGGACGATCTGGTCACTTGCTTCTCAACCGGTGCCTAAACGGCTCGTCCACGGGCAGGCTCACGCCCACGGTTTCGTTCCCGTTCCCGCGCGCGGCCACGATCAGGGTTCAGTCCACGCTCACGTTCACGCTCACGGCCACGGCCACGTGGAGGGGGGGGTGCCGCAACGTTGGTTGCGACCGGGGCCTCAGCATCGGCTAGCATACGGCGATGGCCCGATTCTGGCGTCCGCTGTGGGCGCGCCTGCCCGACAACGTTCGCTCTTCCCCTGTGTGGCGCTGGCTGGCGATCGCCCGAGAATTCTTCCCTCTGACCGCCCTCGGCGTGGCGATGAGTGTCGGTGCCTTTGTGGCTCTGCGCATCTTTGCCTACGCGGAGCTCGATCTGGTCTGGCTCGTCACGGGTTACGCGGCCATCGGGCTATGCCTGCTCGCGCTCTTGTGCGTGATGCCGGCGGCGCTGTTCGTGTTTTTTCGGCTGCGCTCCCGCCGCGCGCTCACGCACGACCCCCTGCGCCTCGAGACGGGGCGGCTCTTGCCGAGCGGCTTCGAGCTGCCGTCTTTGCGCTTCGTCCCGTTCGTGCAGATCCGCTGGGACTATCTGCTGCCAGAGACCGCCAACCTGGAGGCGCGCCCGCACGCAGGTCAGCTGATCGAGCACGTCGCGCTGCGCGAGCGCGGTCGCCACTCCATGATCGACCGGCGCGTCGTGATCCAGGATCCTTTTGGGCTGGCTCGAGTCGAGCTGCGGAGCCGCGATGCCCGCGAGGTGATCGTGATGCCAGAGCTCGGCGGCTTGTCGCAGCTGCCATCGCTCACTGCGCCCGCAGGAGGCGATGACCTCCCGCACCCGATGGGCCTGGAAGACGGAGATCGGCTCGAGCTCTCGCGCTACGTGCCGGGTGATCCCGCGCGTTACATTCATTGGAAAGCGTTCGCGCGCACGCGCAAGCTGCTGGTTCGGCGGCCCGAACGGGCGCTCGCGCTCGCGCGCCGTTGTGCGGCGTTTTTTATCGCGGGCCCCGACGACGACGCGAGCGCAGCCGTTGCGCGGCTCGCGCTCGAGCGCAGACTGTTGGGGCAGGAATGGGTGTTCGGCACCGATCTCGCAGTCTCTGGCACCTCGCGCGTCGACGAAGCGGTCACGCAGCTCTTGCTGTCGATCAACGCACGCGGCATGTCTGGCGTCGGGTTGCCCGGATTTCTCGCGCAAGCCGACAAGCGCGGCCCTGCGAGCGTCATCGTGTTCGCGCCGCCTGAGCCCGGACCTTGGCTGAACGCCGTGACGCGCGCGGCCAGCCGCCGTCAGCTGCGGGTGGTGATCGGCGTTGACGGCGTCGCGCAGCGCGTCGAGCGGCCGCGTTGGCTGCGCTTCCTGCGCGCGGAGCCACGCACAGCCGGCGCTCGGGCCGCAGCACTCGATGAGGTGATGTTAACGTTGGGTCGCGCGCGCGTGCTCGTGACCCTGCTCGACCGCAGCTCGGGCCGGATGCTCGGTGAGATCGGCCGCAGGGCCCTCTTTCGCGAGGAACAAGTCGAGTCCGGCTACGGTTCACAAGGGAGCGCTGCATGAGCACCCGGAGCCTCAGTTTATGGGACCGCCTCGCGCTCGCCGCCCCCGTCGTGTACGGGGTCACCGCCGCGGCCTTCCTGTACCCCCTCTCTGAGCCAGACCTTACCTGGAGCGCCGCCGCGCTCACGGCGTTTGCGGCGCTCCTGGCCGTGCCGCTCGCGAAGACCCCGGTGCACACCTGGGTGATCGGTGTAGGCGGAACGCTCAGCCTGATCCTATCCATTTGGGCGGGCTCGCTGATCTCCGGCTCACCCGCGATCGCGAGTCAGCTCGGCGCGAGCGGGACCTTGTTGTTCGGCAATCTGCTGAGCACGGTGCTGGGCTGTGGTTGCTTCGCGCTCACGCTGCGCACGTTGACCTTGCGCCGGCGCATATTCTCGCTGATCGAAGTGCTGTGCGTGGGCCTGTCGTTCGCGCAGCTGGTGGCGGCACACCGCTTCGGCGCGATCAACCGGCCGTTCGAGCTCGCCGACTCGATCATTGCGCAAGGCGGTGATCCGACCGTCGCGCTGCTCGCGATCGGTGCTGTCAGCGCTGCGCTGATCTTGAGTCTGTTGTTTCGCGAACGCTCGCTCTGGCGCAGCTTGATGCATATCGGCATCGGGCTTTTGCTGCTGCTCGGCGTGTTGACCTCGACCCAGATGTTGGGTTTGCCGTCGCCGCCACCAGCGGCAACGGGTTTGGGCTTGCGACCGGACGAGAAGAATAAGCAGGACAGCGATAAGAAGTCCGGCCAGCGCCCGCGCGACAGCCAGAACGACAACGAACGGCTCGAATTCCGCGACAACTACGACAGCCAAGGTCGTCAGGTTCCACTCGCGGTCGTGCTGTTGCACGACGACTACTCGCCGCCCACAGGCCTCTATTATTTCCGGCAAACGGCCTTTAGCCAGTACAACGGCAAGCGCCTGGTGTGGGCGACCACCGCGGAGCTGGACAACGACATCGCGTCGAGCTTCGTCACGCGCAAGACGCAGCTCGGGCAGGTGCCCAACATCGACGAAGACCGCGTGGAGCTCGACACCACCGTCGCGCTGCTCGCCGATCACACGCGCCCGTTCGCGCTCGAGACCGCGCAGACCATCGAGCCGCTCGAAAATCCCAATCCGGGCCGCTTCCGCCGCGTCTATCGCGTCACTTCGGAGGCGTTGCTCAGCAAGCTCGAGATGTTGATCGGAAGGCCAACAGGCAGCGCGGGCTGGGACACGGCCACCTTCAATCACTACACGCAAGCGCCGGTGGATCCGCGCTACGCCGAGCTCTCACAGGAGATCTTGGGCACGCTCCACGAGAGCCTGCGCAGCGACAGTGTCGCCCGCGCATTGGCTGTGTCCGTCTGGCTGAGTCGCGTGGGCACATACAGCTTGAAGAGCGGTCACGCCAAAGCCGAAGATCCTACGGCGGATTTCTTGTTCGGCGATCGCATCGGCTACTGCGTGCACTTCGCGCACGCCGCTGTCTACTTGATGCGAACGCTGGGTGTGCCAGCCCGTGTCGGTGCCGGCTACGTCGTCGATGAAGCCGCGCGTCAGGGTGGCTCCTCGATCCTCGTGACCGGCGCAAACTCCCACGCCTGGCCCGAGTTTTACATCGATGGTGTGGGTTGGGTCGTCGCGGATGTCTCACCCGCGCAGAGCATGGATGCACCACCGCCACCGCCCGATCCCGATCTGCAGCGCCTGCTCGGCGAGATGGCGCGCGGGCTCAAGCCGATGGCGCAGTCCGAAGATCGCCCGCTGGAGCCGCTGATCAAGACCGCACGTTTGCTCAAGGTGTGGCTGACGCGCGGGCTCGGCCTGGGCGTTTTGGTGAGCTTGATCGCGTTGTACTTGATCAAGCTGTGGCGCCGCTTTGCGCCGCTGGTCAGCTCACAGGGCCTGTCGCGGCTCGCGTATCGCGCCGAGCTCGATCGGCTGGCAGAGGTCTCCATGCGCCGCAGTTTCGGCGAAACACGCGAGCGTTTCGCGGATCGCATGGCTACGCTGTCACCTTCGTTCGTGCTGCTGACCCAGCAGCATCTGGCCGCGAAGTTCGCCCGACATGGTGAGGTAGACGCGGACCAAGTGCGGCAAGTGTCACGCGCAGTCGCACGCGAGGTCCGTGGCAGGGTATCATGGTGGCGCAGGTGGCTCGGCGCGCTGTTGCCGTGGTCTTGGCTGTTGTCGCGTTGAAGTCAGGCTCAGATTGCGCTTTGGTGGCATGGTGAAGGAGACGAACATGGATATGAATGCGGCCCTCGCGCACGGTGGCGGTGGAGCTCTTTCCGAAGCGCGCCGCGTGTTGGATGTGCTGAGCAAGCGCGCTCGTGCCGCCGTAGTGGGCCGTGACGACGTGATCGAGCTTGTCCTGATCGCGCTCCTGTCCGATGGCCACGTGCTGCTGGAGGACTATCCAGGCTCTGGAAAGACCACGCTCGCGCGCGCGCTCGGCGACTCGCTGCGCGTCGATGCCGTGCACGCCCAGATCGCCGGCTTCAGGCGCATACAGTTCACACCCGATCTGCTGCCGAGCGATGTGACGGGTACGAGCATCTTCGAGCTGGACAAGAACCGCTTCACGTTCCGGCCAGGTCCGATCTTCGCGCACATTGTGCTCGCCGACGAGATCAACCGCACTTCCCCGAAGGTGCAGTCCGCGATGCTCGAGGCCATGGCCGAAAAGCAGGTCACGGTCGACAACGACACACATCGCCTGGACGACCTGTTCTTCGTGATCGCTACACAGAATCCGCTCGACGTGATGGGCACGTACCCGCTGCCCACGCCGCAGCTCGATCGCTTCTTGTTCAAGATCGAGATGAAGCACATCGAGCGTCAGGCGGAGGTCGATCTGCTCGCGCAGTATCCGATCCCAAGCTTGCAGAAGGCCGAAGGCTTGCCGCGCGTCACGCGCGACGAGCTGCTGCGCGCACGTGTGGCTGTGCGCGAAGGCGTGTTTATCGCGCCCGCGATCCGTGAGTCGCTTGTCGACGTGGCGCGCAGTCTCCGCAGCGATGAGCGGGTGCTGCAAGGCGCATCGACCCGCAGTCTCGTGCTGATGATGCCGGCGCTCCAAGCTCGCGCGCACTTCCGCAACCGCGATTACGTGCTGCCAGAAGACGTGGCCGCGCTCGCGCCGCACATCTTCGCGCACCGGCTCGAGTGCGCGCCGGGCGTAATCGACAAGTCGGAGCTGATCACGAGCGCGCTCGCACCGGTGATGGAGAAGCTCTCGAAGCTGAGCTTGGCGCGTTGATGGGCGGCAAACCCTCGAAGCTCGGTCTGGCGTCACTTGCGCTCGCGTGTGCGCTCAACGTGGCTGCGCCGCTGGCGCACGCGCAGATCGATCTCGACCTCACGGAACACGACGGTGGCTTCTCGGCGACGCTCGAAGAGCGCGAAGCCTGGTTGTACGCCGAGGCTGGCAGGCACATCCGCGCGCGCGAAATGGCCGATGCGATCCTCGTGAAGTATCCGGACTCGTTCGTCGCGCATCTCGTGATCGGCTACGTCAATCACTACGCCGAAGCCGACTTTCCACGCGCGCTGTTCTACCTCGAGCGCGCGCTCGCGCTGTTCGAGCGCAGGTACGGCGACAGCCCGGATCCCAGCATGCCGTGGCGCTGGCACGCGACGCTGCTCAAAGAGGTCTCGAACGTGCACAGCACGCTCGAGCACTACGCGGAGCGCTTGGCCTTCATCGCGCGCTTCAACTTGCTCTATGAGCCGGATATGCTCGCGGATCGCGCCTGGCCGCTGATGAAGCTCGGCCGCTACAAGGAAGCGCGCGATGCTGCCGCCCAAGGCCTCGCGATGGCTGAACGCCCGTCGCAGCGCGCGATCGCGCTCAACGCGTTGTGCGCGATCGAGTTCGAAGCGGGCAACGACGGCGCGAGCTACATCGCGTGCAAAAAGGCCGTAGACGAAGGCCGAAACGGTGGCTTGGAAGTCACCGCCGTCGACCTGACCAACTTCGCAGAGTCATCGCGCTCGCTGTTCAAGCTCGACGAGGCAGAGCGCATCGGCCTCGAAGCGACCGAGCTCGAAGTGTCTTGGTACGGCAATCCATGGGTCGAGCTCACCGAGCTCTACACGCGGGAAGGGCGCTTCGCCGAGGCGCTGAGCGCGCTCAAGCGCGTGCCGCAGTATCGCGCGCAGCGTCCGCCGCACGTACGCGATGCGGACCGCAACGAGACGCGCCGCGCGATCGCTTCGTTTCTAGTGGTCACATCGCGCGCAGACGACGCGATCGCGGTCACCGATCGCGCGCTGGTCTTGCCCGATCGCCGCGCGCACAACAGCCGTGATCCCGCGCAAGACCGCATCGTGGTCGCGCTGCTCGATCGCCGTGCGAAGCTGTTGGCGGCGGAACAGCGCCGCGAGGGCGCTTGTGCGATGCCGTTTCTCCAGCGCCCGCTGGCATGGGTGTCAGCGTGGTACCTGCAGCTGCGCGCGCTGCCTGGCAAGGCTCTGGTCGAGCGCTTGCTGCGCGATGAAGCGCGACTGTCGGGGATCTTCCGGATCGGCACGGCGGCTTCCGCGATCCTGCCGCCTTGGCTCGCAGGCGAGCTGGTGGATGTGCTCGGCGCGGGCGTCGTGCACGAGGTGATCGACAAAGCGCGCGCCCGCGATCAGCGCACAGGCGCGCTGGCCTACTACGACGCGTTCGACGCCGAAGTGGCGCTTCAGGCGGATGACCCCGAGCGTGCATCCCAGCTCGTGTCGCGTGCGGCTGTGGGCCTCGCGCCGGGCGAGCTCTTGCTGCGTGCGCGCACCTTGGCCATCGGCGCGGAGGCTGCGCGCCGCTTGGGGCAGCCGACGCTCGCGATTCAACGCTACGAGCAGGCGTTCCTCGCGGATCCGGGCATCTTCCGGCGGCTCGCGCTCAAGGTGCCTGTGCGGATCGAGGCGCGCGGCGATGATGTCGCAGCGCGCGCTGCGTCCCGGCTTTCGGGATCGCCGCGCCTTGACGAAAGCGAAGAGGAAGCCGCGTTTGTCCTGCGTGTGCAAGCTGACCGCGCGCAGGGCAGCGTATGTCTGATTGGCACTGACAACAGCGAGATCGCCTGCGGACGTGCGTCCGCGAAAGCAGGCGACGACGCTGACGCCATGGTCGCGAAGCTCGTGCAAGATTTTCATGAGAAGGCATTCGCGCCGCGCATCGACATGGGTCAGACCGACATCAACTCGCTGGACGGCACGAACCTGGTCCGCGACGACGCCCTCAAGACCCTCTTCGACGGTTCGGGACCGTGAAGCTCTCCCCGATTCGATAGATCGGTGGTAAGCGCAGCCAGACTCTTGGCACAATGCGATGGTGAATCTCTCGATGCGATCCGAACGCTTCTTCTGTCACGACGAAAAGCAGCTCACGGCGGCGATCACGCGCGTGGAGTCTGGGCAGCCGCGCCAGATCATGATCTTGGCGGGCGCTGGAGGCAGTGGCCGACGCCACTTTCTGCATACCCTCGCAAGTCGGCTTACACAGCGCGGCAAGCTCGCGCGCGTGGTCACGTTGAGCCTCGAGGGCTACGAGCCGATCGGCCCGGGCCTGCCCGCGTTCGTGGACTTTCGCTTGGCCTTTGGCGCCGAGCACGCGGAACAGCTGCGCGAGCCTGCGACGAAGCTCGTGGAACGTGTGAACAAGAATCCGAGCGTGCCGGGTGACGGGCGTTGGGCGGTTTGCTTTGCGCTGCTGCTCGCGCTGCCATCGCCGCTGCCCACTGTGGAGGCACTGCTCGCCACCGAAGGCACTCTCACGCCAGAGATGGTAGCCAACAAAGTGCTGCTCGATGCCAGCGCGGGTGCTGCGTATGTGCTCTTGCACATCGCTGGCGATTCCACCCTCTCCGATTCCACCTTGTTTTGGGCGATGACTCAGGCCCTCGAGCAACCCAAGGTGTGCATGACGTTCTCGTGCGTCTCGCAGCTCGCGAGCGAGGCGCTCACAGGCGGCGCGCGCATTCCTTGCTCTGGCTTGCGCGTCGAGCTGCCCTTGAAGCCTGAAAACGCGCTGATTCGCGCGAAAGAAGTGAACACCGCCGAGAAGCTCGAGCTCGATGACGCCACGCTGCAACGCGCAGCGGATCAGAGCCTGGGCAGCGTCGGCAAGCTGGCGCGTGAGCTTGAGCTTGCGGTGCACGCCAAAGCAGGCGGCGGCGAGCCGCCCGCCCGCAAGCGTTTGACCGACTGGTTCGAGTCGCTGGGCGAGGACGCGCCGATGATCCAGAAGGTCTTGCGCTGGGCCGCTGCGTGCGGTGAGGTCGCGCCGATTCTGCCGCTCTTGGCTGCAGCAGAGTGCACGCAGGCGGACGCCGAGCGCATCATCGATCGCTTGGACGACGAGGTATGCGGTCCGGACTCGCCGCTGCCGTTGCTCGACGATCTCGCCTACCGTCATCCAGGTTTCCCCGGGCTATCGGTCTATCGCTTCCGAGATGCCGCGCTGCGCCAGGCGCTGCTCGAGAGCGCTGAGCCTGCCGCGCAAGAGGAGTCTGAGCGCACACTGCTCAACTTCCTCGGCTCGCGGCTGGGCGTCGGAACACGCAGCACCGCGCAGCTGTTCGTGAACCTCGCGGAGCGCGTGCAGTTCGACCTGAGTGCGGGCGTGCGTCAGCGCTTGCGGTTGTGGGTCAGCCCCGAAGAAGCGCGTCCGCTCGAGCAGTTGTTGCGCGCCGATGTGACCGCAGGTCGCTTGCCGGCCGATGCGTTGTTCACCACCGCGCTGCGCGATCAATCACTGCCCGCGCATCAACGCTTCGCGCTCTTGGAAGCGTCGGCAGTCAAAGAAGCCGAATGGCCGTTGGAGCGTCGCACCATGCTCGCGGGCGTACGCACCGAGCTGCTGGCTGGGCTCAGCCGCTTCCAGGATGCATTGACCTCCGCCGAGCACGGCTTCGAGCTCTTGGCGCAGCAAACGCCGGAGCCTCAAGGCGTGCGCGGTTTGCTCCTCTTCCTGCGCGCCAACTGTCAACGCCAACTCGGCCAACCGGATGCCGCGCTCGTCAGCTTCAAGGAGGCCGCTGAAGAGGCTAAGAAACCGCGCCCCGACGGCACCCTCGACTATCACAACATCGGCGTGTGCTTGGCCGAAGCCGGGCACTGCCACGCCGATCGGCAAGAGTGGGAGCCCGCAATAGCCCTGTTGCGCGAAGGCATCGCAGCGCTGCAGGAGAGCCCGATGGAAGAGCAGGTCAAGCAGCAGCAAATCGCACAGCTCGAGAAGAACCTCGCGCTGTGCGAATCGAAGCTGCAAGCCCCCGCCACGGTCTGATCACATCTTGTTGGCCATGAAGTCGGTGACGTTGGTCATCGAACGTTCGGGGCCGTACAGGTACGTGCGGTACCGCTCGTCGCTCTCGAGATGGAGCTTGTAGAAAGGGATCATGTACGCGGCTTGGTCGTCGTACATCTCGTTCACGGTTGCCATCTCGGACGCCGCGATGCCGCTCGTGCGATCCGTCGACAGGTAGTGGTCGCCCTGGATCACGACCAAGATCTTCTCGGTGGTGTCTGGGATGCTCGCGTAGTGGCCTGATGCGTTGGCGCCCACCGATGCGATCGCGTCGCTCGCGGCGCCCACGATCATCGTGGGTGCGGCGATCATCCGAAAGCTGCCGCCGGGTTGCCAGGGCTGCAGCGGCACGACGCAGCGGATCTTGTCGCCGAGATCGTTTGCGCCGAACAGTGAGCCGCCGCCGCCCATCGAGTGACCGGTGATGCCGATTCGGTCAGTCGCGATCTTGCCCATGAGCGGGCTGCCCATGCGCGTATTTTCCTCTTGGATGTGCATCACCGCGGCAACCAGGTCGACGCCGCGCTGTCCCGGCTGGTCGCCCGTCGTCGTGGGCGTGGTAAGCAGCGCCGCGATGCCGTGTGATGCGAGCATGTCACCGACGAACTCGTAGTCGGTTCCGTACGCCGTGAAGCCAGGCGAGAGCGCGACCACTGCGAACGGCGGCGCCGCATCTTCCGGGTAATACATCACGGCCGACGCGTACTCGGCTGCCACGAGGCCTTCTTCGTAGTGCGCGACCTTGTACGGACCTCTGGCCTTGACGTTGACCTCTTCGCCGGTACGCGGAAATCCACCGGCGCCGGTCGGTGCTGCGCCGCCAGCAGCTGCAGACGCGTCACTGCCACCGCCTGCTGCGCCCGTTGGACTCGAGCCTGCTGCGCCGGAAGCAGTTGTTCCGCCCGTGCTCGGGTTAGTCGTCGGAGTGGCTCCCGCGCCACCGGCATTGGCAACGCTGCCAGCCATCGCGCTGCCTGTTGAAGGCGTGTTTTGCGTCGGTGGTTTGGCCATCGTAACAGCCGTGCCAGCCGTGCCGGTGGTCATCGCTGGCGCAGGCTTGCCGGCGCCAGCGGCTGTCGCCGGCGTACCAGCGGTGCCGCTCGGCGCGACGTTGCCGGTGTTCATACCGGTGTTGCCTGTCGCGTCTGGATCCAGTGGCTCGCCGCCGCCACAAGCGGCAACGACGAGCAAGCTGCCGACCAAGAGGTTGTGCAGAAGAGCTTCGTGGTTAGGTCGTATGTGATGCATTGCGTTCCGCGAGCTGAGTGTTTTGTCAGGTCTCAAGTGACTGAGTTGCCTGAATCAAACGTTCGACTCAATCGACGCCTCGGCTCGCGCGCATGCTTAACGCGATTGGATTAAGTATTTCGGCTTTGTCCGTAGGCGAGGGATGCAGCTCCTTGCAGTGTTGGTGCTCAAACAGTCGCGCTGCCCGCGCAGACTTGCAGAATGATCTACGCGCACAGACAGCAGCCAGCGGCTGCAAGCTGCACTGACAATGGTCTAGCGCGACGGGCCAAAACATCCCGCTCGGGGCGCTCGAGGACGACGTTGCCGCGAAGCTGCGCAGCGTCAGGAAGCCCCAAGTTGGCAGTGCGCACCGAAGCTACCTAATTGGCGGGATCAGACAACATTTCGAGACGCTGGCCGGCTGGAAAAGCTGTGCGCTGTGTGCGAGTTGTCCACCGCCTCTGAGGCTGGGGTAAACGGAGCATTCCATGAGACGAGAGTTTGTGCGCATCGGCGCAGCGTTGCTGCTCAGCGCTGCAGCCTGTTCTTCCGATTCCGATCAACCTGAAGGGACAAATGCACCTGGCGTCACCGGCACTACTGTGCCGAGCAACACGGGCACCGCTGGCAGGGGCAGCGCCGGCAGTGGCGCGCTACCCACTACGCCGACCACGCCCACTACGCCGCGCGCAGGCAGTGCTGCGCCGACGACGGGCGCGAGCGGTGCTGCGGCGCCGACGGGTACCACCACCCCGACAACCCCCGCGACCACGCCGAACAACGCTGCAGCTGGCAGCGGCGGGAGTGCGGGCAGCCCGACCTCAGGTGCACAGGCCGGAACGGGTGGCGGCGCCGCCGCTGCAGCTGGCAGCGGCGCAGCGCCGAGCGCCGACGGCGCGCTGATCCGCGGCGAGGATCCCACGATGGACACCGTGATGAACAACGGTCCGTACGCGGTCGAGAGCTACAGCGACGGCATCAAAGACGGCCCCGCATTCCTCGCTGCCACGATCTACTACCCCAAAGACGCCGAGCCCCCGTTCGCAGCCATCGTCGCGTGCCCCGGCTTCACCGCGCTGCAAGATTCAGTGGCGCCGTGGGGTCCGTTCCTCGCGTCGCACGGCATCGTGCTCATGACGATCGACACCAACACCACGGGCGACAGCGTGGATCAACGCCAAGAGGCTTTGTTGGACGCACTGGGCTCACTCAAGGCTGAGCAGGCGCGCTCGGGCAGCCCGATCAACGGCAAGCTCGACATGACGCGCTTCGGCTTTATGGGCTGGTCGATGGGCGGCGGCGGAACCTGGCTGAACGCCAACACGCATCCGGAGCTCAAGTCTGCGCTCTCGCTCGCTGGACACATCGCCACGCAGATCGGCGGCGCAGCCCAGTTCACCAAGATCACCGTGCCGACTTTGCTCCTCGCGGGTGACGCTGACGACGCGATCCTCGGCCTCGCGATGTCACAACCCGTGTATGAAGCGATCCCCGAGAGCACGCCGAAGATCCTCTACGAGGTCGCCGGCGCATCGCACTTCGACATTCAACCCATGACGGGTGGCGGCCTGTTCGGCTTGTATGGTCTGTCTTGGCAAAAGGTCTTCCTCGAAGGCGACATGCGCTTCAAGAAGTTCCTACTGCTACCGGAGCCCGCCAACGCGTCGGACTTCCGCAGCAACGTCAAGTAAGCGCGCAGCACGGGGCCACGCACGTGGCCCCTCTGCTCAGTCGAACAATTAGTAATACGCGAGCGACGCATAGCGCTCAGCAGTCTGCGGCCGGTCAGCGCCGTACTCGAAGGTGGAGTCGAGCGACTCGCGAAACTCGATGCTGTTGGTCAGTACATGCCAGCGCGTCGCCGTGACACTTCCGCGCTCGCGCTGTCAGCCGTCGCGATCCGCGACGGATCGAGCACCAGCGACGTAGATTCTGCAGTGTCGTCAGCGCGGCCGTGCGCCACTTGGAGCAACATCACGAGCGCACAGCCGTGCCGAAACGACCTCACTTCTTTCCGAGTAGGCCGCCCAGTGCGTTGCCGACGCTGCCGAGGTCGAGGCCTCCTGCAGCGCTGCCGCCGCCTGCGATGATGCTGTCCAGCTGACCCGCGAGCGGCGCTGGCAGCTTGGTCTTCAAAAAGCCAAGCACCGTTTCCACTGCCAAGCGAGCGTGTGCTTCCGAGATGCCAGTCTTGTCGACGATCAATTTCGTGAGCTCGTCCATGTTCGTGTCCTTTCCATGTCGCAGCTGTGCATGAGGTGGTGCGCGCTTTCAACCTCGGTCAACGTCGGTCGGCAAGCGCGAGCGCAGGGTCGCGTACGCGCGCGAGCTCGAGGGCTGCCTGCTCGCCGCTCTCGTTGCCTTGCCGCTTGTAGACGCGCGCCAGGTTCAGCCAAGGGTGTGGATCTTTGGGGTCGAGCTCGGCCGCTGACTTCAGCTCGGTCTCGGCTGCAGCCAGCTCGCCTTGTGCGAAGAATGCTGCGCCGAGACCGTTGTGGGCAGCCGCCATGCCGGGCTGCTCGGCGAGCGCGGCGCGGTATTCCACGACCGCATCTGCCACCTCGCCCGCACGCATCAGGGTGTTTGCGAGCTTGACCCGTGCGAGCGCGCTGTTCTTGTCGAGCAACGCGGCCGCGCGGTAGCGGCGCAGCGCATTGCCGAGGTCCCGCTCCGCGATGTCGAGATCTGCGAGGGCGATCAGTGGCTCGGCGCGCGCAGGTGCCGCAGCAGCAGCGCGTTCGAGGTCGATGCGCGCTGCAACCGTGTCGCCGAGCGCTGCGCGGCATACGCCCGCGCCCAGCCAGGCCTCTGCTTCATCGGGCGCGCGCTGCGACGCTTCGTGAAACGCAAGGATGGCTTCGCTCAGCGCGCCCGAATCACGCTGCAGTCGCCCGAGCGCAAGCAGCGCGCTCGTCCCTTTGCGATCGAGCTCTGTAGCGCGCATGAGATCAGCGCGTGCTTGGGCGCGCTGCCCGAGCAACGCGTAGGCGAGTCCGCGCCGCTCGTACAGGGCAGCGTTGCCCTCGCCATCTTGGAGAAAGGGCTCGACGCTGCTCAGCGCCACGTCAGCGCGTCCGAGTGCACGGGCGACATCCGAACGCAAGACCGCCGCGCGTGGATCATGCGCGTCTCTGCTCCATGTGCGCGTGAGGATCTGATCGGCTTCGGTGGCGTGTCCGCGCATGAGCTTGATCGCCGCCATGAGCTGCAGGCCCTGATCACGTTGGAGCGCGCTCGCACCCAACGTGCGCTCCGCCTGCTCGTAACGACCTTTGCTGTACAGCTCCGCCGACCGCGCGAGCGCGATCAGCTCGTCACGCTCGGGCGCCTGTGCGATCGTTTGCGCCTGTTCCAGCAGCTCGCGCGCCTCACGCCCGCGCAGGTCGCGCAAGCTGGGCGCCTCTGACAGCGGCGGATGCAAGAGACGCAATGCGCGCTCAGTCAGCTCTTCGGCCTGCTCGACGCGGCGCGCGTGCACTGCAAACACGCCAGAGACCAAGACTCCAGCGGCGACCAGCACGCCCAACCAGGCGTTCTTCGACATCCAACCGGCTTAACTGTCAGTGCCAGGCCGGTCAATGTGTGGTCTGTCGCCGCCTGGGCAACTACTCGTGAGCGCTTCAGGTTGCGCGCGTCTCGAGCGCGAGCGCATGCACCGGTCCGCTCATGAGCTCGCCCAGCGCGCGGTACACGAGCTTGTGCTGCTCGATGCGACTGATGCCGGCGAACGCGGCATCGACGATCACCGCACGGTAATGGTCCTTGGTCCCCGTCAGGTCTTCGACCTCGAGCTGCGTAGCGTTGGGGAAGGCGGCCTTGAGCTTGTCTTTCAGGATCTGTGGTTCAACCATCGGGATTGTCTCGTGCAAGCGCTGCGCACGGGATGTAGGCGTCCGGGCGGCTGCTGTCAATTCCAGGGGCCCGCGCCAGGCGCCCGTAGCCGCAGCCAATAGCTGCAAGCACAGCCACCGTTCGAGCTGTGCACAGGCACTGGCTGGCGCAGCGGGTGCCGCCAACTACCTGTAGACTTCAGCGGCACACTGTGCTGCCCTGGCTTCGCAGCACGCAGCTGGATCTCTCAACGCGTGACTAAGGTGATGAGGAGAGCGCATGGGTAAAGTCGCATTTGTATTTCCGGGCCAAGGCTCACAACACGTAGGCATGGGACGCGCCGTCGCCGAAGTGGACGCCGGCCGAGACACATTCGCGCGCGCCGACCGGGCACTGGGAGACGCACTGTCGCGCCTGTGCTTCGAGGGCCCAGAGGCAGATCTGCTGCTGACCGCCAACGCGCAGCCCGCCATTCTCACCACTTCCATCGCGCTTCTGCGTGTGCTCGACCGCACCTGTGATCTGACTGCGGGCCATAGCCTCGGCGAGTACAGCGCGAATGTCGCGGCCGGGACGCTCGAGTTCGAGGCTGCCGTCGCCCTTGTCCGGAAACGGGGACAGTACATGCAAGAGGCCGTTCCGGTCGGCGTGGGCGCCATGGCGGCAGTCCTCGGCGCCGAGGCCGCAACCGTCGAACGCATCTGCGCCGAGACAGAGGGCGTCGTAAGCCCCGTCAACTACAACTGCCCTGGGCAGCTCGTGATCGCCGGAGACGCCAAGGCCGTGGCTGCAGCGAGCACTGCACTGGCAGCCGCAGGTGGCAAAGTGAAAGCCTTGCCGGTGAGCGCGCCGTTCCACTGCGCCCTGATGAAGCCTGCGGAAGAGCGCCTGCAAGTCGACCTGCGTCAGACGCGCTTCGAAGCGCCTAACGTGCCTATCTACGTGAACGTGGATGCGCTGCGCGTAGAGAGCGCGGACGCCGCACGCGATGCGTTGATCCGCCAAGTGAGTCGTCCCGTGCGCTGGCAGCAATCCGTGGAGAAAATGCTCGCGGACGGCGTCACGCTGTTTGTGGAGATCGGCCCCGGCAAAGTGCTGACCAACTTGGTCAAGCGAATCGCGAAGGAAGTCGAGCGGGTTAACGTCGAGACGCCCGCAGACATCGAGGCAGCGCGCACCGCGATCGCGAAGCATCGCTAACCCAGATTGCGAGCCTGAAGCACTCTGCGCATGCATGGAATGGCGGCGAAAGCCGCCTCCGCGCAAGCGATGGTGTATCCTGCGTGTGCAATGCTTGTTTTGTGCAATGCATGCTGCACCGAGGATAGATGGCTCTGCATGGTCTAGCGCTGATCTCAGTCATATTGCTGAGTGCGTGCGTGGGCGATGATCGTGCGGATCAGGGCCGTGGAACCGAATCGTGTCGCGTCTATCAGGACGCTGCTTGCGATCACTTCGCGGATGTTTGCGGTGCTGTCGATCGCGCGACCTGCGATCAGCAATATCAGTCAGTGACTTGTCGCTCTGACAAAGTCGCGGACCAATGCACGAAGATGCTGCGTTCGGTGTCCTGCGGCCAAGCATCGGCGCAATGTCTGCTCGGCGATGTCGCAGACCCCGATCCGGCGCAAGCTGCCTGCGAGGACCTCGCTGACAGCTACTGCGAGCGCACTGTGGAGTGCGGTTTTGCCAGCGACAAACAAGCGTGCGTGGCCGACTCGGCGAGCTTGCTGCCGTGTGCACGTGCAGTCGGGTTTCAGCTCGGGTTCGAGGCCTGTCTCGCCGACATCGGTAAGGCCGACTGCTCTGCGCTGACGCTGCCGCCCTCGTGCGATTCCGTGATCATCGCGCGGGAGTAAGGCGCCGAGACTTCAGCGGCGGCGCCGACAGTCAGCGCAAATCCCGTACAACTCGTGCTTGTGGCTGATCAGGGAGAACCCTTGTTTTTCCGCCAACTTGCGCTGCAGGTCTTCGATCGAGTCGTCCTCGAACTCCACGATGCGCTTGCAGTCGACGCAGATCAGGTGGTCGTGGTGGTGATCGTGTAGGGCAATCTCAAAGCGCGTGACGGTCTCGCCGAAGTGCCGCTCGTTCGCGAGCCCGCACTCGACCAGGAGCTTCATCGTGCGATAGACGGTCGCGTACCCGACCTTAGGGTCCTTGGCGCGAACCATGGCCAGGACATCGTCGATCGAGTGGTGCCCGCTGGTACGGAAGAAGATGTCCGAAACCAATCGCCTTTGGGACGTGGAACGCAGACCTTTGCGTTCCATGTAGGCGTTGAGCTGGTCTTGCAGCTCATCAACGGATGTTTGCTTCAGCGTCTGGGGTGTCGCTTGTGCCATGGCTTGTGAGCCCCTCGAGAATGATCTCATAGGTTAGCCGGGCGCGCATGTCGAGTCTCGTGTTCGAACGAGCCACGCTAAGTCCGTGATATCCAGTCGAGTACGTGACTCCAACTAGCGATCCCGACGATCTCCGTGACGTTGCCGGCGCTTCGCCAGCGGCCGAGGGAGCCGTTGAGACTGACCCTGCAAATGCTTCGGGCACAAATGGGGCAGGAGGACGCTGGGTTTTGGCCATTTTGCGCTACGCGGCTCCAGCGTTAGCCGCGATGGCGTTGGTGCTCACGATGAGTGCAGGCGTCACCGATCTGAACGACGATCTGCAGATCTTCGTGACGACTGAGCTGCCGAGCGGTGCGCTTCGCTTGCCGTTGCGGGCGCTGCGCTACGGTCGTTTGTTAGAGATCGACGGCCCTACGCTGCTTCAAGAATCAGTGCCTGTGAAGATCGTGACTGCAGATGGCGAGCGGGGGAGCACGCTGAAACCAGCACCGAAGGGCCTGCTCGACTTGGAAGCGAACATCGCGTTGCCGGCGCTACATGCAGGCGATTGGATCCAGCTGCATGCACGCGCCAACGACGATCAGCCTCCGCTCGAAGTGTATGCGCATGTCCAGGTCCGCGAGCAGCTGGATAGTCAGATTCCAGAAGGCCGTGCAGTGCGCGCGCTGCAGCAGTTTGCGCCGGGGCCGATCCAACCCGAGCCCGCTGCGATCGCACCCGATGCGCTCGCTGTGCGCGTGCGCGGCGGCGCGTGTGTGCCGGAGCAACCTTGTAAGCTCGCAGTCTTGGTGGGCTCACCCAAAGCCGCGCTGCTAGTGCAGTCGAACTCGACCTTGACTGGCTCTGCAGCAGCCTCGCGCGCGAGCATCGAGACCGATGGCGTGGTGATCCTCGATGTCACGACGCACGGTCCGGAAGCAGAGCTGTGGCTGGTCGCCGAGCGTGCAGGACAGCGTGTCGCACGCCGCGCCGTGCGCTTGCCGGTCGCGATGGGCGCGCTCAGCGCAGAGCCGAGCAAGCGCGTCATGGAGAGCTCGCGAGAGCTCATGCTGCACGGCCCTGCCGCTTCGGGCGGCTGCATCATCGATGCTTTTCAGAATGGCCGTTGGCGCGAGACCGGCTCGTTCGCCCACTGCGACAAGCCGAGTCATCTGCCGTTCGAGCTGGCTCCGGGCCTGTGGCGCTTGCAGCTGCGGCGCGATGCGTTTTCAGAACAGACAGCTGGCGTCGCCACCGTGTATGTGCGGGGCGCGCATGAGCCACCCGAACAGATCGCCGTGGCATTCGCGCGCGCGGCGCAGCAGCTCGCGCCCGACGATCGCTTCGCCCGCGAGTGCCTGGCGCAGCCCAAGCTGTGCAGCGACGCGAATGCGATCGAATACTTGGCGGCCGCTGCGGACATCGGCCTCTTGGCGCTGCCGCGGCCGGTCACCAGCTACGCAGCGCGCCTCGAGCATGCGCGCGAGCAAGCCGCACAGATGCGCTGGTTGGCCCTCGGAGCGCTGTCCCTCGGTGCACTGGGGCTGGCGCTCTCGCTGGGGCGCAGCGGGGTTAGCGCCGGTGTGCGCGTGAGTCTGCTGTTTCTTGACGACCCGCGCGCCGCGCGCAGGGCAAGGGTGCGCTCCATGCTCTTGACCGCCGCCAGCGCGGTCAGCTTGCTGATGGTTTTTGGAGTGCTCGCTTTGTATGTGCTGGCCCGTGGGGGATACTGATCGCGCTGTTTTGCGGAAAATCGGCTGATCCGCCCCGCATGACCTCGCTCGGCCGTGGAGAGACAGGCTGTGCTTGCGCCCCCTCTCCCCAGTGCTTAAAGTGCCGCCCCAGGACCAAAGGCGCACAGATTTCGCATGCTCGATCCCATTCTAAAAAAGGTCTTTGGCACCAAACACGAGCGCGAGATGAAGCGCGTTCGCCCCTTGGTCGCCGCCATCAACGACCTCGAGACCAAGGTGCGCTCCTACGACGACGCCGCGCTGCGTCGTAAGACCTTCGAATTCAAAGAGCAGATCGAGAAGGGCAGGCCGATCGACGAGCTGCTCCCGGAGGCCTTTGCGGTCTGTCGCGAGGGTGCCCAGCGGGCGCTCGGCATGCGCCACTACGACGTGCAGCTGGTCGGTGGTATCACGCTGCACCGCGGCCGCGTGGCCGAGATGAAGACCGGCGAAGGTAAGACGCTGGTCGCGACACTGGCCGCGTACCTCAACGCGCTCGAAGGCAAAGGCGTTCACGTCGTCACGGTGAACGACTATCTCGCGCGCCGCGACGCGGAGTGGATGAGCCGTTTGTACGGCTTTCTCGGTTTGACCACCGGCGTGATCGTCAGCCAGCAAGGCGACGAAGAGAAGAAGAGCGCGTACCGGTCGGACATCACGTACGGCCAGAACAACGAGTTCGGCTTCGACTACCTGCGCGACAACATGAAGTTCAGCATCTACGACTACGCGCAGCGACCGCTGCACTACGCGATCGTGGATGAGGTGGACTCGATCTTGATCGACGAGGCGCGTACGCCGCTGATCATCAGCGGTCGCGGCCGCAGTGCCAGCGACAAGTACGTGTCGATCAACGAGATCATTCCGCGTCTGCGTCGCGACGAGCACTACAGCGTCGACGAGAAACACCACTCGGTCACGATGACCGAGGACGGCATCGAGCTCGCACAAACCGAGCTCTTTAAGCGCCAGCTGACCGAGGCGCAGAACCTGTACGACCCGATCAACTTGGAGTCGCTGCACATCCTGCAGCAACTCCTGCGCTCGCACACGCTGTACAAGCGCGATCAGCAGTACATGGTGACCGAAGACGGTCGTGTGTTGATCATCGATGAGTTCACCGGTCGCGTGCTGCCGGGTCGGCGCTGGTCGGATGGCTTGCACCAAGCGGTCGAAGCCAAAGAGAACGTGCGCATCCAGGAAGAGAGCGCGACGCTCGCGACGATCTCGTTCCAGAACTTGTTCCGTCTGTACAAGAAGCTGTCCGGCATGACCGGTACGGCCGACACGGAAGCGCCCGAGTTCCACAAGATCTACAACCTCGAAGTAGTCGTGATCCCGACGCACCGCGTGATCAAGCGCGCGGACTCGGAAGACTTGATTTACAAGACCGAGCGCGAGAAGTTCAAAGCGGTCGTCGCCGAGATCAAAGACTGCAACAGCCGCGGTCAACCGGTGTTGGTCGGCACGACCAGCGTCGAGAAGTCCGACGCGCTCGCGCGCATGCTGACGCGCGAGAACATCGTGCACAACGTGCTCAACGCGAAGCAGCACGAGCGTGAAGCTTACGTCGTCGCGCAAGCAGGCCGCAAAGGCGCAGTGACAGTCGCGACCAACATGGCTGGTCGCGGCACAGACATCTTGCTAGGCGGCAACGCCGAGATGATCGGTCGCTACGAGGTCATGCAGTCGGCGACGCCCGAGCAGCTCGCAGACCGCGAGGCGCTCGACGCCGAGATCGCCGCGCATACCGAGCGCTACAAGGCGACCTGCGAAGCAGAAAAACAAGAGGTTTTAGCCGCGGGTGGTCTGCACATCCTCGGCACCGAGCGTCACGAGTCGCGCCGCATCGACAACCAGCTGCGTGGTCGCGGTGGTCGTCAGGGTGACCCGGGCTCCTCGCGCTTCTACCTGTCGCTCGAAGACGACTTGATGCGCATCTTCGCGGGTGACCGCATGACCGTGCTGATGGATCGGCTCGGCATGGAAGAAGACGTCCCCATCGAGCACAAGTGGGTGACCAAGGCGGTCGAGAACGCGCAGGTGAAGGTCGAGCAGCGGAACTTCGATATCCGCAAGAACATGCTCGAGTACGACGACGTGATGAACCAGCAGCGTAAGAGCATCTACGCGCTGCGTCGTCAGGTGTTGTCGGGCCAGTACACGACCGAGCCGACTAAGGATGAGCTCGCGAAGGGCGTGGTGCCGGAATCGCTCGTGAAGACGCCGGATCCGGAGCTCGCCAAGGTGGCTGAGCCGATCTTGGTCGAGATGACCAAGTTGTTCTCCGCGGATCCGCCTGACGGCAACAGCACGCAGGAGCAGCGCATCGCCTGGCGTGAAGCTGCGCTGCGCGCGCCGCTCGAAGGTCGCAAGCGCTTGTGGCACGAGCAGCTGGAGCAACAGCTGTACGTCACGTTCGGTTGCCAGACCGAGCTGCGTCCGTACGCGGACAACCCGACTGCTGCGCTCGAGCACCTGCGGCAACTCGTTCCGCACTCGCTCACCGAGCAGCGCGAACGCCTGCTCGATCTGATGGACGAGATCGTCATCACCAGTGTCGGGCATGCGTGTCCGAAGGGTAAGCACCACGAGGACTGGGATCTCGAAGGCCTGTCAAAGGCGTTCGAGGAACAGTTCGGTGTGCCCGCGACCGGCCTCGAGAAATTGCCCGACACCGAGGAGCTCGAGGGCAAGCTCTACAAGGACGCATCAGCCATCTTGCTCAAGCGTGAGCACGAGATCGGGCAGCTGCTGTTCCTGCGTGTGTTCCGTAACTTCTATCTGCAAGAGATCGACAACCAGTGGCTCGAGCATCTGCAGAACATGGATGCGTTGCGCGACGGTATCGGTCTGCGCGGCTATGGCCAGCGCGATCCGAAGAAGGAATATCAGAAGGAAGGTTACGAGTACTTCATGGAGCTGATGCAGACGATCAAGTCATCGATCGTCAACAAGATGTTCCGCTTCGAGATCGAGCGCGAAGACGAGGTCGAGCGCCTCGAGGAGCGGCGGCGCGCCCAAGCCGAGGAGCAGCAAGAGCGCCTGCAGATGACGCACGCCGACGCGAGCGCAGCGCAGCCGCCTGAAGAGGGTGAGACTGATGGCGATGGCGCACCGTCGCCTTTGCAACCGGCAGCCGGCCGGCGTGCACCGAGCGGAGGCCCGCGCGCAGCTGCGGCGCCTAAGGCCGAGACCGTGCGCCGCGCCCGACCGAAAGTCGGTCGGAACGACCCATGCTGGTGCGGCAGCGGCAAGAAGTACAAGCACTGCCACATGCGCAGCGACGCCGGCACCTCGGTCTCCTGACCCACTCTCGTCGTAACCGTAACCGGGTTACGGTTACGGTCCGGCCATCTCCGTGCCCTGACCACATCTCCACCTCGATCCGCCGACGACTCGGAGTGACGCTTGCGCTTCGCCAATAGGGTGGTGACCATTGCGTATGAGACGCGCATGGTCGGCGCTCGCCCTATTCACCGCGCTGACCTCCGGGCCCGCAGCGGCGCAGGCTGTCTGTGAACCTGACCCGCAGCTGACGGAGGCGGCCGCCGAGCTCTTGCTTGCGCGCAACGAGCGGCCTTCCGCACACGCGCTCAGTCGGGCAGTTCGCGCCGCGGGCTCCGATGCGGTCGGTCTGCACGCGCTGTTCGTGCCAGCCGGCGCGCCCCGAGACAGCGATTCGCAATGGCTCACGACCCTGCGTACGCGGGTCGACGGTGCGTTACACTGCGGTCGCGCTGACAACGTCGCCGGTCACATGTTGATCGCGCTCGGACGCGGCGCAGCGCTCGAGCCGATCGATGACTCTGCTCGCGTCGTGCGCGGCCGACTGCAGCCTGGTTTTCGCGAGGCCGAGCTGGTGATCGAGACGGCGGATGCGCAGCTCATCCGGGTGGGCGTGAGCGCCGAGAGCCTCTCGAAGGGAGTCACGCTCGCTCCCGACCTCAGCTTGCCGTTGAAGGTTCAGCTGGTCGCACGGGGGCCAGCCGGTCCGCGTCCGGTTGCCGAGCGTCAGGTGGAGGCTCGGGGCGCTCAAGAGACCCAAGACACGCGCGTGGTCAGGGCTGAGGACGTCGCCGCTGGCATGGCGAGCGCGAAGCTCTCACAGAACGTCACACCCGGCAGGCAGCCTGGCAGCGCCGCCGAGAACAGCGGTGCCGAGCTGTCCCAGCGGCTGCTCACACTGCGGGCCGAGCGCGGGCGCGGTGGCTTGCGCGCAAACCGCCTGCTGCGCGAGGCGGCGAGCCGGCACGCGGAAGAGGTTTGTGCGAAGGGGAAAGTCGCGCACGAAGTGGAGGCGGGCGTGGGGCCCGATGCTCGGCTCGCACGCGCGGGGCTGGAAGCGCGCGTGCTCGGAGAGGCGATCGCGCGAGCGGACGGGACGGTCAGCGCGCTCGATGCGTTGAAGAACAGTCCTTCGCATTTGTTTACGCTGCTCGATCAGCGCTTCACCGACTTCGGCATCGGCGTCGCTCAGGATGGCGCGCAGAAGTTTTGTTATGTGGTGCTGCTCTGCGCTTGGCCGCGTTACGTGGGGCAGCGGCGCTAGCGGCTGCCGCGGGGGGCTGGTGCTAGGCGGCGGAGGCTGCTGGGGGGAGGGCGCATGCTCGTCGTGTTGTGACGCTGAGCGGCGCTCGCCAGGCCTGCCGCTAAGAGCTGCGCGAGCGCGATCGCTAGCAGTCCTGACAGCAACGGAGTGCTGGTCCAGGCCAACAATGTGTCCCTGGGCACGCGCGCGAGGTCGAACGCTTCGGCGTCCTTGGGCCAGCCGGCGTGCACGATGGTCACCACCGAATGCAGGCCCTGCCAGATCAACACGAACGCCGCCCACACGGACGCGCCGCCGGTGCTTCGCGCATCCATGAACGCGAGCAGCGAGAGCAAGAGCAGAATGCAGAACACCAGCACGACGATGCGCGGCAACCACGATTGCCACGTGACATCCGACAGCGTCAGCTCGTGAAATTCACCGCTCAGCCAAAGGTGCAGGCTCGACAGCGCGATGCCCGCACCGACGATGATGCGCGCCACGACGGAAGCGCGATGCCACGAGCGAAACAGCAGCCCGGTCGCAAGTAGGTTCACGGCGACAGTGAGCATGACGCGCGTCGCGCCACCTTCGCTCGGCGCATCGCTCCAGAGCAACAGAGCGAGCGCAGTCGCCGACACTGTGGAGACAGCCGATGCCCGTCCGGAGTACGGCATCGGCGGAAGCCCCAACAGCGCGAGCGCGCAGAACGCACCAGCTAGCGGCCACCCCATACCCTGACCGTGCGTGAGCAACCATGCGTTGGCAGCGCCCAAGGCACCGAGCAGCGGACACCAAACGCGCAGCGCATGGCGAGCAGGACGTGACGGAGCGATGTCACGCAGCAACGCTTCCGAAGCCAGTACGGGCGGCCGACGCGGCACGGATGCCTGTGACGTAGAGATCGGCGTCGCAGCTGGCGGCTTCGGTGAAAGAACAAGCGCAGGCGCCGGTCCGGGTACGACGGCAATGTCGCTGTGAGGAGCGACTTGTATGGGCGCGGCAGCAGCAGCTTCTGGCTGCACAGCGCTATCCAACTCTTGCACAGGTGAATGCTCGAACGCCGAAGGGTGAGGCGAATTGAGCAGCTGTGGGACTGCTTTGCTGTCACTCAGGTCTGCGCCGGGGTGATCGCTTACGCGAGCCCAGCGCCGATCGGGTATGGGCGACGCGTTTGACAGTGCAGCACCGAGCCTCGAAGGCTCTACGCGAACCTCGCTAACCTCGTGATGCCGACGTGGCTCCAAGCTGCCACCACAGACTTCACAGTGTGAGCGTTCGTCGCTCGCAGCGGGCGCTCCGCACTCAGTACAAGCTCGCGCGCTCATGCTTCTGTCGTCATTCAAAGGAGATTCCGCAGCTTGGGTGTGCCCCTGGATATTGCGACACATCGCATTTCGCGCCGCTTTTCCGCCGGCTCGGCCGCGAAAATCCTCGCCGTAGAACCACTATGACTCCGTTTTTCGCGGCCGACCCGACAAAAAATCAGCACAAACTGCTCGGTCGAATAACCCGGGGCACACCCACCTCAGCCCATAAGAAGTCGCCGCGCCAGTGCTTGCAGCAGGTCATTTGTGCAACAGCGTGAACTGCTGGCTAGCACCACGACACGATTGTCATGAGCAGTTAGCTCGCTCTAGGCCGTTGGACATCAACGTACACGTAGCCTCGACAATTTCCTGAACAACTTCGGGCGCCGCTGGCGGCCGCAGCGCGTGGCATCCGGATTGCATTATCGCCAAACACTTGCTTCTTCGACTTGATGTAGACGACTTCGCTTAGCTCGCTTCGCTTCCTTCTTTGGTTTTCATCTTCGCTTCTGCTTTCACTTACGCGCTTCTGCTTAAGTTGCTTCGCTTGTAGTGAAACTTGCTTACGTACTCACTTGTTGCTTACCTTGGCGTTTACTCGGTGAGGGGCCGGTCCCAGGCATCAACGTCCGCGGGACTGGCTCTAGCGCTTCCTTCCATATTTCCAGCTTGAGCCCTTGCTGGCCGCGCCCCATCCGGACAATGTGCCGGCGTGAATTCTAAACGTTCACGACTGGGCGCGCGCCTGCCAGCTCTCTTCGGCTTCTGCAGGTTGCGGCGCGACGGCTCTGGGCGCAGTCCAGATTATCCCGGCGCGCTCGCGCTTTGCTGCGTCTTCAGCTTGTGCCTTACGGCGTGCGCCGGCAGCCAGCGCGATTTGCGCGCGGCGTCGGCGCTCTACGCCGATGCGCGGTACGAAGCTGTGCAAGCTTGGCTCGCACAGCTTCGTGACGATTACCCCGACCTTACGGGCCCGGAGCTCGCGCACTTTCACTATCTGAGCGGCATGACAGCCTACCGGCTATCGCAGCCCGACGATGCTCTCCACGAGCTGGCGTTGGCTGCTCACGCAGCGCGCGAACAGCCAAACGCGCTCGGGAGTGAGCAGCTCGCGCTGCTCTATCGAACGTTAGAAGAGCTTGCTGAGAAACGCTGAATGCGTGCGGCTCACTCTGCGTCGTAAGTCTGTCCCTGGTGGCGCAACCCAGTCAGGAGATCTTTAGTGACGAGTTTCTGCTTCTTGAGGTCGTGCAGCGCGAGTTGTTCGGACGTGGTCAAAAACCGCTGACCATCGAGCTCGGCGATCTGCTGTTTCAGCGCCCAGTGACGCTTCTCGAGGCGCTCCATTTGAGACTGCCAATCGAGTTTTCGCGACATCTTCTGCATGAATCCTCCCTCTGACGTTGTTGACGCAGTCGGTGCAGAGCCCAAGCGAATCTGAAGCTGTCGACGGGAGCTTAGGCGGGGTTCGCCGCCGTCTGCAATGACCCGTGCTAAGTGTCCCGCGTTCAGGATGAAGAACTACTCAGTGCATGGCCAGCCATGGTGGTCTATTGAGCACAAGCGTTTGTACGAAGTAACTCGCCAGAAACCCGGCTTGTTCCCTTTGGGGCATTCCTTGAAGAGGAGGCGCTAGATTGATTTCTAAAGTATTGCGTTCGCGAGTTTTGCTTGGCATCGGCCTGATGGTTGGCGCAGAATCCGCGGCCGTTTCGTCGGGATTTGCCTCCGCGCAGGCGCACCCTGCGCCGGCGAGCGGTGCGCAGCCATCGGCAGCAAAGCCCAGTAGTGCCACCCCGACTGCGCCTGCTGTTCAAGGCGCCGCAGTTGCGAAGAACAGTCCAGCCGCAAACCCCGATGACGCTGCGCGCGTTACGCTCGCTGCAGTGCAGACCTTCTACGAGCAAACGCGCGACGTCTCCGCGGACTTCCATCAGACGTACGTAAACAAGCTCTACGATCGAACGGACAAGAGCCGCGGCCGCGTTGTGTTCAAGAAGCCCGGCAAGATGCGCTGGGACTACGCGAAGCCGAACGGCAAGGTGATCTCTGCAGGCTCTGGCAAGCTCGTCGTGTACGAGCCGGGTGATGAGCCGACAGACAAGGGCCAAGTGCTGCAGCAGAACTTCGCGCAAGCCGAGCTGCCGCAAGCGATGTCATTTCTCTTGGGCACCGGCAAGCTCGCGGACGACTTCGACGCCAAGCTGCTCGACGCGGCACGCGAAGGCTTTCCGAACGGACAAGTGATGGAGCTGCGGCCCAAGCAAGCGAACCCGCACTTCGACCGTCTGTTGTTTTACGTCGAGACCGCTGCCGCCGTGCGCGGCTTGGTGCGGCGCTTGGTGATCATCGACGCGAGCGGCAATCGCAACCGCTTCGATTTCTCGGCGCTCAAGTTCAACACCGGAGTCGCGGACTCGACCTTCGAATACGTGCCGCCTGCGGATGCGCGCCGGGTGCAGCTGTGAGCGGCGAAAGCGCGCGCGCCGTCATGTTGGTTCTGATGGTGGGCTGTGCTGGGGGTGCCGCCGAGCGCTCGAGCACGGCCGTTCCCAGCGCGGCAGCGAGCTCCGAGCTGAGCGGCACCTGGTCCGAGTATTGGGCGGTCGCGGGCGCGGCAGAGACGCAGCGCTACACGTTCGCGGACAACGGTGAGTTTCGCTGGGCGGCAGCGCCGAGCCTGAGCCCACCGCAAGCCGGCACGCCTGTGGAAAAGCACGGTAAGTACGAGCTGCATCGAGACGACCAGCGGCGTTGGCTCGTGTTGCACGTGGCAGCGACCGATCTCGCTGGCTGCGACAGCGCGTGCGAGGGCGAAGGCGAGGAGAGCGCGTTCCACGTCGAGCACGCCCCGGCGTTGGTCGAGCGGCTCGAGCTGGACGAGTGCCCACCGAACGTAGAAGCGAAGCAGCTCGACGCGCAGTATGCGTGCCTGGCCTTGGGCGACCACGCATTCTGGCGTAGGCCCACGTCGCCCAAATGACGAGCGGACATCACGCGCCCAACAGCTCGACCACGTAGCGCAAACCGTTGTCGGGCAGCGGCTGCAGCGCCAGCTCGTACCCGAGCTGTGCGCTCAGCTTGGGTAGCTCGTGCCCGTTAGGCGGAGAACGCAGGCTTTGAGCTGCAGCGGGAAACGCTTCGATGTCGATGCGAACGCGCGCCGTGGCGACGCGCGAGGTCGCGATCCGCACGCGCTTGAGATCACCCAGCCGTGCGCGCAGACGCTGCGTCAGATCCAAGAGCAGCCACTCCAGCTCGGGCTGGCGCGCTTTGGCCATGCAGGGCTCGTGCGACAATCGCTGCTCGATCTCAGTTTGGCTGCGCGAAATCAGCGACAGCGCGGCGTGGGCCTCGCGGATGACATCGTTGACATCCAGGGCGCCTTTGTCAGTCGGACGCTTGTCGCCGAGCTGCAGAAGGTGCCGCGCGGTGTCGGCAGCGCGCCAGGCCGCGTGCTGCAGCTCCTCGACATGTGCCCGCGCTGGCGCCTCGCTGGCGAGCTCGCGCAGCAGGATGAACGAGTAGTTCAGGACGACCGCGATCTGGTTGTTGAAGTCGTGTGCGACGCTGCCAGCCACCCGCATCATAGTCGCGAGCACATCGCGTGCGGAGCTCCTGACCTGCAGCGTGTGCGACGTACGGCTGCGCGCAATGACCGAAAAGCCGTGCGCGCGGCCCCAGCCGCTCACTGTGACAGCGCTCACGTCCAGATCGAGCTCGCGCGGTCTGCCGAGGACCTCGAGCGTCGCCGTGCCGCGCCAGACCGTGCTGTTTCGTAGCTCACGAAGCACGCTTCGCAGAAAAGCGCCATCGACGCCCAGCAACTCGAGTAGGTGCTGGCCTTCGGGCTGCTGCCGCTCGACGAGCGCGCGACCGGCGCCGTTCGCGTATCGGATGGTGCCCGAACGATCCGCGATCAGGACGGCGTCGCTCACGTGTTCCAAAGCCGCGACCAAGGCGTGCGGCCGAAACGGCCAAGCGCCCGCTCCGTGCATTGGGCGCTCCGCCGTGGCGGTACGCCGACGCACGCGGGTCGGACGCTCCATTCCCGGAGCCGACGATGCGTACACATCTTCCAACGTGTGCTCTAAAGCCACGCGAGCTTGGTCCCCTGCGCCGATCCCCCCGGACAA
>Ga0114940_10000094_pt1 | contig 55019 bp, 53 predicted proteins | sample ColdCreekSource_FD_87195 | JGI IMG/M metagenome (GOLD analysis project Ga0114940, IMG submission 87195) | Groundwater microbial communities from Cold Creek, Nevada to study Microbial Dark Matter (Phase II) - Cold Creek Source | ecosystem: Environmental > Aquatic > Deep subsurface > Groundwater ...
ATTTAGCGATCGCCAATCATTCTAATGTTTACCAACTAAAAAATGGTCTTCTTCGAGATTACCTGATTCAGCAGCTTAAAAATCCTTCTCTCGAAATGATTCTTGCGTAAGTCCTATATATATCTATTGATGAAATGCGACAATAGTTAAATGTTGGGTTTACTTAATTAATTTCCGTCAACATGACAAATGCGATCGCAAATCAGCTTCAATCTCTGGTTAATTCCGATCTTGAGTTACTCGAACTAAGTAATGCTAACTCTTACTGGAAAAAACAAATCAATCAAACCATAATTAGTCCTATTTCACCGATTTATCTAGTTTTTCCTGAGACAGTAGAAATTCTGGCGGCGGTGGTTAAACAGGCACAGCAACATCAATGGCGAATTCTGATCTGTGGTAACGGCAGCAAATTAGATTGGGGTGGATTGGCAAAAGATATTCAACTTGTGGTCAGTACCCAAAAATGCGATCGCATTATTGAACACGCCGTCGGAGATTTGACGGTAACGATAGAAGCAGGAGTTAAGTTAGCCGATCTCCAAGAGAAATTGCGATCGCACGGGCAGTTTTTACCCATCGATCCAGCCTATCCTCAAGAAGCTACTATCGGTGGTATTGTGGCTACGGCAGATACAGGCAGTTGGCGACAGCGTTATGGTGGTATTCGCGATCTGTTGTTAGGATTATCTTTTGTCCGTGCCGATGGAGAAATTGCCAAAGCTGGAGGCAGAGTTGTTAAAAATGTCGCTGGCTATGACTTGATGAAACTGTTTACTGGTGCCTATGGCAGTTTGGGAGTTATTGCTCAAGTTACTTTTCGTACTTATCCTTTAGTCGCAACATCCCAAACCATTGTCTTGACTGGAGAGGTTAATGATCTTGCCCAAGCCACTCGAACAATTCGTAATTCGAGTTTAACTCCAACGGCAATGGATTTGCTTTCTAAATCGGTCATCGAGCAACTAGAATTAAAAGCAGGCATAGGTTTAATAATTCGGTTTCAAACTATCCCTGAAAGTATTAAACAACAATTAGAACAGGTACAAGCGATCTCTCGAAAGCTAAATTTAACCGTCACTTGTTATCAAGATAGTGATGAAACCAATTTGTGGCATAAATTAGCAGCAATTATTAGAATTCCTGGCACAGACACCGCAATTATTTGCAAAATAGGAATAGCACCTGCGGCTGCGGCAATTTTTTTACAATCAAAACCAGTTGTCGCCAGTAATAGTTTGGCAATGATTCATGCAGCTAGCGGTGTGGGACAAATACAATTAAAGAGTCAAGACATGAGCAGTATTGCCGAAATGCGATCGCTTTGTCAGCAGAATCAGGGTTTTCTAACTATTTTAAAAGCCCCTCAAACGGTAAAACAGCAACTTGATGTTTGGGGATATACGGGTAATGCGCTAAAAACGATGCAGACAATTAAACAGAAATTCGATTCCAAACAAATTTTAAATCCCGATCGCTTCGCACTGTAAATAAATAACAATTAATAATTAAAAAATTAACAAATGACCAATTTTGACTCTAAAAATCCACCCCAGCCAGAACTAATAGATAGTTGTGTTCATTGTGGTTTTTGCCTTGCCACTTGTCCTAGTTATCGAGTTATTGGCAAAGAAATGGATTCTCCTAGAGGCAGAATCTATTTAATGGATGCCATTAATAAGGGAGAAGCAACAATAGATGTCGCAACTTCCCAACATTTCGATTCTTGTTTAGGTTGTCTCGCCTGTGTTAGCACTTGTCCGTCAGGAGTACAATACGATAAGTTAATTGCAGCGACTCGTCCCCAAATAGAAAGAAATCAACCTCGCAATTTATCCGACAGATTAATTAGAACTTTAATTTTCAATCTTTTTCCCTACCCTAATCGCTTACGGAATCTACTGCCGCCTCTCTGGTTGTATCAAAAATCAGGGTTACAAAAACTGGTTCGCAATACTGGGTTACTAGAAAAAATAGCACCGCGTCTCGCTGCGATGGAGGCAATTTTACCCCAAATTACTGCTGATTCTTGGCAGGATAATTTACCAGAAGTTATTTCTGCACAAGGGACAAAATGCTATCGTGTCGGCATGATTTTAGGTTGCGTACAAAGATTATTTTTTTCTCCTGTAAATGAAGCAACTGTCAGAGTTTTAACGGCTAATGGTTGTGAGGTAGTTATTCCTAAGAGCCAAGGTTGCTGTGCTGCTTTACCAGCTCACCAAGGACAAGAAGCACAGGCACAAACTTTAGCCAAACAGATGATTGATAGCTTTGCTGACACTGACGTTGATGTCATTATTATCAATGCGGCTGGCTGCGGACATACTCTCAAAGAATATGGTCATATCTTAGCTGATGACTCTGAATACAGTGAAAAAGCAGCTCAATTTGCCGCGAAAGTCCAGGATGTGCAAGAATTTCTATCTGGAATCGAGTTAACTACCGAACTGCATCCTTTGACATCAGGAGAATTAAATCTAGTCTATCAAGATGCTTGTCACTTACTACATGGACAAAAAATTAGTTTGCAACCCCGTCAATTATTGAGAAAAATACCTGGTGTTAAACTCAGAGAACCTATTGATGCTAATTTGTGCTGTGGTAGCGCAGGAATCTATAATATGCTCCAGCCAGAAGTAGCATACGAACTAGGACAGCAGAAAGCAACCAACTTGCTCAATACTGGAGCAAGCTTAATTGCCTCCCCTAATCCTGGCTGTTCTCTACAGATTCAAAAGCATTTGGATTTGCAAAATTCAAATATTACTTTATTACATCCAATAGAACTATTAGATTATTCAATACGAGGGCAACAAATAAACTTTAAATGAATAGGATTTAGGAATAGGATTTAGCAAATAATCAGACTAATCAGAAATTCTCATAAAAAAAATCCAATTATTACGATGGTTAGTACTAAAACCACCAAGAATAAGATTATAAAAGACAAGTACTGTTGGATAACAATAATTCTTCTATTGGTTTTTTCTAGCTTATCTCTTAGATAATATACTTGCTTTTCTAAGTTAACGTATTCATTTTTCAGGGCATCTTGACTATTTTTTCTTCGGCTATAATTACTTCCGATATCTTTAGATTCCGAAACAGAATCATTGGCTAAAGTTTTTAGAAATTGAGATTGCTGAAGTATTATTGATTTTAACTCTTCTATCTCTTGAGAATTTGACTGTGCTTCACTAACTTTATACAGATATTTTTCTAGTAATCCAGGACCAAGTTGAAAGTAGCCTTTATAAGCAGAATAAACTGCATTAACCAATTCTTTAGCGGGAGTATTTTTTAATAAGTACCCTTTAGCACCTACTTGTAAAGCCATGTTCAAATAAGTATCTTCATTATGAACGCTTATAATTAACACACTGGTATCAATAAACTGCTCAGAAATAATTTTAGTAGCTGTCAATCCATCCAGTATTGGCATTTCAATATCCATTAAAACGATATGGGGTCGATGGGCTTTTACTAAATCCAAAGCTTCTTGACCATTATCAGCACAACCAACTATTTCTATACTTGTTTCTGTTTCTAAGTAGCTTTTTAAAACTTCTTGAACAGTTTTTTGATCATCTACTATTAAGACTTTAATCACTAGAATAAAATATGGTTTAATTAACGTTATTTATAATACTTGGTCGGAAAAAAATGCATTATGTTAAACATTGAAGAATATATCACATACTGTAGGAAAATTGTGAGTTGTTAAAGGATGCCTATATAATTAGAAGCTATAGGAAATTTTTTAAGATACTCACTCAATTATCCTTATATTTTATTGACTTAAAAATTACATGGGTTTTAGCTACACTGATACCTTTCTCACCATCGCTTCAGACAATATTCAAAGTTTAGTTGATTTTTACAGCCAGCTTTTTCAACGCCAACCCTCTGTTTATCTGCCGCCGACTTATGCTGAATTTGAATTAAAAAAATTGCGTATAGGAATCTTTAAACCGAAACAAGAGCATCAACAGCAATTTGCTAATCCTAGTAGCAGCATAAGTATTTGCCTAGAAGTCGAAAATTTAGACATGGCAATTGCTCATCTAGCTAATATGGGCTACTCGCCATTAGGGGAAATTATAGAAGCTTCCCACGGAAAAGAGATTTACGCTTACGATCCTGGGCGAAATCGTCTCATACTGCATCAATCTAGTTAATTACAAAACAGCTAACCAAATAAAAAAACCAGAGACTTAAACTGTCTCTGGCAATTAACAATTAACTAACATTGATAATCTAATATTTTCGAGAAGACTTTGCTAATCAAGTAAGAATATAGCCTTGCTTGATGTTTTGAATCTAAGACTCTTTAGTAGTTTCTGCCTCTTCTGCCTCTTCTGCTGCCGTTGCCTTAGTTGGAGCAACAACAGAGATTAAAATCCGCTCAGGGTCATCAAGAACAGTAGCACCTTCGGGGAGTAGGACTTCTCCAACGTGTAAGAGAGTACCTATTTCAAAATTAGAAACATTAATTTCAATTGATTCTGGAATATTATCAGCAGAGCAACTAATATGCAATTCTGTAATAACTTGGTCAACAATTCCACCTTGCTTGACACCAATAGCTTGTCCCACAACTACAATTGGTACAACAATCTCTACGGTTTGATCAGCAGCAACGGTAAAAAAACTGAGGTGATGCAGAGTTCTTTTCCAAGGATGAGCTTGTACTTCTCTAATTAAAGCTTTGCCTTTCCAGGAAATATCCGGGACTGTTAGGTCAATTAGGGTGTTGTTTACTGCTGCTTGTTTTAATAATGTTTGAGCTTCTTTGGCAGATATGGTCAAAGAGACGGAATTTGCTCCATCATGCCCATATAAAGCAGCAGGAATTAAGCCTTGACGACGCAAAGCTCTAGGTTTACTTCCTTCTTGTCTTGCTTGACATTCAACTGTAATACTCATGATTTTGATTTTAGGGGGGTTCGTTAGTAACTAAATAGCTAAAGATATTTAACTAATGCAAGAAAGCAATTCTTCTTGACTACATTTCTGACAAAACTGACAAACGATAATTTAATTTGCGCTAACTGGAGTACCATCGGCATCAAGTAAAGCTCGTTTAGGTCCGTGAATTGGATCTTCAACAATGATAGTCTGGTCGCGGCTTGGGCCTACAGAAACAATGGCAATCGGAACTTCCATCAACTCAGCCATAAATTTTAAATAGTTTAATGCTTGTTTTGGTAAGTCCGCTAAGGAGCGACAGCCAGTTGTAGATTGTTGCCATCCAGGCAAGGTTTTATAAACTGGTTTACAGTTGGCAAATTTACTGGCGTTGGTAGGAAAATGATTACAGGTTTCGCCATCAACTTCATAAGCAACACATACTTTGATTTCTTCTAAGGAGTCAAGTACGTCTAACTTAGTAATTGCCAAGCAATCTAATCCGTTAATCCGAACTGCATAACGACCGATAACTGCATCAAACCAGCCACAACGACGGCGGCGACCTGTAGTAGTGCCAAATTCTGCTCCTAGATCACTCAACAATTGTCCAATGTGGTCGCTTAATTCTGTGGGGAAGGGGCCTTCTCCAACACGGGTTGTATAGGCTTTTGCCACACCAATTACCCTGTCTATGGTCGTCGGGCCTACTCCAGCACCAACACAAGCTCCTCCTGCGATTGGATTAGAAGAAGTAACATAGGGATAAGTTCCATGATCTAGATCTAGTAAAGTTCCCTGCGCGCCTTCAAACAAGATATTTTTTTTCTCTAGTACAGCTTCATAAATTTTGAGGGAACTATCGATTACGTGGGGACGCAAACGTTCTGCGTATTTTAGATACTCTTGAATTACTTTCTCTGGGTTTAAAGGAGGTAAATTATATAGTTTTTCTAAAATTACGTTTTTATAATTGATTGTCCACTCAAGTTGCTTGCGTAAATGTTCGGGATTCATTAAATCTAAAACCCGAATTCCAGTCCTTTCCGACTTATCAGCGTAGGTAGGGCCGATTCCCCTCCCCGTAGTACCAATTTTATATTCTCCTCGACTTTCTTCCGATGCCTTATCAATCTCACGATGATAGGGCATCGTAACATGAGCAGTCTGAGATATATATAAGTTATCTACCGTCACTTCTAAAGCTTTGAGCTGGTCTATTTCTTCAATCAACACTTCTGGATCGATTACCGTTCCAGAACCGATGATACACTCTGTATCGGGGTACAAAATACCAGAGGGAATCAAGTGTAATTTGAAAGTTTGTCCCTGAACAACAACTGTATGTCCTGCATTGACTCCCCCTTGGGAACGCACGACCACGTCTGCCGAACGACTGAGTAGATCGGTTATTTTTCCTTTTCCTTCGTCACCCCATTGGGCTCCGATAACGATAACATTAGCCAAGAGTTTATTTATAAGCTAAAGTTTACACAAACTATTATTATTACTATTGATTGTAGAAAGTGTCAATTGATTGTCGAAAATATCAGTTCCGTTTTCTGTTTTCTTGAAACAGACCTGCACTACTGAAATTGAATAAAATTGAAATTGTCTCTTGGGTCAGTTTAATTTGTTAATTTTTGTATCATTAAAGAGAAGTATTTTATCTACAGAAGAGAAAAACTTTGACTATAAAACAACTTGATCTTGAAAAAACCTTAGACCAATTAGAATGGAACTGGCAAGGTAAACTGATTAGATATACGGTTTTAGGTGAGGGCAAACCTCTACTGCTAATCCACGGGTTCGGGGCATCAATAGGACATTGGAAAAAAAATATTCCTGTTCTTGCGGAAAAAGGCTATCGTGTGTTTGCGATCGATTTGCTGGGGTTTGGAAATTCGGAAAAACCGCCTTTAGATTACACTCTCGAACTGTGGCAAGAGCAAATTAAAGATTTCTGGTCAGTTCACATTAACGAACCTACTGTATTTGTTGGTAATTCGATTGGTGGCTTGATTAGCCTGATGTTATTGACTAATCATCCTGAAATTGCATCAGGAGGAGTTCTAATCAACTGTGCTGGGGGTTTAAATCATCGCCCTGATGAACTGAATTTTCCTTTGCGTCTTGTAATGAAGACTTTCACTAAGTTGATAGCTTCGCCAATTACAGGTAAATTTATTTTTAATAAAATTCGGCGCAAAGAGAGAATTCGTCGCACTTTATATCAAGTTTACTGCGATCGCGCGGCGGTTACTGATGAACTTGTAGAGATGTTGTATGCACCATCGTGTGATGTTGGAGCGCAACAAGTTTTTGCGTCAGTTTTAACTGCGTCACCAGGAGCATCCTCTAATGAACTGTTAAAGCATTTAAGCCATCCTTTGCTAGTACTGTGGGGAGAAAATGATCCTTGGACACCCATAACAGGAGCAAAAGTATATCGTGATTTAGCCGACACTAATCCTAACGTAGAATTTGAAATAATTTCTCAGGCAGGTCATTGTCCACACGATGAAAAGCCAGAGATAGTAAATCAAAAGATTTTAACCTGGTTGTCTCGCTTGAATGGCGAGATTTAAATTACATTTTTTTAGCAGTCAGGAGAAAAAAAGCTCCTGACGCTGGCTCATATTGTTTTAATCTTCATGATCTTCAAAAGGATCTCCTAATTCTGCTGATGGTGGCCCAAAAGCTGTGTAAATAGAAAACCCTGTGATAGCGACTAATATAGTGCCGATGCTGATGCTAAGAACTATTGCAGGTTCCATAAGAGATATAAATTATGATGACTCTTCCTCTATAATATTACAGAAGATTACGAAAAATCATTGATATTACGTTATTGGTAAATTATGTCACAGCAAACTCGTTTAGGAGATATTCTCAAACCCTTAAACTCTGAATATGGAAAAGTAGCTCCTGGCTGGGGAACAACTGTATTGATGGCAGTCTTTATGGTTTTATTCCTAGTTTTTCTTTTGATTATTTTACAGCTTTATAATTCTTCGTTAATACTAGAAGGAGTTAACGTGGACTGGAGAAGTTTAAGTAGATAACAAGAGCATGAATCATTCATGAGCTGATCAAAGAGTTTAATCCCCGTCCACCGGGGGTTTTCCGTAATGATACACAACAATAGTAATTAAAAAGCTTTAAAAGATGAATATTTTTGGCATTGGCTTACCCGAAATGGGTCTAATTATGATAGTTGCTCTGTTAGTATTTGGTCCGAAGAAGTTGCCTGAAATTGGTCGCAGTATGGGTAAAACAATTCGGGGTTTTCAAAACGCCTCTAAAGAATTTGAACAAGAATTTAAGCGAGAAGCGAGCAAGATTGAGGAATCCGTCAAAATGAATGCCAAACTAGAGGGTGTGAAAGAGTCTGATGGAAAGTCTTAGCATCTCCCTGTGGTTATTAAGGTTTCCCGCCGACAGGTTGATAACCGCGCATTTTGCCCGGATTTAATAAACCGTAGGGATCGATTTTTTGTTTAAATGCTACTTTCTCATGGTCTATTTGTTTGTCTCCACCATCTTCGATGGTATACACGTGAGGATTGGCGATAAATGCTCCTTGAGATTCGCGATCGCGTATAATTTCATTTAGTCTGGCTACTGTAGTATAGCGAATCAATTGCAATCCAGCGGGGACAGCTTTATCTCCAGCGCGAAGAAATTCCAAGTGAATCATTACTTCTTCACCAGACTGGCGATACATTTGCTCAACTCGTTCTAAGGTGAAATAGAAAGTCTGCAAGTAAGTTAAATTGGGGTCTACATTGCGAGCATGAAGAGTAGTATGATTCCAGGTAAATTCTAACAGGCTTGTTCCTTTGACGGCTTCAATTGCAGTTTTACTGTAGGTAATCTCTCCTTGATATTCTTTAACTAAATCTTGGAAAGGTGCAAAATCATATTCTGAAACCATTAATAAGGCGCAGTGCTTGCCTGGGGGGAGATAATTTTGCAAGGCGGTAAAGTAAGTAGGTATGGGTGAGGCGTGAATACTAACTAGTTTTTTAACAATACCATTGCTATCGCTAAGAGCTTGTCCAAATTTGGCAGCGGTCATAAATTCATCAAAGACAACGATCACTTCTTGCCAAGGATAAACAGGGGCGAGGGGAATTTCTAGCTCGGTAATAATGCCAGTCGTACCATAAGCATGAAGCACTTTCTGGACTTCATCTCCCTGCAATTCCATAACTCTGGGTTCATCTTCCATTGTCACCAAGCGCACTCGACGCAGATTACCCCGATCTTTGATCTGTCCGTAGTTAATTGAACCCATTCCCACGCTACCGCCACCGATAAAGCCACCAATGCTAGCAGTACGATAAGTAGAGGGTGCCATGCGTAATTCCCAACCTATTTCTCTGGCTTGCTTATCAAACGCCGCCATTTTTACTCCTGGTTGAACACAGGCAATTCCAGGTTTTAACCAACAGATTTGATTCATTTTGCTGGTGTCGAGAATTACACCACCTTCGAGGGGAATACATTGACCATAATTACCTGTACCTGCACCTCTCACTGTTAAAGGGACTTTATTTTTAACGCAAATCTTGGCAATTTGAATGACTTCAGCTTCTGTTGTGGGAAAAACTACTAAATTACCTCGTTTATCCCTTAATTGCTCGTAGAGAATGGGACTGAAGTGATAATAATCGAGAGATAGTTTAGTCAGGCGATCTCCATCGCCAATTATTTCTATTCCCTTTAATTCATCGGCGATCGCTTGAAACACAGTTTCAGAAATAGTCATTAATTTGAAATGTAATTTAATAATTTAATAATTTAATTTTTTATTGCCGTTGTAGTTACTCAACAAAGTCCCCGATCGCACTTTACCATCGGGGACTCTTAAAAGATTTTCAAAATTTCTCTGAATTTCTATAATTTCTTGAATTTTCTCTTTTTATTAACCAGAGATCGCCTCATGTCTGGAGGAATAGCCAAATTTTGAATCACCTGATACTTCCGTTCCTCTTCCCGTTGTTTAAGTTCGGTAAAATCAATCCAGTGAATACAATTAACAGGACAAGTATCGATCGCTTCTTCAACTAATGCTTCCGTGTCTCCATCCTGATTAAAAACTCTGGCTCGTCCGTATTCTGGTTCAATATAAAAGGTATTAGAAGCAGTATGGGCGCAGTGCTTACAACCGATGCAAATATTTTCGTCAACATAAGCACCTCGCTGTCGCAGAATTCCGCCCAACTCTGGCTCGAAACCATTTCTTTCAGGACTATTTCGCAAAATCCCGCCTAATTCTGGCTCAAAACCGCTTTGTTCAGGAGTAGGAGAAAACTCGGACATTACGCACTCCAGCGTTGAACAACTAGGCGAATTGAACCGTCTTGGTTTTTTTGTTGTTCGGTGATTTGAAATCCTTGATTGGCAGTTTCATTAACTACAGTATGGTAAGCATAGCTTTGGGTAACTTGACGCAAAAAGCCTTCGACAGTCAGAGGTTGTTGCCAGTATTCTAAATCAGCTACCAATTCATATTCGCTACCATTCCAGCTAAAGCCAACATCGTAGTTGTTGTCTTGTTCGACGACTACTTCGGCTTTGAGGGTTTGACCTTGATAGCCTCTAACTAGACTTGGCCCATTTTTCCAATCAACTCCTAGATCGCTAAGTGCTGCTTTTAAAGAATCTAGATTGCGAATTTTGGTCTTGATGTTGCTGAAATGTGACATGAATTTCCCCTATTAAATTGAAATTAAATCGATATTACGAAAACTGTTTTTAAAATTACCAATCGCTATAGGTGCTTTGAGCCGCTACTTTTTCAGATTGGTTTGTTTCTTGAGCGTAATAGTCCGAAGTTTGTGCTTGATCTACTACTACTCCCAACTGTGCTTCTATGGCTGCGGTCACCTCTTGACAAGATGCTCCGACAATACCTGTAACCGTCTCTTTAACCCGACCATCGGGATAAATTATAAATTCTAACGTTTCCATTTATTGCGCGATCGCTCCCTCGGTAAATACTCTGATCCATGAGGACTAGATTTTTTAGATCCAGAGCCGTTAATTTTCTTTATATCGCTCTCAATATAGGTATCTTGAGTAATTGTAGTAATACTATGAGAATCTTATCAAAAATTAATATTATCTGAACTAAGTGCTTTCATGATTTCCTAAGTTTTCCTTAATTTAGGTTTCGAGTCAAGGGAAAAAAAGAACTTAAACATAATTAAGCAATAAATCTATACAAATTTTAAAAGTAAGCAATAGATGCGATCGCCTAGAAATATAATTCATAATTTTTGATTTATTTAAGTTCATCGACGCCACAAACCCAGATAATAAAGTCTGTTATGTGTTTATATGTTCAAGTTAGAGCCAGAAATGATTATAGAGAAAGTTACCAATCCCATTAAAGTTGGCGTTTTAGGTTTTGGCGGTTTAGGGCAAGCAGCAGCCAAAATTTTAGCTCCTAAAAGAGAAATGATTCTCGTAGCAGCAGCAGATCAAAAAGGCTATGCCTACGATTCAACTGGGTTGAATATAGATGCAGCCATCGCCGCTTATCGCGATTTCAGTTCTCTAGGATATCTTGAACCAAATGGTTCTGTTAGTAACAATAGCATCCAAGATTTATTAGCTAATACTGCTGTAGACGGATATTTTCTAGCATTGCCCAATTTACCCAACACCTTTATGGCAGATGTAGCAAGACAGTTTATTCAGTCTGGATGGCAAGGTGTTTTAGTCGATGCTCTCAAACGCACCAGCGCAGTAGAACAACTATTAGAATTACAGACTGAGCTACAACGCGCTGGGATTACCTATCTAACAGGTTGCGGTGCAACCCCTGGATTACTTACCGCTGCCGCTGCTGTCGCTGCTCAAAGCTTTGCTGAAATCCACAATGTTAAAATAACTTTTGGGGTGGGTATCGCTAACTGGGAAGCTTACCGTGCCACCATCAGGGAAGATATTGCCCATATGCCAGGATACGACGTGGAGACTGCCAGGGCAATGAGCGATGAGGAAGTTACCGCGTTGCTAGATCAAACTGATGGTGTAATTGCTTTAGAAAACATGGAACACGCCGACGATATTATGCTGGAATTGGCTGGTATTTGCGATCGCGATCAAGTTACTGTTGGTGGTGTAGTGGATACTCGCAACCCTAAAAAGCCCTTAAGTACCAACGTCAAAATTACTGGACGCACTTTTGAAGGAAAAATCTCCACCCACACTTTTACATTAGGCGATGAAACTAGTATGGCAGCAAATGTTTGTGGCCCTGCTTTTGGTTATCTTAAGGCTGGTATCGCGTTAAACCGTCGTGGGATGAGTGGTTTGTTTACCGCTGCCGAAATCATGCCCCAGTTTGTTAAATAGTTTATACAAGAATTATACAGACAAAGCGATCGCTCTTATCAAAGAAACTTAATGAAACTGATTATCCAAATTCCTTGTTACAACGAGGAAGCCACTTTAGGCTTAACTTTATCAGAATTACCTCGTCATTTACCAGGCGTAGATCAGGTAGAATGGTTAATAATCAATGATGGTAGTTGCGATCGCACTCTGGAAGTCGCTCAAGCTTGTAATGTAGACCACATCGTTAATTTCCAATACAATCAGGGTTTGGCAAAAAGCTTTATGGCAGGTCTAGAAGCTTGTCTCAAAGCGGGTGCAGATATCATTGTTAATACCGATGCCGACAATCAATATTGTGCCGCCGATATACCCAAACTGATTGCACCTATCTTAGAAGGTAGAGCGGAAATAGTGATCGGTGCCAGACCAATTCAAGAAATTAAGCATTTTTCTCCCATTAAAAAATTCTTGCAACAGCTAGGCAGTTTAGTCGTTCGTTTTGCCAGTAAAACCGATATACCCGATGCCCCTAGCGGCTTCCGCGCCCTCAGTCGCGAAGCTGCTTTAAGATTAAATGTTTTTAATGAATATACTTATACTCTAGAAACCATAATTCAAGCGGGTCAAAGAGGTTTAATTATTACCTCTGTCCCCATTCGCACCAATGGTTATTTGCGCCCATCTAGATTAGTTAAAAGCATGGCCGCTTATATCCAGCGTTCAATTTTAACTATTATCCGCATCTTCATGACCTATCGCCCCCTACAGTTTTTTATGATGCTGGGGAGTATTCCCTTTAGTCTGGGTTTTTTACTGTGTTGGCGTTGGTTATTTTTATTTTGGGGCATTATTGGCGATGATCCAGCTAAACCCCGTGTACCTAGCTTAATTTTAGCAGCGATCTTAATTTTAATCGGTGTTCAGCTTTGGATATTTGGTTTGATAGCCGACTTGATGGGAGTAAACCGCAAGTTATTAGAAGATATTCAATTAAGATTAAGACGCAGCGAATTGAAATCTGACAAGGATGAAACTACAGCGAAATCTCATTCACTTTGAAAACTGGAATTTTATTAGAAGTTCCATTTTCTTTTTCCGCTGACTCTTGACTATCTCTTAACCTGGGTTTTGATGATTGATGCCCATAGTTCTACTGTTGGCTGTCAAACTTCATGGGAGTGTAACTATCAGTAGGCTGAATCGCAGCAATTTTATCAATGTCTTGATTGATACAACCTTTTTTATCCGCAACATAGGTACAAACCCGCGCCCATAATTTAGTTCTGTCTCCAGGTTTCCCTGCACTAAATATTACTTCTCGATCATCTTTGATTTGGACTTTACAAACTGGGCAAATTTCGATGTTTTCTGAGGACATAAAATAAATATTACTAGTTAGTTTGTATTTATTATTTTTAATTACATTAAAAGCTTATCAGCCAGTATAAGCTTTAACGTACCAGTAGATTAAAAATCTATCTCTAGATTGATAATAATAGATATTTCTTCCCACCCTACTTTCTTGTTTCGCTCATCGCTAGTAACGATACAATGCAAATAAAGTAAGCAAGGTCGCATTGGATTGATGACATATACAACCGACGAACTTATTAAAATACTTGAACGTGAACTTCAGGAAAACTGGAAAGGAAAACGGATTGTCTTGTCATCAGCGAACCGCCTCAACGATCCTGTGATGGCTAAAGCCTTAAATATGGATCAAGTTAACAAGGTTTTTGCCTATCGAGATTTTCGCGCTCAAGTCCATGAATATCAACAAACACATCGAGTATCTGGTATTATTTGGCGCAACTCCAGTTTTAAAGATCGTAGTGTCACTTACCCTGAAATACACAATCAACTGATTCCAATTTCGGGGGACAAAGAAATATTGATTGAGTTTAAACCAAAAATTCTGGAGTTTTGGTACGAAGTGACTGCCGAAATGAATTTTTGGCTGGTTAATGCTCCGGGAAGGGGAAGTAATAGCGCTCATCCTCACCAAAAAATTAGTTTCAACTATCTACAGAAACTTGCACAGCAAACCGAATGGGCAGAGATTGACGCGGCTCGTACTGAGATCTATCTGGGTTTATGTTGGGGCAGCCCTCAAGAATATCGCTATCAATGGGCAAAACCGAAGTCAGGATGCGATCGCATTATAGGAACTAATTCCGAACCGAGCGCAATCAAGATATAGTATTATAGGTAATCATTTTCTTCTAAAAAAATCTATGTCTCAACAAGATGCAGTGGGAGTCGTTCAAACTTTAGGGTTTCCTGCCGTCTTAGCTGCTGCTGACGCGATGTTGAAAGGTGGTCGCGTTACTTTAGTTTATTTTGATAAGGGAGAAAGCGGTACTTTTGTCATTGCTATTCGTGGCGGTATTTCAGAGGTTAGACCCGCTATGCTAGCAGGATTAGAAGCAGCCGAAAAAACTTTTGGTGGTGAAGTAGTTACTCACTACACCGTACCCAATCCACCAGATAATGTAGTGGCTGTTTTGCCCATAGATTACACCGAACAAGTAGAGCAATTTCGTTAATCGCGCTTTATCTGTAGAAAGTTTACTGTATTCAAAAGTCACCAAATACAGCTAAAATTAGAACTCGTAAAATATAATTATAAGGTTACTTTTACTTTTATTTGTAACTGATAACTAAGGAGCAAATTTATGCCGTCTCAATCTGCGGTTGGATCGCTTGAAACAAAAGGATTTCCAGGTATACTAGCAGCAGCCGATGCTATGGTAAAGGCGGGTCGAGTAACCCTAGTTGGCTATATTCGAGTCGGCAGTGCGCGTTTTAATGTGAATATTCGCGGTGATGTCTCCGAAGTTAAAACTGCTATGCAAGCTGGAATTGAAGCAGTTAAAAAGGCTGAAGGAGCTACTTTAGAATCATGGGTCATTATTCCCCGTCCTCATGAAAACGTCTGTGCTGTACTGCCGATTGACTATACCGAAGCAGTATTACCTTACTTTGACCAAGTTGAAGGTAGAACCTTACCCGTAGCACCTAATTAAAATAAGTCAGAAAAGAGAAAAAAAATTAAACAATAATTAAACTAAACCCACCTCATTTGTAGGTGGGTTTTACATTGATTTCAGAAAGAAGTTGCCAAGAAACAAAAGAAACATTATTTATCTGTTAAGTAGCTCCACCAAAATAAAAGTGAAATAAGTTTATGGGCTAACGTGCGCAGATAACTTAACTGCTAGTCGCTAATTGCTTACTCGTTCATATTTTTATAAGTGGCAACAGAAGATGGAGAAATACGATTAAGATAGCGGAAAATCCAATATTTTAAAACTGTATCTAAGATCACTGGAAATGTGGCAATAAATAAGAAATTGAAGTCGCGATTTTCGGGCAATCCTAAGTGGTGAGAAATGCCTTCTAAGATAATTTCCCAACCATGAGGAGAGTGGTAACCAACAAATACATCTGTTAGTAAAATAATCAAAAAAGCTTTGGCACTATCGCTCAGACCATAAGCAATTTCATCTAGAAAAGATTTAACAATTAAGATTTCCCGTTTGCAGAAGTAAACAATCCCACACAAGGCTAAAAAAGAACAAAAATCAGCAAAAACATTGGTGATCGCATTAACTCCTTGACTACGAAATTTCTCTGATAATTCCTCAGCTTTATTACGAATCTCTGCTTCTTCTTCTTCAGGATCAAGACTGGGAGTTAGTCCAATCATACTTTTGAAATAAAGCTTTTCTTCGTAGAGGCGTAACTCCATAAAAGCTTCTTCTTCCATGTCTTTATTAATAAATAATTCTGGTTGCTCGTGGGTTTCAAAATATTGTTTAACCACAGGTAGAATTACAAAGGTTTTAGTTAATTGATGAGTCAGCAAAGGGACAATAACCAAAATTAATAAAAACCGAATGGAGATTGCTGTCTTATTGCGGCTACGACGATATTTTTTGACAACTTCTTCTTCCATATCTTCAGATTTAGGATCTATTTCTTTCCTAATTCGGTTGAGAGTTGTCATAAACGATCGCGGTAAAACGCTCGTTTTATCAGTAATAGTTTCTGTACTGGGTTCTTTTCCGTTAGTATTAATAGTATTTTTATTCAAAGTAATAGTGCGATCGCTTTTATTGATAATTAATCGCTTATCTTTTTGACTACTATCTAAACGTCGAGTTGGAGTAATTTCTATGTCCGTAGCAACCAGAGATGCCTGTTTTTTATATTTGAGAGCAACAGCATCAATAAAGCCTAACTTTTCAATTACCGAAAGATTGCGCTCGTTATCAAATCCTTTAGTATATTTGACTATGGTTTGACTAGAATCATTAGGTTTAGTCTCGGAAAAAATCAATAAACCGCGACTAATTTTAAATTCAGCTAATCTTGTCTTGATCGTGTTGAGATAATTGTTGACATCTGCTCGAAAAACCTTGATGACACTGTCAGAATATTCTACAGATTCCGCTGATACTATTTGACCGCTAAAATGGTCATCTTCAATAGCTTTAATTTTTATAGCGGCTCGATAAGCTGCGTCCAAAGCTCTTTCTGGAGTGGCAGACAACCAACGTCTTCCAGCATTAAAAATGTCTTGAAGTTTCATTAATTAATTTTAGGCAGAGGTAATAATTATAATGTTCTGGCTTGACTTTATCAAACAAGAAAGCTCATAACCTTTATTTTAAATGCAAAAAAGAAGACTCTCGGTAAACTAAAATACCACTATGCTAACTATTTATCAAAACAGTAAAGTTGAGAATAGTGAATAACAGAAGCAACTGTTAATTGTTAACATTAAAGCTACCATCAAAGCAGCTTTAGCCTCACTTATATTTAATAATTGGGTATAACCAGCGTGTAAAGTTAGCACTGCATAAGAACAAGCAAAAATCAACACAGATAAGATGAGTATAGCAGCGGATAAAGGAATAAATCCGATTATTACAGCAGCTAAAGCTAAAGGAGTAATAGTAGTTCCCGCAATAAAAATATCAGTGGCAAAATAACCAAAAGGACGAGAGAAAAAGCGAATTATGCTCCCCGATATGATAAAACTCAAAAATGGAATTATGCCAATTAAAAATAATTTCCCGACTGATACGTCCGTTGACAAACCGATCATATAATAGCTACAGACAAAGCATAGACTGGAGACAATACCATAGATAGTTCCGACTTCCATTGCCTGCTGCCGATCTAAACGAGAAAAAGCAGTCCGCAGCCCTCCGGCAGGATTAAACAAAGAAACACTCAAGGTCATCAAATAATTGTAAATTAAACTATTAAACCAGCTAAACACCTTGATCTTATTACTCAGCTCATTGATAACTTTTTGGCTACGGTGATAAGCTTCATGATTTTTTTGAGCGCGAAATAATTCTGCTGCTTGATTCAAATCTTCTAAGGCGGAGGAATTGATTTTGAGTTCTTTGTAAGCTATGCCTCGATAGTAATAGGCTTGGGGATAATTTTTGTCTCGTGCGATCGCAACTGTGTAGGATTCGATCGCAGGTAGGGTGTAACCTAAACTATAGCGCGCTCTTCCCTGATAGTAGTGTGCTTTAGCAACTCGCGGATTGATCGTAGCTACTTGATAGCAGTCCTCTAAAACTCCCTGGTTATCTCCTAGCTTGTAGCGCATTTCGCATCTTTTGAGATAAGCATCAATAAATTTGGGGTTTAGTTCAATCGCTTTGGTATAGTCATCAACGGCTTTTCTGTATTCTTTAGTCTGAGAATAATGGGTACCTCGAAGATAAAACTCTTCAGCAGTTTGAGGGGGTTTTATTGATTGTTTCTTTTCAGGTGAGTTTATTTGTTGTCTATTCTCCCAAGGAATACCGTGATCATAACGGCGGCGTTTAGTTGGATCCGATAGAACACCGTAAGCTTGGGAAATTTGTTTGAATTTTTCCGCCGAATTAGGATCGCCAGGATTTAAGTCAGGATGATACTGACGAGCCAAACGACGAAAAGCCATTTTAATTTCTTTGAGAGTTGCATCTGGAGATACTTCCAGAATTAAGTAATAATTCTCAGCCCTTGCCATTAATTTTCGCGCTTTCGATACGTACCACCATATACAGTTGCCATAGTGTCATCTTAGTTTAAGACATTAGTTAGAGAAAAGCTTAATCTCTTTTTATAGCCCGAAGACCATAGCTTTAGGAAATTATTCGGTAAATAGAACCCAATTAGAAATGCTAAATTACTAACATACTTTAATTATATATCCAGTAAAAACACCGAATATGCATTGCTAACTATCAAATACATGGGGAGTTGACCAAACACAATTAATTAATCTAAGCTATTATCGCTTCCACCTTCTTAAGAAATTTATTTATAACTACTACTACTATATATTTTTTACTATATGCAAACTTTCTTTGTCGTCTGGGTCGGACAAGTTATTTCTCTATTGGGTTCTAAATTAACGGAATTTGCCTTGGGATTTTGGATTCTAGAGCAGACCTATCAAGGAACAGGGACTATTACTGAATTTGCCTTGACCATTCTTTTTATGTATCTCCCGAAAGTAATTATTTCTCCCCTCGCAGGAGTTTTGGTTGATCGCTGGAATCGTCGCTATACAATGATTATGAGCGATTTGGGTACAGGAATCATCACTTTAGCAGTCTTGTCTTTGGTGTTGTCGCACAACTTGGCAGTTTGGCATATTTATTTAGCCTTGACGATGACCTCTACCCTAAGTGCTTTCCAACAGCCAGCCTATATGGCAGCAATCTCCCAACTTGTCCCCGCTAAAAATCTGAGTCGTGCTAACGGCATGGTACAAGCTTCTTTTGCAATCGCCAAAATTGCCGCCCCAGCGATCGCAGGTGTTCTAATGAAGTTTATTGGACTCCAAGCAATTCTCTCAATTGACTCTGCTACTTTTGCGATCGCGATTATTGCTTTAATTAGTGTGAAATTTCCTGACGTTAAGCGATTTACTCAGCCAAAACAGCGCATTATCAATCGAGTAATTAGCGATACTGTGGCTGGCTGGAATTATATTGTCCTGAGACCTGGTTTACTCCGTCTGGTCAGTTTTATTGCGATCAGTTACTTCACAATGGGAATACTAGAGGTAGTCCTTTGGCCATTGCTTTATCAACCCAATTCTACAGATCGATTGGGCTTGGTTTTATCTATCGGTGGCTGTGGAATGCTTTTAGGTAGTGTTTTAATGAGTGTTTGGCAAGGCCCAAAAGATCGCGTCAAAGCCATTATTGGTTTCGCTGGTTTGCAGGGGGTAATTATTTTAATCGGCGGGATGAAGATTTCAGCATTTGTCCTCGCCATTGGTATTTTTGGCTATTTATTTTCTCAGCCAATTATTGTTAGCTGCAATCAAGCAATTTGGCAAAGTAAAGTCCCCGCTCGTTTACAGGGTAGAGTCTTTGCTCTCCAGCAAACTTTAGAGCGATCTCTGGCTATTTGCGCTTATTTATTTGCAGGTCCCTTAGTGGATAATGTTTTAAATCCCTTGATGGCAGAAGATGGAGTCTTCGCCAGAATGATTAGTAGGTTTGTTAGTACGGGAATGGGACAGGGAGTTACGTTACTCTTGGTTTTATTAGGATTGCTGAATTTAATGGTTGTAGCGATCGCATATCGAGAACCTCGTTTAAGATATTTAGAAACAGAATTACCAGATCGCAATCAATTTCTCAAAAAAACAAGTAATGCTGTTTAACTACTTAATTAAACACCAGATGCTTTCATTAACTCTTCAACCGTAGAGCAATAGCTATTCAACCCAAAATTAGCAGGGTTAACCGGATTTTTATAGGTGAAATGGCGATAATCGAGGGAAAATCGACTCCAAGAGTCCATTTGAATGCGGAAAACTTTAATTAAAATATTAGTCAGCCAAATATATAGAGGAAAACCTAAATAAACTTTTTTACCAAAATAATTAGCAATTTCGGCGATCGCCTGATTGACAGTGAGCGCAGGATTGCCTAATACTAAACAATCAACTTCTTGATTGGGTTCTTGTTGCTCAGGAGAAAAATCAGGGTTTTCGAGCAAAAAACCAATGACCCTGGCTATATCTTGAGCGTGAATGAAGTGAAAGCTGCCATCAACTTTAAGCCAGCGAATTAGATTAATCCATCTAGTTACTTCTGATAAACCTGCACTTAAATGAGAAAAGGGTTTATGCTGATCTCCACCAAATACTAAAGTCGGAAACACGGTAATTATCTTATCTGCGATCGCCAATTTGGACAATTCAGAAAAACACTGATACTTGGTACGAATATAATCATGACCGAATTGACTAGCGGGGAGGAGTAATTGATTGTTGCGGTCTAAAATACTAGCAGTAGAAAAATAAATAACTCGCTCGCAAATTTTAGGATTGAGCAGATTGATCAAAGCTAAAGTCTTAACTACATTGATATCATAGGTTTCCCCTGTTCCACCCCAAGCAGTAGCCGCTAAAATCGCCACGTCAATTTCTTTGAGTAGCAAGTCGCTATATTCTTCAATGCGACACATATCTCCCTGTAAAATATGAATTCCAGGACGAGCTTGATAATCAAATTGCAGTTTATTAGGATTTCTTACTAACAAATACAGTTCGTGCTTAGTGTTTTGAATCAGTAACTCTGTGAGATAGTGACCGATACAACCACTCGCGCCAGTAATAAAAATCCGTTTCATAAACAATATTATTTGTTGATTAACAATTATTAGAGAAAAAATTAAAAGAGAAAACTTAAAGTTTAATTGCCGTTTCCTGTTTATACTGTACTTTCTGAAATTTGCAAAGATTATAAGCGAGATCGCGCCAACCTAGTTGAATTTCTCGCTCAAAGACATAAAATGAAAAAGGAAACCCTTTTACTTCAAAGCACGAGGTTTCCTCAATTGATTAAATTATTACTGAAATTATAGCAATGACTACGGCATCTAATACAGACATTGAACAATTAAAAGAATTTATCAAAGACGGTTTTAATGAACTGAAGGGAGATATTAATCAGTTAGATAGAAAGATTGATAATAAATTCCATGAGTTAGATAGAAAAATCTCTGAGGTCAAATCTGAACTCAAACAAGAAATCTCTGAGGTCAAATCTGAACTCAAACAAGAAATCTCTGATATAAGAGGCGATATTAAAACTATTGATGCTCGATTTAAAAATGTCGAAACCGCTATTCAGAAAATACCTGATATTTCAGAGAAATTTGGCGAACTTAAGAATTGGCGACAAATCGCATTTATTATTATCGCTGCGGTTGTTGGTTGGTTTGCTAGAAACGGACGGGGCGTTTAAACTATCGTTACCACGCAATTGCTCAGCGACATTCAGATTTGGTACTACATACTTTTATAAGGACATGGGATTGCCACGTCCTTACATTCTCTTAGATTTGTTTAACAAAGGATTTTTTTACTAGTTACTAGTTGCTTTTTTGCTAATTTTAAGCGAGTGCCAGCAACTGATCAGCTTGCTTGGCGGTTTCAAAAAAGAAGCGCACATTATCTTCGGGAGTTCCAACTAAAACGCCGTGTCCCAAATTGAGAATATGACCTTGATTACCAGCTTTACGAATAGTATCCAAAATGCGATCGCGAATTATATCGTGAGAGCCAAATAATACACCAGGGTCAATATTGCCCTGGACTTTCATCTCTTTACCCAATCTTTGTCTGGCTTCTGCCATATCGACTGTCCAGTCAACACTAATAATATCTGCCCCTGAAGGAGTCATGCGCTCTAACAAGCCAGCACTACCACTAACTAATAAAATCAAGGGTGTGTCGGGATGAGTTTCTTTTACCTTACGAAAAACTTGCTGTTGATAGGGCAAGGCAAAAGCTTCATAATCTTGGGGGCAAAGTTGTCCTGCCCAGGAATCGAACATTTGTACAGCCTGTGCGCCACAGTCGATTTGATAGCAAATATAAGTTGCGATCGCATCAGCTAATTTACTCAACAACTGATGTAATATAGTAGGGTCAGAAAACGCCATGCCTTTGATGTTGGCATAGGTTTTAGAACCTTTTCCTTCAACTGCATAAGCAGCTAGAGTCCAAGGCGCACCAACGAAGCCTAAAACTGTGGACTGATTGTTTACTTCTGAGCGCAAGCTTTGCAAAATGGTTTTAATAAACGGTAGAGACTCTTCTGGTTGGAGGGGGTGTAAGTCGTCCACTTGTTTCTGGGTACGAATTGGAGCAGCAATAATTGGCCCTTTACCTTCGGCGATGTCCATTTCAATTCCCAATCCAGGGAGTGGAGTAACAATGTCGGAAAACATAATCACACCGTCGGGTTGAAAGGCTTTCCAAGGCTGTAGAGAAATTTCAATCGCTACTTCAGGAATTTCCGAACGTTCTCGAAAACTTGGATATTTATCCCTGATATCTCGATAAGCTTTCATATATCTACCCGCTTGACGCATCATCCATACAGGAGGGCGTTCTAATACTTCACCACGAGCAGCTCTTAACAGTAATGGCGTTTTCTCTTCGCTCATTTTATTAATTCCTAATTCCTTGTTATATTTCTTATTTAGTTATTTAGCGCAACTGTTAGCTTACCATTTCGCAACAGTCTGATTTCCGCCTGTTTAATTAAAATTTATAGCGTCGAGCAAAAATTGCGATGCGCTCCGCGCGGGCTTTGCCCATCGCCGCAGAGATGAGTAGCCCTAGAGCAGGTGCGATCGCCATAATCCAGCCTCCATCGAGAAACAAAATCCAACAGCAGGCAAAGAGTATGGTCAAAGCTGCCCAAGTTGCGATCGCAATTTGAGTCAAAGAACGCCAAATCAAAATTATGGTACTGCCGACCATAGACCAGAGAGCAATCCAGAGCAATTCTATTTCATTTGGCACCCACCAGAGGAGTTTTTGTTCGCCTAAAACTGTGCTGATGATTTGGCTAGTCATCTGAGTATGAATTATTACACCTGGAAGCCTTTGGGCTTGTTGTCCCCGACTATAGGGAGTGTAATGTAAATCGTGGTTGTGTCCAATGACTCCGATCAAAATAATTTTGTCTTGAACCAGTTTGGTGAGAGATTGATCGGTAGTATTCAGAATTTCTCGCAGGGGAATAGTTCGGGGCAGAGAGCGACGATAGTTGAGTAAGACTTGATAACCCTGAGCTTCAGGTAATTGATAGCCACCACTAGAGATATTTAGTTTGGGAAATACTGAGCCGTTAATTTGCAGTAAGCCCTGGTTATTAAAGCTAGCCGAAACATTGTCTAAATACTTGAGGGCGAGGCGCAAGCTGAGAGATAAACCACTTTGGCACACCCCATCGGGGGACATTCCCAAGACTTGACGACGGATCGCCCCATCATTATCAATTGCCCAATTGCTAAACCCGACTTGCTGTTGGGGTAATTGTGGTGGTGGTGCAATACTAACTAGTTTTGATTGAGGCACTTTGACGCGGCAAATTGCCAAGAAATAATCGGTTTTTTGCACAGTATTAGCTAATTCTGGGGTGAAGGGGAAATCATGAATAATATCAGAGGCGATCGCTTTGGGGTGATAGGGCTGTAATTTGCTTAATAGCTTTTCTAGAGTAGAATCCGCCAGAGAACCCTGCATATTCATCGTCAGACCCTGATTGCGTTGATACTTGATATCATCGTCATCTATGGTAATAACTAAGATTCGTTCATCTGCTGGTAGACTCCCTCGCCAACTCATCCAGCGATCATAAGTTTTTAATTCCCCTGGTTGTAACCATCCCCAAGACTGTATGATCCAGACCAAAATAGTCGCGATCGCACTAATAATCAAAATTGAAGATAATAAGTGCCATTTTGAGTTATCAGTCGTTTAACCGAATTACCTCGTAAATCTTGCCAATCAGGAGGGATAATTGCTGGATTTTGATAAATTGTGGGCAACCAGCTAGCACAAGGAAACTGTTTTTCCCAGCCTTGTAACTGTTCTCTTGCCATTCTGGTTGCTAAGTATAGTGAACTCCCTCCAGCATAAGCCTGAAGAAAATACTTTAAGAACTGTTGCGCCATGAGATCTGGTATAGGCAGACGCATCACAATAGCTTGAGGTAAAGATAATTCTCCTAATGATTTGGCTAATCCTAGTCCATCACAGGAATTAAAAATAGCTAACTGTAATCCATTTGCGATCGCTTTTTTGAATCCATGTCTTAATTCGTCAATGGTTAACTCGTCCTCTTGATTGAGGTGGAGAACTCCTGTTCCGTCAACAGTTTTACTATGTCCAGCAAAAAACACAATATCCCAAGTTTCTTGCCATAGATGAGCGTACAATTGCTGCCGCGTCGGCTCTACTAAAAATTCAACTTCACCATCACTCAAAGAATTAAGAAAAACGCGATCTGCTTCTAAATTTATACCTTGACTATTGCCCAAGATCGCTAATATCTTGACTTTAGAATTCTGGGGTAGTTTTTGAACAGTGGAGACTCGCTCAAAATCAAAGTTACTCACGGCGACTTCTAGCTGAGGATAGTTTTCGACTAAATCCCAACAACACCAGGGAAGCTGAAATAACTCAGGGCGATCGCAACATACCAATATTCTAATTGCTTCTTGTCGATTTAATTCTTCTCGTAATTGTCGATCAACTGGATTAAAACTAGGAGAATTCAGCCAATTTTGTAATTCTTGTTGTAAACGATGAGCAGACTGAACTAAATTTTTCTGAGGATCGATTGAACCATCATAAATAATTTGTTGTGGTTTAATTCTGTGATTATTTCCCAACTGGCGATATTGCTGTTGCCAGGTGGCGAGACATTGGCACAATTTGATTCCAGGAGGCAAACTTCCAGAAATACCCCGATAAATAGGCTTTCCTTCTCTCCCAATTTCCAGACTGACTTGGAATCCTGACTCAAAATCACCATTCAATTTTAAAATTACTAGTTTTGCCATTTAAAGTTTTTTTGGCACAATTCCAGCCACGAGTCAGTGCAATTAATGGTTTGGCCCCCTCACTTTAGGGATAAATCAAAAGTCAAGAGTTTAGTTCTGACTTCTTAATTTTAGCTGATTGGCGAGAAGCCCCGCTCTCTATCGCGTCAGCGCTCAGAGTTGGAAGATGTCACAGCCTTTTAAGGCGAAGAAAATGTCAAACTTTTGCTAGTTGCTAGTTGATACTTAAGCTGTTGTGCATTTAAATAAAGGGGGGACACACAGAGCAGAGAGCTAGGAGAGATCTTTCAAAATCGCGAAGCCTGAATAGCTACATCGGCGTACTTCCAAGCCTCTTTGAATTGGCTTTGTACGGCTTTTGCTGCTTCTGACTTCCCTTGTGCTTGCAAGCTTTGTGCCAATCCGTAGAGCGACCAACCATTGCTAGGATAGCTCTTCAATTCTTCGCGATAGACTTGCTCTGCTTCTATTGGATGATTGGCTTTTAGCAAGATTGCGCCTAACAATTGTCGAGCGGGTTGATACCAGTCAGCAGGCTCGGTGTAAACTAGCGAATCTTCAAGACTGACGGCTTTTTTGAGATGTGCGATCGCCTGTTGGTAATTTTCCTGTTTGGCTGCGATTTCTCCTGCTAAAACTTCAGTAGCAATGTTGAGAATACTGGCAGTCGAGTTAAATCCCCAAATCTTAATCTCTGCCAAGGATGGTTCGGCTGTGATCGCTTTTAACTGCTTTAACTCTTGAGTTGCTTGCTCTGGCTGACCTTTTGCCACTAAAGCCATGCCGCGAGTATAGTGCCAGACTCCCATCGGATATTGGAGATCTGCATCAGGCGCAGAAGTTGCGAGAATTTTATTCCATTTGCCAAAATGGGTTAGAGTATACAGTGGAATCGTGTAATAATGCTGTAACGCTCCGGCAAGCTCTGGATCTCGCATCAGTTTCGAGTCTACTTTTGCCGTATGGTATGCTGCTTGCAGTGCTAGTTTGCTTTGCCCGGTCATCAAAGTACCAAACCAAAGGAAGTGGTGATTGTGAGGTATATAAGCAAGCGGATAAATACCAGAAACATTGTTTCTACTAGCTAAATAAGTGTTATCAGCTTCAATGCCGCGTTGGTTAGAGACAATGGCATCGTGATATCGCCCGACGCGAATGTAGATATGAGATGCCATGTGTACTAAATGTCCAGAGTCAGGAACCAACTTAATCAGGCGATCTGCTGATGCAACGCCGAGTTCGGGACGTTCTTTTTCTACTGCATGGATATAAAGATGGTTCGCGCCTGGGTGGTTGGGGTTACGTTCGAGAACAGATTCCAGAGTCGCCATAATTTCCTTTCCTTCAGGTTTGGGATTGCCGTTTTCATCCCAGTAGTCCCAAGGTGTTGTGTCCATTAACGCTTCAGCAAAGAGCGTGGCTACGTCCAAGTCATTTGGGTAGCGTCGTACCACTTCCCGCATGGCATTAGCGTAGTCGAGATCGTGGGGTTTGCGGTCTTCTACCCATTCTGGAGGATAGCGTTTAGCGAGTGCTTGAATGTAGGCTTTTTCTTGTTCAGTAGCATTATTGCTGAGAGCGATCGCTTTTTGCAGTGCTTGCCAAGCTTCGGGAAGGGCATCTGCTTCCATCGGAGCGTTAATATTCGGTCCCAAAACCAAAGCAATTCCCCAGTAACACATGGCACAATTGCGATCGTGTTTAGCTGCCTCTTGAAAGGAACGCGCTGCCTCGGCATGATTGAATCCGTAGGCAAGAATTAGTCCTTGATTGAAGTAACGCTGTGTCAGTCGATTATTAGTGGAAATGGGATGATGGTAGTTGCCGAGATTCTTAAATAGTTGCTTTGTGGGTTGGGTAGAAATAAGCTCGGATTTAGTATGTGCCATCAGTGGAGAGAAATGAGGCAAACTGACTGAGATTCCAATCGTAGCTATTAAGATTAAAACAAATAGTTTTTTATACATAAAAATTTCCTCCTGCTAAGATTTTTTAGTCAAAATTGGGAGAAAGTTAGGCAGATTTCTGCGGGGGCGACAAGTAGGGTGAAAAGCAAGGGTGACGGGAAATTGAAGAATGCAGTCTTCCAAAACATGAGAAACTGTTATCAATATGTTTTATTTGTTGATAACGGAATGCTTCGACTGGTTGCTGTGAGCAGAAAATTAAACGTATTTCCTTGACTATGCAATAGCGCGATACAAATATTTCCATGTTTCGTCTATTTGCCGTAAACCATTATAACACACAACTTACTACTTGCTACTTGCTTTAAATAATAAAAGTTTCTAATTTGATATGGTTGTCTAAAGAAACTTCAATACTAAAATATTCTCCTAGTTTGCCACTAAAGCAAAACTCAATATTCTCTGTATCGTTGGCTTGGGCGCACATCACTGGGTGTTGGGCTTCATCTAAAATAACTAATTCGAGTCCTTGGGGTAAGAAATTATGATTGCTAGCAGGACAAATTTTGACCGAAATATTAAATTCTTCACTTCTTTGGGGGAATATATTTAAAATCAAGGCAATATTATTGTTGTCGCAGTCTCCTAAGTTGACTAATTTAACCCGACTCGCCCCTAGTGCCAGGTTTTCGTCACTCTCGCTGGTTGTTTGCTCAAGACTTCTAAAATTTAGAGTCATGGCTGGAGGAAATAATTCTTCTAGTTGCCGCCATCCTGTATCTAAAAATCCTGACAACCATCTACTTAAGCGCGCTGGTTGAACTACAAAAGTGCGTTTTTGCTGACTTAGATAAGCAGGAAATTTAGCCATCGATTCTAATTGACTCAGAAGTAATTTAGTTTGTGATACCTGGGGAATAAATCCCAAGAGTCTAGCTGTAGTTAAGAATTTGTCTAACTCTACGACAACATAACCAATTCTTTCTGACCAAACTTCAGGAGGAATCATTACCGAGTCTGTATGGGATAAGAAAACTCGGCATTCTAATTTACCGTAGCTGGGAATATTTAGATCGGCAACATCCATCATTGTCTGCAATAAAGGATTCCAACTATCACTATTTTCTAGATTAGTTGCCCAGCCTATAGAGTTCAGATAAGAGTTAACCGCAGATACAGCTAGGGTATTCAGATAAACTTGTTTGGCTTTATGGGCTTGGGATTGATAACGACGAAATTGTTCGGCTTTAATACGAGTCATCAAAGGAATAGAAGTTGTACAAATCTCTTGCTGTATGTTCATTTATATTTTTTCTTTTGAGTTATAACGAGTAAATGTATTTTTTCAGTTCTGCTTCTAGTAATGGTGTAAAGCGATGACACCAACGATTATAAAAACTACTCAGAGTAGCAATGGGTATGTCAACTTCTTGAGAAATATCAGACCAACTTTGAGCGGCAAATTTCGCTAAAGCAATGCGACTAAAGTTAACATCTGGTCGATTTCTAATATGAGTTTTGGCAAATATTTGCTTCGGATCTTGTTCAATATATTGAGAAAGTAATTGCGGTAAATTAAATGAAACTGATGGTTGACTAACCTGCTCTAAATCGTCAAAGGATGGCAGAAGATGTTCCGTATATTTACTATGTTGACCATAGCATTTGAGCAAAAACTTATCTAATTTGAAGTTGACCCAGTTGATAAACTTTTTATTGCCTCTATTTGGATCATACAAATCAATATTTAAACATACATAAGCTAAGGTTTCGGCTAAAGCTTCTTCATATAACATTAGATACAGACTATGAGAAAATTTATTGATGTGGGGGCGACATAATCTTTCTGATAGTTTAATTGCCTTGATTAATTCAGTTAAAGCATAAGCTCTAAGTTCACTATTAATTAGATAGCTTTGTGCGCTCAAACCCAATTTTTTTAAGTAATTATCATCAAGTATTTGTTTGAAAATTTGAACTTGCATTGCATAGAGGTAATTGGGTTGAATCTGTTTTGAGTTAATTGTTTTTTGAGTTAATTGGTGTTTAATATGATTGATTAGTTGTTGCTTAACTTGGTCATATATTTCTTGGTAAACTCCAGTTAGAGGCATACCATTAAATCGACGACATAGAGGTCGCGATCGCAAAACTAGAGCCGCAATCTGATTAATCACAGACTCTTGGTGCTTTGCATTGTTCGTTGTTTGGGCTTGCTCTAATAGCTGTTGAAGCAAATCAGCTCGCTCTTGGCCCAACTTATTATTAATATTTCTCATCTAAAATAACTTTAGATCCCTCAAACCTGAAACAGCTTCTTATTGTTAACTTCATTAACTAGACTCAGATTTATGAGTTTTGTAATCAAAGTTAATAATTACGGATATAGCTAGAAGAAAATATGAATCGAGATTTACCATTATTTAGCGATCGCGCTTTGTTTAATTTAGCTTTGACTCATGGCTCATACATCAATGAACATCTCGAAGCAGGTACAGATGATAATGAACGTTTAGAATTTTTAGGTGATGCTGTTTTGGGTTGTGTGGTAGCGGAAATGCTCTATAAACTCTACCCCACCATTAATGAGGCTCAATTAACCCATTTGCGATCGCGATTAGTAGATGAAAAACAATTAAGTAAACTCGGTGCAGAATTAGGATTAGGGCAATTAATGCGTTTAGGCAAAGGCGCAGCTAAAGATGGTGGTAGAAACAATCCTTCTTTACTCAACGATACTTTTGAAGCCATCATCGGCGCATATTTCTTGGATGCGGGAATTGAAGCTGTCCGCAGCTATATTTTATTGATATTTGAACCTTTGGCTGAGAAATTAGTTAACGATTCGGTAATTTCTAACCTGGCTGTAAGTGATCAATCTAACCAGGTTCAAGAAACATTTATCGATAGCAAAAATCGTTTTCAACAATGGGCTTTATCTAATTACCAGGAAAAGCCCGCTTACCAAATTATCGCGGAATCAGGGCCAGATCACGCTAAAGAATTTACGGCTCAAGTATTAGTTCAAGGTAAAGTTTACGGTGTCGGCAAAGATCGTCGTAAACAAGAGGCTGAAAAACGAGCCGCAGAATCAGCCCTCAATAAAATCCAACCAAAAGACTAAGTAATTAATTCATGTCTTCTCTGCTTTAATTGTAAATTCTGATAAAATTGGCTACGAAAAGTATTGTTGCAATATCTTATGTCCTCTTCTGTTGTTAGCACTCAAGACAATGCTGATCGCTCTCAAAAATTAGTAATTACTCCTAACCCCTCGAATATTGCAATCAGGGGGACGATAACCATTCCAGGAGATAAATCAATTTCTCACCGTGCTTTAATGTTTGGAGCGATCGCAAATGGAGAAACAGTGATTGAAGGACTATTGCTAGGAGAAGATCCCCGCAGTACCGCAGCCTGTTTTCGAGCAATGGGTGCAACGGTTTCTGAGTTGAATTCTGAACAAGTAGTGGTTACAGGAGTAGGTTTGGGCAACCTCCAAGAACCTGTCCAGGTATTAGATGCGGGCAATTCTGGGACAACTATTCGTTTGATGTTGGGCTTGCTAGCATCTCACCCAGATAAATTATTTGTGGTGACTGGAGACGACTCTTTGCGATCGCGTCCTATGTCCCGCGTTATTAAACCTTTACAGCAAATGGGGGCAAATATTTGGGGCAGAAATCATAATTCTTTAGCTCCTTTAGCAGTTAAAGGACAACAGTTGCAACCCACTCACTATCATTCTCCCATCCCCTCGGCTCAAGTGAAATCCTGCATTCTTTTGGCAGGCTTAATGGTCGATGGTAAAACTACCATCACTGAACCAGCTTTGTCTCGTGACCATAGTGAGCGGATGTTACAGGCTTTTGGTGCTGAATTGGAAATTGATTCTGCTACTAATAGCGTCACCTTAACTGGACAACCTAAATTGCAAGGACAAAAGGTAGTCGTTCCTGGTGATATAAGTTCGGCGGCTTTTTGGCTGGTAGCAGCGGCAATTATTCCTGGTTCGGAATTATTAATTACTAATGTCGGCGTTAATCCAACTCGCACTGGTGTTTTAGAGGCTTTAGCCATGATGGAAGCTGATATTACCAGAGAAAACGAACGCACCGTTGCAGGTGAACCCGTAGCCGATCTGAGAGTAAAATATAGCCAACTAAAAGCCTGTGAAATATCTGGTGATTTAATTCCCCGCCTGATCGATGAAATTCCAGTTTTAGCAGTAGCGGCGGCTTTTGCCGAGGGGACAACAGTTATTCAAGATGCGGCAGAATTGAGAGTTAAAGAAAGCGATCGCCTGGCGGTAATGGCGGCAGAATTAAGTAAAATGGGGGCAAATATTACTGAATTACCCGATGGCTTAGAAATTACTGGCGGTCACGCTCTCACGGGTGAAAATGTTGATAGTTACACCGATCATCGTATTGCCATGAGTCTGGCGATCGCTGCTTTGAACGCGACTGGCACAACCACTATCCATCGCGCCGAGGCTGCCTCGATTTCTTATCCTAATTTTGTCGCTACTTTACAACAGGTAGTACAGTGAACAAATAGCGACTAGCAACTAGCAACTAGCAACTAGCAGATAAACTTATTAGACTTTGATTTTGGTGGAGCTACTTAGTATTATTATTCCTGTTCTTAACGAAGGAGCAATTATAGAAAAAACCCTATTGGCACTTCAGGGTAATTCCGATGTGGAAATAATTGTAGTTGATGGCGGCAGTGTCGATCAAACTATTACATTAGCGAATCAAATTGGAGTCAAAGTAATTACGGTTTCTGGTAGTGGACGTGCTGCTCAAATGAATGGGGGTGCAGCTATTGCTAAAGGAGATATTCTTTTATTCCTTCATGCCGATACTTTACTTCCTCCAAACTATCAGGAAATCGTCAAAAAAATTATCTATCAACAAAATGCGATCGCAGGTGCGTTTGAATTAGCTATTGATGGAAAGGAGCAATCTTTGCGTTTAGTAGAAACTTTAGTGAAAATGCGATCGCGTTGGTTTTCCCTGCCCTACGGTGATCAGGCAATCTTTTTAACTAAAAAAGTGTTTGAAGATCTTGGCGGTTTTCCTGAGTTACCAATCATGGAAGATTTTGAATTTGTACAGCGATTAAAACGTCAAGGAAAAATTGCGATCGCGCCTGTTTCAGTGATTACTTCTAGTCGTCGTTGGCAAAAATTAGGGGTATTTAAAACTACTCTGATTAATCAATTAATTATCTTGGGTTACTATCTGGGAATTTCCCCGACTAAATTAAAAAACTTTTATCGTCGAAGTAATCATAAATAGATTAACTTGACTGACGGAAATTAAACTTTTGACACTCCCGTCGCGGGACGCGCCCTAAAGGATACCGCTCCGCATAAGGGATTCTTCTCATCGAGCGCAAACCTGCTAAAGAAGGAAGCTTTTTATCCTGACTACTGCCCACAGCCAGCTTCTTAATTAACAAAGCACTGTTGTAATCCCTGTCGATACTCAACCCGCAGTTTTTGCAATCATGCCAACGCTCACCAAGAGTTTTACTTACTCGGTTTAAACATTGGCTACAGTACTGACTAGTACCTCTGGGATTTACTTTAACTATTCTAGTGCCGTATTTTTGAGCTATTTGAGATAGCATTTCCACGAAATTAGCTACACCATTATCGCTCCAAGACTTGTTCATACCTGAACTAGATGCCTGTCCGTTAGGAACAAAAACACCATCAACTTTCTTGGATTTATTTCTTCGCTTCATGTTGCGAATTTTCAAGTCTTCAATAGCCAGTACCTGAGAACTTCTAGCTAATTTGTGCGCTTCGTTATAGTGCCAATCCTTTCTTTGTCTGGCTATTTTCTGATGAAGCCTGGAGATTGCCCGTCGTACTAGTCTTTTCGCCTTCTTACTACGGGTTTTGTCTTCTAGTCTTCTTTGCAGTTTAGCTAACTTGGATTCGGATTTTCTCAGGTGTTTTTGAGGTAATACCTGATTATTACTAGAGTCTACGTACAGTTTCTCAAGACCTAAATCTATGGCAACAGTATTTAGCTCAGTGGGCATCGTGTCAAGCTCAATCTCAGGAACAGATTTATCCTCAACAGAAAAACTAACGTAGTAGCCATCTGCTTTTCTGGTAACAGAAGCAGTTTTGAGCTTGAATCCAGATTCAATCTCTCTCGATTTCACAAACTCTAGAGTACCTAGCTTGGGCAGCTTAATGGTATTGCTAATCAAACTCTCGTGACTGACCTGGGGAAAAGTAAAAGTACGATATCTGGCTTGATTTTTAAACCGAGGTCGCCCACTTTTACTGCCCTTAGAATCTCCAGATATGAATCTATCAAAGGCGTTCTTTACTCGCTTAACGCAATCTTGAAGTACCTGAGAATAGATATCCTTGTACCAAGGTCGCTGCTTTTTAAGTTCGGGTAAGCTAGCTGATTGAGAATGCCAATCTGGATTATTTCTGAGTTGCTGACTTCCTATCTCGCACCATCTCAAACAGTATTCTCCTTGCGGGATTACTAGGTTAGAGCGATTGTATTTCCACCAGTTAAACCTATCAGCCAGCAAATAATTGTATTGATGTCGCAGCATATCCAGCCAACGATTAATTTCTTGTCGCTGCCGTGCTGTTAACTTCAATTTGAACTGGTAGGTTTTTCTCATGGTAATATTTAGATTATTATTAACCGTACAAAAAGTCAAGCTTTGAAAACTCATTACAGAAATAGTCGCAGAGCTGTATTTAATTTAACCGTTCATATTGTATTTGTGACTAAGTATCGTCGCCAAGTAATAGATGCCCAGATGATAGAAGAGCTATCACGAGTCTTCAAATCAGTGCTTAAGTCCTGGGACAGCGAATTAATCGAATTTAATGGCGAGAGCGATCATGTTCATCTTTTAATTTCCTACCCGCCTCAAAAGTTGTTAAGTAGTCTAATAGCTAATTTAAAAGCCACATCGTCTAAGACAATGTGGCGTAAATTCGAGTCTGTAGTCTCCAGCGTCTATTACAAGAAAAGAGTGTTTTGGACGGGTGCTTATTTTGTTGCTAGCTGTGGAGGAGTTACGATAGATGTACTCAGAAAATATGTTCAAGAACAAGATTCTCCCCCGCTAGACCCTGTTCAAAATTCATCCCATCACTCTCCCGTGAGGGTCTTCTTTTGAAAGAAAGATAAATTAATAAGAACAAAATAATTACTTAAAGTAACCAAATTGAGCGTCTATCCCAGTCAACTTCCGCCAGCCTTGCAACCAGGAGATTTAGTTACAGCGATCGCAACTAGCGGGGCTTTAAAAGAAACAGAGGCATTAGAAGCTGGATTAGACATCTGGCGATCGCGAGGCTATAGAATAGAATTAGGAAGTAATTGGAAATCTAGTTACAGTTATCTCGCTGGAGACGACACCGAAAGAAGACAAGCCTTAGCAGCAGCCTGGAATAATCCAGAATGTAAAGCGATTGCCTTTATTCGAGGCGGTTATGGCGGCGCAAGGTTACTAGAGAATTGGAGTTGGCAGCAGAAACTCACTAAGAGCCAAAACTTTAGCTCCCAAGATGTGAATTTATTAAATATAAATACCAATACCGAACTTTCAATCCCCAATCCTAAATGGATAGTCGGTTTTTCCGACGTTACCAGTTTACTGTGGAGTCTGGCTACAGTAGGTATTTCTAGTCTTCATGCTCCAGTATTAACTACTTTGGCAGCAGAACCAGAATGGTCGATTGAAAGAATGTTTAGCTGTTTAGAAGGTCGTTCGATTAAATCTCTACAGGGTAATGGTTGGGGTGGCGGACAAGCCGAAGGCATTTTATTACCTGTCAATCTCACAGTGGCTACTCACCTCTTAGGAACATTAATTCAGCCATCTTTGGCAGGGGTTATTTTAGCTTTAGAAGACGTTACCGAATATCCCTATCGTATCGATCGGATGCTCACTCAATGGCGTTTAATGGGCGTATTCCAACAAATAAAAGGGATTGCCCTGGGTCGTTTTAGCCGTTGTGACCCATATCCAGGGAGTAATAGTTGGACAGCAGCAGAGGTCTTGCGAAATCGCCTGGGAGATTTAAATATTCCCCTAGTTGCTGATTTGCCTTTTGGACACGATGGAGTAAATGCTGCTTTACCAGTCGGGCGATCGGTACAATTAAATGGAGATACTGGTCTACTAAGCTGGGACTAGAATTTGTTAAACTCTTAAATGTTAAGTAACTTTACAAAACTTTAAGGAGATAATCGTTTTGCCTCATACTATACTGACCGAAACCTGCGAAGGAGTAGCAGATTGTGTCGATGCTTGCCCTGTAGCCTGCATTCATGATGGCCCAGGTAAAAATACTAAAGGAACAGACTGGTACTGGATCGATTTTGCCACCTGTATCGATTGCGGTATTTGTTTGCAAGTATGTCCCGTTGAAGGTGCGATCATCGCTGAAGAACGACCCGATTTACAAAAAACACCACAATAAGCCTCTGGGATAAGCTATTTAAACCCTGGTTGAGATGCGATGCAGGGGCGTTACTCTAAGATTCGGCTACACAATAGGCGTGCGCGCCCCTAAAAAAATTTATTTTTTATTAAAATTAAGAAACAATTAATTTTTCTCTTAACTAGCTCTGGGAGAAGTTGAAAAATGCTAAGATGCCCAAATAGCTAGGGGTGCCTGAGAATATAATTCTGGCTGAGATATACCCTTAGAACCTGAGACTGGTTCGCACCAGCGTAGGGAAGCTGTTTATTGAGGAAAAAAATATATGAGAACTGAATGGGTTGCCAAGCGACGAGGACAAGGCAATGTATCTCAGATGCACTATGCACGTCAGGGATTAATTACCGAAGAAATGCACTATGTCGCTAAACGGGAAAACTTACCAGTAGACCTGATTCGTGATGAAGTAGCCAGAGGCAGAATGATTATTCCTGCCAATATTAACCACCCTAACCTAGAGCCAATGTGTATTGGTATTGCCTCTAGCTGTAAAGTCAATGCCAATATTGGTGCTTCTCCTAACTCTTCTGATATTAGTGAGGAACTAGACAAATTGCATCTAGCGGTTAAATATGGTGCTGATACCCTGATGGATTTGTCTACAGGAGGCGGTAATCTCGACGAAATTCGGACAGCGGTGATCAAGGCATCTTCGATCCCTATCGGCACTGTACCAATTTATCAAGCTTTAGAAAGTGTTCACGGTAGTATCGAAAACCTGGCTGCCGATGACTTTCTGCATATCATTGAAAAACACGCTCAGCAGGGTGTGGACTATATGACTATCCATGCAGGTATTCTAATTGAGCACTTGCCCTTAGTTAAAAATCGTCTAACTGGAATTGTTTCTCGTGGTGGCGGGATTATCGCTAGATGGATGCTCCATCATCACAAGCAAAATCCTCTATACACTCGCTTTGATGACATCATCGAAATTTTCAAGAAATATGATGTCTCTTTTAGTTTGGGCGATTCTCTCCGTCCTGGCTGTACCCACGATGCCTCTGATGAAGCACAATTAGCCGAACTTAAAACCCTCGGACAGCTAACCCGTCGTGCTTGGGAACATGACGTACAGGTCATGGTAGAAGGCCCTGGTCACGTCCCAATGGATCAAATTGAATTTAACGTCAAAAAACAGATGGAAGAGTGTAGTGAAGCACCTTTCTATGTACTTGGCCCCTTAGTGACTGATATCGCTCCTGGTTATGACCATATCACTTCAGCGATCGGTGCGGCAATGGCTGGCTGGTATGGTACAGCAATGCTCTGCTATGTAACTCCTAAAGAACACTTGGGATTACCTAATGCTGAAGATGTCCGCAATGGCTTAATTGCCTACAAAATCGCGGCTCATGCGGCAGATATTGCTCGTCATCGTCATGGTGCGAGAGATCGAGATGATGAACTTTCTAAAGCTCGTTATAACTTCGATTGGGAGCGTCAGTTTGAATTGTCTCTTGATCCAGAGCGAGCTAAAGAATATCATGACGAAACTTTACCGGCAGATATCTACAAAACAGCAGAATTCTGTTCGATGTGTGGACCAAAATTCTGTCCTATGCAAACTAAAGTTGATGCCGATGCGTTAACTGAATTAGAGAAGTTCTTAGCACAAGAAAAAGAACGAGAAGCGATCGCACCATAGCTAATTAATTTCGATTTAATTAATAAATATTTTAAAGTCATTGGGGTGAGCTTATCTTAGCTTGCCTTTTTTTTTACTTGAATTGAAATATATTACCAAACATAATATTATCGGAACAAGTAATGAGAAAGATGGATAAAAGACTATTGTCAAAGAAAAAACTCAAACCAGTACAGAATGTCTATAATAAGGCGATCAAGATGGAGCTTGACAATGAGAAAAAAACTTTTAGATAGACGTTACTTAATTATAGAAACTCTAGGTCAAGGAGGTTTTGGACACACATTTTTGGCAAAGGATACTAAACTTCCAGGCAATCCTATTTGTGTTGTAAAACAACTAAAACCAGATAATTCCGAGCCTGTCTTACTTAAGAAATCTCAAATATTATTTAGTCAGGAAGCTGACATTTTACAATTGCTAGGAGAGCATCCTCAAATTCCTCGTTTATTTGCTTATTTTCAAGAAAGAGGAGAATTCTATTTAGTACAAGAATACATTCCCGGATATACTTTAGCTCACGAAATTATTCCTGGTAAACTTCTTCCAGAAGAACAGGTAATCGCCACAATATTAGAGCTATTAAAAATTCTCGAATTTGTACATTTTAATTCAGTTATTCATAGAGATATTAAACCTGCCAATACTATTAGAAGACAAACAGATAATAAGCTAGTTTTAATTGATTTTGGGGCAGTTAAAAGAGTTACCAATCAACAACAGCAAAAAACTATGATTATTGGCACTCCTGCTTATGTACCCATTGAACAATTTCAGGGCGAACCCAATTTTCGGAGCGATATTTATTCATTAGGAATGATGGGCATTCAAGCTTTAACGGGAATTAGATTTAAGCCTTATGTCGGTGGAGGATTGAAGAGAGATGAGCAAGGAGAGCTGATTTGGGGTGATTACGCTCAAGTAAGCGATCGCCTGGCTACTATTTTAACTAAAATGACACGTTATGATTATCGCGATCGCTATCAATCGGCAACAGAAGCGATCGCAGAGCTTCAAAAATTAATTAATACTCCTTCCACAACAACTATTCTTAATAATTTTCCCAAAAATATAAAAATAAGCAAAAATAAATTACTTTTTTTTACCATATCTGTTTTTATTGCATTCTCAATATTGTTGAGTTTGACAATATGGCAAGATAATATATTTTCTTCCAAAGAATTGACTAATGGAAAGACTATTAAAAGTGTTATTGATAACCGGGACGCTTGTAATATTTTGCTAGAAAATATTCATTGTGAACAATATATTTTCAAAGGTCAAAAAGATCAACAAGTAATCCTTAAAATGGTTAGTAAAAATTTCGATCCGTATTTAGTTTTGCGTACACCTGACGGTAATAAATTAGAACTAAGCGAAGACGTATCACCTGGTAATTGGAATGCCAAAATTGTTACTACTTTACCTATTAATGGTAACTATACCGTCATAGCAGGAACGTCTTCTAAAGGAGAATCAGGAAGTTATAGTTTAGATTTTTCAGTTGAATAATTAATATTAGCTATTTGACAATTTAATAGCGATCGCAAATATGCAAGATCCTCTTTGGAAACTTCTTGTTCGCTGTTCGCTGTTCGCTGTTCGCTGTTCGCTGTTCGCTGTTCGCTGTTCGCTGTTCGCTGTTCGCTGTTCGCTGTTCGCTGTTCGCTGTTCGCTGTTCCCTATAAATTTGCGTATCTTCATTGACTTTAGACAAAATATAGTAATGTCAATAAGTTTAGTAATTGTTATATTTTCTTAAATATTCTATTAATTACATAAAGAAGCTATCCATTGCTAAAAAATTAAGCTTAAATTAGAAAAATAGCTCGCTACACAAAATTATCTAAATCTTACAGCACCATAAACCAATCTAGTTGTTAGAAAATTTTTACTTATGGTATCTATAGCTTCAAAAAGCGTTACTTCAGCCTCGAAAACGGCAAAAACGATTAAAAACGATCCGCTAAAAACTGCTCAAGGAGTATATATCACCGTTCATGGTCATTTTTATCAACCACCAAGAGAAAACCCTTATTTAGATACAGTCGAACGTCAACCTAGCGCCCATCCATATCACGACTGGAATGAACGCATTCATCATGAATGCTATCGCCCTAACGCTTTTGCTAGAATTTTAAACCACAACCAAGAGTTAATCGGGATCGTTAATAACTTTGAGTATCTCAGTTTTAATATTGGCCCAACCTTAATGTCTTGGTTGGAAAAATACGATCCCGAAGTCTATCAACGCATCATTGAAGCCGATAAAAAAAGCAGCAAAAGGCTGAATGGACACGGAAATGCGATCGCGCAAGTCTATAATCATATTATTCTGCCTCTGGCTAACCAACGAGACAAACAGACTCAAATTCGCTGGGGGAAAGAAGATTTTCGTTCACGCTTTGGACGCGATCCCGAAGGAATGTGGTTAGCGGAAACAGCGGTTGATCATCAAACTTTAGCAGCATTGGTCGATGAAGAAATTAAGTTCATTATTCTGGCTCCTTCCCAAGCTGAACGTTGTCGTCCTTTAGTCACAGAAGACGATCCCGAATCAGAGTGGCATGAAGTTGGCGGTTCTCAGATTGATCCCACCCGTCCTTATCGCTGCTTCGTTGAGGGGGATCGCTATATTGATATTTTCTTTTATGACGGCCCAATCTCCCGTGATATGGGCTTTAATGATGTTCTAGACTCCGCTGATAACTTGGCAGTCAGATTAGGACAAGCCGTAAAAGGAGATCGCCGTTCCTCTCAATTGATTAATGTGGCAACCGATGGCGAAACCTTTGGTCACCACAAAGGAGCGACAGAAAAATGTATTGGTTATGCTTTCTCCGAAGAGTTTAATCGCCGAGGTTGGACGGTAACTAATTACGCCCACTATCTCAGTATTAGTCCTCCTGCTTGGGAAGTTGCCCTCAAGCCTGTTACTGCTTGGAGTTGCGCTCACGGGGTTGGTCGTTGGCAAGACGATTGCGGTTGCGCTAGCGGCGGCGGCTGGAATCAAAAATGGCGACGACCTTTAAGAGATTCTTTAGACTGGTTGCGGGATCAATTAATTGCAGTCTACGAAGAAAAAGGACGCAAGTTTTTCCGCGATCCCTGGGTAGCTAGAAATGAATATATTCATGTATTACGCGATCGCTCTAAGACAAATATTGAAGAGTTTTGGCAACGTCATCAGTTAACCCAGCTCTCCCCAGCCGAACAAATAGATGCATTACGTCTACTAGAGATGCAGCGTCACGCCTTGTTGATGTACACGAGCTGCGGTTGGTTTTTTGAAGAGATTTCTCGTCCTGAAGGCGTGCAAATCATGCGCTATGCGGCTCGCGCTCTAGAGTTAGCGGGAGAAGTTGCAGGACTCCATCTCAAACAAGAATTTATCACTCGTTTAGGACAAGCTTCTAGTAATGTGGAATTTTTTGGCAATGGTGCCAAAGTGTATCAGGAGTTAGTTGCACCAGCGCAAATTAGTTTCAAGCAGGTTGCGGCTCATTATGCGATCAGCTCTCTATTTACTAACTATCTCCAGCAAGAGAGAATTTATTGCTATCAAGTCGAGCAGTTAGACTATCAAAAGCAACAGATGGGAACTTTGACTCTCTCTGTAGGACAGGTGCGTTTGACTTCAGAAATCACCTGGGAAAGCCAGCATATTGTCTTTGCCGTCTTGCATTTGGGTGGCTGGGACTTCCATTGTTGTATTAAAGGTTTTAACGGTCGTTTAGACTATGCCGAATTAAAACAGCAGCTATTTGAAGACATTAAACAAGCTAGTGCTGCTCAAACGATTTTAACCATGAATCGGCTTTTTGGCGATCGCTCGTTCAACCTGCAACACCTATTTGCAGAAGAAAGACATCGCATTGTGCATCTTTTAACTACTAAAACTAAAAAACATCTCGATCAACTTTATACTCAGGTTTATCGTGAAAACTACAGTATGTTAGTGGCTTTCCAACGGGAAGAGTTGCCCGTACCTCAAGAATTAAAAGTGGCTGCGGAGGTTGCCCTATCCTATCGTTGTCTTCAGGGAATTAGTGCTTTAGAAAAAGCGATTGACGATTTTCAAGCAATGGATAATTATTTGGCGGAATTAATGGCTACAGCTACCGAAGCGAGCCATTTACAATGTCAATTAAATATACCTGAAGGGAAAAAAATCTTAGAACAGCTAATTTTACGTCTGTTGTGGCAGCTATTGTATGATGGCGATCCTGCTACTTTAGAAGCAGACGTAATCAGGTTAGAAAATGCGATCGCTTTGGGCGACCATTTGCACCTTGGTTTAGCTTTAGATCGCGCTCAAGAAACTTATTTCAACTGTCTGCATCAGCGCATTGTACCTAACTGTTTGGTGACTCAATCGCCTTTAGATAATAATAGTTGTCGTTGGGACATTTCCCAGATCAAACCCTTGTTGAGATTAGGTCAAAAACTCGCGATCGATGTTAGTCGTTGGTTGAATTAAACATCATTAACGGGTTATAAACCCTGGTTTGTTAGTTTTTAGCAACTAGCAACTAGCTATAAGAGAGCCTCGATGCAGGGTTTTATCTTGGCTAGTTGCTAAAAGCTTCACCCCGAAGGGTGGGGTTTTTTATTGCAAACCGAGCCAAGATAATAAGCCTTTTCCAGTAAAATACTCGATCGCAATGATTGCGGCAAAGCCAATCATTGCGGCGCGACCGTTTAACCGTTCAGAGTAAGAGTTAAATCCGAATTTTGGGTCTTCTAAATTGGGGGTAACAGTAGGTTTAACTTCGCTCATCATTATTATTGCCTCTTTTTATTTGTATCGTAATATTAATAAACCTTTAGTTTTGTATTGTAATAGATTTTTTTACTAGAGGTCAGATGCGATCTCACTTATTCTACTCAACGGGTTTAAATCCGCGCACTAGTTGCTAGTCGTTAGTTGCTAATTGCTCAGTCCTTTAGGGTGGAGTCTTTTACATGATGCACTTCAATAACAGTGTGGACGTTACCTCGTGGTGTAAAGTCACCTTTAACTCTAGCTTCTAGAGGATCGCAAGCCGCCACAAAATCATCTAAAATTTGGTTAACTACTTCTTCATGAGGAATATAGCGATCGCGATAGCTATTAATATACAATTTTAATCCTTTGAGTTCTACGACTTTTTCATCAGGAGAATAGGTAATATAAATAGTGGCAAAATCTGGATAACCAGAGAACGGACACTTACAGGTAAACTCTGGCAGGGTAATGCTAACGTCGTATTTTCTACCAATTCTGGGATTAGGAAAAGTAATCAGCTTGCCTTCAGCAATTTCTCTTTCCCCATACTTTAGGTCGTCTGCTGCTATTGGTTCAGGAGAAGTGGTCATAGTAAATTGTCAAGTAAACTTATTGAATTTTAATGCCAAAATATTATATCAAGACGGCACTAGACAATACAAAGATTAATAGATTTGAAGTGAACGCTTACATTGAGTTGCCATTTCTGGTATTATTTTCGTGTTCTTTGCTTAACATTTTGGAAAATGAAACCAGCTTTATTTCCTCTGATGCGAATCGGTATTTTGGCTTTTGGTTATTTATACGCTACCAGTGAAATAGCCAATGCTCAAGTTACTTCCAATGTAACAGGATTGGAAGTTGATCAAGGTCAAAACCTAGCTCTTATTGGCGGTGATATTTTCCTTGAAGGTAGTGGCATAACTGCACCAGGAGGAAATGTCACGTTAGGAGGATTATCTCAAGCAGGAAAAGTTATTATTAACCCCGATGGTAGTTTTGGCTTTCCCAATGATGTTACCAAAGCAGATTTGTTTTTAACCAATAGTGCTTTAGTGAATGTAGTCAGTGATGGAGGCGGTTTTATTAATGTTGATGTTAGCAACTTAAATCTTTCTGGACAAAGCCGATTATTTGCAGGTATAGCCGAAGGTATGGGAAATCCCAATGCTGTAGCAGGGGATATTGTAATTAATGCTAGTGAATCAATTAAATTAATTGGTAGTGGGGAATTTGAAATCCCTCTAAAACTAGATTTAGATACTTCGATTCTTAATTTGCTTGGTTTATCGTCAGATCGTTTGGATAACGGTGAAACTAGCACCGCAGTAGGAAATAGTGGCTCAATCCTTATTAATACAGATCGCTTAGAAGTTAATGAAAGAGCCTTTATTCGTGGACGTGTTTACGGTACGGGAAATTCAGCAGATGTGAATGTTACCGCTAATGTTATCTCCTTTGATCGAGGCGCAATATCTAGTGATGTAGCTATAGGAGGTAGAGGTAATTCAGGTAGTGTAACAATTAATACTAATTCTTTAGATCTGACTAATTCGTTTATTATCTCCGAAACTTTCGGCGAAGGAGATACTGGTAATGTAACGGTCAATGTGGCTGAAAGTCTAATATTAGAAGACTTTAGTATAATCTTGGCACAAGTGCAATTCGGTGCAGAAGGAGATGCAGGGAATGTTGTGATCAACGCCAGTAATCTACAATTGTTGGACTCTCTGATTCTGGCAGATAGTAGGGGAAAAGGTAATGCTGGTGATATTACTATCAACGCCACAAACCGTATTTCTTTAGAAAATAACGACTTTGGAGAAGGTGCTAGTGAAATTGTAACCGGAATTGGCATTGAATCAGGAGTAGCAGATTTAGATGGCAATTTAGCTATACAAGATGCTGTAGGTGATGCTGGATCGATAAACATTCAGACTACAACTCTGGCTATTCAAGATGGTTCTCAAATTTTTGCTTCTACTAATGGTATCGGTAATGGCGGAAATATCAATATTCAGGCACGAGAAACGGTATTGTTAAATAATGGTGGACAAATAGCGTCTCAAGTAAGTGCAAGAGGAGTAGGTGACGGAGGGGAAATTAATATTACTGCTCCCTGGGTTTCTGTAGATGAATTTTCGGTTATCTCTACCAATACTCAAACAGGAGGAATAGGAACAGCAGGAAATATTATCTTTGATACGAATAATTTACTTATATCCAACGCTTCCATTGTCGATGCGCGTACCGAAAACGAGTTCAATGGCGGCAATATTATTATAAATGCAGAAACCGTAGACTTATTAAACGGAGGTAAGATAATCACTGTTACTAACAGTGTTGGTAATTCTGGAGAAATTACCTTTAATGTTGAGCGCGATATTGATATTGCAGGTAGCGATCCTATTTTTGATAACAGATTAGCTGAGTTATCTGAAATTGAACAAACTGCCGCTAACGATCCAGATTTTGCCAGACCCCCACAATTTAGATTTGTTACACCTTCCAATATTTTAAATAGTTTGGGTGCTAGCAGTGGTTTATTTGCTAATACTACTCCTAACGCTTCAGGCAATGCTGGCAATATTCAACTATCTACCTCTGGTTTAATTAATTTGAGCGATCGCGGTATTATATCTGTAGATGCTAATGGTCGAGGTGGTGCTGGAACGATATTTATTGAAGCTGAGACTTTAAATCTGGATAATAGTTCTCTGCTAGCATCAACTCTATCTGGTGAAGGGGGCAATATCGATCTGACTATCAGTGAAATTTTGACTTTAAGAAACAATAGTTTTATTTCTGCTGAAGCTTTTAATGATGCCAATGGCGGGAATATAAATATAGATACGGATTTTATGATTGCTTTTCCCAGTCAATCTAATGGTAACGATATTTTTGCTATTGCCGAACAAGGACAAGGAGGAGATATCAATATTATTGCTGAGTCTATTTTTAATCTAAAAGAGCGGGAAGCTATTGAAGGCAATGGCACTAATGATATTGATGCCAGTTCTGATTTTGGTTTGGATGGTACTATTTCGATTACAACTCCTGGTGTTAATCCTGTTCAAGGTGCAACGGAGTTACCGAACACTCCTGTAGAGCCAGAACAAACCACTGCCCAGGCCTGTTCTGTTAATCAAGAAACAGGAAAAACTAATGGTTTGACTGTCAAAGGTCAAGGCGGCGTACCACCTGCACCAGATTTACCTTTAGACTCACAAGCAATAATTTTCAATGGAAAAGATGTCACTACACAAACCAACCAAGACCAGTATCCAGAGATCAAACCGATTCCTACTAGCCAAGGTGATATTATTCCAGCACAGGGAGTTATCGTAACAGAAGATGGTCGAGTTATTCTGACTGCTTATCGTACAGATACTAATACTCGTGTTCCTCAAGGCTCGGCTAATTGTGAAAAGTAGCTTCAAGGCAACAGCTTTTTTCTGTTGCCCGTTGCCCTTTCCCTGTTCCCTCTGAGGCAACAGTCTCGGTGAGTTGATTGATTGTTTAGGTTTCGCTAGCCAAACTTGCAATCAAAGTCTTATCATAAAGATCGAACTAGTTCTGTGGAGTATTGATGATGGCAACTGAAGAAATCACAATTCGTGTTGATGCCGAGCTAGCCAAATCTTTTAATTCTATTTCTGCTCAAGAGCGTCAAAAATTAGAACTTTTACTCAATCTTAAACTGAAAGAATCTTTAAATAGTCATGATTCATTGCTAGAAATTATGGATGAAATTAGTCAAGAAGCTATAAATAAAGGACTAACTCCAGAAATTCTCCAATCTCTACTTGAGGATTAATAACGATTTATTTAACCCGAACTCACGTTAGATTTAGGATGACAAATTTTAGATTCATCAGAAAAGCCCTGTGTTAACACAAGGCTTTTTTTGCATCTAGTTAGCTAATTAAAATTGCGAGCATTAGCTGATCAATGCCTTTGCTTTAGCTAACACATTATCAACACTAAAGCCAAATTTCTCTAAACAAACATTACCTGGAGCCGAAGCACCAAAACGGTCGATGCTAACCATATCACCATCAGCACCAACATACTTATGCCAACCAAAGCTAACACCAGCCTCTACAGATAGACGCTTCGCAGCAACTTTCGGTAAAACTGATTCTTGGTAAGCTGCATCTTGGGCTTCAAACAATTCCCAAGAAGGCATAGAAACAACGCGAACTTTCTTTCCTTCCGCTTTGAGAATTTCTGCTGCTCCAACACAAAGTTGTACTTCACTACCTGTACCAATCAAAATTAGATCAAGTTCTTCAGGCGCAAAACCGCAAGACAGAACATAAGCACCCTTACTAGCTTTTTCAATGGAACTTCCTGCTAAGTTAGGAAGAGCTTGACGAGAAAATGCCATTAAAGTTGGTTTATATTGTTTGGCATTTTCAATCGCTACTTTGTAAGCACCCGAACATTCATTTCCATCGGCTGGGCGAATTACTGTGAGGTTAGGAATAGCTCTTAAAGAAGCTAGAGTTTCTATCGGTTGGTGAGTAGGGCCATCTTCACCTTGTCCAATAGAGTCGTGAGTCATCACCCAAATTACGCCGACTTCAGATAGAGCAGATAAGCGAATAGCAGCGCGCATATAATCTGTAAAGATTAGGAAGGTCGCACCGTAAGGAATTAATCCCGAACCGTGGAGTGATATACCATTACAAATCGCTCCCATACCATGTTCTCTAACGCCAAAGTGAACATTGCGATTCTGGTATGCACCTTTCTGAAAATCGCCAAAGCCCTTTATTTCAGTCAAATTTGAGTGGGTTAAGTCAGCAGAGCCACCAATCAATTCTGGTACAAGTGGTGCTAACTTATTGAGACAGACTTCTGAATGTTTACGAGTAGGCAATCCTTGATCTTCAGGTGTGTAGGTAGGTAATACTTTATCCCAACCATCTGCTAGCTTACCGCTCACGTAACGTTCAAATTCAGCCGCATCTTGAGGATATTTGGCTTTATAATCACCGAAGACTTTTGACCAATCTCTTTCATAGCCAGCACCGCGCTCAATAGCTTTTTGCATATGCTTAAAGGCATCGGCTGGTATTTCAAAAGGTTCATAAGACCAACCTAAATTTTCGCGGGTGAGTTTAATTTCGTCACCCCCCAAAGCAGTACCATGAATGCCTCCTGTATTTTGTTTATTGGGCGAACCATAACCAATGATGGTTGTAACCTTAATCATGGTTGGCTTATCGGTGACGGACTTGGCTGTTTCAACTGCTTTAGCAATTGCCTCTAAGTCAGTATTGCCATTTTCTACGTGCAGAACGTGCCAACCATAAGCTTCAAAGCGTTTGGAAACATCTTCAGTGAAGGCTATATCAGTAGAGCCATCGATAGAAATATGGTTGTCGTCATATAAAGCAATTAGCTTACCTAGTCCTTGGTGTCCTGCAAAAGAGCAAGCTTCCCCAGAAACGCCTTCCATATTGCAACCATCACCCAAAATTACATAGGTATAGTGGTCAACAATTTTGGCATCGGGCTTATTGTACTTAGCAGCTAGATGAGCCTCTGCCAATGCTAACCCAACTCCATTGGCAATTCCTTGACCTAGTGGCCCAGTAGTAACTTCGATTCCAGCAGTGACAAAATTTTCAGGATGTCCTGGGGTGCTAGAACCCCACTGACGGAACTGTTTAATGTCCTCGATACTTACACTATCAAAACCTGTTAGGTACAGTAGTGCATACTGCAACATAGAGCCATGACCAGCCGATAGGACAAAACGATCGCGGTTAAACCACTTAGGATTCTTAGGATTATAACGCATAAAGCGATCCCAGAGAACAAAAGCCATAGGCGCGGCTCCCATTGGCAGACCTGGATGTCCAGATTTGGCTTTTTCTACCGCATCTACTGCTAAAAAGCGAATCGAATTAATACAAAGTTCTTCAATTGATTGGGAGGCAACTACCATAATCGTTCTATAAATAAACTACGATAAAACAAAATTTGAGCTAGCTCGAGGCGACACCATTCTTAGGCAGAACAGTAACCGTTGAGTAGAATCTTCCAGCTTTTAACCGAGGGGGCAAACAAGAGCTTCGGGTTCAGGGAAACTTGATAGCAAAAGCTTAAGACAAGTTTCTTTCTCATCTTCCCATTCTTAGGATAGGGGAGCAAGTTTGAATAACCCTGATCACAGAAGTATATTTTTTTAAAACTTAATTTCAACTAAAATTTTAAAACCTAACCTTATTTTAGAATTATTTAACTATATTTTTTAAAAGCCAGGGTGACATTATGACCGCCAAAACCAAAAGAATTAGATAGGGCTACATTGACTTGATGATCGCGACTAGTATGAGGTATATAGTCTAGATCGCACTCTGGGTCAGGGTTTTCGAGATTTATCGTCGGCGGTACTTGATCATTGGCGATCGCCATTAAAGTGGCAACCGCTTCAATACCGCCTGAACCGCCTAACAAGTGACCAGTCATCGATTTAGTAGAACTAATCGGTATTTGTGCGGCTCTCTTGCCCAAAGCCTTTTTAATTGCTTTGGTTTCAGTAGAATCATTAGCAGGAGTGCTAGTGCCATGAGCATTGATATAGTCTACTTCTTCTGGAGTCAAATTGGCATCTGCGATCGCCAGTTCCATAGCTTTGGTTGCTCCTGCACCACCTGGAACAGGTTTGGTCATGTGATAAGCATCGCAGGTTGTTCCATAGCCAACAATTTCGCCATATATCTTGGCACCGCGAGCTTTAGCCGATTCTAATTCTTCTAAAAATAAAATTCCCGAGCCTTCTCCCATGACGAAACCATCGCGATCACGATCAAAAGGCCGACTGGCATGAGCGGGATCATCATTGCGAGTGGATAAAGCTTTAGCAGAGCAGAAACCAGCAAACGAAAGAGGAGTTACCGCCGCTTCTGCGCCACCGCAAATCATCGCCTTAGCATAGCCTCTTTGAATCAGGCGAAAAGCATCCCCAATCGCGTGAGAACCAGCGGCACAAGCCGTTACAGTACAGGAATTAGGCCCTTTAGCTCCCGTATGAATTGCTGTTAAACCAGCCGCCATATTAGCGATCATCATCGGAATGGTGAAGGGACTGACTTTTCTGGGGCCTTTTGTTAATAAGACCTCATTTTGGTCTTCCATAACTTTCAAACCACCGACCCCTGTACCAATAAGAACTCCTACGTGATCTGCATTGAGGTCGTCAATGACAAATTTAGCATCGGCTATAGCTTGCTTGCTGGCTGCTACTCCAAATTGCGCAAAGCGATCCATGCGCTTTGCTTCTTTCTTATCTATATAGTTATGAGGATCAAAATCTTTGACTTCGGCAGCAATTTGGCAGGCGTGTTTTGAGGCATCAAATAGAGTAATTAAACCGACTCCATTGCGCCCCTGTAACAAACTGTCCCAATACTGTTGAAGATCGTTTCCTATTGGAGTAATTGCACCCAAGCCTGTGACTACGACTCGTTTGTTTTGCCAATTTGTCATCTTTACTCTCTAAATGCTTTGTTATGCCAGCATTGCCTTCAATTACTATTTTGCGATCAATTCACCCCACATGATTAATTTATTTATTAATTTATTTTTGTAGGGAGAATATTTTCGCGATTGACTTTGCTACGCTCGGTAATCAGGATGAGAATTTGCTTAAAAGCGCGATTACCCTCCGCTTCTTCTGGTGCGATGCGCACTCGCCGCATAAATCTAGGCAGATGCTCCTATTTCGGCATCGATATGTTCTACCGCTTTGCCTACTGTATCTATTTGTTCGGCTGCTTCGTCAGGAATTTCAATATCGAATTCTTCTTCTAAAGCCATAACTAGTTCCACTGTATCGAGGGAGTCAGCACCTAAGTCATTGGCGAAGCTAGCGTCAGCAGTAACTCTATCTGCTTCCACTTCTAGTTGATCGACAACAATTTTTTTAACCTTTTCAAAGATTGCTTGATTCATTGATTTTTTCTCGCTAGATAACCCGTTTTTACAAAAAAAATATATACCGAGGGAAACTGGATGGGTTATATCGTTTCCTACTAAACGCTACCTTGAATTTTGAGCGCAATTCTCATCTTATCTGAAAGGGGGACAAAGTAGGAGCGATTATGTATTTGGTTTTTTTTGACCAGCACTCATATTTTTCAGTTGAGATTTCCAAAGGTAGATTATCGCCTAAAAAGATCAAAACGGAAGCCAGCTTGTACCAAGAACAGTCTTCCGCTTATTTATATAGAAAGTAGTTTTCTATAAGCTAAATTAAATTGCCAAAATCTGATTTTTATTTCTAACGTCTAGGTGTTCTGGCTTTATTAGCCATGTCTTTAAACATATTCAAACTAGGCCCTGGACGACGACGAGATGTAGTAACAGTGGGCATTAAGTGATCGGGTGCAAAAGTTTTTTCTGATCCAGCCGTTGTTCCTTGACTACTACCGTTGTTTTTATACATAGCTGCAACCCAAAATGGTTGCTCAAAAGAGGATGCTCCAGAATTCTTGACAGAAGCAGGCTGTTTTGGTTGCTGGCTTTCGGTAGCCACTTTTGAAGTTTTTTTGCTGCTCTTTTTGCTTTTAGCTGTAGTTGCAGTTTTTTGTGTTCCTGGCTTTTCTTCTGTAGTAGTCACTGACTCTAATTTATCCTTAGCTGTTTCTAATAATTCTTGAACAGGTTGAGAATCTTGAATTTTTTCTACTGTCTTTTTAGCAGTGGTTGCTGTTTTTTTAGCAGCTTCGACTACGTTTTTTACAGCTTGAGAATCTTTGGCCCCGTCTAATTCGAGGTAGTATTTGCTATCAGAATTAAACAATTTTTTAAGCATTTGCATTTTAAATTCGTTCCTAAAAATGTGATTAAAGGTATGAGATTTGATGGAGATAATAATTATTGATAGTTGCTTTCTGTCCGATGCAGCTAAAGGCTGATGATCTGCACTCTTTAGCTAATTTTTCTAGTTTAGATCAAACAAGCTAGAAATCGCGATCGCCACTATCCGTAATTGATTTCGATAAAAATTTCGCTTTCTTCTTCTCAATTTGTCATGAGAATTAAGGCGTAACAAAATATCTGGTTATCTTTATCAAGCCAGAAAATTACATCTATTGCAATAATACTTTACAAAGCTTAATTGATTTAGGCTATATTCCAATTGTTTCCTCATCACAAAGTTAAGTTAAATTAAGTCAGACTCATTTAATCCAGACTGTTTTGATGTTGACAAATTCGTGAATGCCTTGGCTACTCAACTCCCTACCGTAGCCTGAGCGTTTAATCCCACCAAAAGGCAAGCGAGGATCGGATTTAACTAAACCATTAATAAAAACTCCCCCTGCTTCGATTTCAGAAATCAGGCGATCGCATTCCTCTGGGTCGTTTGTCCAAGCACTAGCACCTAAACCGAAAGGAATATTATTAGCCAGGGCGATCGCTTGATCGAGATTTTGAACGCGAAACAACATGGCAACTGGGCCAAAAAATTCTTCTTTAGCGGTAGCCGAGTCGGGAGCAATAGCGGTCAAAATCGTCGGCTGATAAAAATTACCTGGGCGGTCTGTGATGGTTTGACCACCGATTAAAACCTTTGCCCCTTGTTTAATTGCTGCTTGGACTTGTTGGTCTAATTCCGTCCGAATTGAAGGTGTTGCCAACGGGCCAATGTCGGTGTCTTCCTGCATCGGATCGCCTATTTTCAAAGCTTTAAATTGAGCGATTAATTGAGATTCAAACTGCTCGGCGATCGCATCTGCGACAATAAAGCGTTTCGCTGCAATACAAGACTGCCCATTATTAAGCATCCGTGCTTTGACAGCCGTGGTAACAGCTAATTCAAGCTCCGCACTTTCGAGAACAATAAACGGATCGCTGCCGCCTAATTCTAAGACTACCTTTTTAATTTGTTGACCAGCAGCAGAGGCTAAAGCCGCCCCGGCAGGTTCACTTCCTGTAAGAGTAGCCGCCTTGACGCGATCATCTTCGATAATCGATTTAACTTTGTCCGCGCCAATTAGTAAACTTTGAAATACACCTCCAGGAAAACCTGCTTGGGTAATAATTTCTGCGATCGCTAAGGCACATTGAGGAACATTAGAAGCGTGTTTAAGAATGCCCACATTACCAGCCATTAGGGCGGGGGCAACAAAGCGAAATACTTGCCAAAAAGGATAATTCCAGGGCATTACTGCCAAAATTACGCCCAAAGGTTGATAAGAGATGTAGCTGTAGCTGGCATCGCTAACAATGGGAAGATCTGCTAGAAATTCTGGGGCTTTCTCGGCGTAGAAACGACATACCGCAGCACATTTTTCAGCTTCGGCGATCGCGCTTAGGATTGGTTTACCCATTTCTGTGGTCATAATTTGGGCAAGCTTGAGCTTATCTTGTTCTAAGATATCCGCCGCTTGATTTAGCCACTGACTTCTTTGGGCAAAGGTGGTTTTACGGTATTGCTGAAAAGCAGATTCGGCGAGAGATAGTTTGATTTCTATTTCTGCGTCGGTTAGGGGGATAAAAGTTTTTAAAGTTTCTCCCGTTGTCGGATTGATTGTTGCGATCGCCATATCTAGCTTTTGCCTCGGTAGCTATATATATAAGGCTAGCGTGTAGCGCATGAACAATGAGTATCTTTATAAAAAATGTAATTATTATCTAGGTTAAAAACACTCCCTCTTAAGGTGAAATTATAAATATTCGCCTATATTTGGGGCGAAGTAATTGTAATTTTTATTTTTAATTTTCAAATGCAGCAAATAAGTACTGATGTTTTGGTTGTAGGAGGAGGTACGGGAGGAACAGCAGCAGCGATTCAAGCCTCTCGTCGTGGTGCGAAGACGATCTTGGTTAGTGAATTTAGTTGGTTGGGCGGAATGCTAACCTCAGCGGGAGTCTGTGCGCCTGATGGGAATGAATTAGCTGCTTGGCAAACTGGATTATTTGCTGCATATCTCCAAGAATTGAAAAAAAAACAGCCAGTCGGGTTAGATAATGCCTGGGTGAGCCTGTTTACATATCATCCCCGTATTGGTGCAGCGGTTTTTGCCGATTGGGTGAAACAGATACCAAATCTGAACTGGATCAGTGGTTATGAGCCTTTAGCAGTTAGCAAACAGGGCAATAAAATTACTGCCGTTGAATTTAGCGATTTTATAATTGAAGCCAAGATTATTATTGATGGTACGGAGTTAGGAGATTTATTGGCTTTAGCCGATGTTCCCTGTCGTTGGGGCTGGGAATTGCAGTCAGAATTTAACGAACTCAGCGCACCTATTGAGCATAATGAATTGAGTAATAAATATCCTGTTCAAGCACCTACTTGGGTGTTTATGCTGCAAGATTATGACAACATTAAACATTGTAGGGGCGAAGAGCCCTTTGCCCCTACAAATACGTCAAAATTTAATGGGGCTTGGGATAATTATGGTGCAGAAAAATTCATCAATTATGGAAAATTAACGAACGATCTATACATGATTAATTGGCCAATTTGCGGCAATGATTATGGAGAAGGCTTGAATCGTTTAGTCGCATCAAAATCTGATCAACAGCAATTTCTGAGAGAAGCTTATGACCATAGTTATAGCTTTGCTACTTATCTTCAATCTGAGTTAGGAAGTCAATATGGTTTAGCTAAAAATATCTTTCCGCAAGAAAATAATAATTTAGACTGCGCCTTTGCTTTGCATCCTTACTATCGTGAAAGCAGAAGGTTACGGGGACAAGTAACTATTACTGAACAGGATATCTTACCTGTAAAAGATGGATCTGTGGCACAATTACCTGTAAACGATCGCGGGGAAGTGAATGCGATCGCTATAGGCAATTATGCCAACGATCATCACTATCCTGGTTTTGATTTCCCGCTACAATCTAAATCGATTTCTTGGGGAGGCAGGTTAACTGGTACGCCTTTTGCAATTTCCTATCAGGCATTAGTTCCAGAATCGACGGAAGGTTTACTAGTTTGCGAAAAAAATATTTCTGTCTCTCATATTGCTAATGGCAGTACCCGTTTACAGCCTGTCGTCATGAATATTGGACAAGCTGCGGGAATGGCAGCAGCACTTTGTATAGAGTTTAATTGTCAGCCACCAGAGTTATCGGTTAGAAAGCTTCAAGAAGCATTGTTAACCGATAAGTTTGCTCCCGCCACAGTTATTCCTTTATATAATTTGTCGCCTGAAAATCCCGTTTGGCTTGAGTGGCAGCGATATTATCTAGACTATCCTGAAGATTATCCTCCGGACGGCAATTGTCCAATTGCTGTTTCTGAGCCTCTTGAGATTAATAGTAGTAATTACCATCGAGGAGAATTTTATCGTTATGCAGATCAGCAATATGGAATTAAATTGAACCCAGCTAAAAATGATGATTGTCAAATCTGGAAATTAATTACTGTGCATCCAGAGGTAAATCAACAACTATTTGATTATAAGAGCGGACAACAAATTGCTGTGGCTGGAAAATTCAATGCAGCGGCTAACTGGCTGCTAGTAGAGGCAATTCTCTAAATAAAATAATATGAGTTTAATTATTACAGAACCTTTAAAAGTAGAAAGGATTGCGATCGCAATTAAGGATTTATCCCCTACACTCTGGGGAACTAAAATCTTACAGCTATCAGATTTACACTATGACGGTATACGCCTGTCCGATCAAATATTAGAAAATGCGATCGCTCTAAGTAACGCCGAAAATCCCGATTTGGTAGTCATTACTGGAGATTTTGTTACGGACGATCCTAGTCCGATAGATAAACTCGCAGGCAAACTCAAACACTTAATTAGTAAAAAAGGAGTTTATGGTTGTTTAGGAAACCATGACTTAATTCCTGCTAATGCGGGAGAAATAATTATGGCATTGGTGAATTGAGGTATGATTTGGCAATAAAGCGATCGCTAAAAAGGAGAATATTGTTTTATGTAAGGAACTGGGACATCCCAAAATCTAAGATAATGAAGAAGCAAACGAATCGAATGCTCTAACATTTCCTTGGATTTGGAATAACAAAGAGTTTTTCGATGC
>Ga0114940_10000095_pt1 | contig 54831 bp, 43 predicted proteins | sample ColdCreekSource_FD_87195 | JGI IMG/M metagenome (GOLD analysis project Ga0114940, IMG submission 87195) | Groundwater microbial communities from Cold Creek, Nevada to study Microbial Dark Matter (Phase II) - Cold Creek Source | ecosystem: Environmental > Aquatic > Deep subsurface > Groundwater ...
TGTTCCATGGCTGTCCTTTGTGCTTTGCGGCTTTGACCGCGTTTGTGGCTTCTTCTCGATGACCACGTTTACACAAGGGGCAGCCACTTCATCCTTTCTTTCCCGTTCACGCGCGCGGCCACGCTCACCGGGGCGCTCACGTTCATGGGCACGATCACGATGTTGCTGTCGTGTGGAGCGTTATGGATTCGGTTTTGGCTCGGGGGCCGACGGCTTCGGACTGGGTGCTGGAGTCGTCGTTGGTAGCGCAGTCTGCGGCGCAGCTGTTGGCGGCGGCTCGTTGGTAGGAGCCGCAGCTGCTGGCTTCGGAGCTTGCGCACCTGCCGCTGCTGGCTGCGGAGCCACCGGCTTGGGCGCAACACCCTTTGCAGCCGGCAGCTTCTTCCCCGTCAACCGCTCGATCACGATGCCGTCATACCCCGGCCCATCGGTACCCGCTGCAAACAACGTCACCTGCAAGCCGGACCCGCTCGTCGTTTGGAAGCTCCGCACCACCGCTGTCAACGGCGCGCTGTTCTCTTCCGGCTCATCCTCTTCCGCCGCGGCAGTAGCCTCTGCCGGACCCGTCTTCGGCACATCCAATGGCGTCGCGAAATTCATCTCCGAAGTCGAGCCGCCATCCGCTCCACGCGCGGGATTCACAGCAGCCTGAGGGGCCTCGACGCGCTGCCCTTGCTTATTCACCCCGATCGCATCGAACACCATGTCCGGCGTCGCCGAGGGCGACTCGGGCTTCACGAGCTCAGCCGTGGTCGGCGCAGCCTTCGGCTTGCCTGCCGCCACACCGATGCCCGCGTTGTCCTCGTGCGGCACGCTGTTCTGGGGATCGCTTGGGTTCTCGATGCTCGTGTCGATCAACTCACCGGTCGGCCCGATCGCAGGTGCTTCGATCGCCGGCAGACTCACGCCTGCGAGTGCGCCGACACCACCCGAGAGCTGCTCGATCAACGGCAGCGCGCGTTTGATCGCCCAGTCCACCGCACGCTCGCGCTCCGCACGCTCGCCGCTGCTGACTGCACGTCGCTCCTCCAGCTCGTACCAGCGCGAAAACCCGCGCTCCGGCAACAGCAGCTCGGCGCGCTCCAACTTGCCAGCGCGCATACGCAGCCGCAGCAATAGCGATAGCTTGCGCTCGATGCGATTGCCTCCTGGCACCGGCACCGCATACGCACCGGAGTAGTACTTCACGCACTCGTCTTGCGTGCAACGCGGTCGCGGCAGCGCACCGAAGGCGCGCGAAAACGGAGGATTGTTGTTGGCCACAGCAGGGATCGGCTCGCCCCAGCCACGCAGCGACGTCAGCGTCTCCACCCAATAACCGAGGAAGCGCCCGAGCCACGTGCGACGCAGCTCTTGAGCGCGCTGCTTGCGAGCATCGGCGAGCGCGCTCGCTTGTACCTGCGCTTGCTTCCGCTGCTGCTCGATCAGCGCGATCGCGCTCAAGCGGCTGCGCGCCTGCGTCACATACGTGCCGTCAGGGTAAGCCTGCAGGTAAGACTCCAAACCCTTGCGCGAATCTTTACCAGCCTCGAAAGCACCGAGCTCTTGGCCCTTACGCTCGGCCTCGATCTCCTCGCGCCACTCACCGTCCGGGTGCTTCTCGACGTAAGTACGCATCGCAATCGCGCGCTCGCCGGGATCGTTCGCCATACGAATCGTTCGGTAATCGGCGTAGTCGGCCTTGCCGGCAAACAACACGCAGCCACTGCTGCTCAGCGCAGCCAGTACGAGCACGAAAGCGCGACTCATAGCGCACCTCCGTCCCGCTCACCTTGTGCGCTGTTGCCGGGCTCCTGTTCTTCTTCGCTCGGCGTCGCCTTGCAGAGCGCGCTGCGCGAGCACTCGGCGATCTCGGACTCCGGCGTGTCGAGCGTATCCAATGAAGAAAGCGCGCGCAGACAAGCCTCTGTCTCGCGGCGCGAAGGTCGACAGTCGCCCGGAAAGGATCGGCGATCGCAAGCGTCGATCGCGTCCCAGCGACACAGATCGCGAGCCTCGGCCGTGATCTCTTTACGCAGGAACTTCCGCGTGCACAGCAGCTGCTCGCGCTGCTCGCAGTAATCCGAGAACTTCGCGGCTTCGCTCAGCTCGTCGTTCCCGCATGAGCCCACAGCCCCAGGCGTCGGCGCAGCGATCGCCATCCAACCCAAACCGATCAGCAAGATCGCGCGGCGCTTCACGGCAACACCTCATAGTCGATGACAACTCCCAGCTCCAAGCTCGCGAACAAGTTGAACCCACGCGCAATGTGCGAGCTCAGATCGATGCCAGCGAACAGACCCGTACCAGCAAACACGCGATACGCGAGCGCAGCGCCGACTTGCAGGCCAGCGCTCGGGCCACCGCGCGCGAGCACTGGCACGCCGACGTGGCCGATGCCGAATACATCAGGGCTCAGGTGGTAGTACGCGAGATAGGCAGGCATCAGCGCGACCTGATCGAACGCATACACGGGCGTCGTGTAACCACCGTCGTGTGTCGCGTTCCAAGATGCGCTCACTCCGAAGCCATGCTGCAAGCGCCCGCCCGGCAGCACGTAACCGAGCATCACGTTGCCGAACAGCGGACCCAGGCGCTCCTGGCCCAGCTCACGATCGACGGTGAGCCGCAGCGGGGCACCACCCGAGATCAAAGTGAGCATCCGCGGCATGGGCGAGCTTTCAGCTTGCGCCGAGGCGGCGCCGCTCCAGCACAGCGCGAGCGCGCACAGGGCCAGCTGCAGGCCTCTTGTCGCAGCGCCTATGGGAACGCGACGCTGAGGATCGTGGAAGCGCCGTGAGGTCTCGGTGTTGCGTTCGCGCATCGTGTTATAAGGCCGGCGTGTTGAGATTCTTGGCAGGCTTTGTCGTCGCGTCCGTACTGTGGGGCGCTTTTCTGTTCTCTTACAAACAGGGCTGGATCGATATCAGTCTGGAGCCCGAAGCACCACCTGCGGATGAAGCCAGCGTAACCGATAGCCAGCAAGACGACGACGAACCGGATAAGTCAAAGCGTCCGCGCAAGAAACGCCCCGCCGCGACTGCAACGGCCAAGCGCGCGCGATCACCCGGTGGCAACGCCCTGGTCGGCGACGATCTCGGCGAGAACGACACCCGAAGCTTGAACGTCGGGCAAAACGGTGGTGAAGAGCAGCTCAGAAACACCGAGATCGAGCGGGGCTTCGACGGCATTATGTCGCAGGTCAAGCGCTGCTTGATTTTGGCGGCCGAGGACGAGCCCGCAAGCGGTAAGCTGACGTTTGGTTTGCGCATTTCCGGCTCGGGCAAAGTCACAGCCGTGAACTTGAGTGGACCTTCCAGTGTCACACGTGGCGACTCGGGCGCCTGCCTGCGCAAAGCAGCACAAAGCATGAGTTTCCGCACGTTCAACGGCCCCGACATGGTCGCGCATTATCCTTTGACGCTTGAATGACAAAGCGTGACCGAGGAACGCAGTTAGGAGCGAACCAAGAGCTCGCAGCGCGGCTCGCGGTTGTGCTCGTGCCGCTCGTGTGCTTCGGGCGCGCGCTGACGTACCCGTTCGCGCGCAGCTGGGACGACGCCCGCTTCATCGTGGACAATCCCGACGTGCTGCATCCCAGCTGGGAAGCGCTCGTGCGCATGTTCACGACGGTGCAGTTCGAGGCATATCATCCGCTGCACCTGCTCTCGTACTGGCTGGACGCACCGTGGGTCGGCGCCGACGACCTGCAGCTGACGGCGACGGTCGTGCACAGCGTGAGCCTCGCGCTCTGGATCGCCGCGCTCTCGCTCAGCTACGAGCTGATGCGCCGGCTGGGCGCGCCGCTCTGGGCTGCGCTGCTGGGCACCCTTGTGTGCGGGGCGCATCCGGCGCAGGTGGAGGTCGTGTGCTGGGCGAGCGGGCGCAAGGACGTACTGGCCCTGCTCTTTTCAGCCGCCAGCTTGCTGGTGCAGCTATCGGCGGCGGGTCCGTACAGCGGGCGCGCCTGGCTGTCCCGAGGCTTGTACGTGTGCGCACTGCTGTCCAAGACCACGGCCCTGCCCTTGCCGCTGGTCGCGCTCGCGCTCGACTGCCTCGCGCGTAAAAAATCGCTGCGCGAAGCGTTGATCTGGCACCTGCCCAGCCTACTGCTCGGCGCAGGCGTGAGCTTCGCTGTGCTCACGATCTGGCAGGAACACAGCATGGTGCGCCAAACCCTGGGTGACGAGGGCCTGAGCTTCGTGCGTTTCGTGCAGACGCTTGGACATCAGCTCGGCACGGCCGTTTGGCCCAGCCGGGTTTCGCCGATGTACAGCACGCACACCATCGCGCGCTGGGAGCTCGGACGAACGCTCCTGTGCGGCGCGTACTTGGTCGCGTGCGGGCTGGCCTTGTGGAGCCAACGTGGTCTTTGGGCCGCCGGGCTCTTGGGATTCGGGCTGTTTCTGCTGCCCGCGTCGAACCTCGTGCCGCTGTATTTCCCGTTGCAGGATCGCTACGCGTCGCTGCCGCTGTTTGCGCTGGGCCTCGCGATCGCAGGCGCCGGCATCGCAGCACCGAGCACAGCGAAGCGCAAGCCCACGCGCAACTTCGCGGTCGACGCTGGCTATGTTGCGCTGATCTTCTTGTGCTTACGCACTGTGCAATACGCAGGCGTGTGGCAGAACGAGCTGCGCCTCTGGGGACACGCCGTGCGCGCTCAGCCCGACGCGGACTACGCATACCTGAAGCTCGGCGAGGTGCGCCGCGAAGCCGGTGACTTCGCCGGTGCGATCCGCGCCTATCACGGCGCGATCGTGCTCGCGCCGCAGCGCACGCTGGCGCACGCTGGCCTGTTCGAAGTGGTCGCACGCCGCGACGAACATTTCTTTAAGCTCGCGCCCTCGCGCGCACGCGAGCTGGCCGAGCAGTACTACCAGCGCCTCACGAACCGCGACAAGCTGCAGGCGTTTCCCGCACAGCTCTGGTCGCTCGGCTATGCGCGCAGCGTAGAGCTGCCGATCCAAGCGCTGCTGCTGATCGAGGCGATCCCCGACGCCATCGTGTTGCAGTCCGCGCAATCGGCGATCAAAGCGAATCGCAAGAGCTTGGCGCAGTTCTACCTGCACGCGCTCAAAGAACGGCCCAAGGACCCACTGCTCGCGGTGCTGTACGACGATCCTTACTTTCGCGTCGTGCCGCCGCTCGCTTCGACCGGCAACTGAAGCTCGCGCGTGAGCGCGTCCAAGCGCGGATCCTCGAGCTCGTAGCGCTTCGCCGTCTGCAACGCATCGCGCGCGGCCTCCGGTCCCTGCGTACGCAACAAGAGGCGTGTGAGGTTCACCCACGGCGTAGGCCGCCGCGGGTCGATCTCCACAGCCTCCGCGATCTGCTGGAGCGCCCCGTGCAGATCACCGCGTCGCTCCAGCGCGACGCCGAGGTTGGTGCGCGCTACTGCTCTATGGGGCGTGAGCGCGACCACACGAGCGTAGGCTTCCACCGCTTCCGACTCGCTGCCGCGCGCGAGCCACACGGCACCCAAAGACTCGTGCGCGCTCGCCCACAGCTCCTTCGCCTGCGCGCTCTGCGGCCCGCCAACACCAAAGCGCGCCCGCTCCAAGTCCGCGATCGCGTGCTCGCCCGCCGCTCCGACCGCGAGCCGGATCCACGGCGCAGGTTGCACGTCGATCGGCAGCCGCTCCACGCGCTCGACGTACACGGGTCGCGCTTGTTCTCGCTGCAGGAGCGCCCGCTCACGACGTGCGGCCCAGGCGGCACGCTCGGTGCCTTTTGGCCACTGCTGCGCATCACTCGCCCCTGCCAGCGGCAAGCCACGCAGCCGCCGCAACACACTGGGCTCCCAAAGATGCTGCGCAGGGACCACGTCGATATCCGGCCGCGTGCCCTCGGCGTACAGCGCGAACAGGGCGCTCGCGCAGGCGCTGTCACTCTCACACATGAACAGCGCGTGCGGCGCGAGCTCAGTCAGCGGGCTACCCGCACCATACCGCTCCGAGACGGCATAACCATCCTCTGCATGAACGACCGAGAGTGCACGCACGACACTCCATACGCACGCCGCGCTGATCATCGCGACCCCGAGCCGGCCTGCAGCGCGTAGCTGCAGCGGCAAGAGCTCGACCAAGAGCGCACAGCCGACCCCAGCGAACAGCGCGATCACGGCCACGCTCGCATGGCCCACTTGGCGCTGCGCGACGCCCATCGGGTTGATCCACGAAGCGTAAGCCAGATCGAGGCACAACAGCACGCCGAGCACGAGCGCGCTCTTGCGCTGTTGGCGCGCGAGGCCGACCGCGCCCATCAGCGCCAACGGCAGCCAATACGGCTGCTCGGTCAGCTGCTCGGCGAGCCGCAGCCGCGGCAGATCGTCGACAGTAAACAATGACGCATGGAACGCCTCGCGGATGCGCGCCGCGCTCACGTGCCGCCACCAGCGCTCGAGCGTCTCGGGATCACCCCAGTCGAACGCGGTGTCACGCAGCGCGGCGAGCGGCACATAACACAAGAGCGCCGCGCACGAGACGCCGGCGACCATGCCCAGGGCCAACACACGCCTGCGCCGCACGATCGGGATCAAAGCGACGCAAGCGAGCGGCGCGATCAGCAGCGGCGCGGTGATATGCGCCGCGAGCGCGAGCCCGGCGAGTGGCCAGAGCGCACGTTGCAGGGCCACGTCGGGCTCGCAGATCAACACGCCCGCAAGCGCCACGCACAGCAGCGACGAGGCGTACACCTCCACGCTGAGCGACGCTTCGAGGAACGTGCGCGAGCCGAGCAGCGCAGCTGCGCTGACGCTCACAGCGGCGACGGCGGCCGGCGTAGACGACCAACCTGCGCGGCGGACCAAACGCAAGCACACGTACGCGACGCAGCTGACAGCGGCAGACGCCAGCAGGCTCACGCACAGGTTCTGACGAAAGGCCAGCGGCCCGATCGGCCACAGGCTCGCCGCGTGCAGTAGCAACATGTCGAGCGGAAAGCCGCTCGGATGCGGCACGCCCAAGCTGACAGCCGCTCCGCCGAGCTCACCTGCGTCCAACATGCTGACGTCCGCGCTCGCACGCAGGCTGAGCGCACAAGCGGAGGCGAGCCCGACTCCTGCGCTCAAGCTCCGGCACAGCTGCAGGTCCAAGCGAGATGGTTCCATGCGCTTTACGCGGCGCGTCAGCGCGACGGCTCGACCGAGTCCCAGGCGATGAGGCCTTCCAAGCGTCCCGTGATCAGCTCGACGCCGGAAGGCCCTTCTAGCTGCAGCTCGACGCGGCCTTCTGCGCGGTAGCGCGCGGGCGTCGGCGCCCCGGTTTGCATCACGCCAGTCAACATCAAGTTGCCGGAGATCACTTTACGAGTCTGGCCGTCGTCGCTGATCACGTACGAAGGCCGTGTGCCGAAGCGTCCGCTGCGTGCCACCGGCAGCTCGAGCTGCGCGAGCGAGCTCGGATCTCCCGCGCCGGGGATCATGTCCGCAGCTTGGCGCGACAAGTCGATATACAACTCGAGCTTCGCCGGCTGATCGGACGGGCCTGCAGAACGCAGCGCGAGCTCGCGCAGCCTGTGCTCACGCCCCATGCGCTTCACGTCGTACGCGACGGCTTGCGAGATCATCAGCGGGAACGTGAGCGACTGGCCGCGGTAGTTGAGCTGCAGGCTGCCCTGCGGCTCCGTGTACACCTGCGCGGAGTAGCCGGGATCGAAGCTCGGGTGCTGGTAGTGATTGATCCCGTACGACAGCGCCACGCACACCGCCGTGCCGACCACGTGGTACAGGAAACCGGTGTTCATGACGCGAGGCCTCGCACGCCCAAGATCAACTGGTAGAGCGCAGCGCCGTGTGCGATCACGCTCCACAAGCTCGCGTTCCCGAAGATCACGCTGCTGTCCGCCCAGTAGCCGATGGCGGCGACAGCAAACGCGAACAACACCTGCAAGAGCGGCAGCGTACGCGTGACCTTCTGCACCTGTTGCGTGTGCTGCACCGTGGCCGCGCGTCCATGCGGACTCCCGCCCTCGGCGGGTCGCGGCCGCGCTGCGGGGTGAGGAGACTGTGCTGCTTGCTTTTGCGGGCGCGTCCGCGCGCGCTCGGCTTCGCGACTGGGCTTCTTCTCGCGCGCGGCAGTCGGCGCGGCGAGCTCCAAGTCAGGGCTCGCCGCGCCGCCCTGGAAGTCGATCGACTCTTGCCGCGACCGACGCAGCATAGGGTCATTCGCCAGCAGATCCGGCTCGTCGTTGCCGAGTTCCATATCGACGCCGTCGCGCAAGCTCGTGGAGATCGACTGGTGCGCGACGTAGCCAGTCTCCTGCGCCGAGAGCACGTCGTATTCGAGCTCGGTGTCGTTCGCGACCGGCATGGCGCGCGGCTGCGGCAGGAGGTCCTCCTCGAACGAGGCTGGCTGCTGCGACCAGCGTGCGGCATGTGCGGTCGGCAACGCGGCGGGCTCCACGACCACGCGCGCTCCGAGCTTGCGTAGCGACTGCGCGCAAGCTTCGGCCTCGGCGCCCGTGACTTGTTGGTTCAAGAGCAGCGGAACGTCGGCGATCAGCCGTTCGGCGCTCGCCTGATCGATGTTGAAGAGCTGCATCAGCCCCTGCACCGTGTGCGGCGTAGCGGCTGGGAACGCGAGCACCTTCACGTCGAAGACCTGTACGTTCGCGTGTGTACGTGAGCCCGAAGCGTTCGCCATCTCTAGGCAGGAGGTTAGCACAGTCGCGTGCGAGCCTGCCGCTGCGAGCGGCGCGCGCCTGTTCGCCGCCGCTGTGAGCAGCAGCTGTTGTTGTGGGAAGCGGTTCTACACGGCTCAGCGTTGCGCGTGCCGCGAGCCTGCCGCGCTCAGCTGCGAGGACATCAAGTCCACGTGCATGCGGGTGAGGCGCCCGGGCTCGCTCTCGACGCTGATCGCGCCGCCGTGCTCCACGACGATGCCCTGCGCGACAGCCAGACCCAAGCCCGCGTGGCCACCGGATTTGCTCGTCCAGAACGGGTCGAAGATCTTGTCCAAAGCCGGCTGCGGAATGCCGATCCCGTGATCTTCCACCGTGAGGCGCACGAAGGTCGCCCCTTCCCTGCGCCAAGCGCGCCCGTGCAGCAGCAGACACTTGTCAGTGTCTTGCCCGGGAAAGCGAGCGTTGAGCGCCTCACGCGCGTTGCCGATCAGGTTCATCAGCACTTGCTGGATCTGCTGCGGATGGCAACGGATCGCCGGCAGATCCATGGCCAAGCTCTGATCGACGCGGATGCCGTCTTTGCGCAGCAGCGCAGACACGAGCGCGAGCGTGCTGTCGACGAGCTCGCGCGGATGCACATCGGTGTAGGGCTCGCCCTCTTGCCGCGCGAACGACAATAAACCCTTCACGATCGCAGCCACGCGCTGCGCTTCCTGCAAGACCTCTTGCGCGTATGTCGCGATATCCGAGACGCCTGTGCGCCGCGCGATCAGCTGCGCGTAGTTCATGATGCTCTGCACGGGATTGTTGATCTCGTGCGCCACGCCGCTCGCAAGCGTTCCGATCGACTCTAGGCGCTGCTGATGGCGGATGTGCGCCTGCCACACGCCGCGCTCGCGCGCGAGCTGAGTCTGTGCGGTCACGTCCAACGCCACGCCAGTGCAGCCGAGACTCGCGACACCATCGAGCCGCAGTGGCTGCAAATAGATCTCATAGTCGCGATCACGGAAGCTGCCCAAGAGCTGCACCGATGCACCCTGCAGTGCTTGCCGATGGGCGAGGATGATCGGCGCCTCCTGCTCGTCGCGCGGGCCCTGCAGTCGTTCGATGAGCGATGCGCCGATGTAGTCGTCGGCCAAGAGACCCAACGCAGACAGGCCCGCGCCCGCGAGCGCGGTGACCCGCAGATCGTCGTCTGTGTTCCAAACGACCACGGGCAGCTTCTGCGCCATCAGCCGCAGCCCAGGCATAAGCTCTGAAAGTTTCGGCGGATATTTCAAATCACCATTCTCGGCAGCAGGTATAGCGACAGATTTCATCTCTCCCCCAGACATCAGCCGCTCGAGTATGCCAGAGCCCTCGCGCGAGCGCGAACGTGAGTCCGCTGCGCTTGTCGATGGCGATTGGCGACGCTATCGTCCGCGCGATCCGAGAGCGCACTATGTCCGTGGAAATCCGACAGCATTCACCTGGGAAAGACATCGAAGACTTCATCCGCGCGGGCAACGTCGTCTTCGCGACTGACCGACACTGGGTCGCGCCTTTGCGCCTCGACCTGAAGGCGCGGCTGTCTCCGCAGAAGAACCCGTTCTTCAGCCGCGGTGAGGCCGTGCTGTTCACCGCCTGGCGCGGCAAAGAGCTGGTCGGGCGCTGCTCCGCGCAAGTCGATCGTGAGCACCTGCGCGTGCATCAAGATGGCTCCGGCTTCTTCGGGTTTTTCGACACGATCGATGATCAAGAGGTCGCGAACGCCCTGCTCGACAGCGCGGCGAGCTGGCTGCGCCCGCGTGGCGTCACGCGCATGATGGGCCCATTCTCACTGTATGCGAACGAGGAGGTCGGCCTGCTCGTCGAGGGCTTCCAGTTCCCGCCCATGATGCAGATGGGGCACTCCCGCTCGTACCAGGCGACGCTGTGTGAGCGCGCAGGCTTCGAGAAAGAAAAAGACCTGCTGGCTTGGCGCTTCGAAGATCCCAACCTCCCACCGCGCGCAGTGCGTGCCTGGGAGGAGGTCCAGAACATGCCGGAGGTGAAGCTTCGGTCGATCGACATGAAGCACCTCGATCGCGAGATCGACGCCATCCAGGAGATCTACAACGACGCTTGGTCCGGCAAGTGGGCCTACGTTCCCGCGCTCCCAGACGAGCGCGCGAAGATGGCCGAGGACCTCAAGCTGCTCGTCGATCCCGACATCGCATTCATGGCCGAGGTAAACGGCGAGACCGTGGGCATGTGCATCATGCTCCCGAACCTGAACGAAGCCATCGCAGACCTCGGCGGGCAGCTCTTGCCGTTTGGCTTTGCAAAGGCGTTGTACCGGCTCAAGGTCAAACATCCTGTGTCCACGCGCTTGATGATGCTCGGGTTGCGCGAGCACGTCCGCAAGCAGCGCCGCTATGGCGGGCTTTCGGCCGCGATGTACGTGGAGACCGCGCGGCGTGGCTTTGCCAAGGGCTACAAGTGGGCAGAGCTGTCGTGGACGCGCGAGGACGACGCGCCGATCAACCTCGGCATCAAGATGATGGGCGCGCGCGTGTACAAGCGTTACCGCGTGTATCGGCGCAGCTTGTAGCGGCACTGTCACCGCTGTCGCAGTCCAGACCACGCGCGCACACGTTCGGCTTTGTGCCGCTATTTCACTGCGATTTGCTAACCTTCGCGCATGGAGGCTCGTGTCCTGTTGGTGGACGACGAAGCAGGTTTGCGCGAGATGCTGCGCCTGCTTTTCACCCGCGCGGGTTATCGCGTCAGCGTCGCAGACGGCGAGACCGCTGCGGTCAAGCTGCTGCGCGATGGGGAGTCTTTCGACGTCGTCGTGACGGACCTCGCGATGCCGGACGGCTCGGGGATGGGCGTCCTGCGCCAAGCGCGCAAGCGTGACGAGTCGACTCAGGTGATCGTGATCACCGCGTACGCCACCACCGCCGACGCCGTGCACGCCATGCGCGAAGGTGCGTACGACTACGTGCAGAAGCCGTTCAAGAACGACGAGCTGCTCGCGGTGGTCGAAAAAGCTGTCGAGAAGCGCGCGATCGTCGAGCAGAACCGCACGCTGCGGCGTCACATCCAGGAGGGCTTTCGCGCGGGTGATGTAGTGGGCAAGAGCCGCGCGATCGCCAACGTGCTGAATCTGGTGCAGCGCATCGCCAACGCGCCGGCCAGCGTGCTGATCACGGGCGAGAGCGGCACCGGTAAGGAGCTGATCGCACGTGCGATCCACAACCGCGGCGAGCGCGCGACGAAGTCGTTCGTTGCGATCAACTGCGGCGCGATGCCGGAGGCCTTGCTGGAGAGCGAGCTGTTCGGGCACGAAAAAGGCGCTTTTACCGGCGCGGTCGGCAAGCGCCAAGGTTTGTTTCGTGCAGCCAATGGCGGCACGTTGTTGCTAGACGAAATCGGCGAGCTGCCCCTGCCCCTGCAGGTGAAGCTGCTGCGCGTGCTGCAACAGCGCACGGTTCGGCCGGTTGGTTCCGAGGAAGAGCTGCCCGTCGACGTGCGCGTGGTTGCGGCGACCAATCGCAACTTCGAGCAAGAGGTGCAGGCCGGACGGTTCCGTGAGGACCTCTTCTACCGGCTCAACGTGATCCATCTGCACTTGCCGCCTCTGCGTGAGCGGCCGGAAGACATTCCGCTCTTGGCAGAGCACTTCTTGGCCAAGCACGCGGCGACCCAGGACAAGCGGCTCAGCTTCGCTCCCGAGGCAGTCCGGCACCTCCTAGCGCTGCCGCTGCGAGGCAATGTGCGCGAGCTAGAGAACTTGATCGAGCGTGCGGTCACACTCAGCATGGGACCGAGGATCGAGGTCGCCGACTTGACCCTGCAGCCATTGGCTGCCGAGCCACTGCCGCGCGTACGCGTGCCGGAGCTCCCAGAGGCCGGCTTCGATCTGGACGGTCACTTGGCCGAGGTCGAGCGTCAGATCTTACTGACAGCGCTTGCGCAATCTTCGGGCGTACGCACCGACGCAGCGAAGTTGCTGCGCATGACCTTCCGCTCCTTCCGCTATCGCCTCGCCAAGTACGGCTTGAGCGAGCTCGATGCGGAGGACGATGTGGTCGAAGACTCAGCTTGAAGGTGCCCGGCGCCGTGGCTGGCTCGAAGCTTGCTCGATAACATGCTCGATGTGGAGGTCTCGAAGCATGTGGAGCGAGCCAGTAAACCGCAGCTATGAGCGGCGGAATGTCCAAGCGTCCGAGCAGGGCTTCACGCTCATGGAGCTGATGACCGTCGTGGTCATTGTCGGCGTGTTGTCGGCCATCGCGGTCCCGACGTTTTCCAACTACATCTACAAAGCGCGCGCCTCCGAAGCGTCGGAGTTTCTCGGCATCATCCGGCTGCGAGAAGAGTCGTATCGCTCCGAGTTCGGCGTGTATTGCCCGACGATCGCCAACGGCAACGCGGTCTCGGTGCTCGACACCAAAGGCAATCTAGTGCCGAACCCCAGCACGAATCCGCGTGACCCAAAGGCCTTTACGCCTTCGTCCACCGGTTGGTCTAACTTAGGTGCGCGCCCGACCGGCCCCGTGCGCTTCGGCTATGGCGTCGCGGCTGGCACGCCGTCAGAGGCGGTCTCCCAGGGCATCGGCTTCGACAACGCCACGGCAGACTTCTGGTTCGTTGCGCGTGCGGTCGGCGACCTCGACGCGGATGGCACCTTCTGTACGTTCGAAATCTACTCTGCGAGCAAGAATGTGTGGATCGGCGACGATGCCAAGCGCCCGCTCCTGAAAGGCTGGGAGTGACCCTTTTTGTCAGCCCTCGATCGTGGACTGACGAAACGCGTCGGGCGTACATCGCCGCCGCCATCAGCTGCAGCGGCAGACTGTTACGGATTTCGTCGCGCCACTTGTCGGCCTAAGTACAGCGACGTCGGGTGGCACAAACGCTGCAGAACACTGCTGCGACGCGGGTACAACGAAACTCGCAAGAGCTGTGTGCGGTTGTATGCCGCGGAAAGGTGTTATTTAGTACATGTCGAAACTTTTGAAGAAGAAGTCGGGGTTTACGCTCATCGAGCTCATGATCGTCGTGGCGATCCTCGGCATCCTCGCGGCGCTCGCCATCCCAGCGTTCATCGGTTACGTGCGTCGTTCCAAGACTTCTGAAGCCACCGGTAACTTGAACTCGCTGTTCAAGTCGGCAGCTTCGTACATGGCCGCTGAACGTACGGAACAGGGCATTGCCGCTGGCTCGAGTTCCTACTGTATCGTCGGCACCGACGCGACGACTCCGACCCCGAACGCCAACAAACAGCAGTTCAACGCGCTCGCGAACGCTCAAGCGCTCGGCTTCTCGATCGCGGACTTCGTGTACTTCGGCTATGGGATCTCGTCGGCGGTCGCCACGGGCACCTGCGGCATCACCGCGAACGCCACCTCCGTCTACACATTCACCGCCAACGGCAACCTCGACGGCGACTCGAGTCTCAGCACGTTCGAGCTCGCTGCGGGTACGGACAAGGACGCGACCCTGTACCACGCCAAGGGCTTCTACATTAACAACGAGATCGAGTGATCCTCGGTTAGTCGGGTTTACCATGAGGGGCTCCTCGGCCAAGCCGAGGAGCCCGCTTCTTTTAAGCTCTCGAGGGGCACATCGGAAACGTGCTCCAATCAGCAGAGTGCTGATGAAGCTCAGGATCGCGCTCGCGCTGATCGGAGTGCTGCTGACGGCGGCGGCGCTCGACCGCGTGCGCGCTCGCGCCCAGCGCCACTTCATCGCGACGCGAGCTTACGAAGACCTGTACTACTTACCACCGAGCGACGGCCTCATCGTCGGCTCCCTCGGCTACCGTGAAGCACTCGCGGATCTGCTGTGGATGAAGGTGCTGATCTACTACGGCGAAGAGCTGATCCACCGCGGAGAGCTGAAGAACCTCTTTCGTTACGGCGACGCCGTGCTCGCGCTCGATCCAGACTTCAAGCGCATGTACCGCTGGCTCGCGAGCAGCGCGGTCTACCGCACAGGTAACGTCACAGTGGACGATGCACGCGCTGCGATCCGCTACCTGGAAGTCGCAGCACGTCGCTTCCCGGACGACGGTGAGCTGGCCTGGGACCTCGGCGCAAACTACGCCTTTGAGCTCGCGCCGATGTTGGACGGCGAGGAGCGCGCGGCTGCCAAGCGCAAAGGTCTCGAGCACATGGAAGCCGCGTCGCAACGCAACGCGGGTCCCCCGTGGCTCGCGCTGCAGACTGCGGGCGAGCTCAGCGCGCTGGGTCGCCGCGAACAGGCGATCCGTCACCTCGAGGACGCTTACGCCGTCACGAGCGACGCCGAGATCAAAGAGCGCATCGAAGCGAGGCTGTCCGCGCTACGCAGCGAAGCCTACACCGAAGCCTTGCGGCGCACCGCTCAGGAGCTGGAAGCCGCGCGCAAACGCGACTTTCCCTACCTCGATACAACCTTGTACATGCTGGTAGGCACGCGCCCGCCGTTCGGTGGCGATGCTTGGCTCGCGCAAGGCTTCGATCCCGCGCCGCGCAAGACCGACCCGCTCGCGGACTAGGCGGCTATTTCTCGAGCAGGTTGACGATCACGCTGCGCGTCTCGCCGGCGACGATCTCGACCTGCTCCACCTTCTCGATCTTGAACTCGTCGTTGACCAGCCGCAGCGTGTGCGAGCCCGCTGTGAGCTCGATGTTCAGGCGCGGCGTCGCGCCGTACGACTTGCCGTCGATGAACACCTGCGACCAAGGCCGACTGTTTACACGCAGTTTTCCGGTCTGCGCCTCAGCGACGGGCGCGGGCTCCTCTGGCACTTCCTCGACCTTGTCCTTCTCGACAGGCGCTGCCTTTGCACGCGCAGGCTCTTCGGCCTCAGGCTCCTCCGCTTCTGGCTCGGGCTCCTCAGCCGTGTCTTCCACAGGAGGAGGCTCAGCAGGCGCGGCCACGCGCGGCGTCGGCGCTGGCTTCGGCTCGCGCGCACTCACACGCTCCTCGCTGCTCGGCCGTTCCCGTTCACGCTCGCGCTCGACCGGAAACCCTCCACGCCGCGCCACGCGCGCAGTCGCTTCGGAAGGTGGCGCATTGTTGGGCAACGTCGCCAGATGGATCGTCGGCAGCGGCAACACGGTCCCCTTGTTGGCGTTCAGCGTGCTCTCCCAGCTCGCATAACCTGACAGCTCTACGCGCACGTGATGCTCGCCCGCCCTCAGGTCCGCAACCCGCAATGGCGTGCGTCCCGGCATCAGCCGATCATCGATAAACACAGTGGCGGAAGGAGGCTCGGTCACCAGCACGAAGCCAGTTTCGATCGGCTCGAGCACGATGTCCGACATCGTCATGACCTGGCCAGACGTGAGCGTCACGACCTTGGTCCACGGCGCATGGCCTGCGCTGCTCACCGTGATCTCGTGCGGTCGGTCGGCCGTGAGCTCACCGATCACGAACGGGCTCACCGAAGATCCGAGCGCGCGCCCGTCGACACTCACCTCGACGCGCGTCGGCCGCGTGCTCAAGCTCACCGTCGCTGGGTCGTTCGATCGGAAAGCGACCAAGCCCAACACGATCAGCGCGATGATCGACAACACCGCGACCACTGCGGCGAGCATGGGTCGTCCGCGCACCGGCTGCGGCGACTCGCTCAGCAGGAGCGTGGGCTGCTGTTCGCGCGTGCTTGCAGCTGGCGGCGGCGAAAGTCGCAGCGGCTGGGGACCAGGATCGCTGGTACGCGCAGGAAAAACTTGCTTGTGCCCGGTGAAATTCGCGCGCACCAGACCCTCGCCCGGCTCCATCGAATCGGGCACAGAAGCTTGCAGTGCATCGAGCTCGTCGTGTCCACCTTGTGCTGCGTGCTCGTCGTGATCGGGATCCGAAGCGTCGTCGAACGCGTCGTCCAGCTCCGGCTTGTCGTAGATCTGCGTCGAGAGCTCCTCGTCGTCCCAGTCCATCGCGTGCGCGAGCTCGGGTGCCACCGCTTGCAGCGATGGTCGCGATGGCTGCTCGGGCGGGCGCGACGAAGGACCGCCTCCCTTGAGCGGCGGGATCGACGCCGGGTTCGGCACAGGCCGCGGAACGCTCGGCACGCGCAGCGCCGCATACGGAACGCCGAGCAATGTGCCGGTCCGCCTGCGCACGTCGGCCGCTGCAGGCGCGTGTGCTTTGGCAGCGATCTTGGCGCTCACCGAATAGGCTCGCGCAACGCGCGCGTTTTCGGCGCGTTCGCTCTCTTCGTCCTCGTCGTCGAATGGATTCTGCGTGGCGCGGGCGTGCGCGTGGCCGTTGCCCATCGCCAAAGCGGACTCTGCGGGCGGCGGCTCGATGCGCGCGTACGCTTCCTCGCGCGCGTTCTCTTTCTCGATCTCGTCGCCGAACACACGGTGCATGTACAAGCCCAGGTCCTTGCGCCCGAACAAGCTGCCGCTGGTGTGGATGTACGCCTGCAGCGCATCGTGCAGCGCGAGCGCGCTCTCGAAGCGTGCATCGCGATCTTTCGCGAGCGCACGCAGCACGATCTGCTCGAGCTCCTCGGGCACACGCGGGTTGTAGGAGCTCGGCGGCGTGATCACGCCCGCTTTGACTTTCTCGAGCGTCGCAAAGTCGGTCTCGGCCGCAAACAGGCGCTCGCCGGTGAGCAGCTCGTACAGACAAATACCGACACCAAATACGTCGCTGCGGCGATCGATCTCCAAGCCCTGGATCTGCTCGGGCGACATGTACCCGAACTTGCCTTTCAAGATGCCGGCTTGCGTGCGGCCCACTTTGCCCGCCGCTTTTGCGATCCCGAAGTCGACGATCTTCACCTCGCCCTCGTACGAGACCAAGATGTTCTGCGGCGACACATCGCGGTGGACCAGCTTGAGAAAGCGTCCCGCGCCGTCGTACTTGTTGTGCGCGTAGTCGAGGCCCTCGCACGCCTTCATGATCACGTAGCAAGCGAACGCGACCGGCAGCTGCTCGCCCCGCTGGCGCACGCGATTCGTGATCGCGCGGAGATCTTTGCCGTGAATGTACTCGAGCGCGATGTAGAAGCTGCCGTCAGCGCGGCCCAGGTCGAAGATCTGCGCGATGTTGGCGTGCGTGAGTTGCACGGCGATCTTCGCTTCGTCCACGAACATCGTGACGAACTCTTCGTCCTCGGCGATGCCGGGCAGGATCCGCTTGACGGCGACCAGGCGCTCGAAGCCCTCCACGCCGGTGGTCTTGGCCCGGAAAACCTCCGCCATGCCGCCGACGTTGATGCGATCGAGTAGGAAATATTTCCCGAATGGAATGGGCTGCTTCAAATCGCCCTCACGTGTGCATGCCCCAATGTCGGCCTTCGCGGATGACAGTGGGCAACGGTACGAGACCCCAGCAAATGCGGTCAAGCGCTCGATACGTATGGCGCGAGACGGGCGCGAAATCAGGCCGGCGGGTAGCGTTTCAGCGAGAGCTTTCGGGCGCTTGAAAACGAGCCGGATGGCTGGGGAAATAGCGCACGCGCTGCCCCTGCAGGTGGCCCCACTTCCGATACGGCATCGGCTCCACGTCTTGGAAGAGCACCTGCGCTGCGGGACGGGTCTCGGCCATGAGGGTCAGGCTCGTGGTTTCATTCACCACTGGCGCAGAGATTCCATCGAGCCCACGCGGCCCTTCCTCGGTTTTCAGGACCAGACGGCCTTCGGCCATTGCGATGGCTTTGGAGACGCCCGCTTGCGCCAAGAGCCCAGTGATCTCGCCGGGTCGCGATGCTTGCGCGTAGACGAGGAAGCCTTCGCTGTCCACTCCTAGCGCAGCGAGCGCTTGAGGCGCTTCGCTGAGCAGCGGCCCGCTGAACAAGATTTGGGAGCCCGCGCTCGGACGGCCGATCTGGGCACGCACGTGACCGTGCGCATACGACGCGAACAATGCGGTTTCGGCCTGCGCCGATACGGGGCCTTCTTCGGGTTTCGCGAACGTGAGGTGGCCGAGCGCTCGCCCGAGCGACGGGTGGGCCAGCGGTTTGGGCACAGCCCGCGACAGATCGATGCGCGCCAGCCAGCCCGTGTCCCGCACGTGAGCACGCGCGAAAGCATGCGGAAAACCCGCGGTCGGCATGCCATGCGTGCTGAAGCGCAGCGCATGGCTGGCGTCAGAGGGCACGTCCGCGCCCGGCAGGATCGGCTTGCGCAGCAGGTAAAAATAGTCGCGCGGATCCTGGGCCAGGTAGCGCGGCAGACGAATCGGCGACATCGTCGTCACCGCCAAGCGACCCCGGAAACGCATGCCGAGCGGATCATTTGAGAGCGTGGTTTGAAACTCGGTAGGGCGCAGCGCGCGGCCCAGATCCGGCAGCGGATCTTGTTGCGCGTACGGCCGATAGAACTCGAAGCCGGTGTGCTTGCTGTTCATATCAAGGTGCATGCCGCGCACGCAGCGCGCCGCGAGCATCGCCTTGCCGAGCTCCTCCGGGCCCATCGACTCGCCCCAAAAATAGGCAAAAAAGCCTTCACGCGTCAGACACAGGCCTGAGCGATGAATGTACGTTTGCTCTTCTTCCCACTGCGGGGCAGCGCCCCACCACCAGCGCTCCCACGGGTTCCAAGTCTCGCCTTCGACCACACTCGTGAGGTTCTGACGCATGGCCAGCATGCCGTCAGGGATCTGCGAGTTGGCGAATGTCTCATCCCACGTGTGCCGGCCGGGACCGGGCCACGAGCCCATGCCCATGCTGCCGTCTTCAAACACTGCGATCGTCGCAGCGAAGGGCTTCGGCGGAAGAAACACGCGCTTGTTCGCCATCATGCCGAACTCGCCGTGCATGGCTTGAAAGCCGCCGTTGAACGCGCCGACCAGATGCGAGAGCACGTACGGATCGCGCGGAATTAGCCCATTGCCGGTTTCGCCGGTAGCGCTCTCGGGCTCCTTCGTGCCCATCACCATCCCGAGCTGCACCATGCGCGGATCCCACATCGTGACGTAGACGCGCGTGTACGTGCGCTGCGGATCGACGCGAACAAAGCTCTGATAAAAGAGCGGTGTGCCGGTCGGCTCGGTGGCCGCAAACGCGTCGTCGTTGACGGGCAGCCAGATGCCTTCGCCGCGTACTACGTCTTTCAGCACGGGCGCGATCGCAGCAGGTGGCCAGCCGATGTCTTCGGCTGCGGCTGGCTCTTCCACGAGCTCGACAGGCTTTTCCGTGTGCTCGACCTTCGCCGCTTTCAGCTTCGGCGCCGCCAGCGCGCGCTGCGCTTCGGCTGCGGTGTCGGTCTCGACAAACTCGTGGTAGGCGCGGCTCGCACGATCGGTCAGACCAAACACGGTGTGCTCGAGCCATTCCACGGGCGCGCTGCCGACGCCGGGCATACGGCGCACAGTGTCCACCACCCACGTGATCAAACCGGGCTGACCCTTCTGCGGCAGCTCGATCTCCAAGCGATCCGCGCCCTCGAGCGGCTCGGGTCGCTGCGGATGGATCAGCACAGTGGCGCCATCGGCGACCGCGTGCACGAGCCCGTGCGAGACGCGCAGACTGAGCGTGCTGACGGGCGCTTGGAAGTGATAGCGCCGCAAGCCGAACGCACGCATGCGCCCCGTGTCTTGCAAGTTGCTGATCGCGTTTTGAACCTTCGCGTACCAGGGCCACGCACGCGTGAGATCGGCCGATTCACCGCGCGTGTTCACGATCACCAGCGCGCGGTAGGCATCACCCACGCGCGACGCGTACGCGACGAAACCTTTTCCGCCGACGATCTGCGCTTCGTCTGCGCTCGAGCTACGCGTCGTGTTGGTCAGTGTGTAGACGTCGATCACACTGCGCTCGGAGACGCGCACATCGGCGTAGTAGATATCGCGCAGCTCGCTGTCGCGCTTCGCTGTGAACAGCGCGCTGCGCACGCCGAGCCAGCTCGGCTTGGGATCCAACCAGCGCACCGCGCGCGGCTCGACCTGCAAGCCGCGCCGTTCGAGCTGCGTCGCCAGCGACTGCTCGATCGTCGGTGCACTGACCGAACCTGCCAAGACGCGCCAGGTTCCGACACATACCAAGATCGCGACCAATGCGGCGATCAAGCGCAGGCGTACATGCACCGCGGGCCGCAGCCATAAGCGGCGCAACAGCGACGCAGGCTGGGTCTCGTTTGCGATTAACTCGCGGCTCGGTCGCGTAACCTGCGTGAGCAGGTCGACGGTGACGACGCCTGACGGCTCGTCGGCTAGATCGAGGCGCGCTGCAGCAGAACGCTTGTGCGCACCAGATTTCGTGGCACTGGCGCTGTCGCTGGACGCACTGCGCCCACGCTGACGGGCCGCTGCCGGTCTACCTTTTGTGGATCGCTGCCGCTTCGACTTCGAACTGCGTTTAGACACGCCGCCACCGAGCGTCTTAATCGTAACAAACGGGCGCGCCACAGGGGCTGTAGGAATCGCGGAAACACCACTATCACCGCTTGGGCGCGGGCGCATAGAAATGGCACAGTACGGGTCATGATATCTGCGCGACGTTCCCGCATCATCCTATCTTTCGGTACGACGCTCGCGTCTTGCGTGGCGCTCACCGAGATTTCCAGCGTGGCGTACGCAGTCGATGCTGAGCTTTTTCGCCTACCTGGTCGGGACTCCGCGCAGCCCCTCGCCTCACGCTTGTCGACACACGACCAAACGGAGTTGTTGATCGTGCTCGACGAGCTGACTGCGAGCGCAGAGTCCGACCGAAATAGCCGCGCCGTCGCTGATTTGTTGCGTGCGGGGCAACCGGATGTGGTGACCGATCACGCGCTCGATGCGCTGACGCGCATGAAGTCGCGTGAAGCGCGCGCGGTGCTCGCCGCTTTCTGTAGACATCGCCGCGCCGATGCTCGCGTACGCGCCTACACCTCGCTCGCCAATCTGCGCGACTCTCGCGATTTTCCGATAATCATCGAAGGGCTACGCGACAGCGCCGCGCCCGTGCGCTCGCAGGTGGCCGTGCTGCTCGGTCAGCTTCAAGTCAAGGAGGCCGTACCCGATCTGCTGCGTGCCCTGGAGCTGGGAGTGCACACCGCCGCGTCTGCCATCGGCAAGCTCGGCGATACGGCCAGCGTGCAGAGCTACGGCAAGCAGCTCGGCCGGCTGCCACTGCCTGTGATGTTGGAGGGTTACGGGCAATACCTCGAACGTCCCGCGATCGACATCGCGGAGAGCGTCAAGCTCGAGATCATCGCGAGTCTGGAGCAGGTCTCCGGCGCGACGGTCAAAGCGTTCTTGAACGCGCGCGTGCAGACGCCCGGTAAGAACACCACACCCAAGCTCCAGCAAGCCATGTTGACCAGCGCGGGGCGAATCCGGGTGGATGATCCCACGCCTGGCACAGGCGCGCAGGAGCAGCAGCCATGAGCGGCACGTTGGCACGCGCGACCCTGTGTTTATGCGCGCTCGTGTGCGCGGCCTGCGCTCACACCGGACACGGCGAGCAGACCGTCATCCTGGCAGGCAGCGTGTGCAGTGGGGTCCCGCAGCTGACAGCGGCAGCCCCTGCAGGCCAAAGCGCGCAGCTTCCCGGCAGCGCGCTGGTGGCGTACGTCACGCCTCAACCTGGCAGCAAGCTCGTCGTGTACGACCTGCAGGCCGGACGCGCGCGCTTCCAGGTGGAGGGCGTACTGCGCAGCCGCCCTCAGCTGCTACGCGACGTCGTGGTGGCTGTCGCCGAACAGGATGGCCAGAGCAAGCTAGTCGCGTACGACCTGCAGACCGGACAGCAGCTCGCGTCGTACGCGTTGCCGCGCGCCAGCTGGCTCGGCGCAGCGCAAGTGGGCGACGAGCTGATCTTCACGACCAGCTCGCTTTCGTTTCGGCCCTCTGAGCGCGGATCCACCGTCACTGCGTTGAACGCAAAGAGCGGTGCACTGAGCTGGGAGCGCAACGTGCCCTACGCGGTCAGTCGTCCGACCGCTGCGGCAGGCCGCGTCTACTTGATCTCGGATCACGCCGATGTCTGGGCGCTCGAGGCCGACTCGGGGTCGAGCGTCGGTTGCTCACGGCTCGGGAGCGAGCCTGTCGAGTGGCTGCAGGCGAGCGGCGATCAGCTGCTCTTGGGCACGCATACCGCGCGCGCGGTGCAACTCGGGCAAGCGACGCCGACCGAGCTTGGCCGCTTGCAGCTGCCGATCACCGAGCTGCCGGGGCAGCCATTATTGCAGCCCTCCGCCTATCAGAGCATCCCCGCAGTGCGCTCCGCGTATGGACGCGTCGTGCTCGCGACCACGCTCGAAGCGGCGAGCGCTGGGCCGGCCTTGGCACACGCTGGCGGCTACTACTTCGCGTTTTACCGGCACCTGTTTGCGTTCGACGGCAGCGGACAGCTGCGCTGGGCACACAAGCTCGGCGCGGACAGCGCCGAGCTGCGCGCGACTGCGGAGCACGTGCGCGTCGTCACCGAGTCCGGCCAAGTGCTCTGGTTCGCGAGCGACACCGGCGCTCCCCTCGGGCGCGTGAAGCTCCCCGATCAGCTCACGAGCGCAGACAGCAGTGCGGTGGCAGCCGCGCCGACCTCGGCGAGCACAGACGAATCGAGCAGCTCATCGCTGCAGAGTGAGCTGCGCGCGCTCGCGCTCGACACGGACGCACGCTTGTTGCCGAGTCGAAAGCTCGCGGTCAGTGCGCTGGCTGCCTCTGCCGAGCCCAGCGCGTCGCGTGACCTACTCGATGTCTACACACAGCCCTCTGCGCCGCGCGAGCTGCAGAGCCATGTCGCGCGCGCATTGGCTGTGCGAGAGCGCGGCAGCGAGCACTTGGCCTCCGCGCTCTCGGGCGACTACAACTTCCTGTCGGGCACGCCGGCGCCGCCGTTGGCGGCGATCGTGCCCGGCCTGGTCAAGAACAACGAACAGCGCGCGGTCCCGCGCTTGATCGATCGCTTGTTCGACCCTGACACGCGCTTGTCGGAGCTTCAGCTGTTGGTCGATGCCATCGCGAAGCTCGGCGGTCCGCAGGCCAAGAAGCCGCTCGCAGAGTTCCTCGCGCTCTACCACGCCGACAGCTCGCTCGCGGACGACGTTTCGTCGCTGCTGACGGCTGCCAAAGCGCTCGCACCTGAAGCACCCGCCAGCGCTCAAGCAGCAGCCGGTGCGGCGCGCAGGCCTGAGCCCGAGCTGCAGTTGCTCGAAGCCATCTCCAAAGACCCTTCCACGTTGGCGCCCGTCAAAGATGGGCTTGTCTCACTGCTCGCGACGAGCGCGCCCGCGCCGCAACCCGAAGCGGTAGCGAGCCAAGAATCGGAGCCCGAGCCTGAAGCACCGGTGCTCGAGCGATTGAACGACGAGACCATCTCGAGTGTGTTCTCCGCGCACGCTGGTGAGCTGCGCGAATGCATTGCCGCCGAGCTCTCGCGCAATGCTGGCCTGCGCGCGCTGCGCTTCCACTTCATCGTCGAGAGCTCGGGCAAGCTCTCGCGCTTCGCCGTGTGGCCTAAGCGTGCGGAGCTACTCGAGTGTTTGCAGCCGAAGATCGAGCAGCTGCAGTTCCCTGCGTTCGCGCGCGGTCGGCGGCTCGCGAGCTACACCTTCGCATTGCGTAGCGATGCGTCGCGCGACGAAGCCGAGGTGCAAGAAGGCGCTAAACCTTTCTGGTTCGTCGCGCAGCTGCGCGGTGTCGGTGCGCCGTCCGCCACTGAGCGCGCGCCGTGGTGGCAAAACCAGAACCCGCTCTACGTCTCCGTCGAAGAGCCGACCAAGCCCGCAGACCAAGCGGACGCAAAACAAGCTCCGGTGGAGTCACAATCCAAACCAGCACCCGCTGCAGCCGACAGCGACAAACGCCAACCTGTTGCGCCCGCCCCCGCAGAGCAAAAACCAGCATCAGATCAGTGGTGGGTCCCTGCCCAACAGAACTGACTACACAACCCGTAACCGTGGACGGAATCTCGGTCGACCACGGTTACGAATACAGAGGTGACGAGCGAGCGCGCAACTACTTGGCGCTGCCGACGTAGCGAGGATCACCTGGCTCGAGGGCCAGGGCTTCGCGGATCTCTTCGTAACGGGCTGCGATAGCGCGGGCGGTCACGCCGTAGCGTCGCGCGAGCTGCGCTTGCGTGAGCGAGCGGCTTGCGAGCTTGGAAAGCGTGTATTCGACCGCAGCCGCGTAGACCGCCGGCTTCTGCACGCGCGGCTGGCGCTGTGCACAAAAGTCGACCCAGAGACTGCGAGCGAGCTTGAGGTACTGGGCGGCGAAGTCGTCTGCACCGTTCGCACCGTTCGCACCGTGCGCACCGTGTGAACCGCGCCCGTGGCTCGCGCTCAAGCTTTCCTGCGCGGCCGGACCCTGTGGTGCTCCTGGTGCTCCTGGTGGTCCTGGTGCTCTTGGACCGACTGGCGACTCGCCATAGGCCTCGAGCATCGATAAGACCCGCCCCAGAGCCGGGGTAAGCTCGCTGTCCGCTTGCTCATCTGGGTCGCTGCCCAGCTGCGACGCAGGACTCTGTGCCGGGGCCGAAGCCGTCTTGGATGAAGGCACAGGCGAAGCAGCCTTCAGCGCCGGTCGTGCGGGCTTCAGGTTGGGACTGTTCGGCTCTTTTGACTCGCGTGACTCTGAGCTGGGTCGGTCCTGCTTATCTTGTTTCTCTTGGCTCGATGTATGTCCCGTTTCCACATCGAGCGCCGACCGAGTCGCCCTTCGATGCACACGGTTTGTCGACGATTGAGATTGTTGAGCGTGCGGGCCGTGCGAGTCCACACGCGCGGACGGAGCGACGTTCGATGGTGCTCCGCTCTTGATCCACTCGAGCAACGCCGCGTGCTCGCGATTCCGAGGCGAACGACGCACAGCGCGTTGCGCCATGAGCTGCGCTTCTTTCAACTGGCCGAGCCGTGCGAGACAATGCGCCAACGAGGCAGCAATCTCGTCCTCCTCAGGCTGGATGCGATGCGCCATACGCAAATGCTCGAGCGCAGCGACCGAGTCCGAAAGACCGACATCCAGCAAGTGACCCAGGTTGTGGTGGTACCAAGGATTGCGAGGTGCAAGCTTGATCGCGCGGCGGTACGCGGCCACCGCCATGCGGTAGTTGCCTAACAACGCTTGTGAAAGACCCATCAGCGCGTGGGCACTGTCGTCCGCTGCACCTGCTTGCACGAGACGACGCAAGTGCAACGCCGCGCGCCAGGGTGAACCCGAGAGCTGGAGCTCTGCCAGATGGCGATGCGCAAACAAGGCGTGTGCGCTGCCATCGGGGGCTTCGCGCGTCATGGTCTCAAGGACGGTTAGTACGTCACCGCCGCGTCGGCCGCTGGCGAGCGCACGCTCCGCGCGCTCTCGCAATCGACTCAAACGCGTATCCATGGTTTCCGGCATCAGCGCCTCGTAGTTCTATATCTCGCATCCTACTCGCAAGTAAGTCAACCCGGCTGCCCAGGCCGCTTCCGGAGGATGGCTACAATAAATCCTCCGAAGTATCGCAGTGGTGAGTCTAGCGCGACTTCTTCGGCAACACGCAATGCTCTCGACACGAACGGCAGCTTGTGGACAAAGGCCGCTGGCGTGAACACACGCACACCTCGCAAACCTTCGAGCTCGACATTTGGTGGCAAGATACGTGGCAGCACATATGGCGCATCCCAGCGCGTGTAGATGTCTGACTCGTCACGCCCTTCGCTGATCGGCTGCGGACCAGCGATGCGCTTAGCCAAGTAACGCAAGCTCAGCGGATTGTAGAACTCGAGCACCATCTGGCCACCGGGTTTCGTAACCCGTGCAATCTCTCTCAATGCTCGCCCAATGTCGGGTACATGCGCTAGCACTTTGAAGCTGCAGACTAGGTCGAAGCTCGCATCCGCAAACGGCAGGTCGGTGACACTACCAAGCACCACGGATAGGCCGCGCTGCTTCGCGACGCGAACCATACCATCCGAGACATCGACGCCCCAAGCGCTGTCAGCGTGTTGGGCGAGCCTCGACAAGATCAGACCGGTACCGCAACCAACCTCGAGCACTCGGCGGCCGGTGGCAAGGGGGGCGACCACGCGCATCTCGAGGTCGTCGAGCATGCGATGATAGCCAGCGCCACGCTCACGCTCGTACGTGCCGCTGAAGTCGTCATAATAAGCTTGGTTGTCCAGGTCTGATTTGGACAGGCTCGGATTTCGCATAACGCTGCTCGGGATAGGCCCTGGCGAGGGCTTCGTCAAGCGCGTCCGGCACAGAGTTGGTCGTACAATGACTCGTAACTCGCCGCCATTTGTTCGGGCGCGTAGTCCCGTACAACAACCTGACGCGCCAGCGCACCGAGCTGTGCACGTTGTGCTGAGTCCTCGAGCAAGCGACGCGTGACTTCGCTCACGGCCTCGCGTTGTGTCGCGACTTTGACCGCGCCGCCCTCCGCGGCCAGCTCTTCGGCAGGTGTACCTGCGCCTACGAGCACGCAGCGCTCCAGCGTCATCGCCTCCAGCAACACGAGTGGGAGGTCCATCTTCGCGTACAAAGTCTCCGTAGGCATGGTGACCAAATCAGCGCTCGCAAGCAGGTCGTGAATACGCGGTGTCTCTCCCATGAAGCGCACCCGCTCTGCGATGCCGAGCTGCGCCGCGCGCTCGCGTAGCTCACGCGCACGTGCTTGTGCGCGCGCCGTCTTTTCTCGACATGCCAGCACGAGCTCTGCGTCCAAGCTGCTCGGCAGATCATGATGTGCTTCGAGCGCGAGGTCTGCGCCGCGCCCGAACTCGAGGTCACCCGCGTACACGACGAGTGGCCGATCCGTGTGCAGGCCGAGCTCTGTTCGCAACACCTTGACGCGTTCGGGCGTAGCCGGCGTAAGTGGTGTGATCGCTGGCCGTATCAGGACCACGCGCTGCGCTGATACGCCTGCCATCAAGAAGCGCTGACGCGTGTGCTCGGACAGCACCACGATGCGCTCTGCGAACAACACGGATGCCACGTCGACGTGCGCTGCAGGCGCGCTGCAAACCGTTTGCACCGAACGCGCGTTGCGCAAGCGACATATCCAGCGTGCGACATTCGAGGTGCGTGGGTTGGGCGCAAAAAAGAAATGCCAGAGCGCGGTCTTGTTTCCGAGCGCGAGGCGCCGCAACACCTTGATGTTGTCGAGCAACGCAGGCGCAAAACCTGGGCTCGCCGTCTCATCGGAGTAAATCGGCTCGACGCGCGCGCGCGGCAAGTCGACGATGGCACGCGGACGCGACATCACGACCGGCGTGTAGCGGCGCATGTGTCGCGCCAAATCTCGAACTAGGTTCTTCGAGCTGTCGTGCCACGGTGGCGCTATGGGCTTTGAGACGAGCAGGACATCAGGCATTGCGTCGCGCATGTTGAGCGGGTTCGGACACTTCGGCAACCGCAACTCGTGATCGGTCGAGCCTTTGACTTTTGGAGCTGCGGAAGCCCACAATCCAGCATGCCTACGGATGATGATCAGAAGCCAGGTAGGCCCGGCCGCGATGCCGGAGCGCACGACCGCGACGCGCGTGAGACTCGCGAGACCCCCAAAGAGCCGCGTGATGTACGCCTGCCGCTGACCGAGTTGCTCAAGCGTGGACTGTCCGCAGGCCAAGCAGTGAGCGAGTCGCTTTTCCCGCGTGAGCTCGCGGGCAGCCTTGCCTCGCAGCTGGTGGATGCACGACACGGTCTGGTCAAAGCCATCGCCAGCGAGGTCGGTCGGTTCCTGCGTCAGGCGGACATCGCGTCTGAGCTACGCAAGGCGCTCGCAGGCTTGAAGGTCGAGGCTACGATCAACCTGCGCTTCAGCGAAGACGAACACGGGACGATCAAGTCCGAGATGAAAGTCGAAAAGGCGACGACTGAGCCCAAAGGCAATCAGCCGCCGCCTGCTGGCTCTACCAATACGTAGCGTTTAGTTGCCGCCCGGTGCAGCTGGGTGCGGCGCTGGGATCTGCGTGGCGCTGCCCTTCGGAACGGGTGGTGTTGGCGCGACCTTGCTCGCGGCATCGAGACCGCCGGCACGCCGACCGATGGTCACCTTCTCGATCACAACCGGCGTAAGCGGTTTGTTGCCGTGCCCTTGTGGGACACGCGCGATGCGCTTCACCAAGTCGACCGGTGAGCACTCACCGAAGATGGAGTAGCTCGTGTCCAAGTGCGCGGCGGCAGCTTCAGTGATGAAGAACTGCGCTTCGTTGGTGTTCGGTCCGCGATTCGCCATGCACAACAGGCCACCGCGATCATGCTTGAGCGTCGGATGCAGCTCGTCCGGGATCGTGTAGTACATATCGCCCGAGCCATCGCCCTTCCAATCGCCGCCCTGGATCATGAATTCAGGGATCACGCGGTGGAACGTCGTTCCGTCGTAATACGGCTTGTTCACCCAAGCTTTGTCCTTCGGCGACCAGAACTTGCGAAGGCCGCGCGCCAGACCGACGAAGTTCGCGACCGTCTTCGGCGCTTTGTCGTCGAACAGGCGACACTCCAGGCTACCCATCGAGGTGCGGATCGTCGCATGCAGATTGCCTTTGCCCGGCAGGTCCTTGAGCGCTTCGTCCAAGCTGAACTTGCCGTCGTGCGGATCTTTGCTGTCCGGTGCACCCGTAGCGATCTGATAACCGGGAGGTGGCTTGACCGCGACCTCGGCGCTCTCGCCTTCTTTCGCGCGCACGACCTCGTAGCCATCGTTCGTTACGGCAGGCTTGTCGTCAGCCTTCTTTGCGCTCTCGGCTGGCTGTGCTGCCGGCGCCTTTTCTTCGGTTTTGGCAGCGGGCTGCGTGAGCGCTTCGCTTGCTGGACGCTCTTGCTCCGGATCCGGATGCATCGATTCCCGACAGCCCGGCAGGAGCGTTACGACGGACACACCCAAGCACAAAAAAGCAGCTTTCATTTGTCTCTCCTCAAGAACCCTGCCCGGTTGGACCGGCAGGTATGTAGCGGACCGTCGTGCCCGCTTGCAGCCCATGGCGGCGACTGAAGCCCGCGTTGACCTCGAGCACGTACTGCGACGCGCCGGGCACGTTGCGCAGCGAATCTGTCATGGGCGTCGCGTTTTCGACGATCCCGAGCACCGTCCAGTCCGACTTGATGAACAACATGTCGAGCGGGATCAGCGTGTTGTGCATCCAAAACGAGTGCTGCTCCTCGCGCTCGAAGATAAACAGCATGCCTCCATCGGGCGCGAGATGCTTGCGGTACATCAAGCCACGCTGACGCGCGGCATCGGTCTCGACGACCTCGACCGTGACGCTCACCGGATCTTGGCCAGGCGACGACAGCACGACCCGCGGCAACGCTGGAGCAGGCGCGCTGCTCACCTTGGTCTTTTCCTGCGAAGTGTCAGGCTGTGCCTCTCCAGTCGCGGCAGTGCGACAGCCCAGCGTGAGCATGCAACCAAGCGTGAGCAGCAAGCGAGGTGTTCGAAGACCCAGTTGAGACATTGCGGGCGAATGCGTAGCACACCCTGCGGTCGGCGGAAAACTCGCTGCAAAAACCGCTCAGTCTGGAAGCTACTCGGCCAGCTTCACGAGCGGCGCTAGCACAAAGCGCAGCGCGCCGCGGATCGTGGGATATGGGCGCACCCAGCTCGCGAGCTCTGCGCCGTAGCGATAGTAGACGTTCACCAACGCTCGTCCGAATGCGTTCGGCAACAGATAGCGGTCGCGCAGCCGCCGCAGCACACCGACCTGCTGGGCGAGCGGCGAACCGTACGCGACAGTGGCGATGAAGCACGGCGACACTGTGGCGAACTCGCGCTTCGGTGTCGTAAACTCGGCGAACGCGATCGGGCCGGCTTGGTTGTTCACGTTGCGTGCGCGCACGCCCACGTAATAGTGCGTCTGCTCGTACAGGTCGCCGATCGTCGCGTCGATCCAATCGCCCGCGCGCACATCGGTCGGCAGTTGCAGATAGCTCGGGCCTTCTTTCGCGTCGCTGGCGTTCTTGGCCTGGCGTCCGTGCCGAATGAACGTGACTTCATCCTTCATCGGCTCGGTCGCTACACGCACTTCGTACGCGTGCAAGGGCAGCGGTGAGTCCACCGCGCGCAAGCGCAAGTGCACCCATTTGTGCGCTTGCAAGGCTTGCTCGTGTTTGGTCAGCCCGAGCCCGCGCACCGGCCCCGGGCGCGCGAGCATCTGCTGTGAAGTGTCTTCGCCGCTGCGGATCGGAGCACTTCCGCCGCTCTCGGCTGCAGGCCGATCACTCGTCCCGGGTCCCGCTGCGCGTCCCGCGCTCGCCGATGGCGCCTGCACACCTGCATCTGCAGGCAAGGCCAGCGCTCCGGCGGTCGCTGGTTGCGGCCCTTGCGGTTCCGTCGTGGGTCGCTCCGGTCCTTCCGTCGTCCCAGGCGTCGCAAACCTTCCGGACTGCACGCTGAAGCGCCGACCCGCTGCGTTCACGTTGAGCCGATCGATGCCGCTGTTCGGAACGCCCCTGCTGATCGCGTTCGGATCGGTGCTGGTCGCGACGATCGGCTCGATGCCGCCGTAGCTCGCCGCCCAGTAGTCCCACGACGAGCGCCCGACCGGCTCCGCGATGCCAGCGTCCAAGTCTCCACCGGCTCCGAGCTCGAAGCTGACTTTCCAGACGATCGAAGGCTGACCGCGGTACGGATAGCCGTAGTCGATCGAGAATGAATCGCGATCGGCCATCGGCGTCTTCGGCGTCGGGAAGCGCTGCGCGCTCCAGGCCGGGCTGTAGTCGCCTTCCACGTTCACTTCGATGTACGCGTCGTAGCTGCCTGCGGGCCAGCCCGCGGGCACAGTGAATAACACGGACTGTGCGCTGTTGCCCGCAGGCGTCGCGATCGTCACGGCGTCGATGTCAGGCATCACTGCACGCGCGTCATCCGCGAAGCGCTCGACATCAGCGTGATCGTAACAACCCGCGGCCGTGCAGCGCGCGACATCCATGCGCGGCGGATACAGCGATTTGAGCGGCAGCTGCTGCGTCGCGCCCTGCCCGGGCTGCGACTCGTAGGGCTCACCGTAGTTGACCACCACGTCCTGCTCGGTAAGGTAGCGCCCTTTGTCGCTCGAAAACGGCGTCGCGCAGCTGACGGCGTCGAGCTCTTCGAGCGCGGACTTGGTCGCATCGAACTGCAAGCAGTAGTACGAGTCGTTCGATTGGTCGGAGGTGGTGCGCGATGCGAGACCTTCGATGCGACTCTGAAACACCACACGCGGAAACATCTGCGCGTTGGGGGCAGAAGCACGACGGTGCGCCCAGATGGGCAGCGCACCTTCGCGCCGCCCGTACGGCCAACGGTAGCCGGAGTTCATGTCCGACGCGCCCGGTCGGTTGCCGATCCCGCGGTAGCCGACCGCTTCGGTGAGCGCGACCGTGCTGAGAAATTGCCCCGTACCGTCCTCGATCCAAATCGCGATCTGCGCGCGGGGCGCAGGCGTGTACTTGAACGTCAGCACGTTTTGCGCGGCGGCAGGCGCACAGAACGTGGCCATCGCAGCCAGCACGACCACCCGACCGACCTGCGAGATTGAACAGTGAACAAACATGCCTGACCGCCGAGAATACCCGCGATAGCGCGTCAGCTCAAACGCTGGGATAGCCACCAAAAGGTACCCCAGGCTGCCCCGGAACTACTGGCCCGCGCTATGCTTCTCGGACCGATTTGTGTGCTACGAACCGGGCCGCGCACCCATGTACTCGCCTCGGAGACAAGGGCGCTGCGCGTTTTCCAGTGTGTTTTCCCAATGAAGCGGACGGCGGCGTGACTGGCATTGTTTATCTCATCGGTGGCGGGCCCGGTGATCCGGAGTTGTGCACCCTCAAAGCTGTGCGCTGTCTGCGCCAAGCTGACCTCGTCCTGTACGACGCGCTCGTGCATCCCGACTTGCTCAAACACACGCGTCCCGACGCGGAGCGTGTCTTCGTGGGCAAGCGCGCGGGGCGCGAGTACGAACGCCAAGCGATGATCAATCAGCGCTTGATCGATGCTGCCCAAGCAGGCCGCGTGGTCGCGCGCTTGAAGGGCGGCGATCCGTATCTCTTCGGCCGTGGTTCCGAAGAAGCGGAAGCGCTGGCCGGTGCCAACTTACCGTTCGAAGTGGTGCCGGGCGTACCTTCGCCGAGCGCTGCCGCCGCGTACGCGGGCATGTCGCTCACGCACCGTGATCTGTCGAGCAGCATCGCGTTCCTGACCGCGACCGAGTCGCCCGACAAAGAGCACAGCGCGCACGACTGGTCGAAGCTCGCGACCGCCACACAGACACTCGTGATCTTCATGGGCGTGCGCAAGCTCGCGGGGCTGATGCAGCACTTGATCGAGCACGGGCGTCCGGCAAGTTGTCCGGCCGCAGTGATCCAATCGGCATCGACGCCGTTCCAGCGAACCATCATCGGCACGGTCGCAGACATCGCAGAAAAAGCGCACGCAGCGGGCATCGGCATGCCGGCGCTGACCATCGTGGGCGAAGTGGTGAGGCTGCGCGAGCAGCTGCGTTGGTTCGACAACAAACCGTTGTTCGGCAAGCGTGTGCTCGTGACGCGCGCGGCCGATCAGTCGGACTCGCTGGCCCAACTGCTGCGTGAGCGCGGTGCACAAGCTGTAGAGCTCCCGATGATCCGGATCGAGCCGCCGCTCGACCCGGCGCCGCTCACAGCTGCAGTCAAGGCGCTCCGCAGCTATCAGTGGCTGCTGTTCACGAGCCAGAACGGCGTGCACGCCTTTTTCGCCGAGCTCGCGCGCCAAGGCTTGGACAGTCGCAGCTTGTACGGCCTACGCATCGCAGCGATCGGCCCGAGCACAGCGCAAGCGCTGGAGCCGTTCGGGGTACGCGCCGACGTCATGCCGGATAGCTTTCGCGGCGAAGCGCTGGCTGAAGTGATATTGGCCGAAGCAGGACAAGCACAGGGCATGCGCGATGTTCGCGTGCTCCTGCCGCGCGCTGCGGTGGCGCGCGACGTGTTGCCCGAGACGCTGCGAGGCGCGGGTGCACACGTCGACGTAGTCGAGGCTTACCGGACGTACGGCGCGACGGACGAAACCGCGCAAAAACTGAGTGAGCTCATCGATCAAGGCGAGCTGGATGTCGTGACATTCACGGCCAGTTCCACTGTAGATCACACCCTTGCCGCCTTGGGGGTAGATGGGGCACAACGCCTGCACGGGTTGACCTTGGCGTCGATCGGGCCCATCACAACAGACACAGCGACCGCACGTGGCCTAGAGATCCACATCACTGCCGAGGCATTCACGATTCCTGGCCTGGTCGCCGCCCTGGAACGACACTTCACCTCTGTGAGACAGTCATGACATTTCCTATCGAACGACCGCGGCGGCTTCGCCGCACCGAAACTCTGCGCAGCATGGTGCGCGAGACGACGCTGTCGCCCAAGAACTTCGTTCTGCCGCTGTTTGCAGCTCCTGGTAAGGGCGTACGCAATCCTGTGGGCTCGATGCCCGGTGTGTTTCAGCTCTCTGTCGATGAGCTCGTGAAAGAAGCCAAGCTCGCGCACAAGCACGGTGTGCCTGCGGTGATCTTGTTCGGCTTGCCAGAGAAGAAAGACGCGCTCGGCTCCGGCGGTTGGGATGCACACGGTCCGGTCGCGCAAGCAGTGCGCGCGCTCAAGGATACGCTGCCCGAGCTGTGCGTGATTACAGATGTATGCATGTGCGAGTACACGGACCACGGGCACTGTGGAAAGCTCGTGCAGCGCCGCGGGCAGACCGTCGTCGACAACGACGCGACGCTCGAGCTGCTCGCCAAGGAAGCGCTCTGTCACGCCGAAGCCGGTGCAGACATCGTCGCTCCGAGCGACATGATGGACGGTCGCATCGCGAAGATCCGCTCGGCGCTCGATGAATCCGGCTACTCGGATGTCGCGTTGCTCAGTTACGCGGCCAAGTTCGCGAGCGGCTTTTACGGTCCGTTCCGCGAAGCTGCAGACAGCACGCCGCAAGAAGGTGATCGCCGCGGCTATCAGATGGATCCCGCAAATGCGCGCGAAGCCATGCGCGAGGTGCACCTCGACATCGCTGAAGGCGCAGACATGGTGATGGTGAAGCCTGCGCTCAGCTATCTCGATGTGATCACGCGCGTGCGCCAAGAAGTGAACGTGCCTGTGTCCGCGTACAACGTCAGTGGCGAGTACGCGATGGTGAAGGCCGCCGGCAAGATGGGCTGGATCGACGAGCAGCGCGTGATGTTGGAAGTGCTCTTGTCGATCAAGCGCGCTGGCGCAGACGTCATCATCACCTATCACGCGATCGAAGCCGCCCAAGCGCTCGGCGCTTGAGGCACCTCGGTGTTCGTCGCCGGCACGGTCAACGATAGAAAAAGCTACGTTGACGGCGACGGCTGACCATTGGTCACAAGTTTCGCAACGAAGTTGGTGCTTTTGCAGACCGAGAGGCAACCGCGCGAAACGGAGTGCGAAACAAGAGAATGAACAGGGAGTTTGGGAGCCGGGGAGATTTTGGAATTGGGTCCAGAGGGTGAACGGGGCGTGTAGCGAGGTTCATCGCGTAGGTCGCGAACCCAAAAAATCTCCCCGTTTCCTCGCCTCCCTGTTGATCCTTCTCGACGCGGCGGGCACAAGCCGAAGTCCGCGAGCTGCCTAGCCGCAGAATCGCATGAAAACTTGCGACCAACGGTCAGACGGCGACGGAAACTAAACTAAAGCACGGTCTCCGCTATCAGCTGCATCGCTTCGGGCTGGCCTGTGCCGAGCACCATCGTGCCGACCTTGCCCGCCTCGCCTGCCGCTTTCCACGCCTGCAGCCGATCCTTGATCCGATCCTTCGGCCCAACGAGCGCGACAGCATCAACGAGCGCATTAGGCACTTCCGCTGCGGCCTCTTCCTTCTTCCCGTCCAGATACAAATCCTGGATCTTCCGCGCCGCGTCGCCGTACCCGTTGCGCGTCGCGTACTCGTTGTAGAAGTTCTTGTTCCGCGCGCCCATGCCGCCGATGTACAGCGCGAACATCGGCTTCAGCATGTTGCGGCAAGCCTGCAAGTCATCGCCCATCACCACGCCAACAAACGGCGCGGTGTCGAATGCACTGCGAGGCTTGTTCGCCTTTGCGAGACCCTCCGCGATCCACGGCTCGAAGTAATCTGCCTTTTCAGGATCGAGCCAGAACGGGAAGAAGCCATCGGTCAGCTCCGCGCTGAGCGCGACCGACTTGTGTTGCAAGCTCGCGGTGTAGATCGGAATGCGGCGTTCAGCGTGCAGAATGGGCTTGAGCGCTTTACCCAGCCCAGTCGAATCAGCGCCTTTGTAGGGCAAATTGTAGTGATAGCCCTCGTAGGTCACCGGCGCCTCGCGCGCAGCGACCTTCTGCATGATCTCGATGTACTCACGCAAACGCGTGAGCGGCTTCGCATACGAAGCGCCGTACCAACCTTCAACAACTTGTGGCCCGGACGGGCCTAACCCGACGATGAAACGACCGCCCGACAGATGATCGAGCGAAATAGCTGTCATCGCTGTCATCGTAGGTGTGCGCGCAGGCATCTGCAGGATCGCCGTCCCGACGCGTATGCGCTTGGTGTGTGCCAAGATCCACGCGGACGTAGTCACTGCATCGGAGCCGTAAGCCTCTGATGTCCAAACAGAATCGAAGCCGATCCGTTCCGCTTCAGCGATCAGCTCGAGCGGCAGGGATAACTTGCGAGCGGCATAACCGATGTTGAGACCTAACTTCATGCGATGTCCGGGTCCGGGTTGTTCCGAGGCGTACTTGACGTCGAGGGTATATCATGGTGCAGACCAGAAACACCGTGTGGGTATGTCCTCGACCACAGTGCAACGCACAGATGTAGCCCCAGAACCCCTACGTCTCATGCTCGACATCGTGCATGAGCAGACGGACGCCCGCGTGCGGCTATCGGCGGCTGCGATAGCCGCGGGCGCCGGGCTCTGGCTCGCATGGGTGGAGACGTCTGTATGGCTGCGCATCGCCGCGCTGGTAAGCTTGGCGTTTGCCGCGCGTTTCATCGCGAGCTATCGGAAAGTAAAGCGCTTGGCGCCAACAGCTTCCGCACACTATCTCGAAATCACAACGGAACGCGTCACCCTAGCCGATGGAGCAGGTGAACGGTCCATACCTTTCGAACGCATCACCCGCATCGAGCTCGACGAGGATAGAATTGCCGTCGTGTTGCGCGCAGGTGAAGCAGAAGAGCTCAGTGTCGAACCGGTCTACGGCGGTCTCGGTCTGCGGGAGCTTGCAGAAACCCTGCACCGCTACCGACAGGCACATTCGGGGCTGGGATGCACAGAGCAGAATCCATGACTACAATGGGTCGACATGGCTGAACGCACCGCAGGCGCAACCGGGGTCATTACCCGCACTCGCACAGAGACGGAGCGCAAGCTCAAAAAGCCGCCTCTCTACAAAGTTCTGTTGCACAACGACGACTACACCACCAGAGAGTTTGTGGTCGAAATCCTACGTTCCGTCTTTCACAAGGGCGAGCAAGACGCCGTGCGCGTCATGCTGCACGTCCATCAGAACGGCGTCGGCGTCGCAGGCGTCTACACGTTCGAAGTGGCCGAGATGAAGGTGCGCCAAGTCGAGGCGCTCGCACGCGAGCACGAGTTTCCGCTGATGCTGAGCATCGAACCCGAAGAATAACGGTCGAACAAAACATGGCGAACTCCGGACCAGTCATTGCCAAAGAGTTGCAAGAGGCATTGCGTCGCGCCTTTATGGCGGCGGAGCAGCAGCGGCACGAATTCGTAACGCTAGAGCACGTCCTTCTGGGTTTGCTCGATGACCCAACCGTGATCGATGTGCTGCGCGGTTGCGGCACGGACATGAAGCGCTTGCGCACGGATCTGACGGAATTCTTGGGCACTTCGATGGAGAAGCTGCCTAAAGACGTCGACGTGCAAGTGCAGCAGACGCTGGGTGTGCGGCGTGTTTTGCAGCGCGCTGCGATCCACGTGGTCTCCTCTGACCAAGAGGTGATCCGCGGCTCTGCCGTGCTCGTGCAGATGTTTCACGAGGAAGAGTCGTACGCGGTGTACCTCTTGCAGCGCGAAGGCCTCACGCCCTTCTTGCTCAAGCGCTTCATCGCGCACGGCATTCGTCCTGAAGGCTTGCCCGAGGGTGAAGATGGCGAGATCAAAGGCGGCGCGTCGCCGGACGGCGAAGAAGAAGGCGATTTCCGCGGCGATCCACTCGCGGCGTTCACCACCGACTTGAATGTAGAAGCCGCTGAAGGCCGGATCGATCCGCTGATCGGTCGCAAGGCCGAGCTCGAGCGCACGATGCAAGTGCTTTGCAGACGCCGCAAGAACAACCCGATCTACGTGGGTGAGTCGGGCGTCGGCAAGACCGCGATCGCAGAGGGCTTGGCGCTCGCGATCCATGAGGGCAACGTGCCTGAGGTCTTGCAAAAGGCGCGTGTGTACTCGCTCGACATGGGCGCGTTGCTCGCTGGCACGAAGTTCCGCGGTCAGTTCGAAGAACGCTTGAAGGGTGTTGTCAAACGCCTGCAAGAGCAGCCGGAAGCGATCCTGTTCATCGACGAGATCCACACGATCGTGGGCGCAGGCGCGACCAGCGGCGGCTCGATGGACGCGTCGAACATCCTCAAACCAGCGCTCGCAGCGGGCAAACTGCGCTGCATCGGCTCGACGACCTATCAAGAGTACAAGCACATCGAGAAAGACCGCGCGCTCGCACGTCGCTTTCAGAAAGTGGAAGTCGGCGAGCCGACGCTGACAGAGGCGGTCGAGATCTTGAAGGGGTTGAAGCCGCGCTACGAAGAGCACCACGGCGTCAAGTACGACGACGACGCGGTCGAAGCCGCGGTGCATCTCTCGGCCAAACACATCAACGAGCGCTTCCTGCCTGACAAAGCGATCGACGTGCTCGACGAAACTGGATCACTCGACAGGCTCCGTCCGGTCGAGTCGCGCACGCATCGCGTCACGTCGAACGACGTCGAGACCGTGATCAGTAAGATCGCGCGGATCCCGGAGAAGTCTGTCTCTTCGTCGGATCGCGATCGGCTGCGCACGCTGGACGGCGATCTCAAGGGCGTGATCTTCGGTCAGGACACCGCGATCGAGAAGCTGGTGAGCGCGATCAGGCTCTCGCGCTCGGGCTTGCGCGCGAGTGATAAGCCGATCGGCTCGTTCCTCTTCGCCGGCCCGACTGGCGTCGGCAAGACCGAGCTCGCCAAGCAGCTCGCGCAGCAGATGGGCATCGAGCTCTTGCGCTATGACATGAGCGAGTATTCCGAGCGGCACACGGTCTCGCGCTTGATCGGCGCGCCACCGGGCTACGTCGGCTTCGATCAGGGCGGCTTGCTCACCGATGCGGTTCGCAAGCATCCGCACGCGGTCGTCGTGCTCGACGAGATCGAAAAGGCGCATCCCGATCTGTTCAACATCCTGCTCCAGGTCATGGATCATGCCACGCTCACCGACAACAACGGTCGCAAGGCGGACTTCCGCAACGTGATCCTGATCATGACCACGAACGCCGGTGCGTTCGAGATGAATCGCGGTCGGCTCGGCTTCGGCAGCGGACGTGATCAGCGCAGCAACATCGTGGCTTTCCCGACCGACAACAGCGCAACGCCGACCAGCCCGACCGTCTCGCACCGCGAGCTGGACGAAAGCAAAGCGAAAGGCGCGCTCGAGCGCACGTTTTCGCCCGAGTTCCGCAATCGCCTCGACGCATGGATCCTGTTCCGCGGTCTCTCGCGTGAGGTCATTCTGCGCGTCGTCGACAAAGAGGTGCGGCTGCTCTCCGCGCAGCTCACCGAGCGGCGCGTCTCCATCACCGTTACGGATGCAGCGCGCGAGTGGCTGGCTGAAAAGGGCTACGAGCCGAGCTTCGGCGCCCGCCCCATGGCGCGCCTGGTCGAAGACAAGATCAAGCGGCCGCTGTCCGAAGCGCTGCTGTTCGGCGATCTTGAAAACGGCGGCGCGGTCATCGTCGAGCGCAAAGACGACGGCCTCGATGTGCAGGTCGTCAAGAGTGCGCCAGGTCTTCTGCAATGACGGTCACAGGATCGCTGGGCCAAGCCGGCGGTTATTCTCTGATCGTGCACGGCGGCGCGGGTGACGTAACGGGCCCGCGTCTCGACAGCCAGATCGAGGGTTGTATACGCGCGGCCGAACGCGCCAAGCAGATCTTGGAGACCGGCGGCTCGGCGCTCGACGCGGTGCAAGCCGCAGTCATCGAGCTGGAAGACGACGTGCGCTTCAATGCAGCCACCGGCGGCGTGCTCACGTGTGAAGGCAACCTAGAGCTCGACGCTGCAATCATGGAAGGCCACGAGCTGCGCGCGGGCGCGGTCTGCGGACTGGCACCATTCAAGAACCCGATCGCGATCGCGCGCGCGGTGCTCGACGATGGCAAGCACGTGCTCTACTGCGGACCAGGCGCAGTGGCCTTTGCGAAGCAGCGCGGCTTCCAGCCTGCGGAACCGTCGTCGATGATCACCGACGAGGCGCGTGCTCAGCTCGAGCGCTTCCTAAAGGTAGAGAACGCCAGCGGACCTGCGGGTACGGTCGGTGCCGTTGCGCGCGACAAGCACGGCCACGTGGCGGCTGCGACCAGCACGGGCGGTGTGCTCGGCAAGCGTCCCGGACGTGTGGGCGACTCCCCGTTGCTCGGCGCGGGGACCTACGCGGACGACACGCTCGGCGCGGCCTCCGCGACCGGGCTCGGCGAAGGCATCATGCGTATCGGTCTGTGTGGGCGCGTCGTGCATGCACTCGCTTCGGCAGAGCAAGCGGGCCACGCGGGGTTCGACGCACTCGAGCTCATGAAACAGCGAACCCAGGCGCGCGGCGGGGTGATCATGATCGATCGCGATGGCCGCATCGGCTGGGCGCGCAGCACGCACAGCATGGCGTACGCCGCGACTTGGGAGAACCACAAGGTCGTCGCAGGCGGTTGAGTCGCGACCACTGCACAGAGCAGATCACGAGCTGCCGATCTGGCGGAGCTGCTAGGATAAGGCAGCGATGCCGGTCTACATGCTCACGGATGAGCTCAAGTTCCCTCCGCCTGAGGGCGCATCACCCGAAGGCGTGGTGGCACTCGGCGGCGATGCGACCCCGGAGCGGCTGATCCTGGCTTATTCGCTGGGCATCTTTCCTTGGCCGCACCGTGAGCTGCCGCTCCTGTGGTTCTCGCCCGATCCGCGCTTTGTGCTCACGTTCGATCGCGTGCACATCGGCCGTTCGCTGCGCAAGCGCATCCGAAGCGAGCCGTACACGATCCGCGCGGATACGGCGTTTCGCGACGTCATGCAGGGTTGTGCCGAGAGCCCGCGGCCAGGCCAAGACGGCACGTGGATCACCGACGAGCTGCGTCAGGGGTTCTGCGCGCTGCACGACCAAGGGCTCGCGCACAGCATCGAAGCATACGATGCAGAGAATCAGCTGGTCGGTGGCCTGTACGGCGTGTCGCTCGGTCGCGCGTTTTGCGGTGAGTCGATGTTCGCGCGCTCGCCGGACGCCTCGAAGATCGCGATGGTCACGCTCATGGGCCACCTGCGTCAGTGGGGTTTTCACTTCGTCGACTGCCAGGTGTACACAGATCACCTGTCGCGCTTCGGCGCGCGCGAGCTGCCGCGCGCGAAGTTCCTGCAGGGCCTGAGCCGCGCGCTCAGTCAGCCCACTTTGTACGGTCCATGGCAGTTCGAGCTGACGCCGACGGCGGCGCTCGACGTGCTCGACGATCAGGCGTCGGCTGCAGACCAACCCAAGTGATCACTGCTCCATGCGCACGATGATCACGCCTATGTCAGGCCCGAAGACACGCAGCGGCCGCACGCCGTAGCCGTACCAATACGCGTATTGCTGCACTTCGCCAGTGAAGCCGCCCGGGCTCTTCGCGAGGCCGGCCTTGCGCGTCGCGTCGTCCGGGAGGAGCTTCGCGAGATCGGGGGGCGTGCCGTGATGATGCAGCTCTGCGCCGCGGTACACATACACCCAGAGCACGACCGATTGCTTGCCGCCGATCTCCATCTGCAGCTGCTTCGTGATCACCTGCTGCAAACGCCAGAGCGGAATGCCGAGCACGAGCGCACCGACGACCTCGCCTTTGTAATGCGCCGGCGCGGCCATCATGATTGTGACCGAAGGTTTATCCGGGTCTTCCGACTCGAATTCGCCCATCGATGTGCCGGCTTTTCCCTTGAGCGCATCCGCGACCACAGGAAAGAGCTTGGCCAGATCCATGCCCTTCATCTTGTCATTGTCGGGATCGATGTCGCGCGCGATGGCTTTGCCATCTTTGCCCACGACCGCAATGAAGCTCATGGGCGAGATCACGAGCTCAGGCACGCCGCGCTTCGGGCTGCGGATGAGCTTGAGCACCTGACGCATCTCATGCTCGAGCTGCGCGGGCTCTGCTTTGACGAAGCCTGCGCCGATGCGATCCGCCGCGTGCGTCAGGCCGGCCGTGTGCCGCGTCATGAGATCCAGCACGAACTTCTCGACGCGCGGTGCGTGCTCGTTCTTGATCATCGCGCGCGCGTTGGGCGCGCCGTCTTTTCCACACGCGACGCTCAGCCAGCAGAGCGTCGTGACCGCCATCGCCATCACAAAGGTGCGCATGGGCGCGAGCCTAACCGCGCGGCGGCCTGCTTGCCAAATCCCGAGATTTCGAGCGGTTGCCGGGCGCGAGCGCAGAGAGGTTGTCATCAAGAAGAACTGACAACCTCCCGCGTCGAATGTTCTCAGCGCGAGCAGAACTCGTCGTAGTCGATGTAGCTCGTGATCGTAGGCTTGTCTCCGCACACGGGGCAGCTCGGATCACGCCGCAGCTTCAGACTGCGAAACTTCATCTGCAGCGAATCGTACTGCAGCAAACGCCCGATCAGCGGCTCACCCTGCTCCAGCACGATCTTGATCGCTTCGGTCGCCTGAATGGTGCCGACCACACCGGGCAAGATGCCGAGCACGCCAGCTTCCGCACACGATGGCGCGAGGTGAGCGGGCGGAGGCTCTGGATACAAGCAGCGGTAGCACGGACCGGCCTTTGGCTTGAAGGTCGTGACCTGACCATCGAAGCGGAAGATCGAGCCATGCACGACGGGGATGTTCTTCCACACCGAAGCGTCGTTCACCAAGTAGCGGGTCGCGAAGTTGTCGAGCCCATCGACGATCACATCCCAGCCGTGATCGAAGATGCGATCCACGTTCTCGCTGGTCAGGCGCTCTTCGAACGCGACCACTTGCACGTCTGGATTCAGATCCGCGATGCGTTCTTGCGCGCTCTTCACCTTGGGCACACCGACAGTGGATGTGCCGTGCAGCACCTGCCGTTGCAGATTGCTGGTGTCGACCACATCGGCGTCGATGATGCCGAGCTTGCCGATGCCTGCCGCTGCGAGATAGAGCGCAGCAGGTGAGCCGAGCCCACCGGCACCCAACAAGAGCACGCGCGCTTTCAGCAGCTTCTCTTGGCCCTTCTCGCCGACCTCGGGCAAGAGCAAGTGGCGCGAATAACGATCGAGCTGTGCCGGCGTCAGGTCCGCTGGCTTGTCGACGGGCAGGCCCGTGTCCTTCCAGCGCACGAAGCCTGGGTTTGCCGATTCGACATTCGTGTAGCCGAGCTCTTGCAGCACCTTGGCCGCGAAGATCGAGCGCGTGCCACCGGCGCAATAAACGATCAGTCGAGCGTTTTTGTTCGGCAGCTTCTGCTCGGCCTGCATCTCCAGAAAACCGCGCGGAAGAAACTGCGCGCCCGGGATGAAGCCCTGCCGAACTTCGTCTTTTTCGCGCACGTCCACGAGCGTGTAGTCCTCGCGGGCGTCCATTCGGCGCTTGATCTCCTCGAGCGTTACCGTCCGAACATTCGCCTTTGCCTCCTGGAGGAGGTCCGAGTACGTCTTCATGGCCTGCGCTTTCTCCCAGCCCGGTGTACGAGCGTGTTCTAGGGCGGCCCGGAGCGTACTGGCAGGGGGCGGCCCTAAAAATTACGCGAAACTATGAGTAACCGGGGGAGATGCGTCAAGCGTACGCCTCGCTGAGACTACTCTCCTGAGAGGCGAGTAGGCTGCGAAGCGCTCGGCGCGCGCGATGCAGCCGCGACATCACCGTTCCCACAGGACATTCCAGCTCTGCGGCCGCTTCGCGGTAGCTGCGCTCATCCATGTCGACCAGCCGGAGAATGCGCGCTTGTTCGGGCTTCAACGCGGACAGCGTCAGCGAGACATGCTCGGAGCTCAAGAGGCCCTGGGGATCCCCGGAGGCGACCACCTCGGCTGAGCTCGCCTCGGCGGCGGCGTCCTGGGCGAGCGCGTAGCTCGCGAGCAAGCGCTTCTTGCGCGCGTGGGACCGCCGCTCTGAGCAGAACGTGTTGACCATGATCCGCTGCAGCCATGCGCGGCAGTTGTCCTGCTCGCGATAGAGCGGCCAATAGCGCCATGCGCGCAGCGACATCTCTTGCAATAAGTCCTCGGCATCAGACCGGTTCCTGGTGAGACGCAGGGCTTGTGCGCTGAGCGCGTGACGATGCTGAGCAAACGCATGCTGAAAGGCGCGGCGATCTGCGTTCGGTCGAGGCTCAGGCTCGAGCGCCGGTACGCACCGCAGCTTGCCGCTCGGGTGCTCTAAGCGTTCGGTTATGACGCGCGCTCCTTCAGCCATTCGCATAAACAACCTCCGTCCCGGACCCAGTGCAACGCGCGGGCCAAGCATGCACGGCCGAAAACACACGTGAATCTGCGGTGTAGGCGGCACCTCCAAGCGCAGCCGGCTGCCAATCTGACAGCCGGCTATTTTTCGCAACCTGCCAGTTTGTCAGACTGTCAACTCAAAAGTGCAGCGGCACCGCGTCGGCCCGTCCAACAGGCTCACGAGGCCCGCAGGACGAAGCACGGCCCGGCCTGAGTCCGCCCCATCACCCAATGTTGTCGTTGACGGGGTCATGGTCAGCGAGCCGCGCAACTAACGAAGCGCTGAGAGCACGTGCGGGACGGCGTCGGCGACTTCGTGGGCCAGCAGGCCTCGGTCAGCGATGGCCGCGCATGCCCCCGCAGCCGCGTGCAGGTACACGGCGGAGAGCGCAGCCTCTGCCGCTGGTAGCTGCGCGAGCAGCGCAGCGGTGATGCCGGTGAGCACGTCCCCTGTCCCGGCGACTCCGAGCGCGGGCACATCGAGCGGACACACCCGAACGCGCCCAGCGGGTGTCGCGATGACCGTCCGCGCCCCCTTCAGCACGACGACCGCGCCCGACGCTGCAGCCAGCCGCAGCGCGCTCTGGTAGCGGTCCGCCTGCACCTCTTCCGTGCTGACGCCGAGCACGCGCGCGGCCTCTGCGGGGTGCGGGGTGAGCACCCGCGGACCGGCGGCTTTACGCAGATCCTTCGCCCGGCCACGAAACGCGGTCAGCGCATCGGCGTCGAGCACACACGGCGCACTCAGCTCGAGCGCCAAGCGCTCAGCCAGCTTGCTGCCCGCATCATCCGTTCCGAGCCCCGGCCCGATCACCGCCGAATGTTTCACCCGCATCTCTTCCACGACGTGCGCCACCGCCGCGTCGAGCTCCGCCGGCATGTCGCTGGTCATGATCTCCAAGACCTTGGCGTCGAGCGCTGCGCGAGCACCGGCCCGCGGACACAACGTGACGAGGCCAGCACCGGCCCGCATCGCGCCATAACCCGCTAAGACCGCAGCGCCCGTGCGACCGGGCGAGCCAGCCACCACGAGCACGTGCCCACCGCGACCCTTGTGCGTGTCCGCCGCTCGCAGCGGCAGGAGCTCACGCACATCTGCAGCCTCGATCGCGGCGTACTCCGGCTCGTCCACGCTGATCCGCGTGGGCCCAGGCGCAGGCACCCCGATGCCCACGAGCACCACTTCGCCCGCGTGGACTGCGCCTGGATGTTGGTGCAACCCGCGCTTGTGCGCCGCAAACGTCAGCGTCAGCTCGGCGCGCACCGCCGCACCCAGAACCTTGCCGCTGTTGGCATCAATGCCGCTCGGAATGTCGAGCGCCACGCGCGGGGCGTCCGCGCGATTGATGCGCTCGATCGCGCTCGCAGCGAGCCCTTGGATCGGCCGATCGAGCCCGGTCCCAAACATGCCATCGACGATCAGCGAGGCATCTGCCAATGCAGCGTCGAGAGCCGGCTCGCTCACGCAGGCCACCGGCCCGAGCAGCGTCTCGATCGCTTGCAGATTCGGCGCCGCATCACCGCGCACCTTCGAGCGCTCGCCCAGCAACAGGCAACGCGGCCGATGCCCGCGTAGGAACAGATGCCGCGCGATGACCCAACCATCGCCACCGTTCTGCCCAACGCCGCCGACGATCAACACACGCGACAGCCGCTCGGGGTAGCGCCGCACGATCTCTTCGAACGCACCGCGCCCCGCGTTCTCCATCAAAATGCTGCTGGGCACCCCAAGTCGTGCGACCGCATCCGCATCCAGCGCTCGCACCGCGTCGCACGACAAGAGCGGAATCATGCCCGCCCACCCATAAGCCAGCGGCCGCTCCGACCGACCATCGTCGGTCGTGCGGCAACTCGATCGCGCCGCGGCAACAATGCCGCGGCGATCGCTCCGCTACGCATCGGCATAGCGCTCTTTGAGCAGCTCGCCGAAGCAGCTCTTCGCGCAGTTTCGGCAGTAGCCGTGCTCGCCCAAGATCTGCTCGAGCGCAGCCTCCGCGGCACGTTGCCGTTCTTTCTCGAGCGGCGCGCGCATAGCGTCGTCTTGCAGCAGGTTCAGCAGGTCGCGCAGCGTCGTCGCGATCAGCCCGCGACGCTCGCTGTAATACGACTCCTTTACGCGCTCGAGATGGCGCGGAAAGATCTGTGTCGGATCGAGCTTCGCACCCGGATGATCGATCGAGTACGCAGCCACCACGCTGATCAAATTGCGCCGGAACTCTTGAGGGTTGTCGACCTCCAAGATCTCCTCGATGTTGTTGAACAGGTTTTGATCCGGCTCTTCGTACTTGCCGGTGAGCGGATCGCGGTAACGCTCGCCCTTTACCCAGAGCGAAACCTGCATGACATAGCGCTCGAACAGCTCCTCGTAGCGCGACTCCTCGACAAGGCCGGTGCTCGAACGCAGCTCGATGTCAACACGCGTCAGCCAATGATCGCGCACCTGGGTCAGAAACCCGCGGTGATCATGGAAGCCCGACTCAGGCTTGAGCTTGAGGAAGTGATAGTCGCCCTTCTCCACCAGCGCGTGAATCTGGTCGAACACACCGAGCGGCGATAGACACGCGTGCTCGGGATGCTGCGCGGCATCCAACAGCAACGTGCGTACCTCGCGCGGCGAAGCGCCGGTCATGCCTTCGTACACGGGCAGCGCATCGAACTCGCGCGAGACGCTGGACAGCCCAGCGCGCAGCAGCTTGGACTCCTCGGCAGAGAAACGCCGGGGAATCGAGCCCTCCGCGTACATCAGCGCTTTGTCCATCGGCGTCAGGCCGACAGCGAGCTTACCCAACGAAGGCTCTTCGTAGTGCGCCACGTCGGAGCGTTGCAAGCGCGTGAGCACCGCCCAGAGCGCGGCCACCCAAGTCGAGTGCGGCGCGACGTGCGTGCGCACCTGCGGGATGATCTGCGTGTCGTAGATCTCGCGCTCGCGCTTGTAGTCGAGCAAGTAACCCACGCGCACCAGCTGCAGACGCGCACGAAACGAGTTGTACTCCGGATGCTGCCGGAACGCGTCGAGGTGCGCTTCGTTCGTGCTGCCGATGAACACGGAGTTCACTGCGAGGTTCGAGAAGTTCAGCGCGATCTCACCGCTCTCGAGCGCGAGCAACAGGTATTTCCACGACTCCAGTGGCCGCTTAAGCAGATCGCTGAATTCGATCATGCCCCCGGCACCATCGACCAATTCTCCGTGCGTCTCGAACAAGCTCAGGCTGCTGAGCGCACCGGGCAACGCCGCGAGCGAGCGATCCATCGTCACCTGCCGCTCCGACGCATCGACGCTCATCTGCGGACCGATCGTCACCGCCGCAGTACGATAGCGGCGCGACACGTAAAAACGCTCGACCTGGATGTGCGCGAGCACCTTGCGCAAGTCGCCGCCGTAGTTCGTGAGCATCGCTTCGAACACTTGCGCGTTCTTGTGGCCGAGACGCCCATTCCAAAGCCAATCGGGCGCGCTCTCAATGATGCCTGCATCGGCGTACGCCTTTGTGACGAGCTCGCGACGCTCGCCCATGGGCAAGAGCAGAAGCGGATGCTCGCGCAGCTCACTGGTCAGCTTGGACGCGATCTTGTCGTGCTCGAGGTGGGCGTACGACTCGCCACCGCCGCGTCGCGGGCGCGCGCCGAAGCCGATCGACTTTTCATCGAGGCCACCCGGGAACACCCAGGAGAACCGGTACACCGCGCCTTCGGCGAGCGAGGAGTAATGCTCCAGCGCGCGCAGAATGCATGCAGCGAATGTGCTTTTGGCACTGCCGTTCGGCCCGTGCAGCAGCACCAACCGATTCGACCTGCCCTCGCGCACGAAGTTCAAGAGCGTCCGGTAGAAGAACTCCTGCACGTGCTCGTGACCCAAGAGCCGATAGCGGCCATCGCCATCTTGCGCGCGCGCCACGTCGTCAAGGAACTCTTGATCGAACAGGCGGAAGCGCCGACGCTTACCCAGCGGCGACTGCAGCTCGTAGCTGCCATAGTGGTCGAAGCAGTCGCGCACGTAGCGCGCCGCGTCGCGGGTGTGACGTGCGGGGTGGGCGCAGAACTCGTCCAGATACTCCTCGAACGAGAGCACGCGTTTTTCGGCCTGAAAGCGCTCGCGTACTGTGGCTTGCAGCGCGTCGAGCTCGCCCGAGGAGTTGAGGGTCATAGGTTCAGTTCACCGCCACGGCGAGCGCGAGGTCGCGCTCATCGGGTACACAGTTTTCATCGGTGCACACGGCAAACTTTACGTTCGCCAAGATCTTGTGATCGCCCGCCGCGTTGGCCGTGAACGGCACGTCGAAGCGCGCCTTTTTCTCGTCGAACTGCGCGGCATCCGGACGCGCGAGCGATGCTTTCGGGAAGCTCGCGCCCTCGCTCTTGAGCGAGATCTCGATCGGATACTCCTGGTTCACATGGAACTCGCCGCGCGGCTCGAGGTTCACGACGAAGCGCGAGAGCTCACCGGCTTTGTAGGGACCTGCGCTCACGAGCTTGAGCGAGAACGTGCTCTCCTCGACGGCGCTTGGGGCATCCGCGGGTGACGGCTTTTGTACTTCGACCGGCTTCGGCGCAGCCACGTCCACTTTGGCCGTCTGCGCAGTCTGCGCTTGCGGCTCAGCAGTTGCTGGCGCTTCCTTATTGCCGCAACCCAGCGCGCTCACACACACCAGCGCCGCTGCTATCAAGCTTGGATTCCGCATCCGAACACTCCTCCTGCAGACTGTGCAGTCTACCTGAGTCGACAGCTTAGCGCCCAGATCAGTGCGAGGCAGCGCGCGAGAATGTCAGTCGGTGTGCTCGATGATCTCGGTCTTCGGAGGCTGCGCCCCCGCGAGCGAGAGGCGCACGGCGCTCACGATGTTTTTGGTCGCGGGCGCGAGATGCCAATGTGCGCGCACGACGCCGACATCGTCCGCCACCCACTTCGCGAACACGACCATCGGCTTGTGCAACAGGTTCGCGCGCTCGCGCTCGATCGTGGAGAAGCCGATCGAGCTCTCCATCGTCGCCAACCCCAGCTCGCCGTCGTACTGGCCCTTGAGCACGTCGCCGACTTCAGCCACCAGCCAATGGGTTGAACGTTTGTCAGGGCTCACTTCCGTGCGCAGCGTATTCGCGGTGAGCACCGCGATCAGATCGCTGCGCTGTACCCGGTCGCGCAGCTCCGTGTTCCAGTCGTCCGCCCAGCGCCCGCTCAATCCGTCCGGCTCGCCGATCATGTCGACGCCGTCTTCGAACAAGAGCTTGTCTGCCTCCATGAACGGGGAGCTGGGAACGTGCGTCCCGCTCACGCCGCCGGCAGTCGCACAGCCGGCCGCAAGCAAAGTCACCAGCAGCCACCAACTTCGATGTGCAGGCATTGGAGGGAATGCGTAGCCCACATCCGTGGTCCAGATCAAATGGCAACGTCCGCGAGCTGGCTGGGCCGCGAGAGTCCCCGCAGCCCATCGGCGCTCAGTCCCTGCCAGAGCTCGACCAGATCGCTGGGCAACTTTGCCACCGCGCGAAAACGTTCTTGGGTTTCAGGATGCGTAAACGTCAGCGTGTGCGCGTGCAGCGCCTGACGGTCATGGCCCAGACGGCGTAGGAGCTCGGGCGTCATGCCGGTCTCGATGTATTCGAGAAACGGGGCCTCACGCTCCGCGCCGTAGAGTTTATCGCCGACGATCGGGCAGCCGATCGCTGAGAGGTGCACGCGCAGCTGGTGCTGCCGCCCGCTGCGCGGAAAGAGCGCAACCAGCGCGTGGCTCGCGGTGCTCGCGAGCACCTCGTAATGCGTGAAAGCGCTGAGCCCATCCGGCCGAAGCTCCATCAGCACGTGCAGGCCTTGTGTCACGGGCGCCATGGGCAGATCGATGTCGCCCGAAGGCGCAGGCAGCTGACCGGACACGATCGCCAGATAGCTCTTGTCGATCTCGTGCCGCTCGAATGCCTTCTTCAGCCGCCGCTCGGCATCTAAAGTGCGCGCGCACACGACGATGCCACTTGTCTCGCGATCGAGCCGATGCGCGATCCGCGGTACGAACAAGCTCTGTGCTTCGTACTGCGTCCGCAGAAGATAGCTCAGCGTGTGCTTGTGATAAGTGGCCGTCGGGTGCATCGGCAGGCCCGAGGGCTTGTCCACCACCAGCACCGAGTCGTCCTGGTGCAACACACCGAAGTGCAGCGGTGTGATCGGCTCCTCGAAGCGCTCGCGCACCAGGTAGACGATCTCTCCGTTCTGCACGATGTCCGAGCAGCGCCGTGGCGTGCCATCGAGCCGAAAGGCGCAGCTCTGGACGATCTTCTGCGCGCGCGTGCGCGTCAGGCGCGGCATGCGATGCTGCACGAAGCGATCTAGCCGCAGGCCTGCCAGCTCACCGGGCACGACAAAGCGCAGCACGACGGCTTCCGGCGGACTGCCTACCGGGCGCTCCTCTGCTTCAGGCTCGACGCGTCCGGGACCCGCTGACGCCGCGGCAGCGCGGGCCAAGCGGTCCCGTCGTCGCGACTTCAAGCAGCTTTGCTCACGCGACCCGTGCGAATGCAGCGCGTGCAAGCGCGCAGCCGTAGAACGCGGCCTTCCTTGTTCACGCGCACGAGTTGCAGGTTAGGCTCCTGCCACTTGCGGGTCTTGATGTTGGAGTGGCTGACCTTGTGGGCCTTTTGGCGGCCTTTGCCGCAGTAATCACATGCGAATGCCATGTTGGGTCTCGCTTCCTAAACGGGCCCGCCCATGTAGCAAAGCAGCTCTCGACTGGCAACCCGGTTCGGGGCCAGCGTACCGTGTGCTGCCGGAGCACGCCATCGGTGACTCAGACCGGACAGACAGAGAACCCCACCCCGGGCAGCCCCAATCGACGTTTCAGCCTGCTTTGGGCCGGCGCGCTGTGCGTATTGCTCGGCGTGTTCGCCTACAAGCTCCTACTGAGCCGGCAACCGACTGAGCCTGCGGCGACGTCCGACCCCGCAGAGCCGCCTGACGGGCCGCTCCTGGCCGTCTCGGTGTGGGCGGAGGGTATGCCGCTCCCCGACGTCAAAGTGGCAGTGACCGGGCCTCGTTGCCAGGAGCGGGCTCGCACGGACGACGACGGTCTCGTGAAGATCTACGGCTGCACGGAGGGGCGGGTCTCGATCAGCGTGGAGGCGCCGGACTACGTGCGCGTGGAGCGGACGATCGCGTTGGGAGAGGCGGGCAGCCTCGAGCGTTTCGATTTGGAGCCCGGTGAGCGGCTCGCGGGTCGCATCGTAGACGACAGCGGGCGGCCGCTGCCGGGCATCACGCTGACCGCGCGCATGCTCGGACCGAGCGCGGCCCGCGCGTACGGCACACCGTGGCTGACGCTCACCGGAAGCGACGGCAGCTTTGCGATCGAGACGATGCCCGCTGGCCAAGTGGTCCTCGACATCAGCGACGGCGGGGCTCACGAGCCCACGAGCGTGACGGACCTGTCGCTGCCGAGCCAAGCGGTGTTGATCACGCTGCGCCGCACCGCAGCCATGAGCGGCAAGGTGTTGGGCGAGGACGGTATCGCCGTGCCGGATGCTCGCGTCACGCTCGCTGGCAGTGGCGTCTGGCCCGCGCGTGTGCTCTCGGCGGATCGCGCCGGCGACTTCGTGTTCCCGAACGTGCCGGAAGGTGTGTACGAGCTGCGCGCCGAGCACGGCGATCGTGTGTCGGCGCCGCTCGAAGGTGTGAGCGTGCAGCCGGGCAGCCAAGCCCGGATCGATCTGGTGCTGGTGTCGGGCGCGATCTTGCGCGGGCGCGTGCGTGCAGCTGCCAGCGGCGCACCGCTACGCGCCGAGGTGCGGGTGGTCGAGGAAGCGCTGAGCGGCCACGAGCGCACGGTGCAGTCGCAAGCGGACGGGAGCTTCGAAGTGCCAGGGCTGCGCGTGCTGCCGCACCGCGTCACGCTCCAGAGCGCGGGTTATGTCGCCGAGCAGCGCTGGCTTACGCCGGGCACGAGCGTCACGGTCGAGCTGCTGCGCGGCGCCGCTGCGGGTGGCAAGGTCGTGGACAGCGACGGCCGGCCGGTGGCGCGTGCGAACATCGAGGTAAAAGGTCGCAGCGTGACTGGTCAAACGGTGCAGATGGTCGGGCCGATCCAGGAAGCCGCCCCACTCTCGGATTCCAGCACGCGCACCGTCGCGGGCGGCGACAACTTGGGCGTCACGACGGGGGCGGTGCCGCGCGTTCCGGTCATGCCGACCGGCAGCGGATCGAGTGGCGAGCTCGGTTTCCACAGCGACGAGCACGGCAACTTTCAAATTGACGGGCTGCCGCCGGGGCAGTTCACGCTCAGCGCGCGCAAGCCCGGGATGAGCGCCGGACGCAGCGCACAGCTGCAGCTGCGCGCCGGCGGAACGGTCTCGGATGTACTGATTACACTGCCTGCCGGCGTGAGCTTGCGCGGGCATGTGGTCGACGCGCGCGGAGACAGCGTCGCGCACGTGCGCGTGGATCTCGCGAGTGGCAGCGATCTGCCGCGGTCGACCACCACCGGCGCTGACGGCAGCTTCGTGTTCGAGTCGGCGCGTGGAGACTGCACGTTGTGGGCACGACCGTTCGGGCAACCCGCGGCGAAGCTCAGCGGCAACGCGCAAGAGCTCGCGAAGCGCGATCAGCTGATCACGCTCGCGAGCACGATCGATCGTCTGCACGGTCGGGTCAGCGACACAAATGGTCAGCCGATCGAGGCCGCCAGCGTCCACTTGGAGGCGCTCAAAAGTCACGGCTATTCACCCACCGTTCTGACGGGTGAGGATGGCATGTTCGACTTTCGTGCGCTGCCTCCTCCGCCCTACTCGCTCAGCGTCGAGCATTCGGACTACAGCCCTTCTCGCAAGCAGACGATCGAGAACACGCGCGACAGCGTCGAGGTTCGCTTGCAGCGCGGAGCTGCGCTGCGTGGCTATGTCAGCGACGCAGTCTCGCGTTTGCCGCTTCCGGCTGCAGAAGTGATGGTCACGAGTGGAGGCGCGACGCGGGTCGCACGTACGGCTCGTGACGGCAGCTTCGAGCTCGATCACTTGCCCGAGGGACCCTATCAGCTGAGCGTGAGCGCAGAGACGTATGTTCCGGCGAAGCAGGATGGGCAGCTGAGCAGTGTCGGCGTAGACAACCCAGCGCTGCGCATCGAGCTCATGCACGCGGCCAGCGTCAGCGGAGAGGTGGTCGACAGCCTGGGGCGCACGGTTTGGAATGCGCAGGTGACATTCGGTGCCACGCCGGACTGGTCGCGTGCGACGCGCAGCGATCACGCGGGACGGTTTCGTCTGCTCGGTGTGCCGGAGGGAGATCACGTGCTGCATGCGCGGCACGGAGCGCTGCAAGGTGCAAGCGGCGCCGCCGTGCGCGTCGTCGAGGGCGAGGATTCGCCCTCTGCGGTGATCCGGCTGCCGGGCGTGGTCGAAGAGGAAGTGGATGACAACGTGCCCGCTGCGCGATCGCAGTCGCCGCGCAGCGGGTCGTTGGAGCTCAGCATGCGCGGCTCGCGTGTGGTCGTAGAGAACGTGGCTGAAGGCAGCAGCGCAGCGCGCGCGGGTCTGCAAGAAGGCGATGTGCTCGTGTCGGTCGAGGGCGAGCCAGTCCGCTCGGCGGCGCAGGCACGCGGCATGCTCGGCAACTTAGGCAGACGCGGCCCGCGCACCCTGCAAGTACGCCGCGACCAACTCCTCATAGAACTGACATTCGGCGCACGCTGAGAGCTGCCGGCGCTTGCTGCATCTCGACGCGATGAGATCCGATAGTTCGCCAAGGACGCCAGGGGCCGCCGAGGAACGCCACGAAGATGACGGCTCCGCTCCTCTCGCACCACGCATGCGTGGTGCGGCGGAGAATCTCTTGCGCACTATGAGATCGGCAGCTTCATCTCGACGCGATCTGAGATCCGAGCGTTCGCCAAGGACGCCAGGAGCGGCCGAAGAACGCCACGAAGATGAGCGCTCCGCTCCTCTTGCACCACGCATGCGTGAGTCGGCCGAGCGTCTTTGGCTGTGTTGGCGTCGTTTGGCGATGCACTCTTCAATTCGAACGCACAAGCCCGCGACCAGGTGCGCGCGTGCACATGACGCGCAACGCTTCGCGAGCGCGGGTCGATTACACTCTGCTCGAGCTGAGTTTTGGGGCGCGTTGGGGCTCTGGTGGTGCGGGTGGATAGAGGGAGTCGCGGCGGCCCGGGATAACCGAGGGCGAGTGGCCCGGTGGTGCCAAGCTGGGTTGTGCGATCACCGACAAGCATTCTTTAAGCACGGCTTTCAGCGTTTCGAAGACGCCTTCGCCGCCTTTGGCGCTCGCGACGACTTGCACGACACCGGGAGGGATCTTGAGGGCTGTACGCATACGCTCGACGCCATTCGGCCCCGCAAGGTCGCGCTTGTTCCACTGCACAACCGTCGGCAGCTTGGCGGGCTCATGCCCGAGCAGCTCTAGGTTCTGCTCGAGATCTTTGATCGCGCTGCGGTTCCCCGCGGTCCGGCCGTTCTGACAATCGACTACGAGCACAACGCCATCGACGTTTCGCAACACGGTCTGGCGCAGCTGCGCGTATTCCCTCTGGCCCGGGACAGTGCACAGGTGAACGCGCACGTCGTAGTCCTTGTAGCGACCGGCTTCGACCGGCAGGAGATCGAAGAAGACGGTGCGCTCATTCGCGCCCGGCATGACGATCAGCTTGCCGCGCCGATCCGCGCGGGTGCGCTTGTGGATCAGCTCTAAGTTGGTGGTTTTTCCGCTCAGGCCGGCGCCGCAATACACGATCTTGAAGCGCAGCTCTTTGCGAGCGTGATCGACGTGGGGCATGGGCTCATTCGTGAAA
>Ga0114940_10000096_pt1 | contig 54798 bp, 49 predicted proteins | sample ColdCreekSource_FD_87195 | JGI IMG/M metagenome (GOLD analysis project Ga0114940, IMG submission 87195) | Groundwater microbial communities from Cold Creek, Nevada to study Microbial Dark Matter (Phase II) - Cold Creek Source | ecosystem: Environmental > Aquatic > Deep subsurface > Groundwater ...
ATCGACTGAAAATTATTCATCTTCTATTGTCGGGAGTTAAAATTTTAATTAGCTTTTACCTATGTTATCGTAAATTAGTCGCTAACCCTATCTCCCTCTCCCACACCTTTTTTCGTTCACCCGATAAAGATGTCCTTTCTACAAGCGGTTACTCCCAGTAACCTTACAGATAAACCAACCGAGGGAAGTGGCTGGCAGTGTGTACCAGATCTAGACTCATTGCTGTAGTGCAACTCTTGGTCGCTACCTGGGTGTAGCAAGCCCACGCTTACCGCTATCGCGGAAGCGATGGGTAGTTGACGTCCAGTTAATTTATGATTGCCAATCAATACACATTCGTCTTGTCATATAGATAGTTTTTCAGCTAGATAGTTCCTGACTTAGTTCATCTAAACGCGCTAAAACTTCTTGACTGTGTATACTGGGTCTAACCCCTAAAAAAGTCTCCCGCAAAATGCCTTCAGGATCGATCAAATACGTATGCCGTAAAGACATCGCCCCTAACCAAGAACCATAGGCTTTACTAACGCTACCATCTGTATCTGCCAACAATGGAAACTTAAGCCCTTCAGAGTCGCAAAATTCAGCATGAGAATCAACATCATCGACACTAACTCCTAAGATTTGCGCATTCCTGGCATCATATTCTGGTAAATCTTGCTGGAAGCGTCGAGCTTCTATAGTACAGCCAGAAGTAAAGTCTTTGGGATAAAAATATAATACAACCCATTGACCTCGATAATCTTTAAGGGAAATATCCCCATCCCCTGTGTTGGTAGGAAGAACAAATTCTGGGGCTGGTGCTGATACGGGTGGTTGTTTTCCTCCCATCGCCCAAGCTGTAGGCATTGCTTGCCAAGTAAGCCAAAAAGAGAAACAGATAGCCACCAAAAATCGAATCGAGATAAAACGTTTCATAATCCACAAAAATATGATTTACTTAACATGAGTTTACAAGTATTGGAACAGAAATGAATGTTAAAATCGTTGCCCGTAACCAAACATATATAGAAGATGACTACAGATATAATTGCCCCTCACGGCGGCGAACTAATTAATCGCCTTGCCACTCCAGAAGAAAAAAAAGACTTTTTAGCTAAAGCTGATTTCTTACCAAGAGTACAGCTAGATGAAAGAGCTACTTCCGATTTGGTGATGATTGCCATCGGTGGCTTTAGCCCCATTAGTGGCTTCATGGAACAAAATGACTATCTAGGGGTTGTTGATAAGATGCGCCTGGCTAGTGGTCTTCCTTGGTCAGTACCTGTAACTCTCTCAGTCAGCGAAGCTATAGCTGACCCTTTAACAGAAGGTAGTCTAATTCGCTTGGACAATCCTGATGGTAAATTTGTTGGAGTTTTGCAATTAACTCAAAAATATAGCTACGACAAAAAGCACGAAGCTATTAAGGTTTATGGCACCGATGAAGATCAACATCCTGGAGTTAAGGTGGTTTATGACCAAGGGGCAATTAACTTAGCAGGGCCAGTTTGGTTGCTAGAGCGAGAAGCTCATCCCCTATTTCCTAAATATCAAATAGATCCAGCCGCATCGAGAGCGATGTTCCAAGAAAGAGGCTGGAGTACAGTGGTGGGCTTCCAAACACGCAACCCCATCCATCGCGCCCATGAGTACATTATCAAGTGCGCTTTAGAAATTGTTGATGGTTTATTTCTCCATCCTTTAGTGGGAGCAACTAAGAGCGATGATATTCCTGCTGACGTGCGGATGAACTGCTACGAAATTATGATTGAACATTATTTCCCAAATGATCGCGTCATCTTGGCAATTAACCCTTCAGCAATGCGTTACGCTGGGCCTAGAGAGGCAATTTTCCATGCTCTAATTCGTAAAAACTATGGTTGTACACACTTTATTGTTGGTCGCGATCATGCAGGCGTAGGTGACTATTATGGTACTTACGATGCCCAAGAAATCTTTGGTGAGTTTGAACCAGCAGAATTGGGCATTACACCTCTGAAGTTTGAACACGCTTTTTACTGTACTCGTACTAAACAAATGGCAACGGCTAAAACCAGTCCTAGTTCTAAAGAAGAGCGAATTCATCTGTCTGGAACTAAAGTCAGAAGTATGTTGCGTGATGGTCAGCTTCCTCCTCCAGAGTTTTCTCGTCCAGAAGTAGCTGCTGAATTAGCAAAAGCGATGCAAATCAAAGCGTAAATTAATCTAACGAGATATTATAATTTGGTTACAGATTAAGCATATTTGATTATTCTTAATCTAGTCTTAATCTGTACTTTATTTAGTCTTAAGCAACAATTAGCAGCTATTCCTGATAGGCTGATAGCTGATATCTAAAAGCTAGTAGCTGATATGGGACTTGATCGCCGAACTTTTTTGCAACAAGCCGGGTTAGCCTTGTTTACCCTCGGAGCAACTGAATCAGGAATCTCCACTCTAGATAAAAATAACCGACTAGCCCCCTTAGTTAAAGGTTATCTTCAAACTTTGGCAGAGCCTACCAGTCGCAAGCTTGCCTTATTAGTAGGAATTAATCAATATCCTCAAAATGCTCATCTTCATGGCTGTCTGACCGATATCGAACTGCAACGAGAACTGTTGATTAATCGTTTTGGCTTTAGCTCTAACGATATTATCACTTTAAGCGATCGCACTGCAACCAGAGAAAATATTGAAACTGCCTTTGTCGAACATCTCAGCGATCAAGTTAAAGCTGATGACGTAGTGGTTTTCCATTTTAGTGGCTATGGTGGTCAAGTCAAAATACCCTTGCTCATTGATGGCAAAACAGCCAAAGATTTATCAAATTTAGATACTTTTCAATTAGTTAATAGTTTAATTCCTGTAGACGGTGTTTTACCTACTAAAAAAAACCCCGCAACCAATAGTTTGCTCCAGGACACCCTGCTACTTCTTGCCCAATCGCTCCCCACCAATAAATGCACCGTTATTCTAGATACTAGTTTTCATAGCACCCCACAGTTAAGGCATGGCAATTTTAAAATTCGCTCCACTGCCAACATTGCCGAACATCCAAATCCTCAAGAATTAGTATTTCTTGCACAATTAAAAGCTAACTTGGCGGAAAAAGGACTAAAGCCAGGCAAGCGATTATTGTCTATTCCTGGGGTTGTTCTTTCCGCCGCAGGTAAAAATCAAGTGGCAGCAGAAAGACAGTGGGATGGCTTCAGTGCCGGTTTGTTTACCTATGCCCTTACTCAATATCTTTGGCAGATAACCCCCAGCAGTAAAATTCAGGTGGCTTTAGAGAGGGCTGCCGAAACAGTCGAACAAGTTATGGGGAAACAGCAACAACCAGCTATTAACAGTACCGAAAAGCCTTCGATCGCTTATTATATGACTGCTAGTGATTCTGCTAGCGCTCAAGGAGTAGTTAGTGCGATCGCTAAGAAAAACAATGGTACATTAGAACTGAAACTAGTAGGTTTACCAGCGACAATTTTAGACTGCTATAGCGTCGGTTCTTGTCTAAGTTTACTATCGTCTGATAATCTGGCTGGCTCTCCTCTGTTACAAATTAAATCCAGAGAAGGGCTAATTGCTAAGGTAGCGATTTTAAATCAAGAGACTGAAATAGCTAACAATCTTCAAGTTGGACAATTAGTTCGCGAAGTTATCCGCGTTTTCAATCGTGACTTGGGTTTGACTCTGGCTTTAGATGCTGACTTAGAGAGAATTGAGCGGGTAGATGCAACTAGTGCCTTAGCCAATATTGATGCAGTTAACTCGGCTGTGATCTCAGGAGAACAAAATGCTGATTGTATTTTAGGCAAAGTCGAGAATAATCCTCTTACTGAACCAGAAACAGATATCCCTCAGAAAACTCAAGATCAAGATAGTGAAAGAGCATCTTTCCGCTACGGTTTGTTTACGGCTGGCGGTGTCTTAATCGGCAAAACCACGGGAGCAGATGACGAAGCTGTCAAAATTGCGATCGCTCGTCTTACCCCTCAATTTAATAATTTACTAGCTGCTAAATGGCTAGAGTTGACTAGTAATGAATTTTCTTCGACTTTAAAAGTAAGCGCAACTCTAAAGTTAGTCGATCAAAATAATATTTCTGCTCTGCAAAGAACAACATTATTGTCTGATGTAATAGAGGAGCCAGCTAAAAAATTGTCTTTCTTTACAGATAGTAAAACTTCTAGTAAGACCTCGAATACCTCTATTCCTGTTTTAATCAAAGGTTCTCAAATCAGATTGTCTTTAGCCAACTCCAGCGATCGCCCACTTTATATAATTATACTAGGAATCGACTCTGATAGTAATATTTTTGCTTTATATACCCCTGGAAAGTCTGCTGCTGCTAAATCAGAAACTCAACTCACCAATATTGCGATCGCTCCTGGAACGGAATTAGTTATCCCAGAATCAGAAAAATTTTGGCAATGGAAGGTTTTTAATATGTCTGGCATCACCGCCTTATATACAATTTTCTCCGTTCAGCCTTTTGATAATACCCTTGCTACTCTTGCCTCCCAACCAAATCTCAAGTTAGACCAAGAACAAGTATTGAACGTCCCTAATCCCCTAGTAGTAATTGAAGCTATGATGCAGGACTTACACTTAGCGAGTTCTGTACCTACAGATATTATTCCTAGTACCGATGCATACGCTCTCAATGTTAATAATTGGGCAACTTTAAATTTTATTTACGAGATAGCCAACGAGTAAGCTGTTAATCATTTAATTGACTAGTTATGACTGACGCGGAGATAAGGGGACACGGAGACACGGAGAGGGTTTGATGGTTAGTTTTGCGTTTGTCATAATATGCAGTTTAAATGCACATCAGCTTAGCAACTAGCAACTAGCAACTAGCAACTAGCAACTAGCAACTAGCGACTCACTAAAATTCAAAATTAGGCATCAGTTGCAAGATGCCCATACCTAATTCTTCGCCGTTAATAGATTTAACTTCAAATAGAGCCAACATATCCTTGGGCTGGGGATTGCCGCGACTTTCTCCAGTCGCTCCCATCGCAATGATTAAACCGCAATAGCCTTGAGTTTTTTGACAACGGCGATGCCAACGTTCTAGTGCTTTAAGCTGATTAGGAACTTCTTGAGAATACTCAGCAAAGATATACAGTTCATCATCACCAGTTTGAAGCATACCTAAATCATAAATATCTCCACTAAAAGGATCTTTTCCAGGATTAAAACAAACAGCTTTTAAGCCACCTGCGCCCTTGATTTTCTCAATTAAAGTTTTTGCTTTAGGACGAGTGGTTTGAATTAAAATTGTGGGAAATTCTTTGCCTTTTGGTGCAAGATTGAGAGATTGGTGGTAAGTTTTTTTCTGATGTTTAAACTGTTCAACAACTTCCCAGGGAATACTCGCTAAAGTAACTAATGAACCATTGGGAATTAAATCTTCTTGAATTGGGATATCAATATTCGTATCAAATTGACCTGAGCGATCGCTACTGCCAAGAGCTAATAATTCTTCAGTTAAATCGGGTAAAGTAGTAACCTTAGTCGATAAAGTTTTGATAGTTTCTGTTTCAGAAGGAAGGCTGATTCGATAGGATTTAGAAATCTCTTTAATTGGCTCTTGAGCTAGACTTGAACGATTGCGATCGCAAAAGCGGAGTAGAGATTCTAAAGCCGCGTAAACGATTTTGGTTTCTGCTTCATCTAGGAAAGGGCGCATTCCTTCAAAAGGATGGAGACTACCAAAAAAAGGCTCAATTTCAACCAAATCCATTTCTTCGTCATCTTCCTCTTCTATGTCGACTTCCTCGTAATTAAGAAACCAACAATCTTGAGCCAAAAAAGCTTTTTCTAGTTCGGCTGCTGACTTATTTTCTCCTAAAGCTGCGGCACGAAAATGTTTTAGCGAATCTAGAGAACGATATAGCAACACTCCGTATTCGGCTGACATCATGCCCATAATACAGAGATATACTTTGTCGATTTCACATCCCTTAAGATCGACGCAAAGTACATCGCTATCGGCTAATAATTCCCAAGGAGCATTTTCCCAAATTTTAATTGCAGTATCTTTAATTACGGTTTCGTAAAGAGATGGTAGCGCCGAAGGTTTACCAAATCCCATTTCTTCAAAACCCTCGAACAGACGATCAATCAAAGGAAGTTGAGGAGCATACTCAATGTTAATGTCTAATTCTTGTAATGCTCCGCGTAAAAAGAATTGAATTTGGCGATCGCGCACAATAATTTTTTGAGGACGATTTGGTTGTGCTGGATGATGAGGTGATTCTATTGCTCGTAATAAAGTACGTACTACTGCCTCTATTCCCATCTCAGCCGAAACAACGTCCATTGCTCTGACTGAACCTTCTGAGCCATCCACCCAGATAATGCATTCCCCGTCAGCGTCCATATTTGCATCTAAATGAGATGCCATACTTCCAAGAGGACGGCGATCTCCTTCCCAAACTCCTGGAGCCTGGGGGATTTTTTGTAACCTACTTCTAGTTGTGGGAGGAAGAGCCGTCATAAGCAGTCATAAATAATAAATATACGTTCGTTAACTAGTAGTCACTTTAGTTTTGCTAGAAGATTGTAATAGTAAACCATACTCCATGCCTTCGACTACTGCTTGATAAGAAGCATCAAGAATATTGGTAGATACTCCAACCGTTGTCCAACGTTCTATCCCATTGCTCGACTCCACTAACACACGGGTTTTGGCTTCTGTTCCAGCTCCTCCATCCAAGATTCTTACCTTGTAGTCTGTTAGATAGAATTGAGCAATTTCTGGATAAAATTTCACCAACGCCTTGCGTAAAGCTAGGTCTAAGGCTGCTACTGGCCCATTACCTTCTGCTACTTCTAGTAAATGTTTACCATCTACTTCTACTTTTATCGTAGCTAAAGCTTTGCTTGCTGGGTTATCTATTTTTTGATGAATATTGCAGTGGACTTGAAAACCTTGGAGTTGAAACATTTGCCGACCTGGTTCTAGTATTGAGCGCATTAACAATTCAAAACTAGCTTCAGCAGCTTCAAATTGATATCCTTCATTTTCCAAAGTCTTTAACTTCTCGAGAATTTGGCGACAGGTTGAGTCCTCTTTCTCTAACGTAATACCAAACTTCTCCGCATAATGTAAAACGTTACTTAAGCCTGACTGATCAGAAATAACAATGCGTCTTTGATTACCAATCAATTGAGGTTGAATATGTTCGTAAGTCAGAGGATTCTTTTCTACTGCCGAAACGTGAACTCCTCCCTTGTGAGCAAAAGCCGAACGTCCGACGAATGGCGCATGATCATCAGGGGCAAGATTGACAATTTCGCTAATTAAACGACTAGTAGTACTCAACTGCATTAGCTGTCGATCCTCAATACAGCGATGACCTAGTTTTAATTGTAGGTTAGGAATCAAAGTACAGAGGTTAGCGTTACCGCATCTTTCCCCATAACCATTAATTGTTCCCTGTACCATAGTTGCTCCCCCCATCACTGCGGCGATCGCATTTGCTACTGCTGTTCCTGTATCATTATGAGTATGGATACCTAGCTTGCCTGAACCAGTGTCGTTTAGTTCTGGCATTACTGCAACCATCTCAGTCACAATCTCACTGATTTCATGAGGTAGAGTGCCACCATTGGTATCGCATAATACCAGCCATTCAGCACCAGCATCACAAGCAGTTTTTAAAGTTTTCAGAGCGTATTCGGGGTTATGTTTATAACCATCAAACCAATGTTCGGCATCATAAACTACTTTTCTACCCTGACTGCGAAGATACTCAATGGTATCGCGAATCATCGCTAAGTTTTCTTCTAGGCTGGTTTTTAAGCTTTCGGTAACGTGTAAATCCCAAGATTTGCCAAATATAGTAACCCAGCGAGTTCCTGCGGCTAAAATCGCCTGGAGCATTTTATCTTCAGCGGCGGCTTTATCTGGGCGACGAGTGCTACAAAAAGCAACTACTTCGGCTTGACGTAAAGGTTCTTCTTGTAGTTTCCAAAAAAATTGGACATCTTTAGGATTTGCTCCTGGCCATCCTCCTTCAATAAAGGGAACTCCCATCTCGTCTAACTTACGAGCAATTTTGAGCTTATCGTCTAAAGACAGAGAAATTCCTTCTCTTTGAGAACCATCTCTGAGGGTAGTATCGTAGATCCAAATTGCGCGCTCTTGATTCATATAATCTAAATTTCACCCTAATTAAAGTTAACTGATGTTAAGTTACTCAGAGATAAATATTTTTTTGCCCAGAGTACAGAGAGTCAATTATGCCTACAGTAACAGTACAAGGAAAAACTTTTACCTGTGACTATGGTGTCAACTTACGCAAAGTTTTATTAGAACATAAAATAGACCTCTATAACGGCAAGTCAACAATTATCAACTGTAGAGACTTTGGTAGTTGCGGTACTTGTGCGGTGGAAGAGGAAAAAGTATCTACTCAAATATTTTTCTGATGAATATTTTTCAAATTTCGCCAATTATACGTATTACTCTTTCTTGTCTCTATATCGCTTTGACTGTTCCCTTGCCTTTTTTAGCTGAATTTACAGACGCACCAGTATCACCACTAATATTATGGATCGGAATTGCTTTAGGCGCGATCGCTTTATTGGCTGCTCTTAGTGAACGGGTAATTCTCGATGAGCAAAAAATACAGGTAGCCTACCCTATTTGGGTTCCTTCATTTTTCCGTAAGGGTTGGTCTTTATCTTGGTCAGAAATCGACAATTTAAAGATGCGTACTACTGGACAGGGGGGGGTGGTTTACTATTTTACTTCAATAACTGCCGAAAAGGCTTATCTATTACCCATGCGGGTAGCTGGGTTTAATAAAATGGTGCAGATAGTCGCAGCAAAAACAGGGATAGATACAGTTGATATTCGTCCTATGTCTCAACCCTGGATGTACCTAATTTTATTTGTCTGCACTATGTTTCTTTGGCTGATTGATGGTTGGACAATTTGGACAGCAACCCACATCACGACATAAACCTCTTCAAGTAGGGGCGCGCACGCGGAAACCGCCCCTACAGAATTTATCGGCCATATTTAAGATATAGTGACCCAGATATGTATATAATTGTGAAGATAAATAAACACATACAAAGTTAAATATTTTTTTTCTTTGCAGCTATACATTTTAGTTAGTTAATTAATTAATTAATGGTTTTATTCAACCCAGGAAAACCGATTATCCGACGCAAACAAGAGGCGTTGGACTTCCAAGATCGTCAAGGATTATTACAATTAAAATTACAAATTAGGAATAAAACCTTATTTTCTAGCTTATATACGAGGATTGACCAAGTTTTTGTAATTTGGGGCCTAGTTGTGGCATTAATCTTTTTTACTGCCCAATTTGCTCCTATTGACTGGATAACTCAAGCGGTTTTCTGGTCAGTATTAACAGGCATTGCTACTGTGACAATGACTGTTCTGACCCATTTTTGGGTACAGGTAGAAAGGGTTCGTTGGGTGCTATACGCCTGGATTGTATTGATGTTGGGTGGCGTGATTATAACTGACCTGGGCATCTTTTTAGGATGGGGGCAAGTTTTAATGCACCTGTGCCATCTATGGTTAGGCTTAAGCGCAATTGGGTATTTTTGTACTGGATGGGGATTGCGATCGCGTGCTTTTTTCTGGGCAGGAATCTTTCATTTATTAGGAATATTCGCCTTACCTTATTTTATTGGCTGGCAATTCTTAGCTACAGGTCTAATTATGACAGCTAACCTGTTTATATTCGCTGAGACTCAGTGGGATATGCGTCCTCCTGTAAATAATTATGGTTTGTTGACAGAAGAACAACAGGAATTTAACCGAGAACAATATTTGATTCGTCAAACCGAATGCTGATCATCATGTAGGGGTAGGGGCGTTTCGCGAAACGCCCCTACGTTGTTAATAATAAATTTATCGTTTAACCAAAACCCCTGGTTCTTTTTGAATCGGCAAAACATCCAAAATATCGGTTTGAGCGCAATATTTTAAATCTTCATCTCCACCCAATTTTAGAAGGCGTTGTCCATGATCACATTGATGAAACATATTTAACAAATTATCTTGCCATTGAGTATAAAGTGCGATCGCGCCAATTATTTCATCGTTGCCAAATAGTTCTAATTGAGGGACATCGCTTTGCTGAAAAATAGATAATGCGATCGCACCAGCACAAGCAGTATCTTCAACTGAATATGCACCTTCCCAGCCCGAACCCACCATCCAAACTGTTTCTGGTTGAGTTTCTAATAAATAATTAACCGCCGCCTGACGATTAATTTGCGCCGCCGCGATTACTTGATTCGCTTTTTCGACTCGTTGAAGAGAGCGAGTGCCATTGGTAGTGGTTAAAAATAATCGTTTATCGGCTACTATTTCGGGAGTACAGTCAAGAGGAGAATTCCCTAGATCGAAGCCCTCTACTTTCATGCCGCCTCTTTCTCCTGCCCGTAATCGTTTTTCCGCTGGCCAAAAATTAGATTGACGTATCAGCTCATCTATGTTACTAAAAGCTTGTACAGCTTCTGCACCCGCATTTAAAACAGTAGCGATCGTAGTAGTTGCTCGTAAAACATCGATGACTACCGCACAGTCTGGTAGTTGGTCTGTTGGAGTAAGCTCGGGGGTATGATAAACGAATAGTTTCACTGTGTGTACTTATATAACAAATAAACTCAAACTTAGGCAATTATACGTTATTTATTATCTATTAAAAGTGCAGCACCACATTACTAGGTCTTGACCCCAGGCATACGGAAAATAGTTATTTTTACTGATTTGTTTGACTGATTTCGTTATTACTTATTAGGAGAAAGATTATGGTAGTCAACGATGATCGCTTTTGTTCTATCAAAGTATTGAATAACCAAAAAGACTTGGTTCGTTTTTTATTGGCAGCAGCCATAGCAGCTTTGCCCCTTGCAGGCTCGATTTATACTCAACCAGCTATTGCTCAAGAAAATTCTCAACCATCTATTTCTTTAGAAAAAAACGTTATTTACGTTGATTCTCAAACTGGTGATGATTCCCAAGCAGGCAAGAAAGAATCGCCTTTTAAAACGATTACCCAAGCTCTAAAAGTAGCTGAATCTGGAGCTACGATTAAACTTGCTTCGGGAACTTATAGCGAACAGACTGGAGAAACTTTTCCTTTAATAATTAAGCAGGATGTAACTATTGAAGGTAGTCCAAAAAGTCGAGGACACAATATAACTATTGAAGGTAACGGTTATTTCGTTAGTCCTACTGGTGCAGGACAAAATGTTGCGATCGCAGCACGTAGAGAAGCTGGGGGTATAATTGGAGTAACCGTAACTAATAATCACGAGAGAGGACACGGTTTATGGATCGAATCGTCTAGTCCCAAAGTAGTCAGTAATACTTTTGTCAATAACGGCAACACTGGCGTATCGGTTAATGGAAATAGCTCGCCATTAATTGACGATAATTACTTTTATAATAATGCTGGCAATGGTTTGCTAGTGTATGGCACTTCCAAGGCAGAAGTAACCAATAATACTTTTGAACAAACTGGCTTTGGTGTTAGCGTCGTTCAAAACGCCACCTCAACTTTAACAGGGAATACTTTTGATGGTAATCGGATTGGTATTATCTTAGAAGGCAACTCTCAAGGGATTCTACGAGATAATGAGATTAAGAATTCTTCAGAATATGGCTTAACTGCGATCTCACAATCCCGTGTCAATTTAGGTACTACCGCTCAACCAGGTAATAATACTTTTCGTGGCAATGGTAAGCTAGATATCCAAAATGCTAGCAGTAATGAAATAGTCGCTGTAGGTACAGAAATTAGCGGCGGCACGGAAGGAAGTATCAACTTTGACAGTGGAGACTCTGTGGCTGTAAATGATACCGCTAAAGAATTGCCGCCGTTGTTGCCATCTTCGAGACTGTCTCCTCTAAATGAAGAGAATGGAGATCGCCCTGTTGCCAGACTCAACCCTGAACTAACTACACCACAATCTTTACCTGTCTCACCTCCAGAATCAGCAGTGGAATCAACTTCTACTTCATTGCCGTCTCCTCCGCCTCTGCCTGAAGAAAATACAGAAGACCAAGAATTAGTTTTTAATGCACCTCCTTCACCTGAACCAGTGCCTTCCCTCCCAGAAACTCCTAGCTCCGCTTTGAATTCTAATAGTCCCCAGATTGGTAGTTTATCCGATGTACTCGGTTCATCAAGTGCCAATGAAGTTAAATATAAAGTATTAGTAGAAGCCTTAGACAGTGAGGAACAAGAAGAAGTGCGATCGCTTTATCCAGACGCTTTTGCTACCATCTATGGCGGTAAATCGGTGTTGCAGGTAGGAGCATTTAGCGATCGCACTAAAGCCGAACAGGCCACGGAATCACTGGAAGATTTGGGCTTAGATACCCATATTCTGGAATAAATTAAAACCATGATGCAAATTATTGCTCAAGACTTTATTGATTTCGATGAATTTAGCAATTGGTATGCCCAAAAACCAGGGAATCGTTACGAATTACATGATGGAACGATTGTCGAAATGCCTAAACCGAAAGGAAAGCATTCCCAAATTGCAGGATTTTTAATGGCAGAATTAAGTTGGGAAATTAAACAACTAAACCTGCCCTATTTTCTTCCCAGAGAATGTTTAATTAAAGGCAATAATTTATCAGGCTATGAACCAGATGCGATCGTTTTAGATAGAAACTTAGTTGAAGATGAACCGCGCTGGGAAAAAGAATCTACTCTTGTTTATGGCAAGTCGATCAAGCTGGTAATTGAGGTTATCAGTAGCAATTGGAGTGACGATTACGCTCTTAAGTTAGATGCTTATGAAACTTTGGGGATATTAGAATATTGGATTGTTGATTATTTAGGTATTGGAGGCAGAAAATTTATTGGAAATCCCAAGCGTCCAACTTTAACTGTAAACATTTTAGAAAATGGCGAGTATCAATCTAAGCAGTTTAGGGAAAATCAGCTTATTGAATCCCCTTGCTTTGCTCAATTACAGTTAACAGCAAGCCAAGTTTTTAAGGGGCAGTAGAAATATTGGGTTGTAGGGGGGAATAGTAATTCATTCGCCCCTACAAATTTTGTTGGTTCTAATACCGATTCTTTCTCTCCGCCGATGAATTTAATACCAATTTAAATAATCTTTGTGACAGATACCCAGTAGGGGCGAATGGCCATTCGCCCCTACGCAAATGATGTGTCGGATTTGTTGTTCAAATTGGTATAATTTTGTTCGACAACCTACCTTTTGTGGTTCTGGTAAAGGTTCTTCTAGACTTGCGATCGCATCTATCTTTTTACACTACATAAATCTAGATAAATTTTTTTTATCTTGTCAACGATCGCGATCGCGGTCTTTCTGGGTACTCTAAGTAATACTCGTACAGCAAGGTGATTTTACCTTAAATGACATACTATTGTAAGTCTTAGTTTTACATGAAACTTTTATTATTAAAAATTCTATTACAGCGTCGCGCTCGGGATGAAGGCTTTACTCTGCCAATGGTAATTGCGCTCGGGTTAGTGATGCTCTTGCTTGGTGCAATTAATCTAGTTCGCTCTAGTGAAGAAAATTTATCAGCTATTTCTCAAAATTCTCGCACTGATGCTCTGGCGATCGCCGAATTAGGTATTGTTCGCTATCGACAATTACTAGATACAAATCGAGCATTGACACTTACCGATTTGTATGATGATACAGTTTCGCCCGTTTTAAACCTATGGACTGCACAGACAGAGACTTGCGACGTTATTACAGATACGGGAGGTGGTTGGGCAGACTATATTTCCAGCACTTGGAGACCTATAAATCTAGATGAAACTACTCTTGGTAGAGATGTTAATAATGACGGAGATAGTTCAGATACAGCGGCAAATATTGGGGATTATAAAATAGTCAATTATATTTACAACAGCGATACTCCCTTCGATCAGACGGATGACGCTAACAACGTTAACTCTGACGGAACTTTAATTATAAAAGGTCGAACTCCCGATGGTAGCAAAGCTCAAATAGAAACCAAGATACCTATCCGCATCAACCCGCAGGACATGGATAATCTCGCACCTGCACTTTGGATAGAGGATAACACCATAACAGATGCAAAGCTAGGTACGCTAACGGTAACTGATGGAAAAATTGTAATTAAAGACCAAGCTACTACTACTAGAGGATGTAATACTTTTACTTTTACTGGTACTAACAACGTTATTAGCGATCCTCGTAATGTTCCCCCTATTACAAATATTAAAACTCTTATTGATGCTGCAACTCTTGTTCCTCCAACTCCTCCTGAAACTACAGGAGCAACGAAAAACAATCTTAATAACGCTCTCTCCAGCGATATGCTTTTAGGTCGCACTACAGATAATCAGCATAGCGATGAACGGTTTTACTACGAAGTTACTGGTGGTTCTTTAAACATAGACGATAACGTAAATCTAGAAACTGACGGTACTGCCAAGGTCACATTGTATGTTGATAACGATATCACTATTGGCAACAGCGTAAAGATAAATAAGGATAGTATTTCATCTACTTATTTAGAAATTTACGTCAACGGCAATAGAACTATTAATATCAATACTGGCGGTACAACTGTCGATATTACAGCGTTTATTCATGCCCCTGATTCTACATTAAACATCACTGGAGGGGGGACAGTTAATATCAAGGGTTCTGTCTGGGTACAAGACTGGAATAATAGCGGAGGAGCTACAGTTACTATTACTCCAGACAATGCTTACAATGGGCTTTCTGCAACTTCAGATAAATCTTATGAGTTTTATACCACCACACAAAATAGAACTCCGAAGCCATTAACCGATAATCCTATCGATTGGAAAACTGAGGAGGTCAGAGAGACCCTGCCGTAAAACGACGGGGCTTCCTCTGACTTCGTGAATTAAACTTATGAGGAACTTTATTCAGTTGAAACGAAAAAAATCTGGAAAACAACAGGGTTTTATTACTTTAGAAATCCTGATTGCACTGTTTATAGCCTTGGGTTTTGTTGCTGTATCCATGCAAACCCTGGTTTATGCGATGGGAATGAAAGTCCAAGCTCAAGAAAAACAAAGAGCTAATCAATTGATTCAAGAGGATATAGAGCAAGTTAACGAATTAGGAAGCACGGCACTTACTGGAGCTTGTGATCCTGCTAACTATGGTGGTGGTTATGCCCAAGGATTGTGGGATAGTTTACCAACAGCAACTCCAACCAAAAAACTGTTAAAAACATCCGATACAAGTGGAAAAGTCTTAGGTTTAAGGCGTGTTCATGTCAGTGCTGCCACTACTGCCAGTAGCGACGCTCCTCATAGAACTTTAAAAATTAGAGATGAGGTGTGGGGCTGGAATGGTAGTAACTTTGTCGATACAAGCGGTGTTACTGTTACTACCAGTACTACAGAAGACCCAATCGCAGAAACTTATGTGGAGGTAATTCCTGATGTTGCTTTGGCGTGTCCCTAAACAAAACAATGGTTTTACTCTCATCGAGATGCTTGTCACTGTAATTTTAATCGGTGTCATCGCCGCTATTGCTGCTCCTAACTTCCTTGGCTTACTCAATCGGAACCGAGTTAATGCATCCTTAGATGAAATAGAAGGAGCGATTAAAGAAGCACAAAAACAAGCGATGCGTACTAGTAAAAGTTGCACGATTGATATTGACGATTCATCAGACAGCATTCAAACTGATAATGGTATTTCAGGTGCAACAACTACCCCAAATTGTTTATTAAGTAATAGAATTTTAAACGATCGCATCAGATTTAACTCAAATGCAACCACAGTCACATTTTCTGGTAAGGGAAATACTAACAGTTCAGCAATTCTGGTGGTATCAATGGAAAACGGTACAAACCAACAAAAATGTCTGGTTATGAATAGTGGTCTGGGTTTGATGCGAACAGGTGATTATTCTGGCGATCCTACTGGTACGCTCACGGAAACTAACTGTACTCAATAATTTAGATGTTCTTAAAATAACGTATCGATTGTATTTGTAATTTATAAATACTTATATATAAATACTTATAATGTTGAGTTTTAAAAGTAATAATGATCGCGGTTTTTCTCTAATAGAACTCGCAATTGTTGTTTGTATTATTGGAATTATAGCTGCGATCGCAGTTCCTAACTTTTTGGGATTACTAAACCGAAATAGAATCAACGAAGGGATAGAAAAACTAGAAGGAGCAATCAAAGAATCCCAAAGACAAGCAATGCGTCAAGGAAAAATGTGTCGGGTAAATATTAACCCAGATACTAATATTGTGACTGGCAATCCTACGAATTGTTTATTAAGCGATCGAGCAATACGTGATGATCTAACTATCAGAACTAATTTATCTGGTAATCCGCCTAACATTAACTTTTCTAGTAAAGGGAACACTACTAAAATGGGGACTATAGTTTTATCTTCGGATGGAACTGATACTCAAAAATGCTTCGTAATTTCTCTTGGTTTAGGTATTAGTAGAACTGGCAATTATACAGGTGGTAAAATTGGTTCTGTATCGGCTAACCAGTGTGAGACTATTCAATAAATACTCATGCAAAATTAATTATATATTTAATAATTATTTTCAATTCTTGTGCTATGATAGTGCAAAAACTGATTAAGCTTATTCTAATCAATCTATCTATTTATTAATGACGCAAATCACTATTCCAAAAGGATTTAGGGTATCTGCTGAACAGTTTGATCAGTTAGCTGATTGTTTAGAAGATACTCAAAAATTAGAATTAACTTCCGATGGAGAATTGGTCATTATGTCTCCAACTGGAGGTGACACTGGTAGGAAAAATGGTGATTTATTTGCCAGTGTTTGGAACTGGGCAAAACAAGATGGTACAGGTGTATGTTTTGATTCGTCTACCTTGTTTATTTTGCCTAATGGAGCAAGGCGATCTCCCGATGTCAGTTGGATATTAAAGAGTCGTTGGAATCAGTTAAGTATAGAATCTAAGCGAAAATTCTCGCCTCTGGCTCCAGATTTTGTGATTGAGTTGGTTAGCCCTAGTGACGGATCACCGTCTAGGTATAAAGATTTGCAGACTAAGATGCAGGAGTATATCGATAGCGGAGTGCGATTGGGCTGGCTAATTAATCCAGACGCTAAGACGGTAGAAATATACAGAGTGGGTCAAGTTAAAGAAATTCTTCAAAATCCTTACTGTCTCAGTGGTGAGGATATTCTGGTTAATTTCGCTTTAGACTTAGCAGAAATTTTGTGATGCCTCTTGACAGGAATTGAGCGGGCAGGCGCTCTCGGCACCGTCTTTTAAGCGGGGGAGTGTCAATATATTGTAAAAGCTTGCTCTTAATAATATTGCTTTAAAAGAATTAAAAGAGAAAATTATTTTTATCGAGTAGTAGTAGTTGAACAACTTCCTGAAAAACAGCTTTAATCAAACTTTTTCTTAAAGACATCAGAAGTAACAATAAATATATTATCTTGTAGATCAAATCCTGGATCATTCGTATCAGTTCGCCCTACTTCAAAAGCAACAACGCGCTGGTCTTCTCCTAACTTGGTTAAATCGCTCGTAATTACAAACTTTGCATTGGGTAAGGTTGTATCGGTAGTAGGACTATCATTAGCTAAAATTGCCAGCCCTTTATCAAATAAGAATTTTCCTAGAGAAGGCTGATCATCAGGATCGTTATAATCTCCATCATTATTAGCATCAAAAGCACCATAATTTGGGACGGCACTATCATTTTTTAGAAATTGAACTGTTTGATCGCCTTTTACGTTGGACTCGTTATGCGTTCCAGCTTTGTTGTTACCGTTAAAACTGTTAATATCTGTGAAATCTATCGTGTGGTTTGCTTGAATATTGGGATCGTACTTACTTAAAACCTCTGTTCCATCTGTAGGAGTTGTAGTCTCGACTCCACTCTCCCATCGATAATCATTGCCTCTGCTATTACAACCAGTAGCTCCAAAAGGACTAGATGTAATAGTTAGAGGTTTAGTAGAATCTACAGTAATAGGCTGAGGTTGTCTACTAGGATCTCGAATCCATTTTTTAGTATTGTCTGGATTGCTTGAATCGCTACCAAAATCAGTTCTCATTGTCCAACCACTAGCAGGATTACATCCTGCTCCATGATAAGCCCCACCTAAATCTTCAAAACTCCAGGTATAAGATGAAAAATTATCGGACTTATTACCAGGCGCAATCCTAGCTCTAGCTACCGCTTTCGTATCTGCTGCGTAATTATCAGCCGCCGCTCCGCTTACTGTTTCAACTCCTCCTGTAAAGTAGAGCTTTGCTGTAATACCAATTCCACCTAAGTCATCACCACCAGTTAAATTTTCTAATACACCATCGTTATCATCATCTGCATCATCTGATACACAAGCATAAAACCCTTTATAAGTTACGTTTGTGCCACGGCAATTGATAGTTTGATCAGTTTCGTCCACCTTATCTATTAATGCTTGATTACTCCAACCACCAGGTGTGGATACGCTAGCTGCACCAGTATCACTGTAGCTACCATCGTCCTTCAATGTTGGACCCCATCTATAAATAACTAAAGGTCCGCGCCACACTTGACCCTCCTGTAGAGGAGCAACAGAATAAATTACTCTTTCAGAAACGCCTGGTATTTGCAATGCCAGAACAACTGTTCCATCTGTCAGAAAAGGGAAATTTGAAGCTACTGAGCTAATCGTAGTTGTATCTGTATTTACTTGTATTGCTTGAGCGCGTCTCAGTTCATCGGAAATAAAATCTAGGGCGCGACCAGCATCGTTACGCGCTGCCGTCTTAGAAGTTTCGGTTTTGGTAATATTCAACATTTGCATCAAACCAAAACCCAAAGCACCAATCACAAAACTACTCATCACTAAGCCGACGAGTAGTTCCATTAATGTGAAACCAGAATTAGATTTGTTTTTTTTTAAAAGTTTACGAAACGCTTGGTTTTTCATACTTGTTAAATTACTTGTTTATAAAATAAAAAATATCTGGCTAAATAAAATTTTGACTTAGACTATTTGGTAATGGCTTTATTGCTTTTAAATGCCCATAATTATCGCCAATTACACTATGACAATTACAATATAGTTAGATAATTAAAGCCTGTAAATTCGTAAACTCACGGATATTCAAGATGAAGCTAATCTGAATTTGCGGCTAATTACTTTGAAGCTGTCTTTAAATTTAATCTGTTGATTTCAGTAATTTAATAATTGCTTTTTTGGCTGTTTAAGTTCAATTGCGATCAACAACATTTTAGTCAAAAAAGGTACTAGAACCGACAAATCTCGTAGGGGCGCGCGCGCGAAACGCCCTTACGAGATTTGCCCAAAAATGTGATCGCATTTGAAATTATCTTAAAATATTAGAGTCAACTTTTTGGTAAACTAAAAGCGCAAACTGCTACTAAAGCGATCGCAAAACGACGAAAATCCTTCCAAAGAATGTTCATAGCGACTTTTGTCCAAAAGGTTTATTGTTTTAAAAAACTTCTAAATAACTTCCAATTCGTCTTCTTTTAAATGAGCTTTAAATTTTTTCTCAAACTTAACTACTATAGGTAAATTAGGACTAATCGGTCTTCCTTGCCAATCTGTCATAATATTCTCTACTTCTCCTTCCATATCTTTAATATCGAAAGGTTTTTGTCTCTGTTGAGGGTAATGATAAACAATAACAGATTTTATAACGCGGACGTGATCGCCATTTTTCATATCTCAGTTTTCTCCTAAATTTCGCTTCTCTTGGAACTCAGTAGCCCCATCTTGTTCTAAGCAGCCTTATTATTTTTGCACAGGAAGGTACTTTGGAGATTATCCAAACCATTTGAACTGAATCACCAAAAATTATTGTTACTAGCTGCAATTTTCTTAATCGCTGATTACAATGCAGTAGACTTAATGTTCTTCTACTGCTAGCACCCATGACTCAGATTATGACTCAAACTCTATTGGAAGTCGCCAATCTAAGAGTTTCCTATCCTCGTACAGCCCAAGCCGCAACAGTTTGGGCTGTTGATGATGTTTCTTTTACCCTCAATCCTGGGGAAAAAATGGGACTAGTAGGAGAGTCTGGCTGCGGTAAATCTACCCTGGGACGAGCAATCATGCGCTTGTTACCAGAAGGTAGTCAGGTAGAAGGAAAAGCAATCTTTAACAATCAGTCAGTTTTTGAGCTAAATAAACCCCAATTACGTCAATTTCGCGGAGAAGTCGTCGCTTTAGTCTTTCAAGATCCCATGACCCGCCTTGACCCCTTGATGACTATTGGCGATCATTGCCTAGAGACCTTAAAAGCCCATCAGCCTGAGTTATCGCGACAAAAAGCCAAGAAAGTAGCGATTGAAACTTTAGAGACAGTTAAAATACCTGCGGCTCGCTGGGGACAATATCCCCATGAATTTAGCGGGGGAATGCGTCAACGAGTTGCGATCGCACTTGCTTTATTGCTCAACCCTAAAGTAATAGTAGCTGATGAACCAACAACCAGTTTAGATGTTACTGTTTCGGCGGAAATTTTAGATGAGTTAACTAGATTGTGTAGTGAAAGAGAAATGGCATTATTGTTAATTTCTCACGATTTAGCCATGATCGGCGAATATTGCGATCGCATTGCGGTAATGTATGAAGGTACAATAGTTGAAACAGGTGAAGTTAAATCAATCCTTTATAGTCCTCAACATGAATACACCCAGTCTTTATTCAAAGCTGCATTGCACATTCAAGGCGACGCAAGGGCGAAGGGTAAGACAGTAGGGGCGATTCGTGAGACAGTTGCGGTGGGCGGGTTTCCCGACATAAGCAAACTGTCGAACCCGGAGGGCGAATCGCCCCTACCAGATGCACCACAACCAATATTACGAATCAAAGATTTAAAACAGCATTTCACTTTGGAAGCGAATCTTATACAGCAATTATTTTCCAAAGAGAAGCAAACTGTAATTAAAGCTGTCGATAATGTGAGCTTCGATCTCTATCCAGGGGAGATTTTAGGGCTGGTAGGAGAATCAGGCTGTGGCAAAAGCACTCTATCTCGGACGATATTGCAACTACTCAAACCAACTGGAGGGAAAGTAGAGTTTTTAGGCTCAGATTTAACTACCCTCTCTCCTCAACAGATGCGTAGTCAACGCCGTCAGCTACAGATGGTGTTTCAAGATCCCCATGCCTGTCTCAATCCTTTAATGAATGTCGGCGATAGTATCGCCGATCCGCTGCTGATTCACAAGTTAGCCACGGCTGCAAATGTCCAACAGAAAGTAGAAACCATGCTGGAAAAAGTTGGTTTAACTCCTGTGGCTGAATATTACAAACGTTATCCCAAAGAATTATCGGGAGGACAACAACAGAGAGTTGCGATCGCCCGTGCTTTAATTACTAATCCTAAGCTAGTTATCTGCGATGAGCCTGTGAGTATGCTAGATGCGACGGTACGAACCCAAGTATTGGAGCTAATGCTGGCTTTAAAAGCCGAATTCGACTTAACTTACTTGTTTATTACTCACGATCTTTGGCTAGCGAGATTCTTTTGCGATCGCATTGCTGTCATGAATGCGGGTCAAATTGTGGAAATTGGCACCACAGAAAAGATTTTCACCCAACCAGAGCATCCCTACACCCAGAAATTATTATCTGCTGCACCTTTATTGTCATCGTAAGGGCGAAACGCCCCTACAATTAGATTAATTAATTAGTGTATCCAATATCAGGTGGTAAATTAGGTTTTTGTGCCGCAGCTACCGCCAGGCGATCGCATCTTTCATTTTCAGGTATTCCTGAGTGACCTCTTACCCACACAAAATTAACATCATGTTTTTTACACAAATCGAGCAATTCTTGCCATAAATCAGGATTTTTTGCCATTTCTTTGGCATTACGTCGCCAACCATTTGCCTGCCATTTTTTTGCCCAGCCTTTAATTACAGCATCAACAATATATTTTGAGTCGCTATGGAGAGTAACAGTCGATTTCGTGTTTAAAGACTTAAGAGCTGAGATCGCTCCCATCATTTCCATCCGATTGTTCGTAGTTAGCTTATAACCACCAGATATCTCTTGGCGATTTGCGCCATTAATTAGCACTGCACCGTAACCCCCTGCGCCAGGATTACCAGTACAAGCACCGTCAGTGTAGATTATGATTTTTGGAAGTTGTTCTGACACAATTTATTTAAGAAGGAATTAGGAAGTCAGGATTATATCTTACTTTATCGAGTGTGAGCGAGAAGACCCCTCTCTTTTAAGGAGGGGATCAAGAATCTAACAAAGAAATAGCCAGTGCGATCGCCAATTTTCATTTTTGAATTTTTATATAAAGTATGGCTTTCAGCAATTTAGGCAAGATCCCCTAAAACTCTATTTCCCGATGAAATCTGTTGAAGAGCTTTATTCCTAATCCCAATCATCGTCTTCTTCTCTCTGCTTTTCTAACAAAGAAATAGCCAGTGCGATCGCCCGATTGATTCCTTCATCAGATTCTTTCTCTAGGGCAGTTTGCAAAGACGTTACCGAATTGCGATCGCCAATTTTCATTAAAGATAAAGCGGCTGATTTGCGGGTTTCTCCTTCCGGGTGATCGAGTAACTTAATTAAATTAGGAATTGCTGGTTGGTGTTTGAGGTTGCCTAACACCGCTGCGGCTTCACTGCGTACATTAGAAGCTGAATCGTTTAGAGCGTCTACCAGCAGATTTAAAGCTTTGGCGTTGGTACTATCTTCTTCGGCAACTTTGGCGATCGCACCGACTACTGCCGCTCGAACTTCTGGAGAGTCTGAATTGTAAGCTGCGTATAATTTATCTTTCGTTTTAGCACCAATAAAAGCCAACGCCCAAGCAGCATGACCTTTCATGCTTTCGGATGAATCAGGAGACGCTAAAACCTCTAGTAAAGGCGTTACCGATGATTCTCCTGTTCTAGCTAGTGCGCCAATTGCCGAACCTTGAACTACAGTATCTTGATCGTTGAGGAGGGCGTGAACTAAGTAGGGTACTGCGTTACTATCTTCGATTAGAGCTAGGGATTTGGCTGCGGCTCTTCTCACCACCACATTGGCATGATTCGCCATACCGTCTATCAAAGCTGGAACTGCGGGCTTGCCCACTGCCCCCAGTGCTTCGGCAAAGCCCAGTCTGATTAATCCTCGCGTATCTCCGAGACACTCGACCATCTGTCTAATTAGCTGAAGATCGTTAGAGTCAAAAGTTTTCTGGGCTATTTGTTGATTAACTTTTTCTAATAGCTGGTCTGTTTCTGGGTGAGAAAGCGGAGAGATATCTCTATTGGCTGTGTTGCTCATTTAGTTACTGTCCAGTCAAATTAGCCTTTTGTTCGCGGAGTTGTTCTAGCTTAGAATCAATGGTGACAAGCTGTGGCTCTAGTTTAGCCATAGCGACTTTTTTGGATAGCTTGGCTTTTTTGGCTGCTTCGATCGTTTCGTTAACTAAGCGATCTCGATATTGTTCAAACTCAAGAATAACTTCGGCTAAATCTTCGGCGGTTACTGGTGTTTCAGCCATATTTTTTATTTCCTAAACGGGTATTTCTTAATCAGGTTTAAATGCTTATGTTTAATCTTCTCAGATTATCTGTGATCAGTAAACGGTCAACAGTTGTAATGCTTCTTGTCGAAGCAACCAAGTAAGATGTATATTTAGGTATTTATACCGACTTACTTAGTAAAGTCTGAACATCCCTGAGTTGAGCAATTACACTTTTTTTGTGGTTATAGCAGTAGCCATATAGATTAGGACAAGATATTTAAAGTAAGCATATAGAGGGATTTTTGAGCAATAATCAATACCAACAAAACTTAGATTGGGTGTGGGGATGTTTTTGTGTCAGTGTGTTGATCTTGGCACTATTTCCTGCCGTGGCTGCTGTGGGGTTAGTCGTAGTTCTAATTAGAGTTTGGCAATGTCATCATACTCAAATAATTAATAACTATCTTAACTGGGGGTTGGCAATTCTCTCTGGCTGGCTTATGGTCAATTCTGCTTTAGCTGATCAGCCGAAAGAAGCCTGGTTAGGATTAGCTAATTTATTACCGTTTTTTGCCCTATTTGCTGCCCTCAGTGTTCTGATCAGCCAACCTAAGCAGCTAAGACAATTATCTTGGTTGCTAGTAATTCCCTCCTTACCGATAGTAATTCTCGGTTTAGGTCAACTATTTGCTGCTTGGGATACTCCACCATTACTAGAATCTATTTTGGGTTGGCAGCTAGTGCCTCAGGGAGAACCAGTAGGGAGAATGTCATCAGTATTTATTTATACTAATTTCTTAGCTATTTATCTAGCGATCTCTTTTTCTTTAACCTTGGGATTATGGCTGGAAAATTGGCAAGTTTGGCGACAAAAACTTGATCAGAAACGAAGCTGGTGTTTAATAGTACTTTCAGTTATTTCAATTGCAGATATTACTGGCTTAGTTTTAACTAGTTCTCGTAACGCCTGGGGATTAGCTTTTCTAAGTTGTATGGCTTATGCAGTCTATGTTGGTTGGCGTTGGTTGGTATGGGGCGTGACTGCCGCCGCAACTGCAATTCTCTGGGCATCTTTTGCTCCCGATTTAGGTGGAGAACAATTAAGAACCATTATACCTGCTTTCTTTTGGGCAAGATTATCAGATCAAATGTATCCAGATCGTCCTGTAGCCACCTTACGCATTACTCAATGGGAATTCTGTTGGAATTTAATCAAAGATCGCCCCTTAATTGGCTGGGGATTGCGTAACTTTACGCCTCTCTATGAAACCAAAATGAATGTTTGGTTTGGACATCCCCATAATTTATTGCTGATGCTAGGAGCAGAAACAGGAATTCTCGCTACATTATTGCTGATGGGTATTGTGGGTTGGATCATCGCTAAAGCGGTCTTGCTACTGGATAATTGGTCTAACAGTAGAGCAGAGAATTGCGATTACCCTTCGGGTATGCTTCGAGATCGCGATCAGCTAATCTTATTTAGTTATGTAATCGCCTTTACTCTATATATTTTGTTTAATCTATTCGACGTGACTATTTTTGAGCTGCGAGTCAACACCCTTGGCTGGATATTACTATCTGCAATCAACGGTATAGCCTGGAAACAAACTCAGAGAGAGTCCGCCATCAAACGACGGGAGCAACTCTGACTTCGTGAAATCCAATCCTCAAATTATTAACTGATAAACTGCTTTTCTTACTTCTCCATCACATTTTTCTAGAAATAATTTAAAGTGCAAAATAACTAAATAAAGCGGTTATTTTAATTATAAATTGTCATAAAAAGTTTTCCCAAAAAAATACAAGTAGATGGGTTCAACTAAAGATAAGACCTGAAATCTAGAATTTACTTCTAAGGGATTATTTCAGAGAAATTCTATTTTATAAATAATTGCACCTGTCTATTTATATGATATCGTAAGATAAATCTATTGTAATAATTAACGAGAATTTATATACCGCTTTTATACTCTGAAACCGTCAAAAGACCAGGTGAAAAATATTTCCTAAAAAATATTTTAGGAGAAGATTTTGTAATTTTGCTGCTATCTTTCACCTTCGTAAGCCTCAATCCGCTATTACACGCATTAGGTCTGCTTTTTTTGCAGATTTCATTTTGGTGTATTTACGAAATTGGTTATCTAGAAAATGATTTAATAGGAGATAAGTTTGAAGAAAAAGCCATTCTTTCTACCAACTACAAACCCGAAGAATATTCGATTAGCTGGTGGCAAGCTTGGTTATGGTCTTTGATTTTGGCTGTTGCTGGTATTTTTGCCCTTAACCAGAGCCAAAATATGGTTGACTTTTCAAAAATATCAAAAATCTTTAATGATCATAGTTATAATCTGTCAACAATACAACAGCAATTATTTTATTGGATACTTTTTTTATTGATTGTAAGGGCTTTTTTCTGGGTTTATAATCGGATAAATAAGCAAAGTCGAGTTTGGTTCTATTTGTTATTACAAACTTTTCGTTATTGTGGCTTTTTAGCAGTTGTTTCTACTAATATTATTGGTCTAATGCTATTAATAAGCAATATTGTTACTCGTTCCATACAATATATTCTCTATCGTTATTTGGGTGGACAAAAAAGTAGTTGGCCAATGGAATTTCCTAGATATTTCTTTTGTTTTTTAATTTATATTTTATTGCTCGCTGTTTTAGCTGCTAACGCTCGCGATTTATCTTTGTTAATCAACCAACAGGTATTTTGGATTACTATTTTCTGTATAGCTAGAGGCAGTAAGCATTTTCGTAAAGTTTTTTCGCAATTTATTCCAGTTACTAAAGATGGTTCTAATCAAGTAGTCTAATTTAGATAACCTATGACTAGACTAATAGTTAATTTGCTATTAGTTTTTTGCCTAAATGCGATCGCTATGACTGATAATTTATTAATTCTGATTAGTTTTGGCTTATTTTCTGGGCTACTTGCAGGTGTTCTCGGTATTGGTGGTGGGACAGTCTTAGTACCGATCATTAAAAGCTTAGGATACTCTCCAGTACAAGCAGTAGCTACTAGTCTTCTGGCGATTGTGATGACTTCTGTTTCTGGTAGCTGGCAAAATTGGCGTACTGGTCATCTTAACTTACGGCGCGTCTTTTTACTGGCTTTACCTTCATTATTTACTGCCCAAATTGGCGTTTGGTTAGCAAGTTCCATTGAGCCACATATTTTGCTGACGGCTTTTGCTTGTTTTTTGATTGTTAATATCTTTTTATCTAATTTTCGTAAAACTATAATTGTTAAAGAAAACGATAACAATCAGGCAATAAGTAATCCTGTCTTAGCTCGCTTTTTTACTGGTGGGACTTCTGGTTTTTTAGCTGGTCTGTTTGGTATTGGTGGAGGGGTTATCTTAGTTCCTCTACAGATGCTATTGCTAGGAGAAAAAATAAAGTCGGCGATTCAAACTAGTTTGGGGGTAATTGTAATCACATCCATTGCCGCCTGTATAGGACACGCACAGAGAGGAAATGTTTTATGGTATCAAGGAACTATTTTGGGAATGGGTGGTTTAATCGGGGCGCAAATTAGCACTCGTTTCTTGCCCAAGCTCCCTGATAAAGTGGTCGCTATTAGTTTTAATGTTTTGCTGGGATTACTTGCCGCCTATATTTTTTATCAGGCTTATTATTCAAAATTTGGCTAATTTTAGGGAGTTTCATCTAGTCGCTAAATTAGAATGCTCTTGTAATAGCTCTGCTAATTTTTGGAGTAATTCCTGCTCATTATAAGGTTTAGAAAAATAAGCTGAAGCTCCTAAATTCATAGCTATTTTTCGATGTTTTTCATTACTACGAGAAGTTAACATAGCTATGGGAAGATGTTCAAATTCTGCTCGCTCTTTGATTTCTTCGAGGACACCGTAGCCATCTAGTCGAGGCATTTCAATATCACAAATAACAGCTTGTACAGAAAGTCCAGCGATAAGTTTATCTACGGCTTCTCGACCATCTTTTGCTTGCTCTACTCGATAACCTGCCTTTTCTAGGGTTAAACTTAAATAGCGACGTACATTAATCGAGTCATCGACTATTAAAATAGTTTTTGTTGCAGATAGATTTTTGGTTTCTGGAAGATTTTGATTAGATTGATGATTGGTAGTTGGATTTTTTAAGCATTCTTCTACTAAGAATATAGGCTCGACTAAAGGAATAACTTTTCCATCACCAAAAACCATGCTGCTAATAACTCCCGGAGGTAAAGGAATAGGGCTTTCAATGGGTCTAATAGTAGATTCTTGCTCATGCCAAAAACAACTAATTTGCAGTGCTGCCAAAAATTTATCATTTCCGATCACTAAAGCCATAGTTTGATCTATGACAGGATTACCAGTTAAATTAACAGCGCGATGAGAACGGCGATAAACTAGAGTTTTTTCTATTTCCACTAAAGGAATTTCTATCTGATTCCAAAGTATATATTTACTGTCTTCGGAAGCTGTTATTAGTTGTGATTTTAAAGGTATAAGCTCTCGAATACTATTGGCAGGAATAGCAAAAATAATACCAGCCTGTTCGATGACTGCCACTTTTAAGATGGATAAAGTAAAGGGAATTCTAAGGGTGAAGGTTGTACCTTTGCCTGGAGCTGTAGCTACTCGAACATCACCACGAATTTCTTGGAGATTAGTCCGAACAACATCCATTCCCACTCCTCTACCTGAAAGTTCGGTGACTTGTTGTGCCGTACTAAATCCAGGCTCAAAGATGAAGTCTAGTAGTTCTGCTTCTGATATTTTTGCCACTTCAGATTGAGGAATACCCATCTGAAAAATGCGCTCGCGGATTTTATCGAGAGAGACCCCGCCACCATCATCGCTAAGGGTAATCACGGTGTAAGTACCTTGGTTGCTTGCTTGTATGGTAATTGTTCCTGATGGGGTTTTACCAGCAGCAATCCTAGTTTCGGGGTTTTCTATTCCGTGGTCGAAAGCGTTACGTAACAGGTGCATTAAAGGAGCGCTGAGAGCTTCGATCACGGAGCGATCTAAGAGGGTGTTTTCTCCGGCAATTTTGAGGTTGACTTGTTTATTAAACTGGAGATTAAGATCACGAATTACTCTAGGAAAACGTTTGACTGCTTCTGCAAAGGGCAACATCTGAGTCCGAGTAACGTTACTTTGCATCGATTTGGTAGTGTAATTAAGGTTACGAACTGATTGGTTAAGTTCTTGTAGTCCTAATTCTATGTCTTTGGTAACTTCTTGTAGTTGAACGATGGTTTCTATTTGTTCTTGACAGATTAGATGAACGTCACTATAGTTATCCATTTCTAAGGTATCAAAGCGATCTCTTCGATATCTGCTTGGCAAGGCCTCGAAGAGATCGCTTTTTAAAAGACTGACTGAATTTTGTAAGAGTTGTTCTTTATTGGTCAGAAATCCTTCTATAGAAGCGCGGTCATACCATTGTTTTAATTGAGTGTTGGAACGTTCCATCTGAGACGTTCGCTGACTGATTAAGGAAATAACGTTTTGAAATTGTTGTAATCGTAGATTGATGGTGTTGCGGTCTAAAATTAGTTGTTCAAAAAGATTATTAAATTGTTTTAGCTGTGCAGCGGGGACTCTTACCATCTTTTCTCCAGATGGAGCTTTCTCTGGCGATGAGGAGGGAGAAAGAGTTTCCTCGCTTCGTAGTTGAACTGTAGTGTGCGTCTCTTCGGAAGTTTCCAAGTCAAAAGCAGACTGTAATTCGCTCAATTCTGCAAAATTAACTTCTAACTGGTCAAAATCTGCCTCTATGGAATCATCTTCCCAGACTTCTAGAGTTTCAGGTTGGATAGTAGCAGCGATGGTCGAGTCTTGATTAACTGAGTTATTCTCTTCCAAACAAGAGGGTAATTTCTCAATGCTTCCCCGTAACACTAAAGCGTGGGATCTTCTCCAAGCTTTTAAAGCTCGAGCTGCGAAAGGTGTAATCTCTGTTGAAGATAGGGTTACGGCTTGTTGTTCGATAGACTGGCAGAGTTGTATAAACGGTTCCAGATTTGCCATATTGCCGAAGGCGATTAACTCTTGGGCTGTGGCGGTCAATTCTTGAGCTAGTTCGGCAATTGCTAATTCTTTTAATTGGGTTTCAAAGCGGTCTAAAACCGTATCAACTACTTCTTCAAAGATTAATAAAGCAGGATCGATATCTTCGTCTTGAGCCATTAAAGCATCTTCGTCTGTATCTTCTAGGTCTCCGAGATGCTCTCGTAACTGCTCAAAAATTACCTGAAAGCGATCGCTATGAGTAGTCTTTGAGTAGTCGCTAATACCAGAGTCTGTAACCTCTACTCCTTGACGATTAAGGCCGCTAATTTGGCGCAAGCAATCGACACTTTGTAGTAAAAGAGTTTCTACTTCAACCCTAACTAAACTACAAGCATAGCGAACCCGTAAAATTTTCAAAAAATCTTCTAAACGATGGGCAACTTGACTCAAAATATTAAAGCCCATCATCGCAGCACCCCCTTTAATGGAGTGAGCAGCTCGCAAGACTATATCTATTTGTTGGGGATCGAGGGCAGTATTAGCTAATCCTAAGAGATTGGACTCCATGCGATCAAAATATTCTTCAGCCTCATCGAGAAAATTAAGGCGAATTTGTTGTTCTGTATCCATATTGCTTGAAGTTAGTAAGTTGCTCTGTTAAATAGATGCAGGGTATAATGCATTGCTTAGATTACTTATAAATTATTCAGCTACTTTAAACTGAGCTACAGTAGACTCTAGTTTTTGGGCTATTTGAGCAGTTTCGACAATTGATTGTGCTACTTCTTTGGAAGATATGGATCTAGTTTCGGATAATTGAGCAATTCTTTGCATCAAGTTGGTAATATTTTGGGAAGTATTTGCCTGAGACAGGGTAGTTTGGGAAATAGAACCCATTAATTGGTTAATTTTTTGGGATTTTTCTAGTACTAAGCTCAAACTCTGTTTGGTGGCTTCTACTAAGCGAGTGGAGTCTACTACTTGAGTTGTTCCTGATTCCATTGCTTGGCTTACTTCCAGGGTTTCCGCTTGAATTGCTGCCACAATGCTGCCAATTTCTTTGATTGCTGCGGCCGATTGTTCTGCTAATGCACCGACTTGTTCGGCAACGATGGTGAAACCTTGACCGTATTCTCCTGCGCGCCCTGCCTCAACACTGGCATTAATAGCAAGTACGTTAGTTTTTAGAGCAATTTCTTCAATAAAGGAAACCGCTTGAGAGATTTTCTGGGAAGATTCTCCTAAACGCTTCATTTTTTTGGCAGTTTCACCTACAGTAGTCCGCAATTCTAAGATACTCTCTACTGTTAAGTCCATATTGCTAGTACTCTTGACAATCATATTGTAGGTATCATCAGCAATCTGTTCTGCTTGGCTGGCATTTTCTGCCACTGCCTGAATCGACTGCGACATTTGTTCTACAGAAACCAAGGTATCGCGAGTTTCTTTAGCCTCAGCAATAGCTTGCTCTACCAAGGAAAGAATTGCTGCTTCGTTTTGCTTCAAAGAAGAACCCACTTGACTACTTGACTGTTTCGCTTCAATCGCAATTTCTTGTAAGCTATCAATAATGGCATTAAATAAATCCGCAACTGTACTGAGTTCCAAAGAGTCCAAGTTAGCTCTAACGGTTAAATCTCCTTCTGCCGCATCGGAGACTTCATCGATTAGGGTATAAATTGCTGCTTCTAGCTGTTCTTTTTCCTGGCGTTGTTCATCAGCTACAGCTTTTTGCTGTTGGAATAAGTCTTTAACTTGATTGACCAGCTTGTTAAAATTATTCGCTAAGGTTCTAGTTTCTAAAGTTCCTGCTAAATCGACTGTAACATCTAAGTTTCCTCTGGCTACCTCTTGAGTTTTTTCTGATAGATGAGTCAGAGGCCGAGACAATTGCTGCGCTAAAACAATAATTAAACCAAAGGAAATAGCACCTAGAACAATCGCTGTAAGAGCGAAAGCTTTTATTAAATTTCGTCCTGAGGCTGCTATTTCTGCGGCATCAACTACCGCAATTGTCACTAAATCGGTATCGGGAATAGTCGAAAGATCATAAATTTTCCCTTGATATTCTAGTCGAGCGAAAGTGGGAACGTCAGAGAAAATTTCTACTTGTTTGATAATAATATTGGAAAAGTCTGATTCTTGCTGAATTAACTGCTTTACTTCGTCAAGACTTTGACCATTCTGAACAGAATTTACCAGAATTTTAGTGACTTGAAAAATTACTTTGCCACCAATTATTTCCTGAATTTCTGAGTCAGAACCTTGAGGAGTAATAGTACTCATAATATAACCAATATTAGAATCGACAACTTGAACTATCTGAGATTGGTAAAGTCCTGCTGATAGGTAAGCAGAAAGATTCGAGTGTAATACTTGAACTGGTACATCAGCCTTGATCACACCCAAGAACTCTTTAGTCTGAGGATCTTTTACTGCTGCTGAAGGAGTCAAAACTGTAATCTTAGCAGACTCATCAAATTCGCGTTCGTCAATCGCTCGGCCATCTTTTTTGGTCGTTTGCCACCAACCTTCATCCCGCTGTACGAAATCAGAAGTCGGATTATTAAAAGCAATATTGAAGCCGTTACGCTCGGTCAAAAAGATTTCTACAATGTCGCTAGATTTAACTATTTGTTGTAAATAGTTATTGAGATTTGCATTAGCTTTGAGTAATTTGGTAGCAGCAAATTTTTGTTCGACGGCTTCAATTGATTGTTGAGGCAAACCTTGAGCCTGAGCTTCCTTACTGCCTATTCGCATTGCCTCGATGATCAGGGGGTTAGAGGCAATTAAATCGAGGATTTTGAAAGAGTCTCGAATATAAGCTGTTACCGTACTACTCGTCAAGAGTGCATTTTCCTCAAGTTTGGACAAAGCTTGAGCTTGGGCTCGATGTTCGGTAATGTTATATCCAATCGCACTAGCGATAATTAGTGGAAGTAATACTGTTGGTAAAATAGTCGTCAGTAGGCGACGCCGGAGAGTACCAATTCCTTTAAAGTCGTCAGCTACAGATTTACTTGAAAAACTTGTTTTAGATGTTAAGTTCGTCGATTTTTGTTCAGTAGTCATAGAGATTGGAAATTATATGCTTATATTTTTTTGACAAGAAGTCTTGCCACGGCTCAGTTATTGTTAATTGTGGTTAAAGCTTTTGAAATGCTGTTAAACTCCAATACGGGAATCATGGTTTCCTCTTCTTGCACCGCACCACAGAGATAAGGAGCTATCTCAGCCGGAAAAGCGTCTAAACATAATTGAATTTGTTCTTTTGATAAACGCACCATACCTTGAAGATGAGTAACAGCTAAACCAATATAAATTGATTGTTCGGCTGTAGTTTGCAACACAATAATTTGATATTGCTGAGGAGTAATTAATTGAGGGGACAAGGTTAATAATTGAGCTAAATCAAAAACACAAAACACGCGGTCGCGAGAACTGATAATACCAATGACGGATTTTGGCATACTGAACAAGGGAGTTATTTTCTCTACTTCAACTACTAAAGACTCTTGCACCTGTTCCATTGACAATAAAGCGGTCATCTCTGATGTCAGTTGAAATCGGATATAAGCATCCCCCGCAGCTAAATTGGCTTTAAATAACTCCTTTAAGTTGGCTTGAATTCGCGACGCTGGTCTAGATGTTGCCATGATGTAGTTACTTCATGGCCTCTTGTAGCGCGCTGACTAATTCTTGTTGAGTACAAGGCTTAGTCACATAGGCACTAATACCTTGTTTTTTCGCCCATAGACGATCAACATCTCTATTTTTAGCAGTACAAGCAACAATCGGAATCTTAGCAGTTTCAGGATTCTTTTTCAGTTTACGGCAAATGTCTAAACCCCCTATTTTGGGCATCATCCAATCAGTAACGATGGCATCAGGTTTATTTTGTAACGTTTTTTCTATTGCTTCTTCTCCATTAGTTGCCGTGATTATGGAATAGCCAGCTGTAGTCAAATATTGAGCCATCAAATCCAATTGAGATTGCATGTCGTCTACGATTAAGATGGTTTTCATGGTTTTTATAGGTTAATTTGAGTAATGTTTACGGTTAATTTTTGAGATATATTTTTGAAGTAAAAGTTGCTTTGGTATCCAAACTTTTGCCGTAAATTTACTTTAAATGCTTGTCGATAATTGCAATTAAACCTGCTTGAGTAAAAGGCTTGGTAAAATAATCTGTTGCTCCAGCTAATTTAGCTCTAGCTTTATCAATCATGCCAGTATTCCCCGTGACCATAATAATCGGCGTATCATTAAAAACATTACTACTACGTAATAATCCACAAAGTTTATAACCGTTAATTTTGGGCATGGTAATATCTAGTAAAATTAAATCTGGTTTAAGCCGAAAGATAATCGATGAAGCCTGAACAGGATCGTCTACGGCAGTTACTGCAAATCGATCTTTATTTAGAAAACGCTGAATTTCTTGCAGAATTGTGGGACTATCATCAATACAAACTACTTTGTGTTTTTTGACTGGCCAACTTACTGAGGAAATCTTTTTTTTCTCCTCAATTTGTATCGGTTTGGGAATGTTGGGTAATCGATCTAAAGGTGACTGAGGATTTCGTAAATGAATCATTCTATGCTCAATATATGGTGACAAAATTTGAGCTACATGAAGTTCATCTTTATTGAGAAACAACGAAAGCTGACGAAAGCTCAATCCTCGTCGCATAACTTGTGAAAGTTGGTTAAGTGTTTTAAGAGACAAAACTCCTGATGAAGGAGGTCTATCAATATCCCTGTAATCCAAAAAATATGGACGTTGATAGGGAGAAAGTAGCTCAGGAGCACAACCTTGCCATTTTTTTAGTCGTTTCTGTAAAAAATAAACTAAATCCAATATGTCTAACGATAACGAATCTCCAGTTTGAGCTTTAATCCAAGATGGTATTGATTCTTCTTTATGCCATACATAACTTGCATCTGTTAGCCAAAGACAAGATTGTAGAGAATCCTGACTAATATCTTCAATCAGTTGTATAAACTGAGAAACATCTAGACGTTTCTCGGCTAGCAGCCAAAGAATAGCGTGTTCGTAAAGACTCTGATAGGGAAAAGTGCCTTCTGGATTGTCCTTGGATTTAAGATAAGATTCCGGCACATTTTTTAAAGCTGCGGCTGCATCTTTCCAACCCTGGCGGAGCAGATAATATTTTAACTGGGATAATAATTGTATAGAGCAATCAACATACTTTAATTTGCCCTCTTGCAGATAAACTCTCCAAAAAACAGATCCTTTGGTAAATTCAAAATAACCAGTATTGTTCGAATTTGATGATTTAACCAACAATCCTACAGGATTGAACTTTTGAGTCATCTTATCAAATAATTAATTAGTTAAGGCTATAGTTCACAAAACAAATCAATAAATTGCAATATCTAAAATTTATTAACCCTGAGGGTCTTGCCCCTACTCTGGAAGATTTTATCAATTTATCAAGAATCTAATGATAACATCTTCGGTGGAGAAGGCAATTCTCACATTTTATCAATGACCTTGGATTTTTGGGCAAAAACCAGCGGCACTTGGATCAACATTTTTACCGTAGCGATTGGTACTAGTTTAGGTTTAATTCTTAAAGATCATCTTTCTTCAAAAGTACAAACCATAATTACGCAGGGGATTGGTTTAATCACAGTTTGGATTGGCTTGAACATGGCAAGCAGTATGAGTCAAGCTCAAGCAGAGGTAATAGATGGAGCAGTTTTAGGATTATTAGCAATGGTGCTGGGGGGAATCTTAGGAGAGTGCTTGCAAATTGAAGAAAGATTGACTAGTATCGGAGATTGGCTCAAGAAAAAGTTTCGAGGCAAAGGATTGTTTACTGAGGGATTTGTAGCCAGTAGTTTGTTATTTTGTGTTGGGCCAATGGCTTTAATTGGTAGTTTTAATAATGGTCTGAATGGTGATAACACTTTGCTAACTCTAAAAGCAACTATGGATGGCGTTATCTCGATCGCCCTGGCTAATATTTACGGCATTGGGGTCGGATTTTCAACTTTAGTCTTATTATTTTATCAGGGTGGACTATCTTTAATTGCGGGAGAAATTGCCAGTAGTGTGCCTGATCCTAACCATAATTCTTATCTGTTTATGATTACTGGTGTCGGAGGTTTAATGATTATGGCGATTGGACTAAATCTACTAGAAATTGTCAAGATTCGAGTTGGTTCTTTTCTCCCTGCGATCGCGCGTTGCTCCCATTATTTATTATTTAGCAAGTTATTTATAGCAGTTCTAAATTTAAAATTAATTATTAATCCACGAACAAGCAAAACTAATAAACCCCAAACAGATAATATTTAACATTAGTAGAATTATCCACTGATTGAGAGTTATAAAACTAAACTTGTCAAGAGAGAGAATAATCTTGTTGGCTAATTGTTGCGATAGATCAAGCCGATTTTTATGACCAGAAAATAGATTTAGAGAATTAGCTTCGACTGAGTCATTAGGGATGATCAAGAGTTGCTTTTGATTAGTCATAAGTTAATGTATTTACTGTTAACAAGTAAAGTATGTTTTGGGTTTGACTAAATAAGTATATTTACTTAAGATTAGATGTTTTTGGGAAATACGTTTAACACTGTAACAAATTGTAAATAATTTGCCTAGTTATTTGCGCGTTTAAACATAACTATATCCGTTTTAATCAGTAGATCAGAGACTAGTACAAGTGCGATCGCTCTTAGTTAAAAATACTGAAAAAAATTCCTCTAGCGGGTTATTAAATCAATAAGGCAAGGGACTTACAAACCTTCGGATTCGACAGTTAACTTTAAATGCTCTTTAAAAAAATGGTTATTTTATCAATTTTTGATTAATTCACCGTAAAAACACTTGAGCATTTAAAATTGCCGTGTATTATTGTAAGTAATAATATTTAAGCAAATATACGTATACGCGTAATTAAAGAATCATGTTAGAGCAAATTTCCTCTGCTAAATCACTGGCATATAAGTCATTAAATATTTTAATTATTGAATCCAATCAACAGCCAGGAAAACAATTGGCGGAACTGATTAAATCTCAAAGACCAAATCATCAAGTATTACTATTAAAAGATTCAGAACAAATTTTTTCATTAATGTATGGAGAAGTTGCAATGGATGTTATCTTTTTTGATATAGAAGCTGAATTAAATACAGATAATCTGGCTTTGATCAAGGCAATTTCTCCCCAAATCAGTTTAATTCATTGGAGTGATTATCAACACCCAGAGGTAATCGAATTATTATATTCCCTTGGAGTTAATTCGTTCTGCACCAAAGAATGCGATGGTTCGATTGTTCTTGAAGCGATGGATTTAGCTGGTAATTATCCTCAGTCTCTTTATCTGTCTCAAAAACTACATCAATGCTTACCTTTACTCCAAAGTTAAACGATTAAGCTAAAGTCTTATCCGATCTATATGCTTTTATGTCTGATTTATTCGCCGATAGAAAAAACCTACTTACTGATTTAATTTCTCGTTATTGTGATCGCGTTGATTTCCTCACAATTCGTCTCGAACAAGCAGAAGAAACTAACATCCTGTTACGCACAAGTAAAATAGAAACCCTGAGTGAAAGTATCGCTTTAGGGGGACAAATTCGTGCTTGTCATAAAGGTGGCTGGGGTTTTGCGGCATTTAATGACCTAACTACCTTAGTCGAGAGGATCGAAGAAGCCATCGCCGCAGCTAAAATGGTTGGCGAATCAGAAACCATACTCGCACCAGTCGAGCCAGTCCAGATTGTTTGCCAACTTCCTCTAACAGGAAGCGATCCGAGGCAAATATCTTTAGTAGATAAAAAAGCCTTATGCGATCGCTATAATGAGATATTACGTGGTTATAGTAATTACCTTACCTCTACTAGTGTCAGCTATAGCGATAGTTCACAAAGAATAATTATTGCCACATCAGAAGGAAGTCTGATCGAACAATCTTGGTCGGATTTAGAAATGCGTTTTGCCGCTATCGCTAGGACTGGGGAAACAGTACAAACAGGGCGAGAAACCACAGGATCGCGTCAAGCCTACGAAGATTTAACTAATTTAGATCAACAAGTAATTGGTGCAGCACAAAGGGCGGTAGATGCTTTATTTTTGCCCACAATTAAAGGTGGTATTTATAATACCGTAGTCATCGATCCAATCTTGACGGGTTTATTTGTTCATGAAGCTTTTGGACATCTTTCTGAAGCAGATATGACCTATGAAAATCCCGATTTACTAGAAGTGATGAGTATGGGCAAACGCTTTGGTTCAAAAGATTTACAAATTTTTGATGGCGCAGCACCAATCCCAGAGGAAAAAGCTCAATTACATCGAGGTAGCTACTACTACGACGATGAAGGGACTCCGGCGACTACTACCCAATTGATCAAAGATGGAATTTTAGTGGGACGATTGCACTCTCGCGAAACCGCTGGCAAGTTGGGGGAACAACCCACTGGAAATGCCCGTTGTCTCAACTATCATTATTCCCCGATTGTTCGCATGACCAATACTTGGATTGCCAGAGGCAATACTCCTGCGAAAGACTTATTTCAAGATATCCAGGAAGGAGTTTATGCTTGCAATTGGTTAGGAGGAATGACCAATGGCGAAATGTTTACCTTTAGTGCGGGAGAAGCCTGGATGATCCGCAATGGCGAATTAGCCGAACCTGTAAGAGATGTGACACTTTCTGGTAATGTCTTTAAAACTTTAGCAAATATTGAAGCGATCGGTGATGACTTTTACTGGGATGAGTCTGGCGGTTGCGGCAAAGGAGGACAAGATGGATTGGCAGTCGGTTGTGGAGGCCCTAGTTTAAGGGTCAAAGACGTAACTATTGGTGGAGATCTTAATTAATTAGTCTCGATGGTCTTGCCATTTAAGATGTATCCAAGGTTACAATGTTTTTAGATAAGAAAAAACCCAGTTTTTTCAACTGGGTTCTGGAGCAAGGTTAGAAACTTGGCTAGTTATGAAGCGCGCTTTTGACTAGTCCAATCATGCAAAACAGAAAATATTGTTAGTAGTTGTTAGTAACTTTTTGATCAGTTAGTTTCTTTAGTAACAAGATATATCATCTAAGTTATTCAACTATCTAACAACAGTATATTCACGAGGATTTTTAAAAATATCCTCTTTTTTTTTAGTTATTTCTACGTAAATAAAGCGACGTTTAGGAGCTAACTGGTGGAGTCGTCAATCTGACTGTAAACAAAATTTGTAAAACTACCTTGATTAAGTTTATCCCAAGCATAAATGCGATCGCGAAATTGTTTCCACTGTTCGTATACCGCTTTAAAATCGCTGTCTTTAGCTGCAAAATCATCATATAGGGCAAAAGAAGCTTTTTCTGCGGCTTGGAGAATTTCTTCACTATAAGGGCGTACTTGAGTACCACTACTTAACAGACGTTGCAAGGCTTCATTATTACGAGCATCATAACGAGCCAGCATTGTAGTATTAGATTCATAAGCGGCAGTTTGAATTGCTTCTTGATATTGAGGAGGCAGTTTATTCCATTCATTTAAGTTGATTTGCATCTCCATAGTTGCGCCTGGTTCCCACCAACCTGGATAATAATAAAACTTAGCAATTTTATTTAGTCCCAATTTTTCATCATCGTAAGGCCCTACCCATTCAGCTGCATCAATAGCACCTGTCTGAAGTGCTTGAAAAATTTCCCCACCACCGAGAGTTTGGACTGTTACGCCTAATTTAGCCATTACCTGTCCACCCAAACCAGGAATCCGCATCTTTAAACCTTTAAGATCGTTTAGGGTAGAAACTTCGCGACGAAACCACCCCCCCATCTGAGTGCCAGTATTACCCGCAGGAAATTGAATTAAATTGAATTTTTTGGCATAAATTTCTTGTAATTTGGCTAACCCCCCTCCTTCATATAACCAGGCATTTTGCTGCCCGGCAGTCAAACCAAATGGAACAGTTGCACCAAAAGCTAAAACAGGACTTTTACCAATGTAATAGTAGGATGCTGTATGTCCGCATTGAACTGCACCTTGAGAAACCACATCCAAAACTTCTAAAGGAGGCGCAACTTCACCCGCAGCACGGGGACTAATTTTAAACTTACCTCCAGTTAAGGCTGCAACGCGATCTGCCAAAACCTGCGCTCCTCCAAAGATAGTATCGAGAGAGGGAGGCCAACTAGTTGCCATTTGCCATTGAATATTCGGTAAATTAGCTGGATCGCTTTGGGCTGTTGAGGCTGGCTTTTGTTGATTTTGACAACCTCCAACAATTGCTACTCCCCCAGCAGCAATTACCCCAGAGGATACAGATTTAACTACAGATCGACGTTTCATATTATATTCCTCACACTATTTAAAATGGTTGACAGATATATTGACACTCTCTGGCGAGAAAATACAAATTATTACAAGATTATTATTAATCGGCGCAAGGATTACAAGATATAGGTTAGTTGGTCTCCTATCCTCTTTTAAAGAATGTGATGAAAAAGTTCATCTTTCGATCCCTCGTCTTCATACTGATACTAAGTGGCTTATTTGGCTATGGTTTTGTGAGTCACGTAAACTCTGCCCCAAGCTGCACGATTGCTACTCATTCTGTTACTGTCGGTAATGGAACTCTGTTCTACAACCAAGTGGGCATCGGGAGAACGATTCTCTTGCTGCATGGTTTATTTGCTGATAAAGAGCAGTGGGAAGGAATGATGTGTAGGTTGTCTCAAGAGGGATATCGAGCGATCGCAATCGATTTACCAGGTTATGGTAACAGCACTGGGTTTACAGTGAGGGACTATGTTCTAGAAAATCAAGTCATACTAATACACGAGTTTATGGAACGGTTGAAAATCGATTCTTTCGATCTTGCAGGTAGTTCAATGGGAGGAGCGATCGCAACTCTTTACACTCAGCGTTATCCCGAACAGGTTCTTAGCCTTGCCTTGATCGGTTCGCCTTTGGGCGTGATTGGTTGGGCAAATAGTGTTAAAGAATCCATCTTTGAGGGAGTCAATCCATTTATTCCGATTACTAAGAAACAATTTGACTTAGAAATGAGCTTGCTTTTTGTTAAACCTCCCTCCATTCCTGATTCTGTGAAAACGGAGAAAGTCAACGACTATATCACTCGTAACCGACATTATCAGCAGATTTGGGACATTGTGAATTTGTATGATGATGTGTTTTGTCAGAAACCACTCATTCGACTTCCTACACTAGTAATTTGGGGAAAAGAAGACAAAATTTACGATCTTCGTGGAGTCGAGCAACTGCAAAACTGTATTTCTAGTAGCAAGATAATCCAATTATCAAAGGCAGGGCATTTGTTATTGATGGAGAATGCAGCAGATGCAGCTTCAGAATATATAAGTTTTTTGCGAATAACAAAAAAAAGTTTTGAGCGACGATCAACTACATTAATATACTAGAAAGTCTTTTCATCTGGTAATTGTTTCATTATTATCTGTTTTCTCTGTGTTGTTGTACCACGGGCTGGTTACTGGATAACTGCCTGTGCCTTTAGGATATATATAGCCACCAGTAACAACGTAGCCGTTAGTCATTGCCCAAGTACGAGCAGTAGTAACTGCTAGGTTAAACTCTTCAGCTAACTCTCTTGCTTTGGTTGGCTTGGTAAGTATGGAAAGATGGTTTAAAAAAATTGATTTGGTCATGTGTATTAGATATTTCTTATTTCTGTAACTAATTTAGCCTGACCAAGGCTATTTGACTTTCAAAATCCAGAGAATAAATTATAACCGATCGCCGCTCAAGGAAATGCTATATCTACAATTAAACTCGCCAGTTCTTGGGTAAAATTAGTTACTTATTTAAAAATTTAATAATGAGAAATTCCCAGATGCGATCGCTACTCAAGATTGCCAATGCGATCGATAATCTTACAGAAAAGCTTGGCTGGTTGCTTAACTGGTTGGTTTTATTGACTGTTGGCGTGGGTTTTTATAACGTCATGGCTCGTTATTTAGGGCGTTTTATCGGGGTGCAGTTATCATCGAATGCCTTAATTGAACTTCAGTGGTATTTATTTTCGATCCTTTTTTTAGCAGGATTTGCTTACATTCTCAAGCACGGGGATAATGTACGAGTTGATTTTTTATACTCTAAATTCAATTTAAAACAGAGATCGCTCGTCGATTTTTTAGGTACAGTTTTATTTTTAATTCCGTTTTGTGCGATCGGTATTTGGGTTACATTTAATCCAGTTTTGCAATCTTGGGGACATTTACCCGATGGCAGTTGGGGGAGTTGGGAAATTTCGCCTGATGCTAATGGCTTGCCCCGCGCTCCAATTAAAACTATGATTCCTGTTGGTTTAGGGTTATTGCTGTTGCAAAGTATCTCTCAAGCTATTAAGTATTTAGCTGTTTGGTTGGGATATGAGCAAGTATCTGATCGAATAAGTTTAGAAACTTCCGAGCATACCAATATTGAATAGGAGAAGAGGATGGGCTTTGAGTGGCTAGCAATTGCAATGTTTTTGGGCTTTTTCATCATTTTGATGAGTGGTTATCCTGTTGCCTTTTCTTTTGCTGGTACGGCGATCGTTTTTGGCTTGATTGGGATGGCAGTAGGCGCATTCGATATTCATCGACTATTGCTGTTACCCAATCTTTGGTTTGGCACGATGTCTAACTTTACGCTGCTGGCTATTCCCTATTTTGTCTTTCTCGGTGCAGTTTTAGAAAAATCTGGGATAGCAGAGGAATTATTAGAAACTATTGGGATTGTTTTGGGCAGATTGCGGGGTGGACTTGCCTTAGCAGTAGTTTTAGTCGGGACTGTTCTAGCTGCAACCACAGGAGTAGTAGCAGCGACTGTGATTGTCATGGGAATGTTATCTTTGCCAATTATGCTGCGTTATGGCTACGATAAAGAGTTAGCTTCAGGGGTAATTGTTGCATCGGGAACTTTGGCTCAATTGATTCCTCCTAGTATAGTTTTGGTGATTCTGAGCGATCAGATTGGGGTTTCTGTAGGGGATTTATTTTTAGGAGCATTAATACCAGGTTTGATGCTTTCTGGAGCTTATATGCTCTATATACTAGCTTTGGCAATGATTAAACCCGAACTGGTGCCAGCCTTACCTCCCGATTTGCCGATTCCTAAAGGTATTGCTTTAGTGAAACAAGTAATTAAAGCGGTTGTACCTGCATTATTGTTGATTTTTGCGGTTTTAGGTAGTATTTTCTTTGGTATAGCTACCCCCACAGAAGCAGGAGCGGTAGGAGCAGTAGGAGCCTGTCTGTTAGCAGCACTTAACAAGCGTCTGACTCCGCAACTTTTAGCCAATGCGGCACACTCCACAGCGATTATTACTGCTTTGGTATTAATGATTTTATTTTGTTCTTCTTTTTTTAGTTTAGTATTTGATGCCCTTGGAGGCAAAACTTGGATTACTAGTCTACTAACTAGTGTGCCTGGTGGCTATCTAGGGTTTCTAATTGTCAGTAATTTAGCAATTTTTGCTTTAGGAGTATTTTTAGAATTCATTGAAATTTGTTTTATTGCTATGCCGTTATTTGTTCCTGCGGCACAAGCTTTAGGAATTGATATGGTTTGGTTTGGAGTGGTAATGGCAATTAATTTACAAACTGCTTTTATTTCTCCCCCTGTGGGATTTTCTTTGTTTTATCTCCAAAGTGTTGCTCCCAAAGAAATCAGTACGATCGAAATTCATAAAGGTGCGATTCCTTTTATGGTTTTACAATTCATCGTTTTAATTATTGTGATCGCTTTTCCCCAAACAGTACGCTGGTTAATCGATTTTTCGACAGTTACGGGAGTTTCTTGAGACTCGACCCCTAATAATTACTCAGCTACAATTACTCAACTACAGATTAAGTAAAAACGAAAAAGGTTCTGGGAGTCTTGCCGTGTTTCGACCCCAAAACCTTCTTCTCTTACACTTACTCCTCACACACAATTAACAGTTTATTGTATATAGCAGCTCTGCACTAAATACAAGTGACAGTTTATAAATTGTCATAGAATTCTAGAAAAAAAAAGTAGGCTTGGGATTGCCTACCTTGGGTAATTTACCAACTAACTAGAACCAATCAACTAACAACAGAAGGCTCTTTGCTACTAAAAAAAGCTTTGAGAATACTTTCTGCCATCTGAGGACTACTTAAGCCCAAACTAGCTTTAGATTGATCGGGAGTAGCATGATCTACCAAAATATCTGGTACGCCGAAACGTTTCACGGGAACAAGAACATTATTATCTTGTAAAGCTTCAATTACTGCTGAACCAAAGCCACCCATGAGACAACCTTCTTCGAGAGTAACTACTTTACCAATGCGTTTAGCGAGAGGTAAAATTAACTCCGTATCCAAAGGTTTAACAAAACGGGCGTTTACTACCGTAGCTTCAATACCGTGTTCGCTGAGAATTTCAGCCACTTGCAGGGCAGGATAGACCTGAGTGCCATAGCCGACTAGGAGTAGATCATCGCCGTTACGCAGAATTTCCCCCGTACCGATTTCAATTGGTTCCCAACCTTCTTCCATTAGCGGTACACCTATTCCATTACCGCGAGGATAACGCATTGCGATCGCACCATTGTTATAATTAATTCCAGTGACTACCATGCGCTGTAATTCTGCTTCGTCTTTGGGTGCCATCACGACGATGTTAGGAATGCAGCGTAGATAAGCAATATCGTACATTCCTTGGTGAGTTGGGCCATCAGCACCAACAATCCCCGCCCGATCTAGACAGAAAAATACGGGCAGTTTTTGAATACAGATATCATGAATGATTTGGTCATAAGCCCGTTGCAGGAAAGTAGAATAGATCACTGCTACGGGTTTCATGCCTTCACAAGCCATACCTGCCGCTAGGGTAATAGCGTGCTGTTCAGCAATGCCAACATCTATATATTGTTTGGGTAGTTTTTGCTGTAATTTATCTAAACCCGTCCCTGTTGCCATCGCCGCTGTGATCCCAACTATTTTAGGGTCATTTTCTGCCAAAGTTGTGAGAGTATGAGAAAAAACCTTGGCATATTGGGGAGGCTTAGGGGTAGTTGCCGGAATTCCTTTTCCTGTCGCCAAATTAAAGGGATTTTGGGCGTGATAGCTGACTTGATCCTTTTCGGCGATCGCATATCCTTTACCCTTAACTGTCGCTACATGGACTAAAACTGGCCCTGGTACTTTGTGCGCCTGTTTAAAGGTAGAAATTAATTCCTGCAAGTTATGACCGTCAATCGGGCCAAAATATTTAAAGCCCAACTCTTCGATTACTGCACCTACCTTCGGTACAGTTAAGCGTTTCATCCCTTCTTTAACTCGTTCCATTTCTGGAGTCAGAGATTCCCCAAAGAAAGGCAGTTGCTTAAACTGCTCTTCTAAATTATCGGAAAGAAACTGTACAGGATCAGATAGGCGTACTTTATTGAGATAACGAGAAATTGCGCCCACGTTGGGAGAAATCGACATTTCGTTATCGTTTAGTATCACCATGAGGTTAGTGTTAGGCAAATGTCCCGCATGATTGATCGCTTCTAGTGCCATCCCGCCAGTTAAAGCACCATCACCGATAATTGCCACACATTTAAAGTCTTCCCCTCTAGCATCTCTGGCTAAAGCCATCCCTAAAGCCGCTGAGATACTAGTTGAAGCGTGTCCTGCACCAAAGTGATCGAATTTATTTTCACTTCGTTTAAGGTAGCCAGCGACACCATCCTTTTGACGGAGAGTATCAAACTTGTTGTATCTACCTGTGAGTAACTTGTGGGGGTATGCTTGATGTCCCACATCCCAGGTAACTTTATCGCGATCTAAATCTAGGGTTTGATATAAAGCAACTGTTAATTCAACTACGCCCAAGCCAGGGCCTAAATGACCGCCGCTAGTGGCTACTGTTTGTAAATGTTTTTCTCTAATTTGGCGGGCGATGTCCTCTAGTTGTCGCAGTGATAGACCGTGCAACTGATTGGGGTGAGTAATTTCGCTTAAATGCATATTGCCGTGTTCTCTAATAAGAAGTCTTTTATTCTGGTTCTAAGTAAATTATCCTACTTTCTCTGTATCTAAAGCTGTAATGATCAACTTTTCTCAATACTGGGTAAAATCAAGTTCAGATAATCACTTAAGTTGGTCAGTCGTAGTCTCTCCATCTTCTACAGCTTTTTTCGGCGTTGCTGAATTGAGGTATGATCTTCAAAAAAGCGATCGCCAAAAAAAATTTTTTTAAGAAGATAATTATAACTATGAGTCAATTACAGGCTTTAATATTTGATGTTGATGGTACGTTAGCTAATACGGAAAGAGATGGTCATCGAGTAGCTTTCAATAGTGCCTTTGTTGAAGCAGGATTAGACTGGCACTGGACAATAGATTTTTACGAGCAGTTATTAGCGATCGCAGGAGGAAAAGAACGGATTAAATTTTATCTAAATCAATATCAACCTGAGTTTAAAACCAATAAAGATATTAATGAATTTATTGCCCATTTGCATCAATTAAAAACTAAACATTATCAACAATTACTGCAAAAGGGAGCAATTTCTTTACGCCCTGGGGTAAAAAGATTAATTGAAGAAGCAAAAAAAGAAAATATTCGACTTGCGATCGCAACGACCACTTCTTTATCAAATGTCATAGCTCTTTTGTCACAATTTCTCGCTCTTGATTGGTTTGAAATTATTGCAGCGGGGGATATTGTCCCTGCCAAAAAACCTGCTCCAGATATTTATAATTATGTTTTGAAAAGAATGAATCTGTTACCTGAAAATTGCCTGGTTTTTGAAGATTCTGATAATGGATTACTGGCAGCTATTCAGGCAGGAATTAAAACGATAGTTACAGTAAATAATTACACTAAAAAACAAGATTTTAATCAAGCAATTTTAGTTTTAAGCGATCTAGGAGAATCTGAGAAACCTTTCAAAATTATCCAAGGAAATTTGAGCAATAATAATTATGTAGATCTTGATAGTTTGCGATCGCTAATGGCTAATGGCTAGTTGCTGGAGCAGATAATCATAAAATTGCTCTTTGTCCACTTCAGTCAGCACCTTGATTTTTCTGCCACCTGGTTTCAGAATTGTTCTCCCTTGACTGACACCTGTAGAGATAATATCTGTTTCCTTTTCTTCTACCTTATACAATTGAGGGCGAGCCAAATAAGCCGTAGCAAGAATATCCCAACAATAGTAATTTTGCGGAATTGCCAAAGCGTAACACATCCCTGCTAAGTCAGATAAAGTGTACTTGCGTTGCTTAGTTAATTTCCGAATAAACTTTGGGGTAACAGGAACATTATTGGTAATATCCAACGGACAAAGAGTAATCGCAATAGTAGTATCCCAAATCTGTTTGACTGCAATTGGATCCCAGAAAACATTCCATTCCGCCGAGCCATCATGTTCTAAAGCAAATAGTTTTTCCACATTCCCTGGTACGGTTAAAGCTCCTCCCATCCAAATTATTTCAGCAATCTGATCAATTATCGTTGGTTCTGTGGCGATCGCTTCTGCTATAGTTGTTAATGGCCCTGTAATCATCAAGGTCACTGGTATAGACGAAGTTTGTAGTTGATTAATGATAAATTTTTGTCCCGACTCCGCTGCCAAAGGTGTTTGGATCATTTCTGACTCGTTGAGAATCGGAAAATTATCAATGATTGTGCAGTCGCGGCGAAAATCGGCAGGAAAGGGGTTTAAACCTCTAACGGTGCTTTCAGCAACGGGAATATCAGTTTTTCCCATCAAATCCAGTATTTTGCGGCTAACGCTAACAGCAGCCTTGCCATAACAGTCAGCAGGAGTCACTACCACTCCTAAAAGCTCTACTTCGGTCATTGTCATCAATAGCATCAGAGACAAAAAGTCATCAATTGCCCCATCATGATCCATTAATACCACTTTAGACATAACTTATGCTAATAATTAAATTATTTCAGTTCCTGGTTCGTCTAAATGTTCTGCTACCGAATGATAAAGATCAAGTACATGATGATCCTGAAGACGATAATAAACTTTTCTTCCCTGTTTTTGATAACTGACTAAGCGCAGCGATCGCAATGTCCGCAATTGATGAGAGACAGCCGATTCGCTCATAGCTAAAATTGCCGCTAAATCGCAGACGCATAGATTTTTTTTGGCCAAGAGAGACAAAATTCGCAGACGATTTCCGTCTCCTAGTAAACGGAAAAACTCCGCCATCTGTTGCGCCTTGTCTAAATTCAGCGTTTCTTGGCGGAGGCGATCTAAATCGTCGATGTCAACAGAATGATTTGGCTGACAAGTAGGAATGTTATGAGACTTAGCTGCTGACATAAAACTTAAACGGATAATGTTTCTAGATTATTGCTTTGTCAGATCAAAAACCCTAGCCGCAATTACAACCATCATGCTGGCATCCTGATTGGTTTTGGTGACCATTGGCACAGGCTTCACAGCAATAATACTGATCGTTTTTTTTGATCGCCTTTTCTAAAGAAACTTCACAAACACAGCGATCGCAAGCACATTTGACCAAAGTAGCACTAGTCATAGGTATTTCTTTTCAATTTTTGGGTGAACTTCATCCATTATACATGAACAGATGTTCATGTATAATGGATGAACTAAATTAAAATTAATTCTCTTCAATGGTTGCAATGAAATATTATTTTTGCTACATTGGTTTAGCGCAATAAAATGCAAGCCAGGATAGCTCAGGTGGTAGAGCAGAGGATTGAAAATCCTCGTGTCGGCAGTTCAAGTCTGCCTCCCGGCATTACACAGACCCCAACCATACGCCATAGTATTAAGGGATTTGGGGTTTTTACATCTAAGATTTTTTTCTGAATCAATTTTGATTGATAAAGGAACTAATCTAAGTTACACCGCCACCCTAGCTGATAATTCTTCTTTACCAAGTTGGCTAATATTTAATGCAGCAACTCGTACTTTTAGTAGTACCAGCAATCCTACTGCTAGCGATGCGGGAATCTTACAAGTCTATGAAATCTACTATCTCCAAAAATATCGCGATCGCTAGTGTAACCTTAATAGGTGCGATCGTTCAACAATCAACAGCACAAGCTTTAACTTTTAGCTTCGATTCAGTTAGCAGCGGTAGCGGTAGTTTTGTTATTGTCTAGCTTATAGGTAAGAGGAAGAAGTTTTAGGCCTCTTCCTCTTAACAGCTAATAGCTCACAGCTAAGAGCTGACATTGTACCCTTGTGGTATAGCTGATAGCTATTGAAAAATCTAAGAATCAACCTGAGTCTCAGAACCTTTATTTTGGGCTTTTTCCCATCTTTCCTCGGCTGTTGCCATTACTTCTTTTAACTTTTCGACATTTTCCCCTGGATACTCTTCTAAAGCTTTAATAGAAAGAGACATCCGATTTTGATGTTCATCAATTTGCTTAATGACGACTTTAATCTCCTGTCCAATTTCAAAGATTTTGTCCAGAGAATCGATACGGCTGTTACTTACTTCTTTGATGTGTAATAAACCAGTCGCCCCATTAAGATCAACGAAGACTCCATAGGGTTTCATATTAACGATCCGACCCGTCATTAAGACCCCTTCTTGAATTTTATCCATTGCCACAGCTCGCATCGCATCTCGTTGAGATAAAACTAGCTTTTTGGTTTCTTGATTAACTTCTAAGAAAGTAGCGGTTAAAAGCTGACCTGTTAAAGATTCTAGGTTGTCTCGCTGTTGCAGGTGCGATCGCGGAATGAAGGCTCTTAAACCTGATACTTCGCCCGTAATTCCCCCTTTATTCGCCCCAGTTACGCGAATTTGTACTGATTTACCGCTATCAGCTATTTCTTTGATTTCAGCCCAGGCTTTATCGAGGGCTAACTGGCGAATTGAAAGGGTAACTTGACCATCTGGATCTTGTTCTTGAATAATCAAAAATTCTTGTGATTCATCGATGGGTAAAATCGCCGCTAAATTATCGACAAAACCCAAAGCTGCTTCGTTGGTGGGTAGGAAACCAGGAGATTTACCGCCAATATCAACATACGCTCCTTCGGAAGTAATTTGAACGACTTTTCCCCGCACTTTTTGCCCTTTAGCAAATTCATAGTCGTATTGTTCTAGGGCATTTTCAAAGTCTTCCATCGAAAAAGCTTGAGCCGACTTTTTGGAGGATGTTGTATCGGAATTCATAATACTGATGAATTAATGAATAGTAACGGATAACTGAGTAACTTAAAATTAATTGTAAATTACTTTAGTTTTTGGCTAAACAAGTCTAGCACTTTTTCCCAGGCATCTTGAGCTGCTTCTGGGTGATAACTGCTTCGGCGATCGCACATAAAACCATGACTTGCACCATCATAACGAAATACCTCGTAGGATATACGTTGTTTTTTCAATTCGGCTTCAACTTGATCTGCTTGTTGATTGGGTATTAAGGGGTCTTCTGTGCCAAAAAAGGCGTAAATAGTTCCTGTAATGTCTTTGGTGCGAGTTATGGTCGGTTCTCCACCACCAGGACAGAGGGTAGCAATTCCCGCACCATAAAAGGAGGCAGTGGCTTTCACATCTTTTAAAGTTGCCGCTAGATAAACAACATGACCACCAAAGCAAAAGCCAATTGTGCCAACTCCTCCAGGTTTTACTTGGGGTAGGCTGTAGAGATAATTAATCGTAGCTTGAATATCGCTGACTAACTCAGTGGCTTTGGTTTGATTTTTATATTTTCTGCCGATTTGTGTCCCTTCGTCGGTATAATCGGTTTCAAAACCTGGTGCTTGACGCTGATAAATGGCTGGTGCGATCGCAACATAGCCATTTTGAGCTATCCTCTCGGTGATATCGCGAATATGCTCATTTACACCAAAGATTTCTTGAATTACTACTATGGCAGGGAAAGTTCCCGTTGCTTCGGGTATGGCTAGATAAGCATCGATAGCTAGGTCACCGTTCAGCACCTTAACACAATCAGTAGATATTGCTGTCATAATCTGTAAGCTTGGGTTGTGATTATTAGATTACCGCGCTAGTAAGTTGGTAAATAAATTCTACTAAAGATAGTTAAACCTAGAAGATATTGTAGGTATTGTAAATATTGTTGAAAAGCTGGTTGAAAAACGAAATAAGGGAGACAAACCCGTATTATATAAATGAACCAGCCATATCCTGGTAAGAGAAATCATGAACACCTTTGAAAGTCATCCTTCTGAAGCAGCAGAACGTTTTAGCAAGCTCCAAAATCAATTGCGCGATTGGACAAAATCTCCCGTGGAAGGAGAACTGTGGCAAAGTGTTGATATCTTTGATCAGGATGACTATGATATTTTGGTCGTCCCGTCCTATAGCGTCGATCAGGAAGTGGGAAAAAAAGTCTTAGGATTTCTCCAATATGAAGAAAGATTGCTATTTTCGTTGATTCGTCTGCGCAATCCTCACACTAGGGTAATTTACATCACGGCATTACCTATCTGTCCGATTGTTATCGATTACTATTTACAACTACTACCAGGTATACCATTTTCGCACGCTCGCGATCGCTTATTACTAATTAGCACCTATGATGGTTCTCTCAAACCCTTAACCCAAAAGATTTTAGACCGCCCTCGACTCATCGACAAGATTCGCCGTGCCTTGCGTCCGAATAAGTCTTACATGATTTGCTACAATTCTACGAATTTAGAGCAAGAATTATCTTTAAAATTGGATATTCCTCTGTTAGCGGCTTCTCCCAATTTATTACACTGGGGGTCTAAAAGCGGGAGTCGTAAAATATTTGCTGAATGTCAGATTCCTCATCCCGATGGTAGTTATACAGTCAAAAATGTCGATGACTTATTAAACGAATTAGTTAACCTGTGGTCAAGACAACCCGATTTAAAGCGAATCGTAGTTAAGCTCAATGAAGGCTTTTCTGGCGAAGGAAATGCTTTATTAGATTTAAGACCAATCTCAGATTATGCGCCTGGTAAATGCGATGCGCTCCGCGCGGGCTTTGCCCATCGCGCTGAAACCATAATTGCTTTGCATAAACAGCTAGAAAACATGAGCTTTCAAGGGGCAGGAGAAACCTGGGCTACTTTTTTGCCTCGTATTCCTGAATTAGGCGCAATTGTCGAGGCTTTTGTCGAAGGATCAATAAAGCGATCGCCAAGCGTTCAAGGCTATATTAGACCTTCAGGAGAAGTAGAAATTGTCTCTACCCATGACCAAATATTGGGCGGCGTGGATGGTCAAGTGTATGAAGGCTGTTACTTTCCCGCTGATAGTGATTATCGTTTGGAATTACAGGAATTAGGACTCAGAGTAGGAGAAGCTTTATCCGCTAGGGGCGCAATGGAGCGTTATGGGGTAGATTTTATTGCGGTACAGCATCCTGAAACTAAAAAATGGGATATTCAGGCGATCGAAATTAACTTACGCAAAGGTGGTACAACCCATCCCTTGATGACTCTCAGACTCTTAACTAACGGAAGATACGACTACGATACGGGTTTGTTTCTCAGTCAACAAGACCAACCGAAATACTATATTGCCACTGATAACTTACAAAAAGATCAGTATCGCGGCTTGTTACCTAATGATCTAATGGATATTATTGCCGAACGAACCCTCCACTTTGACAGCAGTAACCGCACAGGTAGCGTGTTTCACCTCATGGGTGCATTATCAGAATTTGGCAAACTTGGTTTGACTAGCATTGGTAACTCTCTAGAAGAAGCTCAGGAAATATATCATCGCGTTGAAGAAGTATTAGACGAAGAAACTAACTTGATTGATGAAACTAAAGATGTTCAACACTCTGCCTTACCAATTAATTGGGACAAGTAAATAGGAACTAGAATTATGATTAATTAGATTCTATTTAATTAGAAATTGCATTTGTAATTGCTATGATTACACTTGTTAGTGATCCCACGGATCAGTAAGATTACTTATTACTACAAAACTCAGCCCTTGATGACAATTTTTTTTACTAGTTGCTAGTTGCTAGTTGCTAGTTGCTAGTTGCTAATTGCTAACGATCGCAATTTTCTTCAACGCAAAGGGCATTCACTTCTAGTTTCGATAAGTTTAAAATTCGATCTTGCAACAAAATACTAACCCCACCTTGGGTAGAAGATATTTCAAGAACTACAAATTCAGTTTCTGGTGTCAAGCCCATAGCCATTAACTTGCCAATGTATCCCCCATAAGTGGAATCGTAACCAACTACAATACCGATTGAGCCTACAGACAGCTCATCTATGCGTGTTTTCATTTGCATTAATTTTCCTCTTCAACGAAAGTAACCTGAGTATTGTCTGAGTATTGATGGAGTATTTAGGAGAATAAAATTTTTTAGTAGTTTCACGAAGTCAAAGAAAGCGAAAGGACTTTTACCATGCAGCCAAAGCTTGGGTAACTCCCAGGCTTTGATGACGGATGTGTCGAACCCGAAGGGCTGTGTCTCTCTGACTGATTGCCTGAAATTGCCAGCTAAATGAGATTAATATTCATAATCAATTGATCTCAGATATATTATTTATATGTATAGTCAATAGAAATAAAATTCTTAAATACTTTCTATTACTTGCTATATATAGTTTGTCTAGAACATAATTAACCCTTGTTAGTTTGTTTTGGTCTTGTTGAGGGATTTTAATTCATTAATTAACTTACAATTATTATCAATAAGATATTAAGATATCACTAAATCAATGTTTGCGTTTAATAAATTTATTGAAAAAACTAACAACCTATGAGAAGCATTCACTACGTATCCAGTCAGCAAACCAAACCAGGTCGCAAAAAAAAAGGCTATACCTTTACTTTCCATAGCGGTAAAAATTTAGACGCAGACCGTTACGGCAATTTATCAACTCATGATTTGTTGTTAGCCGATGTCAAGATCGATGATCGCGTTAAAATTACTGAAATTAAAGGCGATCGCCATTTTACTAAGTATTTAAAAAGTTTAGGACTAACTATCGGAATTGAATTCAGGATAGTTAGTCGCACTAATAGTGGCTCAGTAATTGTCTCTGATGGCAATAAACAGATTGGCTTAAGTGCAGACATTACCCATCGAGTTGCGATCGCGCCTTTAAGCAATCCTGTCTAAAAATGACCATTCCCTGGCAACTAAGGGATTTCCAGAGAATAAATTCTTCAAAAAGATGAGATCAACTAATAAACTAATGAAGAAATCAGACCCAGGCAATTAATGGAATTAACTGATTCGCTTAAAAAAATCTAGATCGAGACAGCACAAGCTCTCAAAGAGAATGTTCGTCGTCGTTTAAATCAGTTAGATACAGTTATCCCCTGGTTAAATGAGAAAGGTTTTGATTTTTGTCTGATGAGGTGCAAGATCTGAGTTTAAACCATAATTACTAAAGAACGGGGTACGCTGCTAACAGCTACCCCGTCCTTAACTCAAATTTAGTATACAACAAGCCACCATATCTTAATTAAAGAACAGTAAGCTATTGTTTTTCTCTAGCTTGAATTCCATCAAGTTTCTGATTTTCATCCATCAGCGAATCATTTTCCTGCACAAAATCTAGTAAATCTTTCAATTCTTCTAGTGATTCGTCAGAAATTTGATTTAACATATCCAGTTTTTTCTCAACTAATTCTAAAGAACTAAACTCATTTAATTCTTCTTCTGTAGTTAATATTCCTTCGGAAATTTGACCAAAATTGTCAATCGAATTTCCTGCTTGGGCAATAGAATCTTCTTCTAATTCGCTACTAGTTTCAAAATCACTCATCAAGTCTTGCAATTCTAAGGATGCTTCTGATTCTAATTCCAAGGAAAATTCATCTTCCTTACCATCAGCACTTTCCCAAGGAGTCGCCGATTCTAATTCGCCGCTGGTTTCCAAGTCTCCCATCAAGTCTTCCGACTCTATGGCTGTCTCTGATTCTGCCTCTTCTAATTTATAACTAGAATCAACATCACCTATCAAGTCTTCCGACTCTAAGACTGCTTCTGATTCTGCCTCTTCTAATTTATAACTAGAATCAAAATCACCCATCAAGTCTTCCGACTCTATTTCTGCTTCTGATTCTAATTGCAAAGAAAATTGCTCTTCCTGAGCATCAGCATTTTCCCAAGGAGTTGGCGACTCTAAGGAGCTGCTGGTTTCCAAGTCTGCCATCAAGTCTTCCGACTCTATTTCTGCTTCTGCTTCTGATTCTAATTGCAAAGAAAATTGCTCTTCCTGAGCGTCAGCATTTTCCCAAGGAGTTGGCGATTCTAAGGAGCTGCTGGTTTCCAAGTCTGCCATCAAGTCTGCCATCAAGTCTTCCGACTCTATTTCTGCTTCTGATTCTAATTGCAAAGAAAATTGCTCTTCCTGAGCATCAGCATTTTCCCAAGGAGTTGGCGATTCTAAGGAGCTGCTGGTTTCCAAGTCTGCCATCAAGTCTTCCGACTCTAA
>Ga0114940_10000097_pt1 | contig 54677 bp, 38 predicted proteins | sample ColdCreekSource_FD_87195 | JGI IMG/M metagenome (GOLD analysis project Ga0114940, IMG submission 87195) | Groundwater microbial communities from Cold Creek, Nevada to study Microbial Dark Matter (Phase II) - Cold Creek Source | ecosystem: Environmental > Aquatic > Deep subsurface > Groundwater ...
CCAGCCGCCTGTTTGCTAAGCAGGCCGGCATGTCTAGACCTTTCCGCATCCTCGGGCTCCAGCAAATCGCTGTGGGCAGCACTGACAAGAACGCGCTTCGCAAGCTCTGGGTGGACATCCTGGGCCTGTCGGTCGTGGGCAACTACAAGAGCGAAAAAGAGAATGTCGATGAGGACATCGCCGTGCTCGGCAAGGGCGCAGCGAAGGTCGAGGTCGACTTGATGCAGCCAGTCGATGCCGACAAGCGCCCGAAGGTCCACGACCCGGCGCTCAATCACATCGGCCTGTGGGTCGACAACCTCGCCGCAGCCGTCGAGTGGCTCGGCGCACAAGGTGTGCGCTTTACGCCAGGCGGCGTCCGCAAAGGCGCGGCCGGCTACGACGTCACGTTCATTCATCCGAAGGGCGACGCGACTTCGCCGCTCGGTGGTGAGGGTGTGTTGATCGAGCTGGTGCAGGCGCCGCCCGAAGTGATCGCTGAGCTCGGCTGAGCTTTACTTGATGGCGCTCAGCACGGACGACCGCATGGATGCGGTACGAAGCAGCTCTTGCGCCATGGCGTACTCGTAGAAGTTCACCATCTGCGTCTCGATCACCTTCGCGAACATCTGGCGTGCGCCGGCTTCGTCGCCCTGCGCGAGCCTGCGCCCGCCCTCGTAGAAGTACGCTTCCGCGCGTTCACCTACGCCGGTCGTCTCGTCTAGCAAGGCGTCGTAGTTCAGTCGACCGGCGCCGAAGCGAGCCAGCTTGGCCCACCAACCTTCGGCGCCCGGCGGTGCATCGAGCGCGCTCGTGATCTCACCGTCGATGGTCTGACCCGTTCGGCCCGCGATCATGCGCAGCCAGAGCGCGAAGTACACACGCCACTCGGGCTCCAGCCCGAGCTGGTTCTTCGCGGTGCGAAACACGTATTGCCCGAAGTTCGTGTCCGGCGTGTTCACGACCAAGAACGCCAAGATCGTGGCGTAGGTCTCGCGTGCGGAAGGCGCGGCGTCCATCGCGCGCTCGAACGCTTCTTTCGCCTCTTCGAAGCGCGCAAGGCGCCCGAGCACGATCCCGCGACGCAGCTGTGCGGTGCCACCGCGACGCTGCTTGAGGTTCGGCAGCACGCCGTCCCACAGCGCCAGCGCCTGCTCGTATGACTTCTGGGCTTCGTCGCGCAAACCCGCCAAACGCTCAGCGTCGGCGATGTGCTCGTGCAGCTCGGCGCGCTGGCGGTCGATCTCCGGTTCGTTCGCAGGCAAGAGGGCGAGCGCAGCGCGGTATTGCTCGAGCGCCTCGCGCGCGCGGCCGGTTCGCTCCAACAGGAGCCCGTACTGCAATGCAGCAGGCGCCGTCGCGCGACGCTGCAAGCTCTCGCGGAACGACTCCTCGGCTTGCTTCGCTCCACCCGCGTTCATCTCGAGCATCCCGATGGCTGCGTAAAGCTCTTCGGGGCTGACCGGCGGCGGTGTGTCGGGCCAGCGGCGCATGCGCTCTTTGAGGATCTCGGTCGCGCGCGTCGCCAGCGCGCGTGTGCTCGCCGCGTTGTGCGTGCTGAATGTGCCCTGCTCGATCAAGCCGTTGAGCACTTCCAAGATTTCGTCGTAGAGCGCGCGCTCTTCAGGTACGAGCGCGATCGCATCGGCGTACCACGCGAGCGCGCCACCGAAGTCGCTCTCGGTCGCTGCGATGCGCGCGAGGCACTGCGGAAAACGCGGGTCGTCGCGGCGCGAACGCAAACCTTCGACACACAAACCGCGCGCGACGTCGTTGCGGCCTATCTCCATGAACGCACGCGACAGGTCGAGCAGCGCGCCAGCGCCGGTGTTGCCCTCGTCGCGCGTCGCTTCGAGCATGTCGGCCAAGCGTTCTTCGAGGCCGCCGCTCAGTCCGAGCGCTTTCACCTGCGCCAGCGCGGAAGCTGTGTCGCCGTAGCGCAGGAACACCGCTGCGACATTGAGGGCGGTGCGCTGCACACCTTGGAACACCGAAGCGCTGAGCGGGACCTGCTCTTCACTCGATTGAAAGAGCTTCACCAGCGCATCGCGCCGCTCGACGTACAACTTCACCAGCGTGGCCAGCACCTCGGGCGTCGGCGTGAGCCGCGCGTGTTCTTCCCACGCTTCGACCAGGCCTTCGAAGCGCTCGAGCGGACCACTCATGTCGGCACGCGCGTCGAAGCCCCAGTGCACGAGCTGCGCGTACTGCTCTGCGTGCTCGGGGCGATCCGAGTGCAGCAGCTTCAAGATCAGCAACCCCGACAGCACGCGTGCTTCGTCGCCGCGCGGCGAGCCCTTCTTCACTAGGTACTGCGCAGAACGCTCGAGGCCACCGCTGATCCCGCCCGAGCCCCACTCGTGCGGCGCGTACAGCAGGCTGATCTCGGACAGTGCATTGACGACATCCGCGTATTTGTCAGCGGAGATCGCGGTGTCGGCTTTCTGCACCCAGTGCGCGGCCAAGCGGTCGCGAAGATCGGCACGCTCTTTGGCTTGCGCAGGCAGACGCTCGAAGCTCCGGACTGCATCTGGGTAACTGGCGTCCGTGATGACTGTGACCGGCGGCATGATGCGCGTCACGGGCTTCGTGACTGCGCCGCTCTGGGTCGCGCAGGCCGCAGAAAGCAGACAGGTGAGGACTAGATGCCGGAAGCGCATGGGGATGGAGCCAAACCTAAATATTCAATCATCATGCGGCGGCAATAGTGCCGCGGCAGTCTTTGGGATCGCTGAAGTATACGTCACGCAAGCTGTAGCGGGATGTATGTACTTTGCAGCCGCGGCGGCGTGTACGATACAGAGGCCACGGGCCTGACGTGGTCCTTGCGGAGCCAAAAGGAATGTCATCACGAGTTGGTCTGTGCTTGTGCGGCGGCGGTGTGACCGGTGCCATGTATCAAGTGGGGTGCCTGGCGGCCCTCGAGGATCGCATCGACTCGTTTTCTGCGAGTGGTTTCGACGTTTACGTAGGCACCTCATCGGGCGCTGCGGTCGCGACCGCCTTGGCTGGTGGCCTTTCGGTGCAACGTATGTACCGCGCGCTGCTCGATCCTGCGGACGACTTCTTCCCGCTCTCACGCAATCACCTGTTGCGCATCGACATCGCAGAGCTGCTGCGCGGCTTTGGCACCACGATCAGCGCGGCGCGCCGGATCATTTCGTCGGCGGCCACAAATCCGCTCGACGTCAACGTCTGGAACGAGCTCGAGCGCTTCGTCGACTCACTGCCCGCGGGCGTGTTCACGCTCGACCCGTACGAGCGCTTCCTGTCAGAGTTCATGACCCGGCGCGGAATTCCGCACAGCTTCCAAGAGCTGCCCAAGCCGCTTTACATCGTCGCAAACGATCTCGATGCGGGCCAACGGGCGGTGTTCGGTCAAGGCAACTTGCGCAACGTGCCAGTGCCGCGCGCGATCGCAGCGTCCAGTGCGCTGCCGATATTGTACGCACCGATCCGGCATGAAGGCCGGGACTATATCGACGGAGGCATCGGTGAGAGCGCGCACGCGGACTTAGCGCAAGCTGATGGCTGCGACATCATCATCGTGGTCAATCCGCTGGTGCCGGTGCACGCGGGCGCGACTGGGCTCGACGTGCCCACTGGCCACGGGCCCAAGCGTCGCGTGCGGGACAAAGGGCTCTTGTGGGTGTACGAGCAAGCAATTCGAATGCGCAGCGAAGCACGGTTGCATACGTCGCTCGCGCAGGCTCAGGTCAACGATCCCGGAACGCGGTTTCTAGTGTTCGAGCCGAAGCAGACCGACGCGACGTTGTTCATGTACTCCCCAATGAACTTCGCAGCTCGCCGGGCCATTCTGGAAGAAGGCTACACCAGCACCGCGCGCTTGCTAGCAGATCCAACTTCGCCGATTCGCCTAGCGCTAGAAGAGCGCGGCTACAAGGTGAGCTGAGGTTCCCTGCACTCGGTCCCGGGTGCTGCAACCACAGAACCTACCGGCGAGCTTCTGCGGCCTCTACTCTGACATCCGTTCGGCTTCGCGCGTCGAGCCGGGCTTTGGCTCTTGCCAGCAATGCGTCGTCACTTAGCAGTCCAGCCTCGAAACGCTGCAGCAAGTGCCCTGAGGACAACTGCAGCCAAACAGCCATGGGTAGCTTCTGCAACATCACCGCCAATACGCGTGTTCGCTCTGCACCACGCGCACGGCCGTAGCTCACCGAGGCATAGATCCCTGGCTCGCTCGCGCGCAAGGTTCCGAATGATGCTAGCTCCTCATGTGCAGCTGATGGCGGCCGTTCTAGCTGGCCCCGCATGTACGCTGCGCCGCTCAGCTCACCGCTCGCGATTTGCTCCATTAAGCGCGCGTATTCCCCTGCACTGCCCCGCGGCGCGAGCGCAGCGCTGAGCTCTGCTGTCTCGCGCAGGCTGAAGTTGGTGCGGCGGTCTCGCAGCGTGCTGTCATCGCTTAGCTGACGAAACTGCGCCCAAACAGCATCAGCATACGCGCCGTCTTTCAGCGCACGGAAGCGCGCCAACAACTCCGGCGCCGCAGCCCCCGTCAGGAGCGAGCGCTGCACTGCAGACGCTGGCAGCGGCACAGCCTCTGGCGCGAAGCCCAAGCGGATCACGCGTTCCGCGAGCCGCTCGCGACCCAGATGATCGATCAGCACATCCATCGCCGAAGGATCCGCGTGCCGCACCATCGCGCGCGCGACATCGCTGAAGCGCACGCGCCCGCTCGGCTGCAGCTGCGGTACGGGCCCAGTGCCCGCGATCGAAAAGTTGCCGGCATCCCCTTGCAGCGCACCGCTCGCGCGCGCGTCGAGCAGCGCCGCAAGATGTGCGCCGCCATCAGTCCCAGGCAACCAGTAGCGCTCCCAGTGCGCGAGCGAGACATGCGCTTCTGGATCGGCTCCACTGGCGGCGTACGCGGCCAACACCAACAGCGCGCTCGCATGAGACACCGGCTGCGATCGCGCGGCGTTGAACAACAGCCCGTTGCCCTCGTCGCCGATTTCCCAAGACGCGATCGCAACTTGCTCCGGATGCGTCGCGCTGTAATCGATGAAACTGTCAGTGGAAACCAGGCTGTGCGCGAGCGCTTCGCCTTCACTGCGCTCACGAAACGCACGGGTGAGCTGCAGCATCTGATCGCGCACGAACGGCGTAACGACCAAATACACTGCAAGCAGGCCGGCGATTCCCCCCGCGGCCAACACCCAACGACTGCGTTTCATCACGAGCGCAAGTATCAGCGCTGCAGTGGTTTGTCATGCAGCGAGCGTGTGACATCCTGCTGACGCGGATGCTGGCTAACAATAAACTCGCACGCAATGTGTGAGGACGATGCGAGTGAGCATACGTCTGCTTACTGTCAGCAGCGTTCGACTTCGTACACGCCGTCCACTTTTGACAAGTGACGGATCAAAGCACGCAGCTTTTGTACATTATCGATGTTGAACTGGAACGTGTTCAGCGCGCGACCGTTGACGCTGGCGCGACACGTCGCCTCGGTGATGTTCACGCCGTCTTCGTTGAACTGACGCGACAAGCTCGCCAAGATCCCAGGGCGATCTGCAGCCACGATGCGCAGCATCACAGGCAAATCAACTTTCGAGGTCTTGGCCCACTTACACTCGATCCGGCGCTCAGGCTCTAGCTCGAGCGCGCGTTCACAGCCGCGTCGATGCACAGTCACGCCACGACCACGCGTGATCCAACCGGTGACGGGATCTCCCGGCAGCGGGCTGCAGCACTTGGCGAAGCGCACCAGCGCGTCGTCCATGTCGCCGATCACGATGCCTTCACTGTTGTCGCGACGCGTAACGCGACGCATCGTCTTCTCGAGCAAGCTCGGGCGAAGCGCGTCTTGCGCCTCAGCATCTTCAGCGGGCACGACAGCATCGAGTGCTTGCAGCGCACCCACGCGCCCGTAGCCGATCTGCGCGAACAGCTCATCGGCGTCGTGCACGCGAAAGCGCTTCACGGCTGTGTCCACGCCGCCGTTTTTCAGCAGACGCGCGTACGACATGTCGCGCTTCTGCATTTGGCGTTCAAACAGGTCCTTGCCCAGCTTCACGCTGCGCTTGCGCTCTTCGTCGCGCACGTAGCTGCGAATACGCGCACGTGCCCGCGCGGACTGCACGAAGCTCAGCCAGTCCTTGCTCGGATGCTGGTTGTTGCTCGTGATGATCTCGACCGTGTCGCCATTGCGGAGCTTATAGCCGAGCGGCGCGATCGCACCGTTCACACGGGCACCCGCGCAGTGATCGCCGATCTCCGAGTGGATCGAGTACGCGAAGTCCACCGGCGTCGAGCCACGAGGGAAAACCCTGACATCGCCCTTGGGCGTGAACACGTAGACTTCGTCGCTGAACAGGTCGACCTTCACGCCATCAAAGAACTCTTCGGGATCTTTGACTTCGTTTTGGTACTCCATCAGCTGACGCAGCCACTGGAACTTCTTGGCGTCAGCGAGCGCCGGACCACCGCCGTGCTCTTTGTAGATCCAGTGCGCCGCGATGCCCATCTCAGCCGTGCGGTGCATCTCGTCCGTGCGGATCTGCACTTCTACGCGCCGATGCTCCGGACCGATCACCGTCGTGTGGAGCGACTGGTACATGTTCGGCTTGGGCAGCGCGATGTAGTCCTTGAAGCGGCCAGGCACCGGCGTCCATTGCGAGTGCACGATGCCGAGCGCCGCGTAACAATCGCCGATGCGCGGCACCATCACGCGAAACGCCATCAAGTCATGGATGCGCTCGAACTCCGTTTGCTGCTCGCGCATCTTGCGGAAGATCGAGTACGGATGCTTGAGTCGGCCGTGCACGCGCGCCGCAACACTCTCGCGGCTGAAGATGCGCTCGAGCTCTTTGACCACGGCCTGGATGTACTTATCCGAGTCGCGGTGCATCTTCTTCAGCTTGGTCTGGACCTGGTTGTAAGCCTCTGGATAGAGGTACTTGAAGCTCAGGTCTTCGAGCTCGCTCTTCAGCCACTGGATGCCGAGTCGGCCCGCAAGTGGCGCGTAAATCTCCATCGTCTCGCTGGCGATGCGCTCCTGCGAGTCGAGCGACATGTGCTGGAGCGTCCGCATGTTGTCGAGGCGGTCGGCGAGCTTGACCAGGAGCACGCGGATGTCCTCGCTCATGGCGAGCAGCATCTTGCGGAAGCTCTCTGCTTGGCGGTCTTCCTTCGAGCCGAAGGTGACCTTGCCGAGCTTCGTCACTCCCGAGACGAGAAACGCGACCTCTTTGCCGAACTCGCGCTGGATCTCGGCCTCGGTCACCTGTGTGTCCTCGACCACGTCATGCAGCAGCGCCGCGCATACGCTGGCGCTATCCAGCCTCAGCTTCGTGATGATGTCCGCGACGCTGACCGGATGAATGAAATACGGATCACCGGACTTACGGGCCTGGCCATCATGCGCTCGCGCCGAATACACGTAGGCTTTGTTGATGAGCTCGGTATTCGCCGCAGGGTGGTAGCTTCGGACCTGATCGAGGATCGCTGTGAGCGGAACCATGGACACTAAAACTTCGACCCTTACTTGGGTAACGTAACACCGGTGTACGTCGCTAACAACTTGTCACAGACTTCTCGCGCTTGGGAGTATTCTCCCGATTTTTCGGCGCCTTGGGACGTACACCCGCGCCCTGATACGATAACAACCTAAGGCCACAATCCGTCGGACGCAGCAGGTTTCGGAGTCTTCACCCGCGTTCGCACGTTGTACGCCGTGGAAGCTCATAGCGGTACATTAGGCGCAACATGCTCACTCCGCTATTAGCTTGGCTCCAACCCCACAAGCAACGCATCGCTCGCATGATCGGGATCGGCGGCGTACTGCTCGTAGCCAGTCAGCTGATTCGCGCGGCGCCCCGCGAGGTGGAGGTCGAGCTCAAGCTGGGACCCGACCACCGCAAGTTCGTGGAGGTGCGGGTCGCGTACGTCCAGCAAGGCGAAGAGCTCCACGGCGTTTCCTTCGCCTTCCCGAATGGGGCTCCCGGGTTTGTGCACCACTCCGTGCAGCTCCCGGCCGGTGACTTCGAAGTGCATACAGCGCTGCGCTCATCCAGCGGACCCGTGCTCGGCAGCATCGGACGGCTGCAGGCGCCGAGTGACGGCCGCGTGGTGATCGAGGTTTCGACGGACCGTCCATGACCGTAGTGACCCTCAGCAAGCCCAGCGGCGGGACCGAGCGCGTCCAGGCGCTCACGCTGAACAAGTGTGGGCTATTGGCCCTCAATGGCCCGCGCAAAGGCGAAGAGGTCATTGTCGAGCGGGAGTGCTTTCGGATCGGCAAAGACCCCGGCAACGACCTCGTGCTGGTCGACTCGACCGTCTCGCGCGAGCACTGCGAGATCATCCGCGATGGCCGCGGCTATCTACTGCGGGACCTCGGCTCGACCAACGGCACGCTGATCGACGGCGCAGAAATCCGCGAAGGCTACTTGAACGCGGGTGCGGTGATCGCAGTGGGCCGGGTCGAGCTGAAGGTGCGCCCGTTCGCCGAGCGAATCGATGTGCTGCCGAGCGACCGCGAGAGCTTCGGCGAGCTGGTCGGTCGGCAGCCTGCGATGCGCGAGATCTTCGGGTTGCTCGAGCGTCTCGCGCCGACCGATGCCACGCTGCTCGTGGGCGGTGAAACCGGCACAGGCAAGGATGTGTTGGCGCGCGCCGTGCACGCGCACAGCACACGCGCCAAAGGGCCATTCGTCGTTGTCGACTGTGGCGCTGTGGTGTCGAACCTGATCGAGAGTGAGCTGTTTGGGCACGAAAAAGGCGCGTTCACCGGCGCGAGCGACACACGCAAAGGGGCGTTTGAGCTCGCGAACAAGGGCACATTGTTCTTGGACGAAATCGGCGAGCTGCCGCTGTCCATGCAACCGAAGCTGCTGCGTGCGCTCGAGTCGCGACGCATCCGGCGCGTCGGTGGTGAGCGCGAGCTGAGCGTGGACATCCGCGTGATCGCCGCCACCCATCGCGACCTCAAGCTCGAGGTGGAGCGCGGGCACTTCCGCGAGGACCTGTACTTTCGTCTGGCGGTTGTGCCTTTGTCATTGCCGCCGCTGCGCGAGCGGCGCGCGGATATTCCGCTGATCGCCTCGCAGCTGCTTACGCGCGTCGGTGGCAGCTCGAGCTCGAAGGAGCTTACGAACGAGGCGTTGCAGGCACTGGCGGCACACGATTGGCCGGGCAATGTGCGCGAGCTTCGCAACGTGCTGGAGCGCTCCGCGCTGTGGGCCGAAGCGGCGGGTGAGTCGCAGGTGCGCGTGATGGGCTTGCCCGCACCTGCTGTGCCGACCGCTGCTGCAGCGAACGTTCAAGCCGCGGCGTTCGATCCGAGCAAGTCGTACCGCGAGACGCGCGAGCTTTGGGAGCAGGACTTCGAACGCAAGTACGTCGCGTGGCTGCTCGCCGCCCACGAAGGCAACATCTCCAGCGCCGCGCGTGCCGCCGACATGGATCGCAAGTATCTCCACAAGCTCGCCAAAAAGCACGGCCTCCGCGATTAAGCGGCGCGCGTCGAGCGAGGTAAGCGCCGCGCGGCTTTCCGCATGCCGCGCTTCGAGCGAGGTACGAGCTACTCACGCCGCGCGTGTTTACGAGGCGCCTAGAAAGGAACGAGCGACCCGCGCATCGCGAGGTGCGAGCGATCCGCGTCACGCGTGTTTACGAGGCGCCTAGAGAGCAACGAGCGACCCGCGTCGCGCGGCTCCCGCCTGCCGCGCATCGAGCGAGGTGCGAGCGATCCGCGGCACGCGTATTCACGAGGCGCCTAGAGAGGAACGAGCGACCCGCGCCGCGCGGCTCCCGCCTGCCGCGCATCGAGCGAGGGACGAGCGATCTGCGGCATGCGTGTCAACACACGTGTTAACTACCCAAAATAGATCTTCGGTTCTATGCTGCCGCCCTTTCGCATGGCCGATGGGAGCGTTACCACCGTCAGCACTCGGTCGAGGGTCATTGGGTCGGCTATCGGCTTCGGGGGCACTCTCGGTTGCTTTTTATTGATGGCCCGCGAGGGCCAGCTGCCTCACGCGACATTGCTCGGGTTCGTGCTGCTTTTGGGCGCGGTGTTCGGGATGTTGTGGGCGTTCGGGCTGCTGGAGCCGCCGGAAGATGCCGTTGCGCTGCGCGCGACCTCGCTCTTCGCGCTGCCCGGTGAGAGCAGCTGGTTCGCTCCGGTCCGCACGCTGCCGATCGCGGTCCTCGCGCTGGGTTTGATCACAATCGTCGCGGGCGCCACACGCCTGCCCTACGCGATCCTCGCGGCGCTGCTGGTGCTCTTGCTGTCCGCAGTGCGACGGCCGGCGCTGCTCGTATTTGTGATCTGCTCCGCCCTGTATTTGCCGTGGTTGGGCAGCTTCGGGCTGTGGGACCCTTGGGAAACGCACTACGGCGAGGTCACGCGCGAGATCCTCTCGCGCGACGACTGGATCTCCCTGTGGTGGGCACAAGATGGCTGGTTCTGGTCCAAGCCGATCTTGATCTTCTGGGCCGAAGCGCTGACGTGGAGCGCCTCGGGCGTGGGCTTTCGTGCCGATGAAAACCCGCAGCACATCGAGTGGGTGCTGCGTCTGCCGATCTTCGTGATGGCGATCGCGGGACTGCAGTCCGTGTACTTCGCGATCAGCCGGATCTGGACGCCTCGCGCCGCGGTGCTCGCGACAGTCGTGCTCGCGACCACGCCGTACTACGCGTTCCTCACGCGCCAAGCAGTCACGGACATGCCGTTCGTCGCCAACATGACAGTGGCGATGATGCTGCTGATCGTGGCCTGTACCGAAGACCCGGAGCGCCGCCCAACCACACTGCGCATCGGACGCTTCGGCTTTTCGCTGCAGCACGCGGTGATCGCGCTGATCGTGCTGATCGCGTTGCCTCAGCTCTTGTACTTGGTGAGCCGCAACGTGACGTGGGTGCCGCCGTTCGCTTGGCATCGCGACGCGTTTCTGTATGGCTCCCCGGGCAACGGCGACGTGCCCGGCAATCATGAGACCAACCTCGAGCAGTCGGCGATCCCGGCGCTCTGGTGGCAGCCGCTCGGGCAAGCCGTGCTGTTCGGCATCGCGCTCGGCTTCATCGTCTGGCAGCTGCGGAAAGAGCTGCGCGCGCAAGCGCTTTACATGTGCGCGTTCTACGTGTTCTGCGCGCTCTCGTTCATGGGCAAAGGCATCCCGGGGTTCGCCCTGCCCGGCATGGTCGCGCTCTTGTATCTGATCGTAGCGCGGCGCTTCGACCTGCTATTCGAGGGTCGGCTGCGCGTAGGTTTGGGCATCGCGATCGTCGCGACGCTCGGCTTGCCGTGGTTTGTCGCGATGTACGTGCGTCACGGTCGCGGCTTCACCGACCGGATCTTGATCCACGATCACATCAACCGCTTGACCAGCGGCGTGCACGGCGACAACGGCAGCATCCAGTATTTCATCTGGCAGCTCGGCTACGGCTTGTTTCCGTGGATCGGGCTCGTGCCCGTAGCGCTGATGTTGTGGCTCGCGCGCGGCGCCGCTGCCGACGATCAACGCACGCGCGGTCAGCGCGACGCGATGCACATGTTAGGTCTGTGGTTCGCCGTCAGCTTCACGCTGTTTTCGGCGATGACCACCAAGTTCCATCACTACATCGCCCCGGCTGTGCCGCCGATAGCTGCGATGATCGGCTTGATTTTGGATCGCTTGCTCCCCGCGGGCTTGTTCCAAGGCCCAAAGCGCGCGCAGCGCACGGCGGCGGCGATGTTGGCCCCGCTGTTCTGGGTGGTTGGGTTCGCCGGTCTCCGCGGCGATGTGCGCGGGATCGTACCGGAGGACGTGCCGAGCACGCAGACTGCGCTGTGGGTGCTCGCGCATCCCTGGCCGACGTGGCTGTGCGCGCTGCTGCTGGCTGCGGGCGTTGCGTTGGTGGCGTTTGCGCTCTGGCGCGCACGCCCTGACGAAACGGACGCCACGACCGAGCCAAGCGAGCTCGCGCGGCTCAGCCCCGTGCTGATCGCAGGCGCTGTGATCTGCGCGTTCGTCGGCAGAGATCTGTCCTGGCACACCAGCGCGCCGCCGCCGGGCAGTGAGCGCTTGATCCACCTGTTCGTGTACAACTACGGCAGGCCCTGGCCCGACTTCCTCGACTATCGCGCGAGCATGTTTGGCTTCGCTGCTGTGGCCGTGATCTTGAGCCTGCTGTGCGCGCTGCGCCGGCTGCGCGCGGTCGCTGCCAAAGGCCTGATCAGCCTGTCCCTCGCGTTCTGCGTCTATTGCCTAGACGTGTACATGATCGACCTGACCCCGCACTGGTCGCAGCAGGGCTTGATCTCGCGCTACTACCAAGAGCGCAAAGACGGCAGCGAACCACTGCTCGCCTGGCAGATGAACTGGAAGGGCGAGAACATCTACACCGGCAACCACGTGCATGTTTTTGTCGATCTCGACAACAAGGCCATGCAGGAGTGGATCGGCAAGAACAAAGGCCGCCGCGTGTATTATCTGCTCGAGCACTCGCGGCTCGAGCGGCTGAAGACGCTGCTCCAGCCGCGCAAGCTCGAAGTGCTCACGAACAAACGCGACTGCAATAAGTTCCTGCTCGCGCGCGTAACGCTCTGATTACGACTAGTGCAGCTGGTTGTGAGGCTTGTCGCCCTTGGTCACGAGCGCGACCTTGAGCTGCTTGAGGCTGACGAGGCGCGAGTGATCGATCGCCGTGCCAGAACCGGGAATCGTCAGCTCGCCATCGACGAGCTCAGGCACGAACACGATCGCTTGGCCTTCACCGTTGTAGCCGAGCTCCAGCAACGCCTCGGGCTCGAACTGCGTGCACTTGCGCTCGCAACAATGGAAGGCCTCCGTGACGCGATACAAGCCTTCGGGCGGAAGCGGCTCCAAGTAACGTACGAGCGACTTGTCGGTGAGCGTCGTGCCGCGGTTCGAGATCTCTACGCGGTTCTTCTTCCAACCCGTGGGCAGATACAGGCCTGGACCCGGCTCGCCGTGGTTGTGGAAGTAGACGAGGCGACCCGTGGGGATGTTTCCGACGGGTCCGATCGTTCGATAGAGGCCGCAAGGAGGCAGTTGCATAAGGGCGTTTGGCTCAGCGGAAAGGGGGATATGCCGCAGCGTAATCATCCCGAGGGCCGCCACCACGCCGCTGAATCAAAACTTTTGCACTCCCGCCCCTTGGGGCGGGCCTACGTCGCCCTTCACCTGAACGTCGGAAACTGGACAAGCTTTCAGCCCCGTACGATGCTTCGGTCCATGGCGCTCCACAGCACTGACTCCACCCTCTACGCCCTGTTTTGTCTCGTCCGCCAAACGCTGCCGGTTCACTCCGGCACGCTCGGACGACTCACCGGTCGCAGCCCGAGTGAGATCGCACTCGATTTGCTGCAGCTCGAGAGCTCGGGCCTTGTCCAAGCCGAAGCCGCGACCGCGCGGTTGACCATGTTCGGGTTGGCGCGGGCCGCGCAGCTTGCGCGAGCCAGCGGGGATATCGCCGTGCCGGAAGTGAAGATTAAGCCTCGGAAGGCAGCACAGCGGATCAAGCCGCCAGTGCCTGCGAAGGAGCGGGCCGATCTCGCTGACCATCACGCTGACCATCACGAGCTGGAAGCGCTTTCGGCGTGAGGGTTCAGCGCTTGAGCAACGGCGCGTCGAGCATGTCGACCGCGCCTGCGTCAGCGAGCAGCTTGCCCAGCTTGTGGCCACCTTGGCCGTCTGGCTCGATCGCGGCGTGCAGCTGTTCTACGCCTTGCGAATCTTCGATGCGAATGTACAAGACCCGCCGCTTGGAGCTGCCGGACGAGCTCTCGACCTCGGCTTCGGCCTCACCCGACAACGCCACCGCGGCGGCGTCGAGGCGCACGCTTTCGGTTCGCAGCTGGGCGATAAACTCGCTGAATTCCTTGGGGCTCGCAAAGGCCGCGTCTCGCGTCGCACCGATCGCCGTCGGATGGCTGAGCGGCGCGCCCGTCTGGGGGTTGTTGCGCACGAGCATGTACGCTGCCGGCATAACGCGCCCGCGGGCTTTTAGCTGCTCGCGCGCTTCGCTCAGCGCTTGTTTTACCAGCGCGGACTCATCGTGCTTCATGACTTGGCTCTATCCCTGATCCGTTAAGTAAGTCACAGCGGCAGAGATAACACATCAAGAGAGAAAATCTTGCCCAGCGCGATCGCGAATGCCACCCCACCTAGCCTGCCCAGCGGGCTCGCGCTGATCGTCAGCCTGGCGATCGGGCTCGCGATCGGGGCCTGGCTGATGGACCTGTTACGGACGCGGCGGGAGCAGGTGCTGGCGCGAGAGCGCAACGCGCGCGGCCGGCGGGGTGAGGACCGCGCGGCCCTGCTGCTCACGGCTGCGGGCTATCAGATCGTGGCGCGTCAGCAGCGGACATCTTACGCGCTGCGCGAAGGCGACAAGGAGCTGCGCGTCGGCTTGTCGTTCGACTTCGTGGTGGAGAAAGACGGCAAGCAGTGCGTTGCGGAGGTCAAGACCGGTGCGCTGGGCCCGCAGCTGAAGCACGCGGAGACGCGCAGGCAGCTGTTGGAGTACCAACTAGCGAGTGGCGGCGCGGAAGTACTGCTGGTCGATCCCGAACGCGAGCGCATCAGCCATGTGTCTTTTCCGCTGAGCGCTCCCACGGTGGAGCTTGTGCAAGAACCGGCGGAAGAGCGCACGCAAGCGGCTTGGCCATTCGTTGTGTGCGTAGCGATCACAGCGCTGTGCCTGTACCTGTGGTCGCGCTGACACGTGCTTGCACCGACCGGCGGATTGCGGCATGCCAAAGTTATGGGCACGCTCAAAGAAGACCTGCTCGCGCAAGGCATGGAGCTGCGCGAGACGCATATCTCGAACGTGTTCTTGGGCGAGCGCACGGTGTTTAAGGTCAAGAAGCCTGTGCAGCTGGGCTTTCTCGACTTCAGCAGCTTAGAAGCGCGCAAGCACTACTGCGAGGAAGAGGTGCAGCTCAATCGCAGGCTGGCTGAGCGTGTATACCGCGGCGTGCGTGCGATCACGCGCGATGCGCAAGGCGTCCATCGGATCGCTGAAGCTGTTGGCGGCGATGAGATCGTCGACTACGCCGTGGAGATGGTGCGCCTGCGCGATCGCGATGCGGCTGATGTTCAGCTGCGCGAGGGTCGGCTCAGCCGCGCGGATCTTGCGCGCATCGCCGAGCAGCTCGCGGCGTTTCATGCCGCCGCGCGCTGCGACGAGGAGACGGCGCACTTCGGAGAGCGCGCGGTGATCGCGCAAAATGTGGCCGAGAACTTCGAGCAGACGCGCACCAGCGCGCCGAAGTTTCTGTCAGCACAAGGCATCGCGGCGATCGAGCGTTGGCAGCGTGAGTTTCTCGAGCGCGAGCACGCGCGCTTCGAAGCACGTGTCGAGGCAAAACGGATCCGTGACGGTCACGGCGATCTGCGTCTGGAGCACTGCTACCTCGCAGGCGACGGCTCCGTGCAGATCATTGACTGCATCGAGTTCAATGAGCGCTTCCGATACGGCGACGTGTGCGCCGATGTGGCGTTCCTGGCGATGGACCTGAGCTGGCACGAGCGTCCCGATCTGAGCGAGTGCTTTTTAGCCAGCTACGCCCGTGCATCCGGCGACTACGATCTGTACTCGGTCGTGGATTTTTACGAGAGCTACCGCGCATACGTGCGCGGCAAAGTCGCCTCGCTGCTGGCGGAAGACGAGAGCGCCGACGAAAGCGCTCGGGAGCGCGCGCGTTCCACCGCCCGCAAGTACTATCAGCTCGCCGAGGCCTGCTCGCGCGAAGCGCTGGCGAAGCCGCGCTTGTACGCTGTCGGCGGCATCATCGCCTCCGGCAAGAGCACCCTCGCTTTGCAGCTCGCAGACCTGATCGACGCGCCGGTGCTGGAAGCTGATCGCACGCGCAAGCAACTGGCCGGGCTCGACCCACATACGCCGTGGCGCGATGCGGCGTTCTCGGGCCACTACGGCTCGGAGCAAACCCATGCGGTCTATGCGGAGCTTCTGCGACGGGCAGAAGTGATCTTGCGCTCGGGTCGCAGCGCAATCATCGACGCGTCCTTTCGCGAGCGTGCGCAGCGGGAAGCGGCGGGCGCTCGAGCGGCCGCCCTCGGCTGCGAATTCGTGTTCGTGGAGTGCTTTGCGCCGCTCGAAGTCTGCCGGCAGCGGCTCGCGAAGCGCGCCCAAGGGCCGAGCACGAGCGACGGTCGGGCGGACATCTTCGATGATTTCGTGCGGAGCTACGAGCCCGTCACCGAGCTCGCAGACTCCGAGCATGTACGCGTCGACTCGAGCGCCGCTGAGACCGACTCTCAGTTGCGGGCACTGGCCGGCATTTGACGGGATTCAGCGGATGATCGGGCCAGATGGCGGCGGCTGGCCAGGGCCTGGCAGAGGCGCGTTCGATTCGGGCGCAGTTGGCGCGGGCCCGGGTATCGAGCTGCCCGGCTCGGGCAGAGGCTTCACGCGGACCTGATAATGCGCGTCATGGTCCGGCGCACAGACCACTTCAGGCTGCGATGCGAGGTGGCTCCGCAGCTCGTCGACGCGCGAACGATTGACCTGGAACTTCACGCCCACCGGCGTTTCGGTCGCGGGCGTGTGGGAATCGCGAAAACGGTAGGTGGCGACAAACGAGAGCGAATCCATGTCCGCGCGCTGCTGCGACTCGACCGAGTCCAAGCCGACGTATTGACAGACAGCCTCAGAACGCGGGTATTCCGGATTGGGCTTGCCCGGCTCTGCACACGCAACAAGCAGCGGTAAAAACACCGTTAGCGAGGTACGCACAGTTGTCACAATCGCCGAACGCGCACCCTTACCAGCCCGCGCTCTATCACGGCCTAAGTTTCTCTCGTGACTCAGCATCGCTGGCTCGATCTCCGCGGACTGCGCGCCAACGCACATCCGGCCAAATATTTTGCGTCGTGTAACGCCACACTTACTAGCATGGCCACCGGCCTCGGGCAGCGCCTTCCACCTACATACACTTTTGAACGTCAAAGCGGAGTCCTCTGCTGTATTGATTGTAACCTGCTGAATAAAGCGGCTTGAGGCTTCCACGCGGAACACGTAAGAACCGCTTCCGGAACTCGTTGCAGGCCTTTTCGTATGAGCAGCTTACCCTGGATCGCATTCGTTCTGCTCGTGCTGCTGCTCTTGGGGCTCGATCTGGGCCTGCTCAATCGCAGACCGCACGCGATCACCGCGCGCCAAGCGCTGCGATGGACTGCGTTTTGGGTGGCCATCGCGCTGACCTTCAACGTCGCGATCGCGTTCATGTACGAATACGGGTGGTTCGGTGTCGGCACCCGCTACGGCACCCGGCTCACGGGCGAGCAGGCAGGCCTGCAGTTTTTTACGGCGTATCTCGTCGAAGAGTCGCTCAGCGTCGACAACCTGTTCGTGATGGCGCTCGTGTTCCGCGCGTTCGGCGTGCCGGAGCGCTTCCAGCACCGCGTGCTGTTCCTGGGCATTCTTGGCGCGCTGATCTTTCGTGCCACATTCATCATTGCCGGCCTGGCGTTGATCCAGCTTTTCCATTGGACGGTGTACGTATTCGGAGCGCTGCTCGTCTTTACGGCCGTGCGCATGCTGTTCGCGAAGGATGAAGCGCCCGAGCTGCACGACAACTTCTTCGTCAAGCTCGCGCAGCGCTTCATCCCAATCACGAGCGAATATCACGGCGAAAAGCTGCTGGTCCGGCTCGAGGGCAAGCTTCACGCGACACCGCTGGTGCTGGCGCTCGTGGTGATCGAGACGAGCGACGTGATCTTCGCGGTCGACTCGGTGCCGGCCGTGCTCGGTGTCACGCAAGACCCGTTCATTGCTTTCACGTCAAACGTTTTCGCGATTTTGGGCTTGCGCTCGCTGTATTTCGCGCTGGCCGCGGTCTTGAGCTCGTTCCAATATCTCAAGGTCAGCCTGGTGCTGGTGCTCGGGTTCGTGGGCGCAAAGATGCTGCTCACGCACTATTTGCCGATCGGCAGCGGCCTCTCGCTGCTGGTGATCGTAGGTCTGCTCGCGGGTGGCGTCGTCACGTCGATCATCGCCAAGCGCAAAGCGGAACAGCAAGCTCCAGCAGTGGAGCCGCAGCCAGCCCCCACCGGCGAACGCGCGCAAGAAAAGCTCTAGCGCCTAGTTCGGGACCGCGCCGTGCAGCGCGGTCCGCAGGGCAGCGCCGCATTCTGCAAGCGCCTCGCGCCCGGGATCGAGAAACGCAAACGCGTGCACAAAGCCGTGCCCCACGCCAGCGTAACGCGAGAGCGTGACGGGCACCTCGGCCCGCTTCAGCGCTTGCGCGTAGCCATCCACCTGCTCAGCCAACGCGTCGAGCTCGGCGCTGATGATCAGCGCGGGCGGAAGCCCGATCAGGTTGCTCGCAGCCAGCGGCGAGCAGCGCGGATCAGCCCGCTCGGCCTCGGTCGCGGCATATAGCGCGATCGTGCTTGCCAGCACACCCGTGGTCAGCCGGCCCAGCTGTTTGACGTTGTCAGCCTGGCCGTCGAGCAGCTGGGATACCCGCGCGAGCGCTGCGCTACGCAGGTCGGTCACCGGGTAAAGCAACAGCTGAAAACACAGCGCGGGATTGCGACGCTCCTTGGCGAGCCTGCACACGCCGGTCGCAAGGCTAGCGCCTGTGCTCTCGCCACCGATCGCGAGCCGGCGATGGTCGATGCCCAGCTCGTCGGCGTTTTCGTGGATCCAGCAGGATGCGGCGTACGCATCGTCCGCTGCCGAGGGGAACTTGCGCTCAGGCGCAGCGCGCGGGGCGACTGAGACGACCACACAATCCGCGGAGACCGCGAGCTGTTGGCACAGCGCAGCGTGGCCTGACAGCTCGTCTACGACGTAGAATCCTGCGGAGAAGAAGACCAGGCCTGCTTGCAGCTCAGCGCTCTGTGAGGGCGCGTAGACGCGCGCGAGCAGTGGCCCATTCGGTGCGGGGATCTCGAGCTCGCGTACATACACGGGCGGGCCTGCGGGCACGTAGGGCTCGCGTGCGGCGGCGCGCAGGGCTGCGAGCGGACGTGTGTGGAGATCGCCGTAACCAGCAGCAATCACCGCGGACAGCAGCGCTGACACTTGAGGATGCAGCATGCGCGGTACTAAGCCTTTCCGCCGCGGACTTCAACAAAACCCGTACACGTTCCCGTAGCCCGCCGGACGCGGGCTCGGGCTCGGGCAGAGAAAGATCGAGAGGGAGCTGCTAGAGTGGCGGGGTGCGTAGGCAAGGCGGAATGGAGAGTGTTTCAGCGCTGGTGGCGCGCGTCTACCCAGGACGCAGCCGCGAGGAGCTGGACGCCGTGCGCGCGTTCGGTGCCTTCATTCGTGCGCTGTCACCTCGCATCTTGCGCAACGCTCGGCCCGTGAAGCTGTCGCGCGGCACGTTGTTCGTGAACACGAGCAACAGCGCGTGGGCAAACTCGCTGCAGCTCGAGTGCGAGAGCTTGCTCGCGAAGGTGAAGCGCACTGCGCCGGATGCCCGGATCCGCAAGCTGGTCTTCCGCGCGGGGCCGCTGCCCGATGCGGCATTGCCGTTGCCCCATACGCCGCTGGTCGCGACAAAAGGCATTCCGCTGAAGGAGCTGCCCGGAGAGATCGCGCGCGAGTTGGCGCGCATCCACAACGATGACGTGCGCGAAGCCGTCGCGAGAGCTGCTTCGGTCGGCTTGGCCACCACCGCAGACAAAGACAAGAAATCTGACGGCTAGGCCAAGGCGCGTTCGAGGATCGGCTCGAAGCTCGCGCCTGTCGGCAGTGTGCCGAAGGCTAGGCCGTGCGCTGCACCGAGGCGTGATGCACAAAACAGCTCCGCAACGGCTCGCGGCGCAGAGCGCAGGAGCAGCGCCGCTTGCAGCAGCAAGGCCACGCGCTCGACCAAGCTACGCGCGCGTGCTTCTTGTCCGGCAGCGTCATCCAGCTCGCGCGTGAGCTGGATGAGCGCAGCGTCGTACGCTGCATGGCCGCCGCGGGCTGCCGCGAGCTCAGCGAACAACGCGTCACGCGCGCTCGGATCGCGCTTGAGCGCACGCAGCACATCGAGGCACTGGATGTTGCCGCTGCCCTCCCAGATCGAGTTGAGCGGGGCTTGTCGATACAAGCGCGGCAGGATCGACTCCTCCACGTAGCCTGCACCGCCCAAACATTCCTGGGCTTCATTGACGAACGACGGGCAGCGCTTGCAGATCCAGTACTTGGCCACCGCCGTGACGATGCGCGCAAAGGCGCCCTCGCTGCCCGCGTTCCGAGCGTTGCCGCTAACAGCGGCACGCTGATCGACATCGACCGCGCGCGCCAAACGCAGCACGAGCGCGAGCGCGGCCTCCGACTCGAGCGCGAGATCTGCGAGCACGTTCTGCATCAAGGGCTGAGCGATCAACGACTTGCCGAACACGCTGCGCTGGCGGGCGTGGTGCAGCACCTGCACGAGCGCTTGGCGCATGATCGCCGCAGAGCCGATCGCGCAATCGAGCCGTGTCAGCGCGACCATATCTAAGATGTTGCTGATGCCGCGTCCGGGTGCACCCACGCGTGTGGCGAGCGCAGCCTGGAACTCGACCTCCGACGAAGCGTTGCTCCAGTCGCCGAGCTTATCCTTGAGGCGTTGGATACGAATCGCGTTCTGCGTGCCGTCGGGCAAGAAGCGCTCTAACAGAAAACACGACAGGCCTTCATGTTCCTGCGCCAACACCAGGAACGCGTCGCACATGGGCGCCGAGAAAAACCACTTGTGCCCGATCAGCTCGACCATGCCATCGCTGTCGATCGGTGTCGCGCGCGTGGTGTTCGCGCGCACGTCCGAGCCGCCTTGCTTCTCGGTCATGCCCATCCCGATCGTCGCGCCGCGCTTGTAAACCGCAGGAATGAAGCGCGGATCGTAGTTCGTAGACAGCACCCGCGGGATCCAGGTGGCAGCGAGCTGTGAGTTGTGGCGCAACGTCGGGATCGAGGCGTACGTCATGGTGAGCGGACACTGATGGCCCTGCTCCGCTTGCGCAGACAAATAGAGCAACGCAGCACGCGCGACGTGTGCGCCTTCGGTGTCTTGGTGGAGCCATGCAAAGCTCGGGACACCATGTGCGATCACGATCTCCATGATCTGGTGATACGCCGGATGAAACTCCACTTCGTCGATCCGGTGACCGTAGGCGTCGAATGGCCGAAAGCGGGGCTTGTTTTCGTTCGCGCCGAAGCCGAGCGCGAACAGCTCGCCACCCGCGACAGGTCCTAGCTTTGCAACGCGCTCAGCCGCGAAGCCCCCACCCTCACGCGCGAGGCCCTCCTGCAGCGCCTGATCGGTCGCGTACATGTCGTACGGCGCGAGCGGCGAAGGCTGGTTGAAGACCTCGTGTGTGCTGAATCGATTGGGATGCATCGGCGCCTCTCTCCGCATTGTAGCCCAGCACATCGTGCGCGCTTTTGCGCGAGAACGTGTGGGTGTTTTCGCACGCGAGCGCGCGTCACGCTCCTGCTGATAGACTGAGGCTCCATGCGCGTTTACTCGAATGTCCTCGAAATGATCGGCCGCACCCCGATGCTCAAGCTGAGTCGCTTCGATGTCGGTCCGTGCGAGCTGTTCTTGAAGCTGGAGCTGGCCAATCCTGCTGGCTCGATCAAAGACCGGATCGGCGTGTCGATGATCCAAGCTGCCGAGCAGCGTGGTCAGCTCAAGCCGGGTGACATGATCGTGGAAGCGACCGCGGGCAATACGGGCTTGGGGCTCGCGCTGGTCGCGGCGCAAAAAGGCTATCGCTTGACCTTGGTCGTGCCCGACAAGATGAGCCAAGAGAAGATCTTCGCGCTTCGGGCCATGGGCGCGGAGGTCGTGCTCACGCGCTCGGACGTCGGCAAAGGTCACCCCGAGTACTATCAAGATCTCGGCGAAGCACTGGCCAAGCAACACAACGCTTTGTTCATCAATCAGTTTGCGAATCCCGACAATCCCAAGGCGCACGCCGAGACGACCGGGCCTGAGATCTGGGAGCAGCTCGAGCACAAGCTCGATGCGATCGTACTGGGCGTGGGCTCGAGCGGCACGCTGGCCGGGCTCTCGAAGTACTTCAAGGAAGTCGCGCCGCACGTCGAGATGGTGCTCGCCGATCCGGTCGGTTCTGGCCTCGCCCAGTACGTGCGTACGGGGGATCTGGGACCGCCCGGCAGCTGGCTGGTCGAAGGCATCGGCGAAGATTTCTTGCCGCCGATCAGCGACTTCTCGATGACCAAGCACGCGTACGAGATCTCTGACGAAGAGTCATTCAACATCGCGCGTGAGCTGCTGCACAAGGAAGGCGTACTCGCAGGCTCCTCGACAGGGACGCTGTTGGCTGCAGCGCTGCGCTACTGTCGCGATCAAACCACACCCAAGCGCGTGGTCACGTTCGCGTGCGACACGGGCAACCGCTACCTGTCGAAGTTGTTCAACGCGTTCTGGATGCAGGACCAAGGCTTCATCAGCCGGCCCGCTTGCGGCGACTTGCGCGACTTGATCGGTCGGCCGCATGGGGAGCACGCGACGATCACAGTCGGTCCTGACGACACTGTTGCGACTGCACACAATCGCTTGCGCAACGCTGGCTTCTCACAGCTACCGGTGATGCAGGGCGAACAACTGATCGGCATCGTGTCGGAGGACGACATCATGCGTTATGCGTTTGGGCACCCTGAGCGCTTCAAGTCTTCCGTGCGTAAGGCCATGACCGCGACGTTCCTGCGCGTGGAGAAGAGTCAGTCGATGAACAACCTGGTCGCGATGCTCGAGGTGCGCTCGGCCGCCGCGGTGATGGACGGAGAGACATTTCTAGGACTGATTACGCGGGCTGACGTGCTCAACTACCTGCGCCGTCAGGTAAAGTGACTTGCGCGAGCGTGCCCAAGCTGCGTGAGCTGCTCGCGGAAATCGACGCGCCGGCCGACAGGGTGTGGGACGTCGGAACGATCCAGCTCGGCAAAGCGCCGCTGCACGTGACGTATCTCGTGGGTTATCCGCGCGCGGCAGCCATCGGCGGGGGCGCCTTGGAGCGATACGGAGGCAAGAGCGACAGCCCAGGCGCCGGAATGTAGACATCGCCGCCGGTCGGCACGGAGATCTCGATCGTGGTGCCCTGGCCCATCGTCGATTTGACATCGATCGAGCCGCCCAGCGCCAACACCGCTTGCCGCACCGAGCCCATGCCGACGCCGCGGCCCGCGAGATCAGACACCTCCGCGGCGGTGCTCGTGCCCTCTCGGAACAGCAGCTCGACGCGGTTGTTGTCGTTCATCGGCTCGCCCGGTGGCAACTTGCTCGCGAGCGCGGCCCAGTCGATGCCGCGACCGTCGTCGCTCACGCTGACCGTGAGCTGCGTGTCGCTGGCTTGTGCGTGCAGCGAGATCCGGCCTTCTTGTGGCTTGCCCGCAGCCAATCGCTCGTGCGCCGGCTCGATGCCGTGCGCGACTGCGTTGCGAACCAAGTGCGAGAGCTGGCTCCACAGATCATCGAGCGTGCCTTTGGGCACACAGATCTGATCGCCTTGGATCTGCACGATCACGCTCTTGCCCTGTTTTTCCGCGCTGCGCACACCCGTCTTGGCAAGCCGATCGAACGAGCTGCCGACGCGATGCATCGACCAGCTGCGCGCGAGCTGGCGTGCGCGCTCGAGCAGCCCGGCATCCGTGACCTGTAAGAGTGACAGAAGCTGGTGGTACTCATGGCGACGCACGACGACGAAGTCGTTGTCGCCGCTGCCGATCGCCTTGTCTGCGGTCGAGCACAGCGCTTGGAAGTGTGAGGCCACCGCCTCGATCGACGCTAAGTCCTCGCGGTTCTCGAGCATGTACGACTCGCAGTGATGCACGGCGTCCGCGAACAGCTCGCAGCCGATCACGCCAGCGCTGCCCTTCACGGTATGCAGCTCCATCATCACGGACTGGCCGCGGCGCGCGCGCGACAGGCGCTCGGTGACCTCTTTGATGAAGTCGTTGTAGCCAGACGGGTCGCGCAGCGCGAAGCTCGAGAGCGCGTATACGTCGCGCGCTTGCCGTTCCTTGCGGGCCATCTCGCGTTGCTCGGTCACATCGTTCGCGACGACCAGCACGCGCCGGAACTCGCCGTCGTCGATCACCGGGCGGAACTTGAGCTCGTAGATGCGCCCGTTGCGCTCGATCTCGCCGGGCATCTGATCGGCGCACAGCTCGAAGGGAAGCATGCCTTCGACCAGCTGGTCAAACGACACTTTGAACATGCTCATCCACTTCGGGTCGTCGCCGGACAGATACTGCGCGACCGTTGTGTCAGGTCCAGGTTGGCCGAACCACTCGGTCGCACGGGCTGACGGATCAGAGACCAGCTTGCCGGTGCAATCGCAGGTCATCAGGCCTTCGCCCACGCTGTCGAACACGAGCTTCAGGCTGCGTGTGCGCTCGGTGATGGTCGCGGCCATTTCGTTGAACGCACCGGCGAGTCGGCCGATCTCGTCGCGGCTCGAGACATCGATGTGCGTGGCGCGGCCGCGTGCGAGCTCCGCGACTGCAACGCTCAGCGCGACGATCGGCTTCGAGACTCGTTTGCGCAGCAAGATGCTGACGCCGAACGCGATCACGACGCCTAGAACGGCAGCGCCCCAGAACAACCGAACCGGACGCCGCACCTCGACTTTGACAGTGCTGAGCCGTGCCTCGAGGCCCGAACGCGCGAGCAACTTGGTCTTGTCGAGCGTCGCGAACACATCGCCCAAGGCCTCTTCCAGCTCGATCAATGCGACTTCGCGCTCTTCCTCGGACATCTTCTCCAAGCCGGCGATGCGCATGCGCAACATCTTCAGCTGCGGCACGACCTTGTTCAGCGCCTCGCGCTCGGCCTCCGTCGCTACGAGCTGCGTCGCGCGCCCCGTATGATCTGACAGGTCATCGAGCAGCGCTGCCAACTTGGAGCGGGCATTGCCGTCTGTACCTTTGACGTACCCCTCCTGGTATGCGCGCAGCGCGTCGTCCTGGAGGTCGAGCGCGTGCCCTATCCGCATCAAGGCTTCGGCGCCATCCGACGTGACCGAGACCAGCTGCGCAACGTGACCGAACTGCACGGTCGCTACCAGGCTGATCGCGATCAACACGACCACCAAAATGCCTTGGGCCGAGGCCAACGTGGCCGCGATGCTGTGACGAAACGCGACGGGTTGATTGGACTGTTCCGGTTCCATCAATAACCTGCACGCAATACGACTTTGACCTTACCGAGCGCGCCCGGATCGAGCGACTCAGCGTCCACGAAGCCAATCGCACCTTTCATCGCGCCGACGAAGCGAATGACGTCGTCGTCTGAATCTACTTGCTTCGGCGGGCTCTCGGCCGCTGAATATTTGAGCTCCAACCAATAACGCTCAAACTCTGTGGTGGACATACCGAGTGTGCGCTTGACGAAACCGTCGCGCACGTCACCACTTTGCTGCACTGGCCGCACTTTGGAGCCATCCGACCACGCGCCCTGCTTCTTCATGTAATAAGCGCGGACTTCGTTCACGGACATCGTCTGCAGCGGGCTCGCCTTGTGCACGATCACCACGAGCTCTCGTCCAGCGAGTGCAGCGGGCGCGACCATGCCCAGGAACAACATAGCGGCGACAACCAGTTTGATTTGTCTACGCATGGCTATGCTCTCCTCAGAACGCAAAGGCCGCTTGACCGATCACACTGTGACGCTCGCGCGGGCCACGCCAAGCGAGCGAGTATTCTAGCTTCAGCCGCAGCGATGTTGCGGCGTCCCAAGCCACGCCTAACATCGCCATGCGCGTGTCGGCGATGTACACACGCGTGAATTCGTTGCCCTCTCTGCGCAGGCCCAAGTACGGCCCTCCGTTGTTAGAAGGCAAATACACGAAATCGTAGCGCACGTACGGCTTGATCGCGCCCTCTGGGCCTACGTTGGCGGACACCTCAGCGATGCCGCCCCAGAGCTGCGTGTTCTGCTCGCTCTCCGAGAGTACATTGCTCAGCTCGTGGTGGTTCTGGAGCACGCCCTCCAACATCACATTGACGAGCTCAGTCTTCATCACGAAGTGCACATCGAGGCCGAGCTCGAGCAGTCTCATGCGCTGTGTTTGGGTGTCTAAGATGTCGCGCGTCTCGCCGAGCGCGCCGACGCGATAGCTCTTGATGCGATCCACCCAGCCACTCACGCCGAAGCGCGCCTCGCGTCCCCACGGCATGAACCACTCGAGCATCGCAGTGGCCGTGCGCCACCCGTCGTCGTCACGCGCGTACACGTTAGCGACCGGATCTGCGCCGCGACCGTTGCCGAGCGAGAGCATGTACGCGAGCCGGTGCATCGCGGGCAGCGAGAACTGTCCGTTCACCTGGAGGCCTGTCGTGTGTGTCGGGATGTAGCCGAGCTCTTCCTCGAACAAGTCGGGGATCTGCACCGACGTCATCAGAAAGGCACGACTATATAAGGTGCGGTTGAAGTAGCCGATCGGCGTGAAGAACAAACCGGCCTGCACGTTGAACCACGGCACGAAGCGCTTCGCTATGAACATGCGCTCTACGTCGATCTCGAACGCTGACTGCTGACCGCGCTCTACCTGTAAGTTCACCTCGCCCAGGAACACGATATCGGCAGGGAGCTCGGCGGTGAGAACGAAGTCCGTTCCCGCCAAGCCGAAGCCTGAATGTGAGCTTTTAGGATGAATGTCTTCACCAAAAGCGGTGAAGCGCTCAGCTGCAGTCGCGCTCGCGGGATCGCCGAAGCGAGAGCCGTAGTTCACATCTCCGAACGCGTTGAGAGAGATATCCTGTGCTGCTGCGGGCGCCGCAAGGACGCCCGCGCACAGAATACTCATGACGTGCAGCACTATCCGGCATGGCCGTTGTAAGTCCAGCTCGATCGCCACGAGTATCCCCCTCTGTATGACTTCGCGTTAGATCACAGACTGTTTAGAAACGCGATGACTGCCGCGCGCTCTTCGGGTTCAAGGTCTTCGTACGCCTGACGTGATTCCAGAGCTTGGCCGCCGTGCATACGGATCGCTTCGTCCATCGAGGAAGCGCGACCATCGTGCAGCCAGAGTTGTGAGTGACGTGCGCCCCAAAGCGGCGGAGTGCGAATCTCATGCTCGTTGGCGTCAGCCTGGGCGATGCCGTCGCCGGTACCAACGTCGTGCAACAGTAGATCAGAGTACAGCGGCACCTTGCGGTGATCCAAGAGCGGATCGGTGCTCTTTGTCACATAGGACGAAAAGTGACAGCTCTGACAACCTACACGGTCGAACGCGTGAGCACCGCTGCTGACCTCGTCCGCAGCCAAACCCTCGGGCAGGCGCGGCACAGAAGGCGCGAGCAAACGCATGAAGTCGGCGAGCTTGTAGATCCCGCCCGGCTCGGCTTCGGGATCCGGCGTGGGATCCATCGCCGCCAAGAGCTGCATGTTGCCGTTCGGCGCAACTTCCTCGGGGAATAGCTCGTTGGTAATGCCGAGCTCGTTGCGGTAGGCGTCGCCCGCGAAGCTTACGAGCGTGGCGTGCTGCGCCTTCCAGCCGAAGTGGCCCACACGCTCGCTGCCGGACGCGATGTCGAGCACGTAGGCCGGACGGCCCGCGATCGCACGCGGCTGACGCGCTGCGAGCGCTTCGATCTCGTCATCAGCGATCGCTTCGATCAAGCCCGCGCCCATCAGCGACGTTGTACGACGCTCCGTCACGATGGCCGCACAATCCGTGCGCACGCTGGCCGCACCGAGATCCGGGCGCGTCGAAAACACATGCACGAGTGTGTTCTGCTCGCTGTCGCCGTCCGGGCAACCGGCGCGCGTGATGCGCATCAGACCCGCACCGCCGGGCATCGGGATGTTGTGACACTGCGAGCACGAATTGGCGTTGAACAATGGACCGAGACCCTTCGCGGCGGTCTCCGTCTCGCTGAAGTCACGCGCACCTACTTGGAAACGCGCGAGCGCGGCAGCGCTCAAGCCCTCGAGCGGCAGTGCAGCACTCGAGAGCGTCTCGATGGGTTGATCCTCCTCGGGCACGCTTTCGCAGCCGAGCATGGTCACCGCGCATAGAACCTGCGCCATGCTGAAAGCGGCGCGTTGAGCTCGGGTTGGGGAGGTAGAGCGAAGAAAAGCATTCGTTGGTCTCAACGCACGCACTCCGGGTGCGTGGCGAGCATCGCGCGCCAAACTACCTGCGCCGCAAAGCGAGCCGGCGCAGTGCGCCGTATCTCGACAACGATCTCCATCAACTACTTCCCTCCCCTAGAGCCGAGCAGTCGAGCGTCTTTGGAACAACGATCGCTCAACTACCGACTTCACGCAATCGGATCACAGGGGCAGAATCTTGAGACGAAATCGATCGCAGCCAACAGCGGCAAGCCACCGGCATTCAAAGCGAAACCGCAGCTAGCCAACAGCCGCTCAACCGCGCAAAACATGCAGCGAAACAGAGCTGTTGGCTGTGGGCAAAAGCAGGAAACACCCGCAGCCGTAAGCGGCAGCCAGCTTGGGCGCACGAGTCGCCACAAAAACAAACATCTCCGTCCAAAGGGCGGGGGTGTTTGGCAGCGACTCAGCGCGCAGCCGTTACGGCAGCGTGAAGCGCTTAAGCGTTTCCCACGAGCGCTGCGGGTCCGGCCAGGTATGACCGCCGCCCACAGTGCAGAGCGTGACCTCTACGCCGTCCTTGCACTGCTTGTACGTCTGGCAGCCACCGCTCTCCATCTCCGGCTCGCCGGTGCAGCCGTCGATCTCCGCCCACTTCTTGAACGTGCCGACGGCGCCTAGGAACGTGTGCTTGCCGCGGAAGCCATTCGGAGCGTCCTGCTTTTCGCCGCCTTCGTACGGCACGATGACGTCCGACTCACTGCGGAACGCGATCACCGTGATGGGGCGCGCGGGCGCACACGTGTTCTCTGCGAGCAAGTCGAACGCACCGGGCGCAGCCGCTGCGAACACATCGGCTGCTTCGCACGCCACGTAGTGCGCCATGCCACCACCCATCGAGAAGCCAGCTGCGTACACGCGCTTGGGATCGACGCAGTAGTTCTCCTTCATCGCTGCGACGACGGCCTTTGCGAAGCCCACGTCGTCCACGTCGCGCGATTGCGTGCAGCACGGACCTACGTTCCACGCCGCGCTCTCTTGACCGTCCGGGTACACCATGATGATGCCTTCTCGCTCAGCGAGCGCTGCGTACATGGAGCTTCCTTCGGCAGTCATCGCGTTCGTCAGCAGCGGATGGAAGTACACAACCAGCGGAACAGGCTCGTTGCCCGTGTAGCTGCGCGGCGCGTTGATGATGTAGTTACGCGTCACGCCCGCATTTTCGAGGCTCGCCGTCATGCGACCGGGCATGCCCTTGCCGGAGCAGGTCTGCGGTACGTCGGGTGTGGTCGTCGTGCCGCTGCCAGCGGCTGGGCCCTGGCCCGCTGTGCCACCGGTGGTTCCGGCAGCGGCCGTGGGCGCCGAGCCAGCATTGCCCGATGCGCTCGTGCCAGCTGCGCCGCTCGACGATGGAGCCGTTACGCCGGCGGCAGCGCCAGCCGTGCCAGTGCTTGTCGGTGGATTGCCTGGCTTTGTCGTCGTCGCGCCGGATCCGCCCGCTGGCGGCTTTGCGGCCGTACTGCCCGCGGTCGCGCTCGCGCCGGCTGAGCTAGTTCCTGGCGTGGTGGGCGTCGTGGCGGTGGTTCCGCTCGCGCCCGTGGCGCCCGTCTGCGAATCGGCTGGCGGGGTCGTACAGGCCGCAAGGCACAGCGAGAGCAACGCGGAGGGGACGAGCATTCTGCGTGCGAAGGTTACGTGGCTAATCATAGACATCCTGCTCTCCTCACGGGTTCGGGATCCAAACACCGATGAGTCCAGAATCGGGGCCATCCGCGGCAGCGAGCAGCGGAACACTATCAGCATAGACGCGCCGTAGCACGGATGGTTGGTCCTGCCAACCATCTCAGGGGCGCGAGCAGTGCACGCGTGCAAAGCGCGCCACTCGCACCTGATTGACATATATACAGCGAGATAACAGCCATGCTCGCTGCGCTGCGCGAACGCGTCAGAGTGACCGAAAGTGCATGGCAAGACGCCCGGGCTGCTTTGCCGGCGTCCGTCTCAGCAGCGCAGACATTGTTGGCCTCGCCAACTAAAACCTTACAAACGAGCCGATTCCACGTGCGCGGAGTCCACATCCGCGATTCTGATATGTGACATAGACGCGCCGGCACCGCTTGGGTACATGCGCAGCTGATGGCTGCCGTTGGTTTGCTACGGGAGGTTCAGCCAGCGGCCGCGGAAGTGTTTTTGTTCGGGGTCTTTTTGGTCTTTGCAGCGTTCGGCGCCGGTGGGTTTGGAGCCGTCGTCGCTGAGGACCATGATGGTTTGGCGTGCTTCGTGGGTGAAGAAGCCTTCGGGATTGAAGTTTGTGAAGTCGTTGGCAAGTGGCTGCGCTTTGTCGGACTTGCCGTCCCAGGTGAACAGTCTCGAGCCAGTGTGTTCTCCAAAGGAGCCTGCGATGATCAGGTAGCGGTTGTGCCACCGTGAGAGTCCGCGGATGCCGAGCCCCGCGAGGTCGAGCAGGATCGGCTCGCCAAAGCTCGGGCGTTCACCTTGCAGCACGCGCTCGGGGTTCTCGAGCGCGAACAGGAGCGCGCGACCGCCCGGGATAGGCGCGCGCAAACCAACCAGCACACCCCCGCCTGCGCGTTCGGTCATGCCTTCGATGTTCAAGCCGTCGCGCGTCTTCGGTGCGAGCTCCGCTGCAACTTGAAGCTCGAACTGGGCGTAGCGAGGATCCGCGGTCAGGTCGTCGATCAAGCCACTGTAAGCTTGTCCGACTACGCGCAGCTCTTGCCCGTCCACGGGCAATGTGGTCCCGAAGAAGCGCAAGCGTTCGGGCTTGGACTTGCCTTTGCTGTTGCGGCTGTGTGAGCTCAACCAGAGCGCGCTGTCGCCGTGGCGTGTGGCCGCCTCGATGTCTGCTTCCGGCGGAGGCTTGGGCGGTTGACCCTGGTCCTTGCGCGGGCGCGCGGGGATCCCGATTCCCGCCGAGATGTCGCGCTCGTACAGCGCTCGGCCGCCGCGCTCGGCGTCGTACACGCGCAGCACATTGTCCTCGTCGTCTGCGACCGCAAACGTGTGCGCGGTCAGCGGGACTGCCCCGGAGGCGTCGCACATGCCGACGAAGATAACCTCGTCGGGCGCGCTTGCAGCTGACAGCGGCGGAATCTGACGACTCGCACACGCTCCCGCTAACATGACCGCGCAGACTGCGATTCTGGAACTGAGAGCAGTCAAGATAACTGTCTATCGACCAGGTCGCGTGCAATGTCAAACGACGAAGGCCTACCGAGCAGATAGCCCTGCCCTTTCTGCACACCCAGCGCGCGCAAGGTCGCGAGCTCCGAAGCCGTCTCCACACCCTCGGCGATCAGCTCGCAGCCAGTCTCGTGCGCGAAGCCGATCAACGCTGCAGTGAGCGCGCGCCGGCCGCGGTCGCGATCGATCCCACGTGTGATGCTCATGTCGAGCTTGATGTAGTCAGGGTGCAGTCGCAGGATGTGGCCGAAGCTAGAGTAGCCCGCGCCCGCATCATCCACCGCTAAGCGCATCCCGCGATCGCGCAACGGTCTCAGCACGCACTCGAGATTGGCATAGTCGCGCACGCAGCTGTGCTCCGTGATCTCCAAGACGATGCGCGACAGCTTGGCGTGGCACAGCGAATCAGGGAGCTCGCCGCTCAGGACGACCTCGGGCGAAACGTTGCACGCGACATACACGCCATCGCGCAAGTAACCGTGTGCGAGCGCAGATTGGATCGCAAGCGCTTCCAGCTGATGACCGAGCCCGACGCTGTTCGCTTCTTGAAACCACACATCTGGACTGCGCGGCGGCACAGTTTGGAAGCGCGCGAGCGACTCGAAGCCCACGATGCGTTCGTTCTCGAGATCGACGATCGGTTGGTACACCATCGACAACACTTCACCTGTCAGAACATCCTCGACGCGCTTGCGACTCTCCGCGCTGACGCGCTCGTCCGCGAGATCGCGTTCGATCACCGAGCCCGCGATCTCTGCAAACATGCGCAGCAGATCTAGATCACGGTTGTTGAGCGAGTAATCGGGCGTGCGACTGAAGCAACAGAACGTGCCGTACACGCTTCCATCTGAGAGCTTGAGCGGAATGCTCAAGTGTGCACCGACAGGAAAGCCGCGCGTAGCTGCGAGCTCCAGCGCTGCGGGCACCTCCTGCGCGTTCTGGATCAGCTGTGGCAAGCGGCCATCGGCCACGCGCATGCAGTAGCTGTCTTCGAGTGGATCGCCGCCGCCGATCGGCAGCTCACAAGCTTTGTTGCCAGCGTCGCAAGCTTGGAAGACGCGACGCCCGTTCTCGAAACGCGACACGAATGCCGCTTCCATGCCCAGGTGATTGCGCACAGTCTTGAGCAGCTTCGTGAGGAGGTCCGCGACATGTTCGGTTTCTACATCGACGCCGTCCCGCAGGAGCATCGCGATTTTCGCAGGTTGAATACTCGTCATACACCCACGCGATTAACATAGCGTTCTGGTCGAGCGCGCAGAAGGCGCCGCCGCAGCTCCTGCGCTGCAATGCGTGCGAGTGACGCATTTGCCAGCGAGCATGTGATCCAACAGAACTGGCGTCACTACCCCACTACTCAATGATTTGGCTGAGATCGCTGGCTGCACGAGCCAGTCGCACAGTGGCACCAGAAGTGCGTGCAGTGCCGCTGATGGCTGCCGACCGCCAGCCGCGGGAAGCGGTTCGAGCGGTTGAACGGAGCGAAGTCCCGAGCAGCTGATTCGAGCGCTCGCTCGGTCGGCGCGGGGAACAATCGCGAAATCATGCCCGGCAGAAGCATAAAAAAGGCCGCGGCCCGACATGGCTTGTTTGGCCCGTAAAGCAATTTCGACCGGCCGCACATCTCCAGTTTCGAAGCGTCCCAGGCACGTCGCATGCGGACGTTAGCGGCTAGCTCCGCCTTCATAGGGGAATATTTGGTGAATCCTCAAACGCGCTTCGCTGTCCGAACCGTCCGCAGCTTTGGATGGATCGCCCTCACGCTCGTGGCTGCATGCTCCGCGCCTGCTCGGGCTCCGTCACGCAGCACACCCGGTGCAGCTGCAGCTGGCACTGCGGCGCCGGTAGCACCAACCGGCGGCATCATCACCGACATGCCGATGTGCGCAGCAGACAATCCGTTCTGCTCACAGGATCCATTGATTACAGGCAGCGCCGGCGCAGGGGGACCGCTGATCGGTGTGACCACCGACTGCGGCTCGCAGCCGATCGATCTGAAGCCGGCCGGCGTGAACATCATGATCGCCATCGACGGTGCTGCGGTCATGGAGAAGCACTGGAGCAACATCAGCACCGCGATCCGCAGCTTGCGTGCGAACAATCCGAGCGCGTCGTTCGGTGTGCACTTGTTCTGGTCCGACGCGGTCGACCCAACGAGTGAGATGGGTCAACAGACGCGCAACACGACGAACAACGGCTGTAGTGAGATCCACAACCAGGTCATGGAGCTCGGCGATCACAGCGCGGATCAGCTGGTCAGCTTCATCGGTGACGCACCGAAGGGCGGCGTGATCTTCGACGCCTACCAGGTCGCGCCCGTGCTCACTCCGCTCAACGAAACGTATCTCGCGGGTATGCCTGCGCTCGCCGATCCCAACCGGACGAACTACCTGTTGGTGTTCAGCGCAGCGAACGAGAACTGTTTTGGTTCCGCGTTCACCTCTGTCGACGACAAGGCGCTCGCCTTTCAGAAGCTCGCGATCGAGCTCAGCAAGCGCTTTATCCGCTTGATTCCAGTCGGCCTCGACACGCCCGATCCTTCGGCCACAAACGATCCATTCGGCTTCGGGCCGGGGCTCGTGGGCACGAACGTGGACAGCGTTCGCACCAACTACGCAGCGCTCGGCACCATGCTCGAGCACGGCGGCGCGGGGCTGAAAGAAGTGCCGCGAATCGATACGCCAGAGAACCTCGAGAAGCTGATCTCCGTAGTCGGTCAGACCATCAACAACTGCCGCTTCGAGATCCCTCAGACGCTCGATGCCAGCATGTCGGTCAATCCATTCGAGATCAATTTCAAGATCAACGGGCAACCTGTGCCGCGCGACCGCAGCCAAGGCAACGGCTGGAACTTCGTGCGCGGCAGCACGAGCCAAGTGGAGTTCTTCGGCCAGGGCTGTGAGGCACTGCAGGCGGGCATGTCCGTGGAAGCCGGCAAGTCATGCTCGACCGATGTCTGCGGCACTGCAGCCGTCAGCGTCTCGACCAAGCCGCGCAATGTGCTCTTGCTGCTCGACAGCTCGGCCTCGCGCATCGAGTGTTCCGACGGCTCGTTCAATTGTCTCTCGACGCCCGGCACCGAAGGCCGCACGCCGAGCTTCTGGGAGGTCGTGCAGCACTCGGTCGGTGAAGTGCTCGTGTCGCCTGTGAACAATGAGGTCGCGTTCGGCATGCAGTTTTTCCCGAACAAGAACGCCTCCGAGTTTTCGTGTGAGGTGACGGCCATGCCTGAGATCGCGGCAGCGCCCGGGACGCAGATCGAGATCATGAAGCAGATGCTCGAGAAGCTGCCTTTCGGCTTGAGCCCGGTGGTTGGCGTGATGGAGAGCGTGGCAGCTGCGCCCGGCAACCTCGCCGATCCGAACGTCGTGGGCGCGGTCGTGCTGCTGAGCGATGGCGGCGACAACTGTTCGGGCGACATGCAGCCTGCGATCGTGTCGCGCTTGGGCAGCTCCGCGAAGTCGCTGCACGATGCCGGAGTTCGGACATTTGCGATCCGTTACGGCTCGATGGAGGGTCAGACCCCCGAGCAGGCCGAACAACTCACCGCACTTGCCACAGAAGGCGGGACCGCACAGACCGGCGGAAGTGTCGCGTACATCGACGCCAAAACGCCCCAAGAGCTCGGCGATGCGCTCGCAGGCATCTCCGACCAGCTGGCTTCGTGCGTGTTCACCCTTGGCAACGTCGCCGCCGGCGTAGACCGCAATCGCACGAACCTGTTCCTCGACGGCGAACAGATCGGCTTCGACGCCGCGGGCACGAAACAGGACGGTTGGAGCTGGGTAGACACAGCGCAGACCACGGTCGAGCTGTTCGGGTCGTCGTGCACGCTGTTCAAGACCAGTCCACGCACGAACATCATCGTCGAGTTTGGGTGCGAGCAGATCACGGTCGTTCCCGATTGAGGCGTCCGAGCGTCGGTGCGGCAACAGATACCGCGCCGGCGCTCACGTTTACTGTTCCGACACGGGCTTCGGTGTACTGACCCGATGAGGTGACACCCATATCGACGAAGCCGCGGCTCTGCGCGGTCGACATGTTCCGAAAAGCGCTAAGCTGCCCTCAGATCGTGAAGGGGGAACGGAGCATGTGGTGTGCCGTATCTTCGTCGTTCATGCGCCGCAGCTCTCTGCTGCCATGGATTTGTTTGTCGCTTGCGTTGCCTGGGCTCGTGCTCGCCGGCTGTGTTCTCGACACTGCGCCGGGCGGTTCGATGGCGTCCACCGGGTCGCCGAGCACAGTGAGCTGGGCGCCAGTGCCTCCCGAGGAAACGGACGCGGCGAACGCGATCGCAACAGGCTCTGGCCCGACGGCTGAACTAGACGCGGGCGTGTGCCAGTCCGGCACGAACGAATGCGTGGGTGCACGCACGCGCCGCAGCTGCGACGCCCAAGGTCACTGGTCCGGGCTCGAAACCTGTAGCGCGCCGTGCCTCGCTGGTCGCTGCAGCGAGTGCGAGCCGAGCAGTGCGGAGTGCGTGGCCGACGGGGTGCGCGCGTGTGATGGCGACGGGCGCTGGGGCGCGGCGAGCGCGTGCGAGCACGGCTGCAGCGGCGGAGCTTGCAGCGAGTGCTCGCCTGGAGCGCGCGCGTGCACGAGCAACGGCGCTGAAGCTAACAGCTGCAGCGCAGAAGGTCGCTGGCAAACTCCTGAGCGCTGTGACCAGGGCTGCAGCGATGGCCGCTGCAGATCGTGTCGGGAAGGCGAGACGCGCTGCAACACAGACAAACCAGAGCTGTGCACACGCGACGGGAGCTGGCAGCCACAAGCGGCATGCACACTCGGTTGCAATGGCGGTCGCTGCGCGGCGTGTGCTGTGGGCACGCGCGAATGCATCGGGTCAAACGAAGCGCGCGAGTGCAGCGACAACGGCGAATGGCGCGCTGCGACAGCGTGCCCCGAAGGCTGCACGGCGGGCCAGTGCTACGAGTGTTCGCCGGGCGCGGAGCGCTGCTCGGACGGCGGTGAACAGCGTTGCAGCCCTGAGCGGCGTTGGGAGACTACGCGAGAATGCCCGCACGGCTGTCATGGCACAACTTGTGCCGTGTGTGCCGAGGGCGAGCTCGAATGCACGTCACGCACGGAGCTGCGCGTTTGCCACAACAACAGCTGGGGCGCTTCGGACAGCTGTCGACCCGATGCCCATTGCGATATGGCAGCTCCTGGCGGCAACACATGCCCATGTGACTCGGGCTACAGGGACCCGCATCCAAGCCCAGGCCTGTGCACGAGGCGTTGACACAGATGTTGTCGTCGACAACGCAGACAACTGGGAGAACCCATTGTCTCACACTGTCGCACAGGGCTTCGAGCACGATACAACTGACACGCCGATGTTTCTGCTGGGTAGCGTTACTGTGCTGACGAAAGTACAGTGCTCGACCGGGGACGCGACTCGTATTCATCCAGACCGAACAACGCTCAAGTGAACACCACGCTGCCTCAGACCGGTGAAGTCTTTGATTTCCGCTACCGCATCGTATGCCGGCTCGGCTACGGCAGTGACGGTTACCTGTTCGGCGCGACCGACTTGGATACTGGCAAGCGCGTAGCGATCAAGTGTTGGAATGGCCCGCACGCGGAACAAGCGCTGGCTGCCGCACAGCACTTCGTACGCACCGCGCACCAGTTCCAGCTCTTCGACAACCCGAACATCAGCGAAGTGTTCGCTGCCGAACCCGGACACACGGTGAGCTACTGCGTCATGGATTGGCTCGAGGGCATGACGCTCGCGCGGCGCATCATGCGCAAGCGCCCGTCGCCGCTCTCCGACGTGTTCAACATCGTCGTGCCGTGCATGCGCGCGGTGGCCGAGGCACACGCCGCGGGCATCATCCATGGTGACGTTCGGCCCGGTCACATCTTCGTCTGTCACGCGACCAAGCACAGGCCTGCGATCGCGCGCATCTTCGACTTCGGCCGCCCGCCCGCCGGGTTGCCAAGCGTTCCGAATGTCGCGCGCGCGCTCAACGCAGAGGCCTATCAATACTCCACGCCCGAGCAACTGCTGGGCGAGCCGCTCGACGCGCGCAGTGACATGTACGCGTTCGGGGTCATGTTGTTTGAGATGTTGGCGGGCGAACGCCCGTACGTCGCGGAGGGCTCGGACGAGCTCGCAGAGAAGATCAAAGCGGGCGCACCGAAGCTGCTGGCCGTGAGCGCACCATCGATTCCGGTGCGGCTCGCGCACGTCATCGAACGCGCGATGGCAGTCGATCCAGCGCACCGCTACACGAGCATGACCGAGATGCTCGACGCGCTGCAGGCGTTTCATCCCAATGCTTCGCAGTCAGCGCTGCCCGCAGTGTCTGTACCGGTACCCAAAGCCACAGCCCTGGCGATCCGCGGCGTCACCGGCGCGCGCTCCGCACCTCCCCCGCCGCCGACCAAGCGAGTGATCTCTTCGAAGCCAGCGGAGATCGAAGACATCACCACCACCTCTGCATCGTGGGAGATGACCGAGCCTCTGCAGCTCGGTCGCTACCAGTACGAGCTGTTCAAGCGCATTGGGTGGAAGCGCGGAACCGTGTGGGCGGTGGCGCTCGCGACGGCCATCGTGGCTGCGCTCTACACGCAGCCAACAGCTGCACCTCCGGGCGCGCTCCCTCCGACGAACGCGCCGGGTGGCCGCGACTACGCGGGTGCCGCACCGGACTACGCATTCGATCCGAGCACCTGCGGCGATCCGATCGGCGCGACCGATCCCAACTGCGCGCACTTGATTCCACCGATACAGGTGCCGGCTGAGATCGCACCGATCGTGCCGATCACGCCGTCGGTGTATCTCGATCCGCTGAGCCCGCGCGCCACGACCACCATGCCCGATGCGTCGCTGCAGCCACCCGCTGCAGGTGCACCGGCGCGACCACGACGTGCGGCGGCGGCGCGCGCTGCCAGGAGCACACGCCCTTCGAGCCATGCCGATGCAGGCAGCCCCAGCCTCAAGTCGCGCGCGAACCAGGTCGAGAAGAAGCCCGCCGCGAAGCGTTCGCGTAACACGGAAGCACCGCAGTCGAACGATCCGTTCGAACGACTCGACAACATGACCCTGCAGTAGCCAGCCCTGCTGGCCGCGAAACGCTGGCGCAACTCGGACGCGCGCAGCTGTGCCGCGACGCAGCAAATGCTACGCAGCAGGGACTATGCATCGAACGCTACGCATTCTTTCTCTGATGTTGGCTGCGCTGACGGGCGTCTGGGGGGTGAGCGTGCTGCACGCCGAAGCGCCTGCAGCTGCCAGCGGCGGCGCAGCGCTGGGCAAAGCAGCGCCGGAGCTCAGTCTGACAGACACCGACGGCAAGACGGTCACGCTGAGCTCATTGCGCGGCAAGACCGTGGTGTTCGAGTGGTTCAACCCGGACTGCCCGTTCATCAAGCACGCGCATACCAAGGGCCCGCTGAAGGACCTCGCCAAGCGCACTGCGAGCGACAAGGTGGTTTGGCTGGCGATCAACTCCAACGGCAAGGGCAAGCAGGGCTACGGCGCGGAGCGCAATCGTCAGGCGAAGGTCGAGTACGGGATCCCGCATCCGATTCTGCTCGATGAGTCAGGCAAGGTTGGACACGCATACGGTGCGATCAAGACCCCGCATGTTTTCGTGATCGATCCCAAGGGTGTGCTCGTCTACCGCGGGGGCCTGGACAACGCGCCCATTGGCTCGGTCGACGCAGAGCGTCCACACTTGCCTGGAAATGCCAAAGACACGCTGGAGAATTATCTCGAGTATGCGTTGGCGGACCTGGCTGCGAAGAAACCGCTGCGCCTCGCTGACACACCACCGTACGGTTGCACGGTCAAGTACAACGATAAGTAGTCCGCTTGGATCACGCGCGTCTGCCCCGACGATTGGTTCATCAGTCGGGGACAGGCGAGCGACTCATGGCGCGGTGCGCTGGTGGGACGAGCTCTCGTCGCAGCCGGCGCGCTCAACCAAACGAGGTGAATCCATGAAACCGCAGCACCCGGGCCGGCTCTTGCGCGCGGCTCGATGCTTGCCGCTGACAGCGGCGATGTTGCTCTGCAGTTGTTCTGAGGGAAAGCCAGCTCCGGAAGCGAAGCTGAGCGTCGCAGCTACCTACAACGCGCTGTCCGATGCGCTCGGTGAGTGCGAGGACAAGAAGCGCGAATGCCGCGACGCGACCGATTGCGAAGAGGCCGCGCTAGAGGCTTGTGAAGTCACGTTCCGTGAGTGCCGCGAGGCAGCACGCCCCGCTGAAGAAGCGATGCGTGAGGCAGCGCGCGCGTGCCGGGACACATACGAGAGCTGCAAGGAAACGGCTGGCGATGACGAGGCATCCCGCGAAGTGTGCCGCGACGAGCGCGAGGCTTGTATGTCTGCCACGCGTCCGCCGAAGCCGCCCTGCCACGCCGCGCTCGATGAGTGCCTCGAGGGTCCGCGCGATACCGAACCCGAGCCGGAGCCAGAAGCGCCGGCCGAGCCCGTGGGCGACGCAGGTGTGGACGACCCGGCTTGCAAACCGCACCGTCATCCGCACACGCGCAGCGAAGCGGAAGAGGCTTGTCATCAGACTGCGCACGCATGCATCGAGGCCGAGAAGGCTGCGAAGTCTCCGATGCAGCCGCCGAAATGCGGACCCACGCCGCCGCATCTCCGCGACGGCGGCATCGAGCCTCCTCCGCCGCCACCAGCTGCTGGCGCGCACGCACCACACGTAGGTCCCGGGCGCCCGGCTGCCGGCGCGCCTGCTCCGCACGAGCACGAACATCCGCTGCCTACGCACTGCCGCGGTGGCCAGAAGCCTCCGCCGCCACCAGCTGCTGGCGAAGGCGCACCAGTGCCGCCTGAGCCCGGGCCCGGACCGCGCGCTGAAGATGGCGGCGCGCCAGTGCCGCCTCCTCCGCCGCCACCAGCTGCTGGCGAACGCGCGCCAGTGCCGCCTCCCGGACCCGGACCGCGCGCTGAAGATGGCGGGGCGCCAGTGCCGCCGCCTCCGCCGCCTCCGCCGCCACCGACTGCAGGCGCCGAGGCGCCAGTGCTCCCCGTTCCCTGATTTCTGTCCCCCGATACTGAGCCACGCACAAAGGCCCAGCCGATTGGCGCGCATATCGCCAGTCGGCTGGGCCTCACCCCTTTGAGAAGCCGACGGTTACGGTCACGATCGTAACCGGTAGTTTCTTACTTCACTTTGCTGAGGTCCCCTGCCCGCACCTTCGCAAGCCTCTCCAGCTTCAGATACTTGCGCCCAACCTCGAGCAGCTCCGCAGCAGTCACACGCTGCACCTTCTCGTTGATGCCCTTCCAAAACTCGAACGTGCGCTTCAAGAACAACCCGCGGTTCAGCTCAGAGGCGACAAAATCATCGTCCGCAAGCTGCGTGTCCCACGTCGCCGCGTAGCTCTTCTGGGCATCCGTCAGCTCGGCTGCCGTCACGCCGTCTTTCAAGATCAGCTCGAGCTCCTCGAGCATCGCTTTGAGTGCTTTGTCGGCGTTCTCAGGCGCGCAGATGGCCCCCGCCAAGAAACTGCCGCCCTTGTCCAGCGGCGGCGCTTGCAGTCGCGAGAATGCACCGTACGAGATGCCTTCCTTCTGTCGCAAGCGATTGAGCAAGCGCGAGCTCGCGCTGCCGCCGACTACGAAGTTCCAAAGCGCCAGCGCTGGGTAATCGGCATCGGTAGACTGGATCTCGATCGCTTGACCCACGCCCACCACGGCCATCTGCTTGTCCGGCGTGTTGATCGCATCCGTGTTGACTTCGTTCGCTTTGTACGGGCGCGCGATGCGCTCATACGCGACCGGTGCCTTCCAGCTGCCGAGCTTCTGGTTGAGCTGCTGCTCCACCGCCGCTTCATCCATGTCGCCGACCACAGCGACCTGCAGTGAGCCCGCACCCCAGAGCTTGTAGAGCTGCGCCAGGTCCGCGAGCTTCACGCGCTTCAGCTCGTCGACCTGCTCCTGCACCGTTCGCAAGTGACGAATGTCGTCCTTCGGCCAGGGGAACAAGCGTTGGTTCAGCGCGGTGAAGCCATTCGCCATCGGATCCTGTAGCTGCTCTTCGAGCTGCGCGAGCTGCTCTTTGCGCAAGTTCTCGAACTCCTCGTTGCTGAAGGCTGGCTCGCGCAAAATCTCGGCGAGCAAGTCGATCACCGCGGGCAGCTTGTCGCGCACAGTCAGCAAGCTGAGCGTGGTCACGTTGGCTTGTTCGGTCGAGCCGCGCTCGGCGCCGAGGTGCAGCTCGGCGCGCAAGCGATCCAGCTCGTCGCGCAGTGCTTGGTACGAGCGCTTCTTCGTTCCGCGCAGCAGCATCGGCCCGATCAGGCCCGCAGCGGCGCGACGATTCTGCAGCTCTTTTGCGCCGCCCCAGCGCAGCGTCAGGCTCAGGCGCACCGCGCTCTTTTTCGTCTTCTTCGCGAGCAGCGCGACGGACAGACCGTCGCTGCGCGGCGCACGCTTGGTGCGCGCTTCGACATTCTCGATGGTGGCGACGAAGCTCTCAGCGTCGTCTGCGCTCTCTTTGGCCTTGAAGTCTTTGAGCGCAGCCGCGATGTCGGGCGCGCTCACCGAGGGTGCACGCTCGGGAGCTTGCGTAGGCAAGAACACGCCTGCCGTGCGGTTACTGGGGCGCAAGAAGCTCTTGGCCACGCGCGAAATGTCGGCCGCAGTGACCTTCTCTAGTCGATCGCGCGCTGCGAAGAACAGGCGCCAGTCGCCCATCGCTGCCCAGTCGGACAACGCCACGCCGATCGCCGACGTGTCGGTCAGCGCCAGCTCGAAGTTCTTGAGTGAAGCGGTGCGCCAGCGCTCGATCTCACTGTCTTCGATCTTCGCTTGGCCGAGGCCTTCGATGGTCTCGAGCAAGACCTTTTGGACTTTCTCTGGTGAGCCGCCCGGACGCACCTTTGCGCTGGCGAGGATCACGCCGGGCTCGGCCGTCGGATAGACGCGGCTGGAGACCTCGCTCGCGAGCCCAGTCGCGACCAACGCCTTGTACAAGCGACCCGAAGGCTTGTTGGAGAGGATGTCGCTAATCGCATCGGTCGCGAGCCAATCTGGATCCGGGCCCGAGACGCCGTGATAGAGCGCGCCTACGACCGCGACGTCGCCCGTGCGACGCAGCGTCACTTGGCGCTCGCCGTCTTGCACGGGCTCTTCCGTGTACGTGCGCTCGAGCACGCGCGAAGGCTTGGGGATGGCGCCGAACTCCCGCGAGATCAGCTCGAGCGTCGGTTGCGGATCGAGCTTGCCCGCGACGATCAAGAGCGCGTTGTCGGGCTGGTAAAACCTCGCGTAGAAAGCGCGCAGCTTGTCGGCGGGCACCTTTTCGATGTCGCTACGCGAGCCGATCGTGCTCTTGCCGTAGTTGTGCCACTGGAACGCGGTGGAGAACATCTTCTCCTCGAGCACGTTCTCAGCATCGTTTTCGTTCATCTCGAACTCGTTGCGCACGACCGAGAATTCTTTTTGCAGGTCCTCCTGGGCGATCCGGCTGTGCACCATGCGGTCCGCTTCGAGCTTGAGCGCGAACTCGAGGTTCTCCGGCGTGGCCGGCAGCTCTTCGTAGTAATTGGTGCGATCCCACCAGGTCGTGCCGTTGAAGCTCGCGCCGCGTTCTTGGAGCAGCTTCCAGATGTCGGGGTGGCTGGGCGTACCTTTGAACAGCATGTGCTCGAGCAAGTGCGCCATGCCGGTCTCGCCGTAGCCTTCGTGGCGAGAACCCACGAAGAACGTGAGGTTCACGGTGATCGTCGGCTTGGACGCATCCGGGTACAGCAGCACACGCAGCCCGTTGGGCAGGCGGTACTCAGTGATGCCCTCGACCGTGTGCAGCTTCGCGATCGGACCTGTCGGACTTCCCAACACCGCTGCCGGATCCGCGGCAGGCTCACTCTTGTTGGCAGTCACCGGCGCGGGCACACCAGTCTGGACTGGCGCTGATTGCGTGGACGCGCAGCTCAGCACGAGCATGAGCGACAGCGTCGATAACATGTTGCGAAGCTTGTGATTTCTCATCGAACCTCCAAAGCAGCGCGCATCGTGCGGGTGAAGCGCGAGAAGTTCAACCAGGTCTCGGCATGGGCTGTGCTATTGAGCTTGGTCATGGCGATGACGCGCAGCGTCGAACATCGCGCGGTCGCAGCACTGGCGCAGCTCGTGTGCATGCAGATCGCGATCAGCGACGGAACTGTGCTCGCAGAAGATCTCGATCGCGTACCGGTCGAGCTCAGCTGGAGCGCACCTGACGAGTGCCCCGATCGCGGCTGGGTGTTGCGCTCGATCGAAGCGCGCTTACGAGCGCCGGCGTCGCAGCTGACAGCGGCAGTCGAGGCCGATGCGCGCGTGGAAAAGCGTGACGGTGGTTATTTCCTCACGCTGAAAACCGAACAAGGTGAGCGGCAGCTGAATGCAACGAGTTGCGAGGAGCTCGCGGGCAGCGCGGCGTTGATCCTCGCCTTCATCGTCGAGCCTCAGCAAACCGAGCCCGAGCCTCAGCAAGCTGAACCCGCGCCCGCACCAGTGAACACGCCGTCGGCTGTCGATCCGCCGACAACCGACAGCCGTCGTCCGCAGCTCGAGCTCAGCGGCTATGCACGCGCCGAGTGGCTCGTGGACATCGGGATGTTGCCGCATGCCGCGACCGGGCCCGGTTTGGCATTCGGCTTCACCTTGGCCGACACCTCGGTGGAGCTGTCGGCAGGTTTCCTTCTCGATAACACTGTCAGCTATGTCACACCCGGTGGCGATGGCCAGCGGTCGCTGGCACACCTCCACGCGTTCTTGGCACAACTCGGGCTGTGCCAACGGTTGGTGCAGGCGCCCGATCTGAGCGTGTGCCTGAGCATGGAGCACATGCGGATATCCGCGGATCCGGACGAGGCGCTGCAAAGTCGCTCGACTCGGCGTGCGCCGGTGTGGACCGCGCTGGCCTCGGCTCGGGCCGCCATTCCGATCGGAACGCGATTTGCTTGGGTGCTGGAGCTCAGCGTGGGTGTGCCACTTCTTGGCGCACGTTTCCGGGTCGACGGGCTCGGCGTGATCCACGAAACCGGTGACGTCATCGGTCGGCTGCGCACCGGGCCCGAGCTCAGATTCTGACGCGACGCATGGCAACAAAGACAAAAGAAGCCGTGGGGATGGGAAGCTTGGCGACGCCGAATGGTGCCGCTGCGGAGCTTTTCATCACGGACTACGCGCTGCCTGGCCACTCCCAGGTGAGATGTGTGACGCCACCCGCGCGCAAGCTGGTCGACTCGCACCCGCAACCATGGGTGACCGAGCCGCGCCCGCTCGTGTTCGCAGAGGTCTACGAGGAGCACTTCGACTTTGTCTGGCGCAGCGCACGGCGGCTGGGCGTGTCGGAGCTGCACGTGGACGACGCGGTCCAGGAAGTGTTCTTGGTCGTGCATCGGCGGCTCTCGGAGTTCGAGGCACGTTCCTCGCTGAAGACGTGGCTGTTCGCGATCACGCGGCGCATCGTGAGCGACTACCGGCGCAGCGCGCGCCGAAAGCCGTCCGAGCCGATCAGCTTCGAGCCGGAGGCGCACGCGAGCAGCGCGGCCGACGCACAGCTCACGCGCGACGAGGACGCGCGCCTATTGTATTCGCTGCTCGAAGAGCTCGACCCGGAGAAGCGCGAGGTGTTCGTGCTGGCTGAGCTCGAACAGATCAGCGGGCCGGAGATCGCTGCCGCGCTGGGGGAGAACCTCAACACGGTGTATGCGCGGCTGCGTGCGGCGCGGATTGCATTCGAGGCGGCGGTGGCGCGACATCAGGCGCGTAACCGGAGGGCGCCATGAAGGAGCTCAGCCCCACGGCGCGAGCTCTGCTCGAAGCTGGCCGCGAAGCGGAAGAGAGCCCCAACGCTCGCGACCGTGCCCGCGTTCAAGCGCGTCTGACAGCGTTGCTAGGTGCATCGGCCTTTGGTGCAGCGGCGTCGCAAGCAGCGGCCATGGCCAGCGTAGCGACCGGCACCACCGCAGCCACCAGCGGCAGCGCCGGAGCAGCAGCCGCAGGCAGCGCGACCGCAGCCGCTGGCGGCGCTGGCGTAGCAGCGGCCAACCTCAGCGCTGGCGCGGCGAACGCGACCGGTGCGGGCGCTTCGGGGCTCGGCGCTGGCGCAGCCAGTAGCGGCGCAGGCGTCGCGGCGACGAACGCGATCGGTGCGGGAGCGACTGGCGCTGCAGGGGCAGCGACCTTGGGGAGTGGCGCCGCTGTGAGCGGCGTGGCGATTGCCGGCGCGGGGAGCGCCGCGGTTGCCGCTGGGGGCGGCGCGGCTGCAGCGACTGGTTGGGTGGCGACCCTCGGGGCGAAGGGCGTCGCTTGGATCAGCGCTGCCGCGTTGAGCGCGGCCGTGGGCACGACCGCGGTCGTGACACGTCAGAGCGATGAGACGGCACTCGAGGCGCGTGTGGTCGCTGCAGCGCGCAGCGGCAAGTCAGCGGACAAATCGCAATCCGCTTTCGAGCAAGCGCAGCCAACCAGCGACATCGCGGCTGCGACCGCGCAGCCTCAGCCGACGGCCGAGCCCGCCACGCAAAACGAGCCGAACGCGAACGACTCGCCGGCGACGGATTCGAATGCGACTGCACCGAACGCGCTACACGCGCCGAACGAGCATGACCTGGGCGCGATACGGCGGGGGGCGACTGCGCTAAACGCAGCCGCGCCGAACCCGGCTGCGCGTGCGGCGGGGACGACTGCGCTAAACGCAGCCGTGCCGAACCCGGCTGCGCGTGCGACGGGGGCGACTGCTCGGAATGCGATCGGCGCAGGTGGGTCCGCGGTGGCTCGGCTCGACTCGTTGCGAGCGGCGAGGGATTCCGACGTGGGCTCCGCCAGCGCGAGCGCTTCAGATCCGGTGGAGCGAGCGGCGGCGGACGATGCGTCACGAAAACGCGAAGCAGCAGCGCGCTCGCGAGGCGTCGCCTCGAGCGCTGCTGCAGAGTCACTCGATACGGGCATCAGCGCTACGGGCTTCGCCGCGCTGGCTACAAGTGCTTCAGATGCGCGTCGCGCGCAGCCCTCCAGTGCGCCCGCGCCCATCGCTACTGCGCGCGGCCAAGCCGCGTCCGACGACGATTCCGATCCGGAGCTGCTCCCGCAGCCAACCGACCCGGACCAAATGCATGCTGTGGCCGCGGCGCCGCGTGACGACGTGCGGGCGCCGCAGCTCCCAGCGACAGATGCGACCACCCCGAGCCACGCGCTCAATCCCGGCGTGACACCAGCCGGTGTCGCACCGCAAGCAGCAGCAGCCGCGAGCGGCAGCGGATCCGGCGTCCCCCCGGCCAGCGCATCGGCATCCGAGCCAGAGGCCGCTGCCGTGGCGGGCGGCAGCGGCGCGGAGAAGCAGGCGGGCTCCTCGCAGCCTGCGGTTGCGCTCTCTGGGGAGTTGCAGCTCTTGGCGCAAGCGCAGCGTGCGCTGCACGACGGCAAGCTTTCCTTGGCATTGACGCTGCTCGATCAGCACAGCTCACAACACGCGCAAGGATCGCTGCGTGAAGAGCGACTGGCCGCTCGGGCAGTCGTGTTGTGCCGGATGCATCACTCGGCTGCGGGCAACGCCGAGGCGCAGCACTTGGCGGCATCGACTCCGCGCTCGCCGCTCCTGCCGTGGGTGCGCTCCGCCTGCACCCAACGCTGAGCTCGTGGCTTGTGCCGAGTTGTGCCGAGCCCACATCACGACGCCGCGCCTGTCAGGCCCCCATTCGCGGCGCTACAACCTGCAAAAACGCCGCAGCCATCCGCGTCGACGTGCTGCAAATCACAGCTTTTTTTCTCACGGATTTCTAAAGCCTCGGCCACTCCCCAGATAACGGAGGTACAGAGAGATGAGCTCGCTTCGAATAACACGCGCCTGGCTCGCAGCAACTGGAGTGCTCGCGATCATGGCGCTCAGCGGTTGTCCACGCGACGACTTCGACCTCGGAATTCACGACCCGCAAGGTCAAGGTGGTGACGCCGACGGCGGCACAGCGGACGCCGGCAACGGTGGCTCAGATGGCACAGCCGACGTGGCCTGTGGCAGTCGCGGCCTACCGAAGTGCGACGACGACGCGTTCTGCAGTTTCCCCGAAAAGGCAGAATGCGGCGACACCGACAAGCCGGGCGTCTGCAAGCCGAAGCCGGAAGCCTGTACCGCGCAGTACGACCCAGTCTGCGGCTGCGACGGCCAGACGCACGGCAATGCCTGTAGCGCAGCCAACGCAGGCGTCTCCATCCGTTATCAAGGCGAGTGCGAAGACACCGGCAACAGCGGCGACAAGGTGTGCGGCGGCTTCAGCGGCAAGCAATGCGACGACGGCGAGTACTGCAAGTACCCCGAAGGCGCACTGTGCGGCATCGCCGATGCCACCGGCGTGTGCGAGAAGCGCCCCGATGCTTGCACCAAGCAATACGAGCCAGTGTGCGGCTGCGACGGCAACACCTACGGCAACGAGTGCGAAGCTGGCAGCGCCGGCGTCGGCGTGATGAATAAGGGCGCGTGCGAGGACCAACCTCGCCTGTGCGGCAACATCATCTCCGCGTCTTGCCCCGACGGCACGTACTGCAAGTTCGAAGAGTCTGCACAGTGCGGCGCTCAGGAAACTGGCACGTGCGAGCAGCTGCCCGACGCCTGCACCGAGGAGCTCCGCCCGGTCTGCGGCTGCGACGGCAACACCTACGAGAACCCATGCGCTGCAGCCCGTAGCGGCATCAGCGTCGCCAGCGATGGCGCGTGCGCCGAGGGCGCAGTGTGCGGCGTGCGCGGCGCGAAGGAATGCACCGAGGACGAGTACTGCTACTTCACCGAAGAAGCGCAGTGCGCGGCCGCTGATGTGCCAGGTCACTGCAAGCCGCGTCCGCAGCAATGCACATTCGAGCTCGTGCCGGTGTGCGGCTGCGACGGCAGCACGCACAGCAATGCCTGCACGGCAGCCATCGAAGGCGTCTCGGTCGCCCACCAGGGTGAGTGCGAGACGTCGGAGCCTGCAGCGTGCGGCGGCCTCCAAGGCCTGCAGTGTGCGGACGGCGAGTTCTGCAACTACGCTCCTGAAGCGCAGTGCGGCGCGGCCGACCAGCTCGGCGCATGCACCAAGATCCCCGACCTCTGCACCCTCGAGCTGCGCGCAGTCTGCGGCTGCGACGGCGTGACCTACGACAACCCGTGCGCTGCTCAGCAAGCCGGCCAGTCGATCGTCTCTGAAGGCGCGTGTCCGAACCAGTCGAACGCATGCGGTGGTCTGCAAGGCCTGCAGTGCGTGGACGGTCAGTTCTGCAACTACGCTCCTGAAGCGCAGTGCGGCGCGGCCGACCAGCTCGGCGAGTGCAGCGAAGTTCCGACCGCATGCACCCGCGAATACAACCCCGTGTGTGGTTGCGACGGCAATACCTACGGCAACCCGTGCGAAGCGCGTGCGGCCAGCGCCTCAGTCGTCTCGCAAGGCGAATGCCCCACGACCGAGCCAGGCAATGCTTGCGGCGGCCTGCGCGGTCTGCAGTGTGCGGACGGCGAGTTCTGCAACTACCCCATCGACGCCATCTGCGGCGCAGCTGACGCCCCGGGCGTGTGCACGCCGATCGGAGATGTTTGCACCCGCGAGTACCGTCCGGTCTGCGGCTGCGACGGCAACACCTACGGCAACGCGTGCACGGCCGCTGCGGCAGCCGTCTCGGTCGCAAGCGAAGGCGAATGCCCCGTGCGTCCGTGCGGCGGCCTCCAAGGCCTGCAATGCAACGCCAACGAGTACTGCGACTACGCTCCCGACGCGCAGTGCGGCGCAGCCGACCAGACCGGTGTTTGCACCGTTCGGCCGGAAGTGTGCACCACCGAAGTGAACGAAGTGTGCGGCTGCAACGACCGGACCTACAGCAACGCGTGCGCTGCACAGGTTGATGGGGTCTCAGTACTGCGCGACGGTCCTTGCTGACAGTCGACGCCGCCAACAGCGGCAAAGCTTGACTTATCCCCCTGTGACGGCCGCGATCACCCCCTAGATCGCGGCCGTCGCTCTTTAATCACCCGTACGCGTGCCCGTGCCCGTACACGCGACACGCCACCGTCCCGACCTGGCCCGATCGGATCCGTCCCTGAAGCCACGCTGTCGGTCCGCAAAGAAAATCTCGTTTGCCGTCGCCCCCTCCCCCTCACTAGCCTCACAAAGCGCAGAGGTGGGACATGCGAAACATCATCATCAGCTTACTCGCAACGATCACGCTAAACCTCGCCTGCGCGGACGAAGACGCGCACACGCAGCCCGTAGCGTCACCCACGAGCCGACTGCTCGATCAAGCTGTCATCGGCAACGGACCGCCGGCGCTGTGCGAACGCGACCGCGGCGACAAAGTCCGAGACATCTTCTGCAGCGAACAGCCGCCCTCCATCACCGGCCTGTTTGATCTACAGCAGCTCTTACAAGCCATCCCAGGCCAACCACCGGAAGGCTACGGCGAGCTGTATCCAGCAACCGCGTCAGTCACGGTGCTCTCGCACTCAACAGCACTCTCCGGCCATCGCGTCTCGCCGCTCAACCCGCGCTTGATCGTGATCGCAGACGGCATGCTCGTCGCGTTTCAGCGCGGCGTGCAAAAAGTCGAAGTGATCGCAGCAGCGCGCAACCCAGGCTTCTTCAACTTCTACCTGATCGAGTTCGAGCAAGCCTGCAACCTAGAGCCAGACGGTTGCAGCGCGGGTGATCTGTACACGCCGCGCGTCGAGCAAGACTGGGTGCGCGTAAGCATCCAAGACGACGAAGACATCAAGAACACACCGAACGACTGTCGCCAATGTCATCAGCGCGCGAGCCCGTTTCCACGCCTGCTCATGCGCGAGCTGAACAATCCCTGGACACACTTTTTTCAGCCGTTACCTTCGAACCCCGATCAGTTCATTGGACCCGGCGTACAGGGACACAACTTACTGCAAGACTATGTAGACGCAAAAGGCGACGAGCTGTACGGGGGCTTTGCGCCCGCAACCGTGGTTGGCCTCGCGCCATTTCTGTTGGAGTCGACAGTGCTCGCCGATCAACCCGTGTTGTTCGACGCACCTGGCATCGAGAACGAGCGCTTCCCGTACGATGCTGACCGCGGCTACCCGCAAGATCCTGGCGACAGTCCCACTTGGCGGGCTGCGTTCGAAGCATTCAAGCGCGGCGAGCAGCTCGCGCTGCCTTACATCGAAGCGCGCGTCACCGACCCCGGCAAACTGAGAGAGCGTGTAGAGGCTTACCAGCGCTATCGGATGGACGAGCTCAGCGAGGACGAGCTGCCCGACTTCGGAGACATTTTCTCGGACGATCCTTACGTGCGCGCGCGGCTGGGACTGCAAACCGAGCCCGATGCCAGCGCGCCAGAAGCGCTGATCCAAGCGTGTGGTAGCTGCCACAACGATGTCCTCGATCAGTCGCTCTCGCGCGCCCGCTTCAACATTGATCTCTGGAAGTTGGATCGCTCGGAGATCACACAGGCGATCGAGCGCATCGAGCGCGCGCCGGGGGCCGACGGCGTCATGCCACCGCCTGAAGCGCGTCAGCTCGATGTGAACGTGCGCGAGCGCGTATTGGAGTATCTGCGTAGCGATCCACTCGCCTCGGAGCCGGACTCGCGACTGCAGCATGCAGCTGCGATGGGCATGACAGGCGGAAAAGACCGACGCGCAGCGCCGCGCCGATAACAAGACGATCTCGCGCGTCTCGGTCCGGGCGCGGCGTGCACGCCGTTTGCTGCTAGCGCAGCGTCGGAACCTGAAACGAATTGCGAGCCGCGTCGCGGACGCGATCCGTTCTGCCGCAAACATCCATGTTTTGGCAGCTGCGGGGAGCTGTTCCGCTGGTAGGGCGCCACCTACGTAGACGTGAACACGTGGGAGCACGCATCCGATTCAGCCGCCATCGGGCTCGAACGGCAACAAACAATTGAGGAGCGTCTGCGCTGTCTGATGCAAGCACTATGAGTCGCGCGGAGAGCTCCGATGCGGACGCGTCTGTAGCGCCGACCGACATGGATCACATCACGATCGATGTTCGTCTGCTCGGCAGCTTCGAGCTGCGCGATGCTGCAGGTCAGCAGGTGCGTCTGAGCACGCGCAAAGCGGAAGCGCTGCTCGCACTGCTCGTGCTCCACGCCGGGCAGCCCCAAGCGCGCGAGAAGCTGTGTGGTCTACTCTGGCCCGAAGTACGCGAGGCCCAAGCACGCCACAGCCTGCGCCAGACGCTACTCCAACTGCGCAAAGCTCTTGCCAGTGACGCCCCAGCGCTCTGGAGCGACGCCCGCGGCCTGCAGCTCACAGCGGCAAGCGTACGCAGCGATCTCGCGGCGCTCGAGCGTGGCCTCGAGCTCGGCACGCGAGAGGGTCTCCACGAAGCGTCGCAGCACTATCGCGGTGACCTGCTCGAAGGGCTGTCGGTCGGCGAAGCGCCGTTCGATGGTTGGCTGCAAGTCGAACGCAAGCGCGTGCGTGCGCGCATGGCCGAAGGCCTGTCGCAGCTGCTCACGCTCGAAATACAAGGCCAACGTGATGCCGACGCCCTGCAGATCTGCACGCGCTTGCTCGCGCTCGATCCGCTGCGCGAAGAAGCACACCGCAGCTTGATGCGCTTGCTCATGCGCCAAGGCCGGCGCGCGGCAGCGCTCGATCACTACCGCACGTTCGCGGCCAGCCTGCGCAGTCAGCTCGGCAGTGAGCCTGATCCGCTCACCCAACAGCTGTTCGCGCAGCTCGAAGGTGCGCCGCCTCTACTCGCGGCCACGAGCGCAGAGCAGCCCGTAACCAGCTCACCCGAGACAGCAGGACGCTCGCGCGAGCTCGCGTTGCTGTTCAAAGCGCTTCAAGCTGCTCGCGACGCTCGCGCCCGCGTCGCACTGCTCGCTGGTGAAGCAGGCGTCGGCAAGACGCACCTGTGCGATTGCCTAGCGCAAACCGCCCAAACGCTGGGCTTTCGCGTGCTGCGTGCGCGCTGCTTCGAGTCGGAGCAAGTGCTGCCGCTGTCGCTCTGGGCGAACCTGCTGCGCGACGAAACGACGCCCGCCCTCTCGCTGCCGCGTGAGCAGCGCGCCGAGCTCGCCACGCTGATCCCAGAGCTCTCGCCGGACGAGCCCGCGCGCGCGTCGGACGCACGACGCTTGTTCCAAGCGGTGCACGAGCTCGTGGTGCGCATGGCCGACACCGCGCCGCTGCTGCTCTTGCTCGAGGACATGCACTGGGCTGACGAGATGAGCGCACGTCTGCTCAGCTACCTCGGCCGCCATCAGCGGCAAGCTCGCTGCTTGCTCCTGATCAGCGTGCGCGAGGAGGAGCTGCCCACCGGCTCATTCATGGCAGCCGCGCTCGGTGAGCTGACACGTGAGCAGCTGCTGACGCGCGTGGAGGTCGCGCCGCTCTCGCACGCCGAGACGCATGAGCTCGCCGGCCGGCTCGCGACACGCCACGAGCTTCCGCCGCTGGAGGCTGCGCTGGCGGAGCAGATCTGGGCCATCAGCCAAGGCAATCCGCTGGTCATCGTCGAGAGCATGCGCGCGCTCGCTTCGGGCACACTCGCCCGCGATGTCACGCAGCTACCCGTGCCCGAGCGCGTGCGCACCTTGATCTTGAACCGCGTCGCCAAGGTGTCGACCGGCGCGCGCGAAGTGCTGGCGGTCGCCGCCGTCGCAGGGCGCGAGCTCGAGCTGGACGTGCTCACCACCGCGCTCGATGGGTTGCCGCTCACAGCTGCGCTCGACGAGCTGGCGCGCGTGCAGCTGGTGCGCGCAGTCGAGGAGCGCGTGTACTTCACGCACGATCGCATCCGCGAGACGCTGTACGGTGAGATGCTGCCCGTGAGCAGGCGCCTGCTCCACGGTCGCGTCGCCAAAGCGCTCGAGCTGCGCAAGCTCAAGCTGCCCGCGACGATCGGTCACATCGGTTATCACTACTCCAAGGCGGGCGATGCGCCGCAGGCAGTGCGCTACCTGACGCGCTTCGCGGAGCTCGCGTTCCGCGACCACGGCGTCAACGAAGCGCTGGTCGCGCTCGAGCAAGCATTTGAGGACGCTGCGCGCTTACCCGACGCCGAGCGCGATCGCGCACTGATCGAGATCGTGATCCGAGAGGCGTATTGCTTCATCTCGCTCAGTCGCATGGAGGAGCTGATCACGCGCATGCGCACGCTCGCGCCGAAGCTTCTGGCGTTGAACAGCCCGGAGCTGTCCGGCCCATTTCATTTCTTCTGGGGCTTCGCGCTCGCGCTCACGGCCGAGCGTCGCGAAGCCGAGGCCCACGCACAACGCGCGCTCGATCACGCGGTGCGTTGCGACGACAAGCGCGTGATCGGCTTCACCAACGCGCTGCTCTCGTATTTGTGTCAGATGACAGGTCGTTTCCAAGAAGGCGTCGCACACGGACTGCTTGCGATCGAGCTGATCGGGGCGCGCTCGGATACGCGCGAAGCTGCGACTATCGCGTGGCTGTGCCTGGGCATGAACCACTTGTGGCTGGGCGAGGTGCAAGCGGCACACAAAGCCGTCAACCGCGCAGTCGATATCGCGCGCGACGCGGACAACTTGCGCGGCCAAGCGCTGTCAGCGACCACGCAGGGCTTGTTGTATGGCTGCACCGACGAGTGGAAGCTGGCGCTCGAGGCCACAGAGCGCGGGCTCAAAGCCAGCCGCGAGCCTTTCACATTCGTGTCTGGGCTGTGGATGACCGCGTGGGCGCAATCCGGTAACGGTCACTACGCGCAAGCGATCGAGCTGCTCACGCAGGTGATCGCGCTGTTCGAGGAGCGCGGCCTGCGCGCGTGGTCGGCACACGCCATGGCCATCTTGTCGGACGCCCTGCGCAAGAACGGTGATGCGGAGCGTGCAGTCGCACAGGCTCAGGAGGCGCTCGACGTCGCGCTCGCCACCGACGACCGCGCGTGTGCCGGCTGGGCCTTGCGAGCACAGAGTCTCGCGCTGGGTGCGCTGGGCCGCTATAAAGCCGCGCGCGAAGTGTCTGATCGCGCGATCGAGCTGTTCGTGGAGCTGCAGGCGCCGCTCGAGCGCGCCAAGGCACTGCTCGAACGGGCGGAGATCGAACTGACAGCGCAGGCGCCCGAACGTGCGCTGCACGACTTGCAGCACGCCGAGCAGCTGTTCAAGGCGACGGGTGTGACGGCACCGCTCACGCGCGTCGCGCAGCTGCGAGCGGCGCTCGATCGACGACGCGAGCAGCCCGATAGCCAAGCGAATCCAGAGCTTTGACGTCTTCCCGTACGCGTGCCCGTCTGACCATTGGTCGCAAGTTTTCATGCGATTCTGCGGCTAGGCAGCTCGCGGACTTCGGCGTGCGCCTGCCGCGTCGAGAAGGATCAACATACAAGGCGAGGAGCCGGGGAGATTTTTTGGGTTCGCGACCTACGCGATGAACCTCGCTACACGCTCCGTTCACCCTCTGGACCCAATTCCACAATCTCCCCGGCTCCTAAACTCCTACGAAAATGAATGAGCTAACCTGCTGAGATCTCTGGCCTGAGGCCGAGCGTAGGTGCGAGGGGTGCGAAGAGCGTTGCGACGTTGTGTTGGTCGTAACC